>Ga0265299_10001741_pt1 | contig 23889 bp, 44 predicted proteins | sample AusTroGonzalo_MG_4_FD_193485 | JGI IMG/M metagenome (GOLD analysis project Ga0265299, IMG submission 193485) | Bovine rumen microbial communities from tropical cattle in Woodstock, Queensland, Australia - Gonzalo_02 | ecosystem: Host-associated > Mammals > Digestive system > Stomach > Rumen ... | reverse complement strand
CCATAAGGGATCATTTTCATCATACTCGTACATTAATGTTCCCTCTCATAGTTACGAATTAGACGATTCAGCTTATTAATAATACCTTTACGATCTTCCATACCACGTTCCATCAGCAGGTTACGACGATATACCCAGCGTAGATATTTAGCATAGTCACTCATTATAAATGGTCCTCCTATAAATTTTTTCAATTTCATCAAAGTTATCAAACATACCGCAATCGTGCTTTTCACTCAAATTGTAATAGCATACGGTTAGATAAAAATCGCTCATTTTAGAACGATATACTTCCTCCAACGGCAGTAATTCCCAATTAGGATTAAGTGCTACAATTTTATCCCATACATTATTCATAGTGCGATAACCGCGCCGTTTCATTTCTTCGCGAATATAATAAGCATATGAGATAAAATGGTCATAGTTATAATTTAATACAAAGTTAACTAACACATGATTGGGAGTACCATTCTTCTGTATTGCGCCTGCAATAGCAGAACATTCACGCCACTGTGCCACAAGCTGTTCACGCGGGAGTGCTGAAATAAATGCAGTATGCCAAAGTCTCATTAATTATCACTACTTTCTATTAATTTTAGAATTTGGGGTTCATCTTCTTCAAGATAATATAATATTCCTAATGTTTTTGATATAAAAGACTTATTATTTAAATCTACGGCAACTATATCCGTAGGATTAACCTTATAGCTATTTAAAGAAGTTTTATTCGATGCATTAGGCTGAACGCTACCGTAAATCCAATTCATAAGCTCTCCTTTTTATATTATAATTATAATATAATTTCGATAAAAAGTCAATGATTAAGAGTATACCATTTATTAGGATCATCTGTATCTTCTGTAGATGCCCATGTTAAAGTTCCTTGCCGAGAAGGATCATATATATCTCTTGCGTGTATAAAACCACTATCATAAACTTCATCAAGCAATTTTACTAATTCTTCTTTAGATAAATCATACCTCTCCCCATTATTGGGGAGAGGAAAACTATATTTAGTAAATATCATTATTCATCAATCCCGTGCCAAGCCACATCGCCGTAATTTAGAGCGCCCTGTTCAGGGTCAGCAATCAAAACTACATTAGTATAATGAGTGAGATAATACTTACCATTTACAAGAACCTGTACAGTATCACTATTCTCATAATCGCGCCACTGGGTAATCGCACCACGAACAATTTCCTGGCCACCAAGTACAATGTAACAGTAAGTGAATGTCTGAACATCCTTACCGCCTGTAATGCGATTGCCAGTCTTGTAATATTCGCCATCGCAGCTAGTCAGCATACAAGTAAAACATACCAGGGCGACAATTAATACAATAATCTTCCAATATCTTTTCATTTACTCATCCTCCTATATACAATTGCTCCAACATAAATAGCCACCAAAATAATTCCCAATATAACTTTAAATTCATGTACTGAAAGTCCAAACATATTATTCTTCGTTATCCTCCATCCGTGTTTGCCAAGCATTTTTAGCCTTTAATTGAGCTTCATCTGCACTTATATAAATAGTATCAAATTTACCATGTGGTGCAATTGCTCCGCATTCTTCATTAGAACATTGATAGTAATATTCGTATGAACCGACGTAGCCATGAGTTATAGTTTGTCCATTATATGTATGTTCAGTCCATAATTTATCTTCTATCAAAATAGGATGATTACCACACCAAGGGCATAGTTTTAATCCTCTGCGTCGCCTCATTTTATTTCTCCTTATCCATGATATTTGAGTAAGAAGCTATTACTTACGGCTTTAAAAGACTTGGTACCATCAGTAGAACGGAACACGATACCTTCACGCGGAAGGCCATCTACTACAGAGTTGCCTTCTGCATAAGCAAGAATGGCATCTACATTTTCAAACTGATTGATTTTCATGCAAGCATCTATTACAGGAACGCAAGGGATACCAAGAGGTTCAAGATAGAGCTTCATATCTTCAGTACCATAACGACCATGAGTAGAGGTAATAAGGTTGAAAGCTTTAAAGTCATGATCTTTCATGGAGTAATCACGGCGCTGAACGCCTTCACCGAAGGTTTCACCCTGAATAGTTACCCATTCAGCATCAGGAAATACATACTTCATGAGGTACTCCAGCTGCTCGAATACTTTATATTTCTGCGCCATTTCCCAGTATACATTGGCATCGTAATAGCAAGGTTTATCTACGCTATCGAAACATACATTACGAGAGCAGACATAGAACTGCTTCTTATCAAACTTACCACGCTTCATAGTGAAGGTGGTAGAAGTACCATCAATCTTCTCAGTTGCAATCCAATCGCCGTCATCATTAAGAATCCACGGCATGTTCTGAACTCGTTCTTCATCAGTCTTGGATACCCAAGAAGGCCAACCGCCTTTCTTATCTTTCTTCTTGCCAAAGAAGAAGAACATTACTTTGCGGCCGAACTTATAGCGCATAATCCAGCGGACAATCGGCTTTTTAAAAAGCTTCTGATGACGCTGAGCCATTTTCTTATATTTATCTACTGACGCCGATTTACGCTGATTATCTTCTTCATCAGCATAGGTTACACCAAGTTTCTTGGTGAGGAAACGAGATTCATCTACAGGAGTATGAATCATTTCACCATCATCAATTTCTCCCTGCACAGTCACATGCCAACCGAAATCAGAAGGATGCATAAGCAAACCCTGAGAAATAGTCTTACACATTTTCAAAGTTTTAACTTTATAGTTACGTTTCTCAAGAAATGCAAAACATTCCTTATCAGACGGTACACGAGAATCAATTTCAAAGTAAATAGCGGGATCACCCACTTTAAACTGATCCTTCTGTACGATTACGCGCCAGCCACCAACAATAGCGTGCTCTACGCGATCATAGCCAGGAATCGGCTCAATACCATCAATAATTACAACATACGCGAGTTCGCGTTCAGAATTAGCGTTCAACATACTAATTCACTCCTTTCTCTTTACATTAATATTATAGCAGAATTTTTATTAAATGTCAAATATTTAGTTCCCGGCGCTCGAATTTCCATTCATTATTTTTATCATCATACCATACTTCAAAACGTACACGTTCTCCATTTTTAAGACCATCTACGAATCGAGTAGTTGAAGTATTAAAAGTTTTATCGACTACTCCCGCGTCAAATAAAACATCTTGTACTTTATCCCAAAGCCAATCTTTATATTCATTACTCATATCCAATTTCCCAATCGTCCACATCAAACCCCTCCTCTCGGAGAGTTTTGGCCTGTGCTTCAGTTAATTTTTTATCACAAAAATAAAATCGTTTACCATCGTTTAAAGGATTTAGTGCTATTTTACAAATGCCGGCTTTTTCACAATCCCATTCATCCATACCAAAACAGAAAGTGGCACATTGTGAATGTTCAAAATAGCCGCAATGATAAAATGTACCATCTCGATCAATAAAACCATACGGCTCTGTACCATTTTTATAAAAACGATTTATAATATCAACTGCGGTAGTCTCTATAACCTTATTCCAGTCTTTCATAATATAATCTTCTGTCCAGCCGAAACTATTTTTTATCGTAACTAACATTCCGGTAGTAGGAAATTCTTTACTGATAATTTCAAGCCATCCATCATCTGAATCATAAAAGTAGTATGCCATTACCACAAATCCTCACTAAATAATTGTGCGCAACGAGTATTTTCTTTTAGCTGATTAAATTCTTGCGCGTGTTTTTTCGCCGCAAGCCTATCATAAAAATTATCATGTTCATCAAGAAATCCTTGTGCGATTTCCTTATAATCAACATTCTTCTTATATCCAAATTCTTTAAGAATATAGAAAGCATCACAATGCCGATGACAAGGAACTATCCATTCTTTATTTTGCCGCAGATCAAATATCTTTACGGCTGCTTTGGCGATCATATTTACCCTCCCAATAAAAAAATTCAGTATGAGAACCAACATCAATCTTAGTCATGCCATCTTCTTCCCATACACGAGTGTAATAACTTACAAAAGGAATTACTTTAGAAGGATCATAATCCTCACCGTATCTTTCCTTTGCAATCTTATGCTTATTAGCATTACAATTCGCAATAAATTCTTCTATTGCCGCATTAGCATCTTCCCAAGTATTGCATGGATCTTTAATTACGCGGTGTACGCCTTGAGCATTTTCAAACCACAGTTTCATTTTCATTAACTTCCTTTCGTACTTGATTTTTTCCATTATTACGATCTCGTTTAGTATAATAAGCAATTCGGCGGCATTTCCAATCTTCTATACTATTCTTTTCGCCACCATTATGAATATAAGAATTTTTAGCTTTCTTCTTTTTGTTCTGACTGCTCATCCTTAATCACTCCATCATAATTAGGATTAAATGGTACCCATAGTGTAAATTTACATAATGGGCACGAGATATTTTGCGATTTAGATACATCATTAGGCTCATAGCCTATTAGACAACCGCAACTGTTACATCGAGCTATTAATCCATAATAGCGTTCGTTTAATACTTTCATATTTATCAAACTTCCTTACAGTACCAAACTACTGTAATTTTTTCTCCACGCACTTCCTTATGCTCTTTGACTTTCATTTTCAAAGAAACTGTTTGACCACAGGTATAATCTTTGGCGCCTGTTTCCCAAATGTACGAATTACCTTCGGCATCCTCCATAGTAAACGTATGTTTTGTACCAAAGTGCGTTTCATTGCTTTTCTTTTCTCTAATCGTAACTGTTTTCTGTAACCACTCATTAATAACTCCTTGATATTTACTTGCGCTTTCTCCTACAAGTAAATTCATTACAATTTTCTGAACTTCTTCATGCGGCTTCATCCTATTACCTTCCGCCGCGACTTCATCCCACATTAAACGGATGGGTTCAATTCCTTCGCAAATTACGGGGAGTTCCAGTCGTCCTGGAGTATAATAACCAAAAGTAAGATTACGAAAAATATTGTGACGGTCATTTTCTGCCCACTCCTCTACGTTGCGGCCTTTATAAAGAGTAATATAGCCAGTAGTATCAAAGCCAAATGCGTGTTTAGCATTAAAATTCATAGGATCGCGTGTATTCTTTTCTTCTGGATACATGCGTATATATTCTGCTTCAGAATACCAACGTACTTTCTTAATCCCTTTTGAGGTATTAACATTGACGTACATCCGGCCCTTCTCTTTGAACGGCTCGCCGCAGATTTCCATTTTAGCGTAAGTCTTTGCTACTGGCATATCCATCTCTCCCTTCTGTATATAAATTATACTATAAAATTAAAAAAAAGTCAAGTATTAAATTAGGAATTTAATACTTGATAGGTATAAAACTTACTGAATGTTTTAGCTGTTCGCATTAAAATATAACTATTTATAAAATCGAATATGGAATACATATATATATTGGGGTCATCTTGATATTGGAAAATACAGTAGAAATGTTCAAGATTTGCCTCGCCCTTCTTTATAACCTTAAGGTAATCATTATAAAATTGTTCTAGTGTGTTTATATCAACTTTATGCTTACTCCATTTCAATTAACTATACCTCACAACATAATCAAATGGTTGTTTTTCAATCCAAGCGCGATTGAATTTAGTAATAGGATAGTAGATATACTCTCCATCTGAGACATATGCTTTTTCAAGTGCTTTAACAAAATTTTCGTCATCGCGCTCTACAATCTTAATATAATCTTCCTTAGTCATAAATATATCATCATATTCTTTAATGTAATCTTCAAGCGGTTTTGCCTCAAAGAAGATTTGATTGATTTCTGCATAATGAATTTCTTCTTCTTCAGTCATTCCTTTTGGTATAATCGGTAAATACAATCCTAAATTATTTATTTCAGCATTGCCATTCATAATATTACCAATCATCCAATTACTACAGCCTTGTTTGTAAAGTACGCGCATACCCGCGCGAATATTTAGTTCCATTATTTATTAGTTTCCTCCAAATATTTTTTAAAAAGTTTCCACTGTAAACTATCAATAAGAGACAATCCTCTTTGTTGTTGAAGTCTCGCTGCTTCAGTTAATACAAAACTTTCACGTAACTCATCAAGTTTTTCTGCAATGGTTTCACAGCCTTCATTGTACATGGATTCATGATCTATATCTTTATCACGTTTAGCAATCAATGCCAAGTCTCTATCACTATGAGGGCGCATATCTAATATTGCGCCGGCATTGGGACTATTAAGAAAATTATACTGCATATTATCTAGACGAAGAGCATGTGCATAACGTTTACCAGCAGGCATATTTCTTTTAGAAAGTTGATGTGCCATACCAGCCATTGCATAAAACATATGTTCATTGTTACAATGAATCATATCAATCATGCGACTATTATCTTCAATATATTCTTTCAGTAAAGGTTCAAATACGGGATTGTAAATCTTATATTTACTTATAAAGTATTCTACGCTATTAGGAGAGGTCTTACGAAGTAAATTCAGTGCAAGACGAATATCTTTATAATTACAAATACCATCTTTTACTTCAAATTGTCCTGCTTCTGGCTCTTTTGCTAATGCGAGAGCGTTTAAAGAAGGAAAAATAAAAGAAAAGGAATCAATATCGCTATTTTTATCATCTAAATCATAATTTTGACTACCAACAAGGGAAGTCATCACTACAAGATAACCTTTTGCAGCGACAGCATCGTGATGACGCTTCACTGCGGCGAGAATTGCTTCATCTTCTTCATTGGTTTTACGATTGTAACCATAAGCATTTAACATTCTTTTTCTCCATAACTAAATTTATTTAAGATCTTCTTTCTTACTATAATAATTATATCAGAAAATAAGAAAAAAGTCAAGTATTAAAACTTGACTTTTTAGGAAGGAGTGAGGGATTAGTTATAGATACTAGTGATTGCTTTGTAGCGCTCACTATTGATAGCTTCTAGCATCAAATCCTGTCCAGTTTTTCCGGTAAGGATAGATGTGAAAATTGAAGGTGAGGCACCGCTTACATAAGTAATACCATCTTCATCTTTCATAGGGATATTACCATGTCCAGTGGCCGCGTTAACATTCCAGAAAATGAGTTTTGGCATAATATAATCATAACTAGCCCATTTAAATTTAATACTCTCCATTAGAGTCGCAGTATTCTGATTACGAGTATAGTAATCACGAGCAAAATCAAACTGCATATCGCTAACAATAATTAGCGATTCCGGTAGATCACTCTGAGAGAGATGATTCTTAATTGCAGTATTAAGAATGAGATCGAAAGTGGCTTCGATATTTGTATTCTCACATAGATTCTGCCGATAGATACGGATTACCTTATCACAGAAGTCTGCGCCTTCAACTTCAATTAGTTTAGGACGAGAGCTAAAACTAATGAAATGATTCTGGAACGGGCCTTTTGCGCGTTCTGCGGTATAAAGCGCCAATGAGATAGCCACATCAATAGGCGCGATTTTACCATAACCACTGGTCATAGAACCAGAGGTGTCGCAAACGCACAGCGCATTAAGTGTAGCACCATTGAAATAATCGGTAAGATTATCCCAATATTTATTTGCAGCGAGACGCTCGGGATCATTCATAGAAATCGGAGTACGACCATACCAGTAATTGCTGTTATTAAAAACATTAACAGCCTTTGCTACTACATCATAAGGATATAGAGTACCAGCATTTACTTTGGTCTTATCATTAGACATAAAAGCGGTATAACGCTCTTTAGTTTCTTCTCTACGTGCAAATGCTTTAGAATAAAGCAAACCTGCACGAGAAGGCAATTTCTGGAACTCAATTTCATTCCAGCGATTCTGACTCATAAGAGTTTCAACTAGGTTGCAAGCCTTACGACCCTCAGATAGCATTTTACGATACTCTTTTTCAGTCAGCTTAAATTCACGGGCAAACTTACGGCCGCGTTCCTGAGTATTATGAGAGGACGCATTAATAGAAGGCATCCACTTATAAAGTAGATGGTCCTCGTTCTTTTCGATTGCCCACTTGATATAACCGAGCATAGCAGCTTCACAAGGAGTATCAAAAAGTTCAAAAAGGTCATCCCAGCGGCCATATTCACGCACAAAAGGAATCAAATGTTCCATTTCATCAGCGTGCATACGTGCAAGCCAGCTAACGCAAGTACGGAAGAATCTACGTTCGCCCTGGCCGCCGCGGATATCACGAAGATAAAACAGACAACGCAAAGCAAGGGTAGGATTTTCATTGTAAGCATTCTTAAACATTACAATGATATCTTCATCACGTGCTCCGCGCATAGCAGCGCCCTGTGCGAACAGATCATACAGTTTAGACATGGTAGACTTATAAGTAAGCGCACCATTCTGCGTGTGGGTAAGGTTACTGTTTTCTTTTAGACTTTTTAGTAATTCGTTCATATATTTTCTCCTTTTCATCTTGGCCTTTTTTCAAGGCTGTAGGTTTTATTTTAAAACTACAAGTATTGATACATTGGGCACATGGATGCCCAATTTGACATTCGGTAAAATTCCAAACTTTTTCATCTTTCATAATATATTATACCATAAATTACGGTTTTGTCAAATCTATAATTTCTTGAATTTTCTTCTGATAATACTGAATGTATTCATATAAAGGATAAATTTCATGGTCATCTCTATAGTCACCACCATCATGACGGATAGCAATATACCATCCTTCTTCTGAGAATTTACCATCTGCATAAGTGTGTGCCCATTCGGTTTTTTCAAGCCATTTAAATTCTTCTTCCGAACGGATATACCATAATTTTGCTGGAATTTCTTCAGCAATAGACTCACAGGCGCGCCATTGAATCTTACGCTTATCTCGTTCTTGTTTATATTCATAATCTTCACAGGCGCTCTGAGTCGTAAATTCTGTACCATCATCTGCGATATAATATGCTTGTTTTTCAACAGTAGGTACTTCTCTTATTTCTTTTCGCATTAAATCATTCCTCCATATGGATAAGTATCTTGCGGCTGTGTAGATACTGGTAATCGACCGATTTCATTCCAGCGCTGACGAATATCAGTTATAATTTCATTAATATGCACAGGAGTGCAATTATGGCTATCCATACCAACATGATAGGTAAAAGGATTCTTAGGATCAATCCAATTACCGCGCTGATGCGTATGTCCATGTACTGCAATTACGTGCTGAGAAAATTTCTTTTGATCGAAATTAGCAGTCAGTGTAGGATAATGACTCATATAAATATTATACTTATCATCAAACTTAATCTGATCAGCGTATCCAATATACCATACGCAGTCACAATTATTTGTAATTAGATCAATTTTCTTTTTCGTGTCATGATTTCCTGCGATCCAGTAAATTTTCCCATGAAGTCGATTGATATAACTGAGCGCAGTATCAATATCATTTAGCGCGAAATCACCAAGATTATATACTTCATCTTCCGGTTTTACGATTTTATTCCAACGCTCTACGATAGCTTCATTCATATCATTTACATTGGTAAAACCGCGTGGAGTATAAAGAAATTCTTTATTATGGCAGAAATGAAGGTCACTAGTAAAAAAGATATTCATTATTATCACACACCTATTATTCTATTTGTACTTAAATGTATAATTTCTTTTGCTCGTTCATCTTCATCTAATTCAGGCTCACGAAAATCGCGGCACATATTACGAATTACATTCTCTGGAACATAGCGACGGCCAGTACGATTTTCATTACGAGCTACACAAGTATCAACATCTACATTAAAGGTAACATATACGATTTCATAATCGGTAAACTGCATATCAATGGCCTGAGTTAACTTGCGGCGCGAGAACTCATTAAGATGAGTGGCATCCGCGATAATGTCAAGGCCTTCCTTTAAAGTCGTGACAATACCAGCCACAAACTTACGGAAAACCGCCTTTTCATGCGAAAAATAATCTTCTCCTTCTTTCAAGAAGGAAAGACGAATATCATCACGAGAAATATAGCATATATCATTATTTTCCTGCATAAAACTGCGCGCCCAGGTGCTCTTACCACAACCAGAAGGGCCGCAAAGAATATATAACTTACTCATCTTTATCCCTCATTATCTCCAATATATTTTTACAAATGTATGTTGCACAGAAGCATATTAAGGCAACGGAAGCATCATATTTCGTACTTAGTGCTATTATTACCAATATTGATTCAAGAATAGAACAAATACGTATTGCAAGCATTATTCATCTCTCCTCAAAATAAACTGTGCATGAGTATGAACTTTTGGTCCAATTCCATATGTTTCCCACTGATCTAAATAATATGGCAGTAGGTAATGTGTTTCAAAAATAACTTTATAATTACCAACAAGATCCTGAAAATCTTTAATAGTCCAAGCAAAGTAATTTTCTTTCAATTCCTGTTCATAATCATTATCACGCCACTGATACTTCATCATAAAATGAACAAGATCTTTTGTGTTCTTTATATAGCCAAATTTTTCTACGTACTTATTATAGCACCCCGGCGCCCGCTTGCAGTAAGCAGAGATTATAGAAATTTTCTGTAATTCAGAAAATTTTTCATAGTCCAAATCAATATTCTCTACATGAAAATACATATCACGAATAGTGATATATTTAGGATGAAGTTTATTAATAATTTTCTTAATAACTTCTTTTCCTTCGGGCGTAGAAGAAAATACTTCATGAAGTACAGAAGAAAAGTTCAAACAAATTTCATCGGAAGTATAACCACGCTCAAATAAATTATCAATCATTAGATCAATCTGTCCATCGCGCCAATACTTTACATTAGAAAATGTAGTGCTCAAACTCTCTGCGCGGATAAGTAAATCTTCATTTATATCATATCCGAAAAATAACATATTAGGAAACATAGGCGCAAGCATACGAATCATGGCGCCATCGGCGCAGCCAAAATCAATTATACATTTTGCACCGATAATTTTATCCATGAAAAATGCTTTATCCCAAACAGATTTTGCCATTTCTTCAGTATAAATATCAAGATTCATATATTTTCCTTTCCATACGCTTTTTCCAGCGCGTAATAATTCTTTTATTTCTGGCTTTCTTCATAGCCTTTCTTTTTCTCATATGACGATTTATATATTTATATCTTCGTTCTAAATACATATCTTTCTCTCCTTTACATTAAAATTATACTATAATTTTTAAAAAAAGTCAAATAAAAAAGTGGGACAGTTTACACTGTCCCGAAGTAAATAACTTGCCAGTCTTAAAAGGGGCGACTTTTGCGGTCTATACGCATTATCCCACTGGCGCCGCACGGTGGCATTTTTCTGAAGCTGCCGCCACGCTTCTATATACACAGTCGTTTTTAACCGAGTGACTGGTACCTCGGTTCAGTGAGAGCCTCAAACCCAATTCTTCCGGTTGCATCTAACCTAGCTCTCTTTCCTAACTTCCACATGCCTGCGACCTTTCAGTGTTTATATGTTCCTTCGGGAAGGCGTATAACTCAAAGGAGTACTAGCTGTCAGTTATACGTTTGTACCCTGGTCCCTCACCATAGCACTTGTGGTTCCTTTACGCTTACGCGACCAGCACCTGCTTTTCTCCGGTGGGCCTCCTATCTTCGTTAGGGGTTACCAATGCCTAGCGTTTAAGATGTGTTTTAGGGTTGTCGCGCCTCCAAACGGGCTTACAAGAATAGGTCGACTAAACCACTTAGTCTGTTACTTTACCTTTTTGGATATTTGGTCGGTTCCCCATTCACGCATAGTCGCATTCACATCAGCGGCTATAGGACTCAATGTAGCGGTGTTCCGTTATCTTCCTCGGCTGTCGCTACAAGGATGGTTGATATTTTTATTCCGCATCTTCCTTTCTGCGGTATATTTATTATACTATAATTTTAATTAAAAGTCAAATATTAGGCTTCCATTCTTCAATTTCAATATGATTATCATGAAACCAATTTTGAATTGGTGTACGCTCACTACATAATCTAGTAGGTGGTTCAAAAACAATAAAAGCAAAATTTACATCTTCTAATTGTTCTTGTTGTGCAATTTTTGCACCTAATTCTTTCATATATATGTAAAATTCATTAAAGTTAATTTTATCTAATTGTTTTCTATATGTTTGTAAAAATGCACAATCTTGTGGGTGCGGTGGTTCGCATGTACCCCTACATAAATAATCGCATTCACGTCCTGGTACTAATGGTTTACAATTTAATACTATAACCCCACGAGTATCTTTTCCTAATGGGCGATATTTTGGAGGCCAAACAGTTGTATTAAGTCCAACTAAATTTTTAGGGAAATTTCTTACTTGCGCCCAATAGGATGTATAAATTTTCACACTATTTCTCCTCTATAATCTGCATTAGCACTTTGGACAGCTTTTAGAAAATCTACATCTGCACCCTTATGATATCCCTGTGTAATAATAGCAGACATATCTTTAGGTAAACAACTGCCGCCGTAGCCGCGGTTATCATCATAAACAAATGTATGATCGCGGCTAATACGAGGGTCAAGTAGCCAAGTTTCGCGCAGCTGATCGTAACTTACTCCAAAACTATTTGCCAAATCATAAAATTGATTACAAAAAGTTACTTTTGTTGCATAAAAAGCATTTTCCATATATTTAGCAAGTTCTGCTGTTTTGGCATCTACAATATTAATTACTAGTTCAGAAGTAAATACTTCTTTATAAGCTTTCGCTGCGATACGGCAGCCTTCATCATCACCGCCTAATGTTATCCACGAACGATTATGAGGATTTGCAAATGGATGAGCAACCGTTTCACCATAATATTCCGGCTGAAAAATTACATGAATATGTGGAGGTTTATCAAAATTAGCTTTATCAGTAAAGCCTACAGATACTGTGGAACGAATAACAATAACCGGTGTTTCAAGCCACTGAAGAACCTCTTCCACAATATGAGTATCACAAGAGCCATCTGCGGCTTGAGGAGTGGGCACACAAATAAAACTAATATCACAGCTATTTATTTCTTCTTTTGTACCTAAATTTTTATATGGGTCATATAGAATAGCATCCTTAAATAAATTTGCCATTGTTCCGCCTACGTGACCAACACCAATAATTCCTTTTTTCATATTTTACCTCATTTATAAAGTTGAAATTTCTTCGAAATTTTCCAAGCAGTTTCATCATCTAGCGGACGAAAACCAATGCATGTAAGAGTTCTACCAGTGCCATCTTCATCATACTTTTCCGGTTGAAGCTCAGTTAAACATGCATCCCATATAAGAAAAAAATCTTCTCCTTCTTTCATTCCAAGATCTTCTGCAATGGTTTTTGCCTTTAGAAGTTGATTAAGATTTTTTGCTTCACAAATAGTTTTAGTAAAGATACCACAAAACCATTCATTATAAATATCTACACGCACGGGTATATGACATTCATACCACGCATCCTTTGGAGTAGGATAGTTTATAGCTACAGAATGTTCACTATCTCGTATTTTTTGAGACATAAACGCCCAACTTGCATGAGCAACCTGCGCAGCAAGCTTTCCAGAACTCATATTTAAATCTTTTCGCGCGATTATTAATTGTCGCATTCTTTATCCATCTCCATAAGCATCTTTTGATGCTCCATAGCTTCTTCAAGGGCAGAATGATCATATCGGTGTCCATCTGTACATTCCCAAATAGCATGTACCAATTTAAGCTGACGTTTAATTTTGGCGCGCTCAGTATTAGACTGAAATTCACCAGTTGCTGCATTAGCATGAGCCTCAGGAACAAGGTCTTTTAGCCGCATACGGCACCATCCTGCACCATTACAACGACCAGCCTGGTCTGTATCATAACAGACAGCAATAGTATGACCATTATCTACCAGATAATGATATACTTCATAGCGCTTACCATTTTTACGATGATACATTACTTCCATTTTTATATTTCCTTTCTTTTATAAGCAGTCCCTGTTGGAATCGGACCAACACATACGGAGTCAAAGTCCGTTGCGCTACCATTACGCTAAAGGACTATATTATGCGGGGTTACGGATTTGAACCGTCGCTCCTGCTTATTACAGACAGGTGTTTTACCCGTAGACTAACCCCGCGTGAGCGACGCTAGAAGGACTCGAACCTTCGCACCCTTTTACAGATGGTCTCCGCTTAGCAGGCGGGCGCCTTACCAACTCAGCCACAGCGTCATTCTTCATTTGCATATCCAACATATGTAATAAAAAGTTTAAATTGAGGAAATGCTTCAATCATTTTAATAATTGCTTCATTAGCATCTTCTGCTTGAACTAATGCAACAATATTTTCTGGAACCACTTCCATATCAATATCTGGATGCTTAATTCCTGCTCTTACTCTCCAATAAAACATATTTATTCCTTATCTGCATTCATAATATCAAATGCTTTCTCATATTTAGCTCTATCTACTTTTTCAAGTATGGTTGTCAATTCATATGGACAACCAGGCTTTCTTACCAGTTCATACAGCATTTGTGCCAACATTTTCTTTTCTTTCTTACGTAGAAAAATAATCTTCATAATTACTCCTTTCAAAAAGAAAACGCCGCGGAAGAGTTGTAGATACTACTCTACCTCTTTCAAATAAGGCTCTTCCACCATAAGGTTCCTAACGCGGCAAATCTATAAACACCGAAGTGTATATATTCAAACTAGACTCCGTAATAATGGGACTCGAACCCACAACCTTCCGCTTATCACACGGATGCTCTACCCATTGAGCTATAAAGCAAATTAATGGCTGCTCTAGAATACATTGTTGCTGAGGAGTCTGAAAAACTAGACCATTATATTTGAAGGGTTCGGACCTTCTCAGTTATGTGTTACAAACATTTCTTTTACCAATTGCGGTTTGCTGTAATGGTCTATATTGCCTATGACCGGACTTGCACCGATATGTTACCCCCTAGAATGGAGCGACTCTACTTGTTGAGCTACATAGACTTAAAACTAGACACGCTTATATCCACGGAGCCGACCCGCTTCTTTTTACAATCTGCTTAAAAAAAAGAGAAATTGCTGACGTGTCTCGGCTTGGTCGGGGTATTGGGACTCGAACCCAAGGCCTCACGCTCCCGAAGCGCGCGCTCTAGCCAAACTGAGCTACACCCCGATGTGGCGGCAAGCCGCCATTCTGAATTGCGTAGAAAGGAGAAGATTTTATTTTCATTATTTTTGCAACAAACTTTTACAAGTTGCCTCTTACATTCACTCTTATCTCTCTCTTTCTATAAATATTATAGCATAAATTTTATTCATTGTCAAATTCTTGAATTTGTTCTTCCATAGAATCTAATTTACGTAAATCAGATCCACTCCAGTTCATACCAGGACCACAACCCTGACCGCATTTTGGATTTGTTTTACTGCGACACATCCAACAAGAACAATGAATTTTATTTTTACTATACTGATGGAGGTTATCATACAGTTCTTGATGAGTTAAATTATAGCCACTACGTTCACGATCAATTTTACGTTTACGAATAGCCTTCTTCCAATCATTATGACGTTTTTCCGCGGTTGTACGCATAATTATCAACTCCACTTACGCATTATTATAATCACTCGCATAAAGTGCGCGGCCTCCACTACCAAAAATCCATGGTGTAATTCTATTTCCCTGTCCAGGACTGGCATATGTTCCATATTTATAATAGTATAAATTTTGCATTTGTGCATTTGTAACTGTATCGCCAACGCCTACAGTGGGATGACTAGAGTCTGTATAAGTATATGTTAAAGTCACATTATTATTTCCTCGGAGAGAAAAATTCTAGCCAGATGGACCAGTAGCTTTTATATATACAGTCTATCCTCTTAAGTTGGTGACTGAACAAGCAAAGTCTGTAGTTGCAGAATTACCCCAAGATACTCCGCTTCCTCTAATTAATACAGTTCCTATATTAGTGGCATTATTACCAGCAGAATCACAAACATATAATGTAAAAGTAAGATTTGTACCACTACCATTTCTGTCATACCAATAACGATTACCAGATTGTAGATCAAAATGAAGATTTGTTAATGTCTATCCAACGCCTAGAGAAAAACCAAGAGACCTAACCTAAGTGGTACCACTACTCATAAGAGAATATGTATCGCCAGTACAGCTTAATGTAACAGCACCTGTTGGCATATATATCACCTCTATTATAGTATAATACAAGCGCAAACCGATAACGAGCTTAACGCGCCGAAAACCCTAAAGTTATCTGGGTTGGCTGTGCACCGAGGTCCCGCCCCTCAACCCTTTACAGATCCATTCCGTTTCCAGCGGAAGGCCGCGCTTCGCGACTTGATGCACAATATTATGTCCAAGGAAATTCCTTTTCCATTTTTATTGGTTCTTCATTATACCATTTTTTTCTTGCTCCACAACATGGACAATAACGATATATTTTCCAATCAGTATCTTTTATACGATTTATAATATCTCCACAAGAATAATAAAAGCCGCATTTACAATGGGCATAAAATGCACCATCACCAGTATATCTGCAGACTTTCCAATGACTATCTTTTCCTCTAATCACTCTCATTTATACCTCTGATTTGGCTGAATACGTCCAGGTTCATAACATTTACTACAACGTTGATATATTTCATTACAACACGAAAAATTATGTCCAAAAATTTTACACTTTATACGATACCAAGTATATTGCCAATCATATTTTTTCATTCAATTATTCTCCTTTTAATTGAGCGATAGCCAGAGGACTTGCACCCCAGCCGTTCTCACGGCCCATCCGCTTTCGAGGCGGTGCCGGCGCGCTTGTCCGGTTTAGCTACCATTAGAATTTTACTATATGTGTAATAAAGTGTTTACATAATGGACAGGTTGTATGAAAATATCTTTCTTTACTTGGTTCATTTTGACCAACTGTTTTCGGCGCGTGCATAATTAAATATTCATCAGTTCTAAATTCAGTACCGCATTGATCGCACCTAAAGCACAACGCTGTCTTTTCATAATGTCCTTCTTTAATTATTTCCATCATACTGTAAATCCTCAATCTAGACGTAGCTTAAAATTTTTGTTTATGATTCTACAAGATTAATATAGTCATCGGCGCCAATTGGCTCCATAAAAGCAATTGTTTTATTTTGCCGATAAGCATACTTAATTTCATTTTTAGTACTTGAACCAATATATCCGTCTTTATTGATAACATAAATACCATCAGACATATCAATTTTCTGTCTATGAATATCATCAAGCATTTCTTTCTGTTTATCTGTAAAAGAATCTCCGCGGTGTCCAAAACATCCTACACTAAAAACGACATGACCAGCAAGAGTCATTTCTTTGTTAACACGTTCAAATTCATCTTTAAACTTCGTGCTGCCGCATAGAGTTATCACTTTGTACTTTTTCATCAAATTCACCTTCCATTATCCAAGGAAATAGAGTATCCTTATATTCAGCTTTAATATGATTTCTACAACCGCATACTGCACAATAGAAGCTAAAACCGCCAGATTCATTTGATAAATCACCAACGGCAACTCCTAAAATAGATTTACAATTATTACATACTGTTACGTATTCTTCATTGCGCTTAGCTGCCTTAATAATTCTCATAGCATTCTCCAAAATAAGAGGTTCCAGTGGGAGTCGAACCCACTAACGTAGATTTTGCAGACCTATACCCGGCCGACGAGTGTTGGAACCTATATTAATATTCATATAATTCAACTACGGTTTCAATTAAATTATCATCTTCATCAAAGCACTCTTCTTCATAACAGCCTATAATTTCACTTTGTTCTTCAATACCGCAACGTCCATGTGAACATAAAACGACACGGTATTCTGGATCATACTTATTTAATGCTTCAATAAGTTCTTTTACTTTCATTTTATACTCCATTAATATAAGTAATCACTTTACAACGTATTTAAGACCGCTATGAAAGTGTAAGTTACGATCCTTTAGTATTTATATTGCGCCCTAAACCAAGGCGCTGCCACCTTGCCAGGTTGGTGGAGCCACGGGGAATCGAACCCCGACTCGCTGCTTGCAAGGCAGCAGTGCTAACCGTTATCACTATGGCCCCATAAATGTGTCACCTTCATGAATTTTGGTCCGCTTGCAAGCAGAGGCGCTATTCTCTCGCAGTAGTGACACGGGATGCGTCAAATCCATCCACTGGGTTGTTCGCGAAACAACAAGTGTGCTCGGGGTGGGAGTCGAACCCACAAAACCTCGGTTCTAAGCCGAGTACCTATTCCATTCGGTTACTCGAGCATATACTCGCTGAGCATCCTATTGGCGCGCTTTCACCATGCGGGATCTCTATTGCTTTATTGCCGGCAGAATTTGAACCATTAACCGTAGCGAGAGGCTTTCCATAACGACACCTACTGGAAAACTTTTTGAAATGATAGGTATGCAGGGGTGGCTGGATTCGAACCAACACGAGCGGTTTTGGAGACCGCGCGACTACCATTATCTTACACCCCTTTAAGCCCTACGCGGGCAAAGCCTATTGTGAAATTTGCTGGAATCTAATCCACGCGTCGTACCCCGAGAGGGAGTCGAACCCTCAAAACCCGAATTTTGAGTCCGGTATATATGCCATTTCTATTACCGGGGCAAATACAAGACCTGTTGTATAGCTAGTTAGATTAAAAGTCCAATGCTTGAAAGGTTTGCTGACAGGTCTTTAAGCAGTCCTACAAGGATTCGAACCTCGACCTTCTGAGTCAGAGTCAGACACGCTGCCGTTACACCATAGGACTAAAGTCGGGATGAGTGGACTCGAACCACTGATCTTCGCCTTATCAGAGCGCTGCACTAACCGACTGTGCTACATCCCGTTAAAATACGGATAAGAATTTATACCTTGTATGGTTATCCTTTAAGTCAACAAGTACATCTCCAACCGACATACCCTTTTTCCCATCTGACTTTTTGATACCATTTACATCCTATACAATTAATATTCTTTCTTTTGCTTTTGCTCTTTCTCTGTTTACATCTGAAAGCCATTTCATTCCATCACCTAAATGTGCAAGTCAACATTCATCTTCCCATAATCGAAGCATTAAATCATGAGTTCTGTTATACCAACTAAATCTTGAAAATATTTTGTCAAGACTTTTCGACTTTGCTATCCATCTACATATTGTTTTCACTATTTGCTCCTTTAAATCAATCACGGGGCGAGGATTTGAATTTCTGTCACCTCGCATAACACTCAAAACTAGTTGAGTTCCAGCCAACCACCCGGCTGCATCTCAGCTTCACAATCGTCCCTCACCTAGCGTCTACCTATTCCGCCACCCATGATGAGTTAATTAACTCAATTCCAAAATGGGCCTATTTTAGGGGTAATATGCGATAAACCAATCCGCTTCAAAACTCGCTCTCTTGATTTAATCCATCTTGCCTTTCTGTAACATTTTCTTGAATGAAATCGTTGATACACATCTGTTTCAGGCTTCATATAGTACCTCCTTTGTTAAATCATTTATGATTTTCATGCCAAAGCATAAACATACCAAATAATGAAATCAGTATTATTACTATCGGCAACACAATGTTAAACCAATCCGGTACAGGTTCATTTCCAAATATCACATTAGCCTCCGTTAAATCAATCACAGGGTAAGGATTTGAATTTCTGTCACCTTACATGAATTAGTCCAAGTAAACGACTACGACATTGTGGAATTGTACCCTGCTGGGTGCCGCAATCTTGTTATCATAATTCTTATTCAAGCGTCTACCTATTTCGCCACCTGTGATATCCTTCTTTAATCATTGGATAAGTATTTATCCCTTACATCATTTCTTTTAATTTCTTCTTTAATGATCTTTTTTGCGTTCATTATTTGATATACTTTTTCATCTATTGCCATTTTTTCATTTTTTATCGTTTCCTTGATAAATACCTCTATGGCTTTTCTATGACAATACCGATTTGTAAACATAATGTTTCATCTCTTTCTTCGTGTTCGGGCATTTATATCTAATCTTTACTTACATATTATGTAAAGAAGAATAATGAGAATAACAAGAGAAATAATCCACCATTGAATTTTCATTCTAAACCTCTACGATTAAATCAATCTTTAAGTCATTCCACCGTTTTGTTTCCTATTAAATCTATGTATTTATAAAGAATTTCTTTTATGGGTGTTATATGCTGTTCCGCTATCGCTCCCATTTCTCCACTTAAATATCTATCAAGTGTATCTATTGCATCAGTTGCTTTTCTTATTTCTCTCATACAATCATTTACGTTCATTATTTACCTCGTTAAATCATTTATTTTGTGCAATTCTTATGTTCTTTTTCCCATGCCGTTTTGCACGTTTCATAACGATAGCATTGAATACAATAATCATATTCTTGCGTTTCCGATATCAAGTCGCAATCCGTGTACAACACCAATGGTTCGTCCATGTTTCACCTCTGCGTTAAATCATTCTTTGTCTTTATTTGATTCGGAGTTAAGAATCGCACAAGTACCAAGAATAAAAATAAATATTGGAGTTCCAAACATCAGTAAAAATATAGCAACTGCAATAATTGATGCAACTATTGTTCCAAATGGTTCCGGTATGCTATAAATCCATTCCATATTAATAATAGTCTCCTTTCAAAGACACGGGGCAAGGATTTGCACCTTACATGACAGTTAGCCATACAGCGTGTATCGGAACGCACTGTCCACCTTCCGTGAAGTCTCATCACAGCAGTTGCCTGTACCAGCCTGTGTTTACCTATTCCACCACCCGCATAATTATTCTACTATACCTTTTTAGGTATTTTTAATCTCTTTCATATATTCATGCATAAATTTGAAAAAATCCTCATCCTCAAGATAGAAAACATCTTTTTCAGTATTCATACGACAAGCACGCTCCATATTTAAAATAAATTGACCAAAACGCCAATCTGGAACCTGATGCCAAATAGTTTTAAGTTCATCACAAAACTTATTAATACGATTCGGATCTCTCATAATTGACTCCTTTCTTTCTTACATATAAATTATAATATAATTTATATTAAAAGTCAAATAATTACCGATTTTCTATTGCTATAAGTATGGCTCCAATCATAAGACCAAGCATAAAACAAATAAATCCAACTGTTACATTATCCATATTATTATCCTTCTCTATTAAATGTGCCCAGGGTTGGAGTCGAACCAACCAATGGAGGATTTTCAGTCCTCAGTGTTCACCGGTTCACCACCTGGGCATATAGGGTGCTAGATGGGACTCGAACCCACTACGCGTAGAGCCACAATCTACGGCCTATCCACTTCGACTTCTAGCACAGTCTCCCCAGTAGGATTCGAACCTACACTCTACAGTTTAGAAGACTGTTGCCTTTCCGTTGGGCTATGAGGAGTCACAAGTGCGCGTGACAGGGATCGAACCTGCGACTCGCGGATTAAAAGTCCGCTACCTTACCACTTGGTTACACGCGCATTTAAAACATATGTAATTTCCTATGCTTATGTTTTCGTTTCATTGTGATACCTCCTCCTGTACCCAAGGAAAATAATGATCTTTATTTTCGGGTAAATCAATAGTTGTTTTACATATTGGACAAACGATATAATTTGTAACAGTGCCTGGTCCACGACCGTTTACGCGCCAAGTTGTTTGTATATCTGTGTATTCTGCCTCAAGTAAAGCTCCACAAGTGCAATAAATATGATACGGCTTACGTTTTCTTACTTCTAATACTTTCATAATATACTCCTAAAAGTGCACCAATGAGACTCGAATCCATCGTATCCAGACTAAAAATCTGGTGCCTTACCGATTGGCTACGCGCGCATGATTTTCTCTTTCTCTCTTCTCATGCTGATGTTTTAGCCTGTCGTGGTAATGTTTGTTCGCATAGAAGAGATCAATCATGTCAAAAATATCTTTAATAGTTTTCATGTTAATCACCTTCAATAAATATTTTCGTACCCGTGACAGGGCTTGAACCTGCAATCCACTGATTAAGAGTCAGTTGCATTACCATTGTGCTACACGGGTATATTCCGTAGATATTTTACTTTGCTACGGCAAAGGTTATTCTCACTACCGCGAACAACTTTAAAGGGCGTCCGATTTTCCCGCGTAGCAACGGTTATTGGCGGCGGCAGGTTTGATTTCTGGAGCTTAACCTACTGAATATCTCCGAAGCCTTTTCTTTCGATATCTCCTTATCGGTAGCTACTTTGGCCTGGTACCGGCGGGTGGATTTGAACCACCGACCTACGGGGTATGAGTCCGTTGCTCTACCACTGAGCTACACCGGCATATTTGCGCTCCCAGCCATTCCAAGGACACGCAGGGGCTCAATTTAATTTTACCGCCCTCGGCTTTACGTTTTCACCGATTGATCAAATTGAATGGCGCCCTTCGGCGGATACGTGCACACTGACGGGCTCGAACCGCCGACTTCCTGCTTGTAAGGCAGGCGCTCTCCCAACTGAGCTAAGCGTGCATAATGGAAAGCCTGGCTACCTTTCCTGTAGCAGTTTGCCGCTGCTTGCCCAGACTTGGTTCCCTTAACGCATCTAACCAAGTAGAAGTCGTCGACCCGAATGCTATGTATGGGATTGGCGCCGGTCGCTGACCCAATATCACGTAGGCTAGCACGTGGTTTTGATTTAAACTACCCATAAGATGTTTGCCTTTACCTACGTATAGGTGTTTGCTACTACCGACATCTCGGCGGAAGTGGTTTGCATCCTTCCTAATCTCCGTAAAGATTAGCCGCTATTTGGTAAGGGAGATAGGATTTGCACCTATAACTGCCATGCGAGCCGCTTTACTAATGTTCCATGTATGGAAGATTGTACTTTTCTTCACTAGGAACTGGAGCCTAGCATTTTTACTCTCCAAGCTACTACCCTTATATGGTGGAGTCGAGGGGAGTTGAACCCCTGTCCAAACTACGTTCAATATTGAAAATTACTTACACGATAGCCAACTTAGGCGGTTGGCGCGCATTAGGGGATAATCCAGACCACCACTTGCTTTTATTAGCCGTAAAGCAAGAAATCGGCTCGAGCCAAGGATTCTATGAACCTCAAGTATTTACCTCTTGGCAGGATACTGTTTTGGCGCGAAGGCTGAATCAAGCAGCCTGTAATTCGCAATCGAAATAATCTTCGTCAGTTCTTGTCTTTTGCAGTTTAAGGATAGCTGCATACCCGTGATTTCAATACATCCCATAGCTGTCGAAACCAAAACGACCCCATGAAATGCTCTGCTTGCCACTGCTTTAGACGCCCAAGGGTTGAGCAAACCCGTTACCTGTCCATGGCCTATGATCGTGTCCTCACCCTTCCACGACTATGGGGTATTTTCTTTACACCTGAAAATACTAATCGGCTGGTTTACATCTAGCTTTAGACATATACTGGCTCGGCATATGTCAGACCGAATGAGCCGAAGGCGGGATTCGGACCCGCGATCTTTCGCTTACCAAGCGACTGCACTACCTCTGTGCTACAACGGCATTAGAGTTCACTTATATCAGGTTGCTTTCCAGTAATCAACATATATGCCGCTTTACATAATTCAGACGTACACTCTGCTATATCTGCTTCATCTTGAATATATTTAAAAGGGCACTGAACACATCCATGATTAATTGTATTATATCCGCAACAAGATAATCCATGAATAACCTGTTCTTCAGTCATATGTACATTAAAACTTGAATCGGGACTAATCATTACTAATATTACCTTTCTTATAATCAAAATAGTGGCGACCGTTTCCGGAATTGAACCGTGCCTCCCTCACGACCCGAGGGCGTGCTACCGCGTTTTGTGGCTAGCCAACCATTACACCAAAACGGTCATAAAATGATCCTAGGAACTGGGTTCCTTGCTCCTTCTTGTACGGCCTGGATCAAGGCGTAAATGGTGCGCCAGGATGGAGTTGCAC
>Ga0265299_10001739_pt1 | contig 23896 bp, 33 predicted proteins | sample AusTroGonzalo_MG_4_FD_193485 | JGI IMG/M metagenome (GOLD analysis project Ga0265299, IMG submission 193485) | Bovine rumen microbial communities from tropical cattle in Woodstock, Queensland, Australia - Gonzalo_02 | ecosystem: Host-associated > Mammals > Digestive system > Stomach > Rumen ... | reverse complement strand
GGAAGCACCACGACCGCTAGAGTTTGAACTCGACGCGTCAAAGGCAACATAGGAGCCGTAGTAGAAGGTCGCGAACTTTCCGTTGCCGAGGTCGAGCTTCCCCACCTTTAGCTGACCGTTCCATGACCACCTATCCATAAGATTGAACTCACGAAGGAAGTTCTGCAAATGTAGCCATGGGCCACGATAGAACGCTCCGTCGGTCTGTGCAAGGTAAAGGACATTCTTGCCCGCGAGCAAGTCCAGGAGAGCACCGAGGATGGCTACCCAGGACTTGCCACACGAGCGAGAAGCCACGATTGCCACGAATCTATCCGTGGCACGTAAGAAATCCCGCTGTACGGGTAGGAGCGGGATGGTCAAATTCATTTGCCCTCGTTGGTGGCATCAGTGAACGTGAGGTTGAGCGAGTAGTCAGCCTTGACCTTAGATTCGGACTTTGCGTCTATGGCGAGTTTCTGCACTGCATCTTCGGAACTGCCGAAATCGAGACCCGTCATCTTTATGGCCTTTTCGCAGCAAGTCATTAGGTCTATGTTCGCCTCCTTGAGTGCCTTGACCACGTGCTTGTCTATGCCTTCCTCGCAGACGGCTGCGAGCAACTTGCGCCTCATTTCTGCACGAGCTTTGCGAGCTTCGGCGGCTTTTGCCTGTACGGCGAGGGAACGGGCGTGGTCGAACGGCTTTAGGTTTGAGAGCCCTCCGCTGCCCTTCGGCCTCCCTGCCTTTTTCTTGGGCTCGCTCACGGAATCTTCCACGGAGGGTTGCCCGTCTGTAAGATTTTCGTAAGAATCGTCGGTAGCCATTACTTCGCCCTCTTATTTCGTTTCTTTAGAGGTTGCACTGACGTGACCTCCTCAGTGTAGAAGGGTGATGGGGGCAACTTAACATAAATCATTTCTGCACCCCCTTGAGTATTTCTGCAAGGAGGTCTGTCATGACGATACGGGTCTCGATCTGCTCACGGATTATACCTTGGAGCAACTGCGGGATATTAGTACAACGTTCAAACTTTGAGAAGAGAAGGTCGATGTACTCCTCGCGTGCCACGGATTCCGCCTGGACAGCTTGAGCCTTTTCACGGGAATCCACGTATTCGGAGAGCTGTTGTTCGGACGGGGGCTGTATATTGCCGGGCTGTACTCGCTTCCAGCGTTCCTCGGCTTCCGGGTTGGGAGTGGACTCGAAGATAGGTTGCTTGGGAGATTTCTTCAGTTTCTGGCGCTCCCTGTAGGCACGGTTGGCCTCACGCTTGCGCTGTCTCTGTTCATCGGTCATAGGATACCTCGTAATTCGGGGATTAATTACGAGGTAAATATATAATATTTTTATGATTTAAATGCTATTTAAATCCAATAAAATTGAAAAAATTGAATTTTTAGCTAAAATAATCGGGGCTGACCGAAACGGTCGTTGAACTCGGCATCGGTTAGCCAATGTTGCTTTCCGTCCGGGCATCTGCGTCTTCGCTTGCCAAGGGCTTTCTGCTCGGCTATGTATTCACGGTCTTTAGCCCGTTCACGTGCAGCGTATTCGGGGTCGGCACGGCGTGCTCGCTTGTGGGCACGTTTTTTAGCGCGTTCACGCTCGATGTTCTTGGCGTAGTATTCTCGGTTACTAGCACGGTTCCGTTCAGCATATTCGGGGTCTTTGACCCGTCTCGCCCGCCGATATGCATTATGGTCCTCGCAGCAGCGTACACCGTATTTCTCTAGGCTGTCCTCTACCTTTTGCTGGTTGTCGGCCTGCGTCTTGTAGGAGGCCCACCTAAGGTTGCTAACATGATTATTGCTAGGATTGCGGTCTATATGATCGACGGTTGGATACCCGTTAGGGTTGGGGATGTTAAAAGCCTCGGCCACAAGTCGGTGCACGCAATAATGCTCGCCACGATAATAGACTCTCATGTAACCCTTAGAGAGTCTGCTCCCGTAAGTCCAGTGTGCGGGATTCGTACCACTCTTTGGTAGGAAGACCGCTCCATCTTCCCTCACCCAAAGCCCCGTGCCGGGATGGCGTCTGCACTCAAGCATCGTAGGTTTGACATAAAGTTTCATCTGCTGTTCCTCCCTAGATTGAGCAACGTTTTGACACGTAGTTCCTTTCCATTGTAGTCTATGACCTCTTCACCGCCCACAACCCGTGTGGGCACCTTATAAAGATGCCCCCTGTGCATACGGAAAATATTGCCCTCGCTGTCTTTTAGAAATCCGATTAAAGAGTAGATTGGGATTAGTCGCACTTTTCCGCCTCCCTTCTCCTCTCTTCTGCCATGTCAGCCTCAACCCGTCTTAGGGCGGAGGGCTTGATAGCTTCGAGAGAACGATACTGCGGTCGGAGGGGCTCCAGAATCCGTGCCTGAGCGGGCGTGACCCATACCTGTACCTTGCCAATCAGCATGTAGACTTGGGTTTTTCTCCTTTCGGCAGCCGCCTCGAGGGCGGACTCGCGGTTGCGGGTGTAATAGTCGTGGGCGTAGTCCTTGTGCTTTTCGCGCCACATTTTCCCGTAATTTTTCTGGTACTCCTTTCTTGAATGAACGGTCATATCTAACTCCTTGAATAGTTCGCTATACCCAATATAGTAACGGAGTAGTACTAAAAGTGTTTTTGAAATAAAATGTAAGCAATAAATAAGCAAATATCTGTTGCTTCCACCTCGGTAATTTGTTATATTAAGGTTATACAAAACCAACAAGGAGACACTACCATGAAGACCGAAACGAAACAATGGATTTTCACCCTGCTCGTGTTCATCTTGAGTGCAGCCACTTCCGTGCTTATCGGGTGGGCACTTTGCCACTTCGGCAACGCGGAGGTGGACGACTTCAAGGTCGGGCCCAACCTCCTCCCGTTCTTCGTATGGATGGTCATCGCCTTCAAGCCGTGGGCGATCCTGCTCGACTACATATTCCGTCTGTTCGAGAACAAGAAACACTAATTTTCAAAGCAAGGAGACCGACTATGGCTATTGAACTCGACGAACACGGCAAGCCCGTAGACCCCTACTATTTCCGTTGCGAATACTGCAAGCACCGAGGACCGGTACAGGTCACCCACTCCGGCAGCGGGCCGTGCTACGAGTGCTGGTGCCACCTCGACGGCATTCCGGGAATCACGCACGACCTTTTCGGGAAGGGATGCGGGAGGTGGGCACTTTCCGGCAAGTACGAGAGCGTAGGCAAGAAAAAAAACGCTTGACAAGAGGCTGGAAAGAATCTATATTATGGGTAAAGGATTACGGCATTTGCCCCCATATTACGTACAGAGGGCTAGTGCTGGAACAGAACACTACTAGAGAAAGATTTACGTAATATGGGTAATCCCCTGACCTTGTAGTGTGGGTCGGGGGATTATTCTATTTTAGAGAACTATGCGGACCAGAGAGACACGCAACAAGGTTTATTTCACGGGCGAACGGATGCTCTCCGAACTGCCCGGATTCAGACAGAAATACAGACCGATGGAGTTCAGCGGACTCGTGTCCAACCGCGGGAACGCGCTCGAAGACAGGCTCACCTTCGCATACTGGGCAATGTCCCGCTCGTCCGTCAAGGACGGAAAGACCACCGACGTGCCCCTCGGACTCCTCTCTCCCGCCCTCGTGGCGAAATGGGGGGATGCAACCCTCCCGAGAGCACAGAGGGCCAGGAACTGGCTTGTGGAAAACGGCTTCCTCCTCCTGTCCAACGGCGGCTCATATTCCATCGGGAACAAGTCCCAGACCTTCTACGTCAACCACGCGAAGATAAAGGCGTGGGTGAAATTCATGAGGGAGAACGGAATCCTGCCGAGCGGGAACGCCTGGAAGCGCTCCTACGACGACCCGACACCCCGATTCACCGAAAAAGCCATCCAGAAAGTCAGGAAGGCAGCAAGCGCCCACAAGTCCGTAAGGGAATGGGACGACAACGTGCAGTCTGCCGTAATGGGCAGGAAGCTACACATACCCATCATACGCAAGTACCGGCTCACCCCCGCGGAGCAGCTCGCCTACATCGTATCCATAGCGGAATCCAATACTCCCATCTACGGCTACGTATCTTCCAAGTGTACGGAGTACAACCGACTCTGTACGGAGGCACCCTCCTACCATCTGTTATCACTTTACAATCCGAAAATTGCCGATTCTGATTCAAATTCCCAAGAAATGGCCGATTTTACCCCCCAAAAATTCTGCAACTTTTCGGGAAAAGTTTACAATCCGCTGGAACTGCACTGCCGACCCCACGTGAAGATCGCGAGGAACTCCACGGTCACGGGCGTGTCCTTCCGGGTCTACAGCGGGGCGGCGCTCCTCCCGAGCCACAACAGGAAGGACCACGGCAGGTTCGAGGGCTCCGAGAGGCAGTCCGTGCTTGACGGCGTGTTCGGCATGGGTGGCTACGAACGTCTTGACCGCAAGTGCTCCATCTCCCACCTGAACTATTGCCTGTCCATGGGAAGGTACTTCGAGAACGGCATCTCCGACATCTACGGAAAGGTCTACCGGAAGGCTTTCGGGTGCGACCTGCTGCCCGAGCAGAGACCCGCATTCAAGCTCACCACCAATAGGGTGTTCTTCACCCCGTCCGACAGGCTCTACGCGTGCCAGGTAGCCCGCAACGAGGGAGCCCTCAAGGATGGACTCCGCAGGGAGGAACTGGCAAGCGAATACCGCTCGTTGCGTAGCGCCTACGAGGACATCTGCGGGATTCCCGTAGGAGTTCCCATCTTCTTCTTCGAGAGCCTCCTGATGGTGCTCGTGCAGATCCGTCTGCTCGAGGACTACGGGCTACGCTCCGCCAACGTGTACGACGAACTCGTGGTGGAACACGGGGGACGCTATTCGGGTACGGAACTCAAGGCCATCGTGGAAGCGGAAAGCCGTGATGCCTTCCCCGAACTCTTGCAGTTCTACGATTCCGACAACGGGGCTATGAGGTATGCCGTGTAACTGAAATTTTACGGGGATTCGTTTTACAGACTGCCATTTCTTTGCTATAATTTCATTATCGGACTGACAATCCTTCCAAGAATAGATTTTTTACATATCGGGCGGTTCTCCTTTGATTGTCAGTCCTATGGAGCAACCGCCCGTTATGTATCTCCAAGGACTGACACTATGGAAGAAACACTCGCATTTACGGGGGATGTGAATCCCCTGTTCGCAAAACGGGGCGGTCTACCCGAAAAATACAGGAACCCCTCACTTAAAGGCTATACGGGAAAGTGCATAACCGCCAAGATGGTCGGATGCACCACCTACAAGAATATCGGTGCCGTCATAACCTATTCCTTTGAAGGCAAGAAAATCTACGATGTCATGGACTTCCCCGGAAACACGCAGGAAGTGAACGACGAGCGCAAGCAACGCTATATGCGGATGTTCGGGACCAAGGGAAAGACCGTAACCGCCGCGTTGTCCAACCCGCTATCCTTCTCGTCTTCCATAGGTGCAATATGGGGCAACAAAATACGCTTGAAGAAAAAGGACTTTGAAGCGGTCCTGCACGTCCATACGGGCGGCTGGCTTGAACTTGTTGACGGATGGATTGTATAGGCAAGGATGGACGCTATGAACAATACAGAACCCTACATACCCGAAAACGACAAGAAGCACGAGGGCTACATCAAGTGGGTAGAGTCCGTGGCCGGATGGCTACGGGAGAAACTGCCACAATGCGAGAGCAGACAGCACCAGGACAATCTGATCAAGAAGATATGCCTCAAGCATAGGGTGTCGGAGAAACGGGTCCTGGAGCTCGTTTCCGACCTACTGATGGAGGCTTCCGATGAAGATTAGAAAGCATCCCTACCTGCCCGTCAAGCTCTCCGAGGACGGCGACGTATTCGTGGCGGGCGTGTGGCTGCACAGACCCGATGTCATTTCCGTACAGGGTCACGTTCGCACCGTTAAGACATTAATGAAGGAGGTGTTCCATGCCAAGTGATTCCCTGACCTACACGGACTATATGCTTCTCGCTAGGTGGTTGACAGGTAGATTAGAACCCCGCATTCGAGAGCAGAAATCCGTTTCTGCCTATACCCTACCAAACTATACCCCCGAGGAAAAAGAGCTCCTCCTGACCCACCTCAACGAACGGGAATCACTATGACCGAAGAACATGCAAGGAATCTCTATCGTGCATTCCAGACTCAGGGCCACACGGGCGTGTGCAATACCTGCCACTGTGTCCGTACCTGTATCGCACATGTTGCCGACTTCACCAACGAATGCTTCGATTGCTGCATAAAGAGGCTCGTCCGTGAAGAGGAAGAACAGGAGAAGCAGAATCGTCGCATCTCACTAGATTTGGAGAGTTTCTTGAAACTATGAGAGGTAGGCGAATACCACTAGAGAAGCCCTTGTACCTCTGCGAGGATTGCGGGAGCGAGAAACGAAAGGTGAATGTGGTGGGCGGACGCGTCCTCTGCCACGACTGCACAATTCTAGAACTGCGTAGGCTGGATGCCCTCGATGCGTTCAATAACCTATACAAGGAATAACAACATGCGGAAACTGATGCCAGACCTGCCCGGAAGCCTCGTCGAATGCGACAGCGGGTTGCCGAGCGAATTTGAGGGAGTTGTTGTCCCTATCGAAGACCTCACGGCCACATCTGTAGAGTTCCTCGTGGACCCAAAGCATAAAGGCTCCAGTTATGCCGAAGCCATGAACAAACTGTTGCACGAACTATGGGGGCAGATTTCGCGAAAGGTCAAAAAGGACATACCCGACGGCTCTTCCGTTCGGATTACGGTCGGATGGGACGTGGAAGTTGATATTCGGGAGATTGAAAGATGAAAAATAATAAAGGGAAATTAGAGAAATTAAGTGACAAGGAAGCATGGGACCAGCACCTTTTTGCCTATTGGCCGCTCGTCTATCGCTTTACCGAAGAGATGGCCATGGCAACCAACGCGCTCGGTATTGAAATCTCGCCGGAAGCCCTGGACGAGGCCGTCAAAGTAGCCCTCGCGGACGAGGTGCTGCTCAAGCACGTGGTGGACACGGCCTATCGGGAAATGGGGCAACCTATGGCCTTTTGCAATCCCTTGCAAATGTGCATATCGTTCCCGCACCTAGTGACCGAACCCCTCGCAAAACAGGGAGAGCACCTCGTAGACCTGGTTTACGATTGCATTTACGAGTCCGCCAAGATTGCGTGCTCGTTGGGCTTCTTCATCCCCGGAGACCAGAAGGTATGACACTAGATCCCCTCCAAGTCCATAATCATTTCAAACCCGTTGAAGTGAAAATCTCGCCCCAGGTAGATTGGGACGATTTCGCTACCATGGATGACTTCGTGAACGATATTGTCACTCCACGTACTGATAGGATAAGGGCAACCGCGGAAGCCTGGGAGCGCCACCTCCTCGAAGAGGCCTACAGGCTTTGCGTGTGGAGAATATCCTATGTCTCCTGGTATGAATGGCTAGACTGCAGTATCTGCCACTGCTATACAAAAGTGTGGCCTGTCTCGCAGACAAAACAGGCACTCAAATTCGCGAGGGAAAAGGGCGAAAGAGTTATAACGCTAAATTTCAAGAAGTGGATTCTTATGAGTGATGACGAGTTTTTCTGCCAGACCCACGGGTCGGCTAACTACGAAACGGCCTTAAAGTTGAGGAAACTGCTACAGCCAATAGTACGGAGGAAGTGCAGAAAATGAAAAAGGGCTAGGGCTTATGGCTCCCTAGCCTATCTTGGAGAACTACCGCTCTAATGAGCAGCACGTTTAAATTTAGCAAAACTATTTCTTGCTCTCCAGCTTGCCCCTGATGAACGACACGTCCGCACGTACATCGCCGAGAATCGTGCGGAGGTTGTCCATGTCGGAGCCTAGCTTTGCGTTTCCCCTGTCCAATGCCTCCGTCCTGATCTCTAAAGCCGTTATGCGGCTGTCCGTGGTCTCCCCCTCGCTCCTCTGCAAGTAGAGCGTGGCGGCTGCAAGAAAAGCTACCAATCCCGTCACAAGGGGCTGGAGAAACTTACGCCAGGCTGATGATTCGTCGCTCATAATTCCTCCTAAAGTTCATAAGAACCTCCATGCATCTATCGCGGCCTTGCAGTGCGGGCAACAAACCTGCGCAATCAGTGGCCGATGTGAAATGCGGTTGTAGTCTACCCCGTCCACCACCCGTTCGTGCGGAGGTGTCGCCAAGCATCCGACTTGGTGTCCTGCCGGGTTGATAAACGCGCACAGCGTGTAGCCGTGCGTGGCACCGTCCGGGTTCTCCTTGTTGTAGCCTATGACCTTGTACGGAATCCCGTTGGTCTTACAGTACGATTCTTTCTCCTCGCGCTGTATCTTGTCCACGATGAGGTAGACATCGTAGTTCTGCGGGGGTTCTTCCAGGCGGTGGTATGCGGCCACGATGGTAGTGTTGGGCAAGTGCTCCAGGTCTCCGGAGCCGTTTGTCTTCACTAGCACGCGGTAGCCGTGACCATCAAGCCAGCGCATCAGTTCCTTGATTCCCGGATAGATGCTCGGCTCTCCGCCAGTAAGTTCTACCACCCACATGTCCGGTCTTACGTTGTTCTCAATCCAAGGAATGAGGGTGGCGTTATCCAGAGGCCAACGGGGTTCGTCGCTGTTGCGCCACTTGCCCATGGGGCAGTGCCAGCAGTGAAAGTTGCAACGATTCGTTAGACTGATCTGGAGAAAGTTCATACTAGAACCTGTGGAGATGCCAGCGGTTTCCGAGAACCTCAATCTGGTACTGCGGAGAACCGGAGAAGCCGACCAGCGTATTGGTGATGTCTATCGCGTAGGTCTTGATAGGGGTTGCGTTCGGGTCGACTTCCCATTTGGTGTCTATCTCGGCATCGCACCCCTGGACGCTCACGTTGCATGAACCGGAACTGTTAGTGCAATCGAACACCACCACGTAATCGTATTCCTCGTTAAGCCCGAGGGTTGGTGCCTCTATGGTCACGGAGCAGATATCCCCACTATGATTCTGTACTGCGACATGGTTCACGGCATAGTTCTGTATGCCTCGCACGTGGTAATGGTCGCCGTCATCCGTGTTGTAGAAATAGAGTTCTGCGTCGTGCCTATGCTTGGTAAGCGGCACGGAGCTGTAAACCCAGTTGCCCGTGGAAGAATCAATCGTGTACATCTCGAACACGCTACCGGCAAGACGGGCGAACTTGACGGCCGATATTGGGCTTGGGGTAGTTGACACGACTCCGGTGAATACCCTACGGAAAAATCCGACCCCGTTGGAGTCTGCCACGGACAATACCGGCTCGTTCCCGGCATTGATAATGGCGGTAACCTCTGCATAGGTGGTGGATGTCGTGACGGTTTCCTGCACGCCCGTTGCCGTTGCAGGGGTCTGCCAGCTCAAGTTTTCAAGAGCGTCGTCGCAGGTCAGCACCTTGCCCGCGCTCGTGCTTCCGGGTGCAGGTACCGGATGGGTCACCTGCAAGTAGGTGTCACCCCCGGAAGGCTGAACGACGGAAAGTCCGTGGCTCACTCTCAAGTTGAGAGGGTCGGCCTGCGTGCCGGTGCCGTAAAGAGGGGCTGTAGCACTGACGGTAGTGTTGATTGCTTCCCAGGTTCCGTCACCCTTCAAGAACTTGCCGGTGTCTCCCGTACCGCTTGCCTTCGGCACGAGGCCGTCGGTGGTGGTGTTGAATACGCCGTACGTGGTGTCGGTGGCCGATACTGTGTAGGTGATGACTCGTGTCTGCGGATCGAGCACGCCGTTGACTGACACGTTCGTGCCCGCTTCCACGCGTGGCTTCTCGGTGCTGATGACATCGTTGTAGATGTCTATGTTGGGGCCTGCCGTAAGCGCACCTTGTGCCCCGATGTTTGAGCGTGCGGTAGCTTGCTCGGACGAGGAGAGGCCTTGTTCACAATTCGCCAAGACTTTCTGTATTCGCTCAGTAGACATCAATTGCCTCCGTTGTACTTGACGGCCTTGCCGCCGAATAGGATTATCTTTCCGTTATACGTAATGTTCATGACAAGTTCTCCTTATGCACCGAGTCCTCCCCAGCTTGCAGGAATCTGCAACATCTCCGCGTGAATCGGGGCATCGGCGGGAGCATTTAAGCCGCAACCGGAGAAGCAGCCGGAATGACTTGGTGGGGGTGTTGCCTGCGTGCTTGCCTGCTGGTACAAGGCGAGGGCACCGGACTGCACGGAGGTACAATTGTTGAACGTAAGGGCCATATCCGTAACGTTCGCAGTGTTTAGGGTCGGCAAGGACGTTAAACTGGAACAACCATACAGCATACGACGCATAGTTGTAACGTTTGCAGTGTTTAGGGCAGGCAAGGACACTAAACTGGAACATCCGTTTAGCATATTGACCATATTCGTAACGTTCGCAGTGTTTAGGGCCGGCAGGGACGTTAATCTGGAACATCCGTATAGCATAGCGCCCATATTCGTAACGCTCGCAGTGTTTAGGGCCGGCAGGGACGTTAATCTGGAACATTCGTATAGCATAGCGGCCATACTCGTACAAGAGCTAGTGTCAAACAATGGCACAGATGTCAGGTTGGAGCAACCGCTGAACATACGTTCCATACTCGTAACGCCCGTGGTGTTTGCAGCAATGACTTCCAGCAAGTCTGTGACGTTTTGGAACAAAATAGTCCAATCGTTGCTCGCCTTGTAGATGTCCCACACGTTATCCTGGGCATCGACCAAGGTCTGCGTGTCGCCCATGGTCGGAGTATACCCACTGCTGAACTTGCAGCGGATGGTATGGGACGGAAGAACGGGGGTGGGTGGCGTATTCGTAAGGCTCCCGAGAACCACGTGTCTTTGTGCGGATAAACTCATAATAAAATCTCCATTGAAAAGGGGAGGGAGGCACTCGACCGCCCTCCCCGAGGTTTCACTCAATCCAAGTCTATGCGAACTCCGCGCATACCCATGTGCCGTTCAGGATCGAGACCTGCACCGTGCGACCCACAGTGAGGCTTGCGGGGTTGTTCACGCTTGCCTTGAGGGCATTGGTGCCGTCGGTGACAGTCGGCAGAGTGGTGGTGGAGTCCACTACCCACTGCACGATGGCGGAATGCACGCCCGCGCCTACCGTAATGCCCGTCACGTCCACGGAGTTCGTGACCACGGTATCGTCTGCGGAGAGCGAGACAGAGGCGGAAGAACCGGAAACGTACGTGGTGCCCGTACCCACCCACTGGAGTTCTGCGGAGCCGGAGTTGTCCACTACTCCGAGTACCTTGCCTTCGTCGGAGGTGGTGTATTCGGGAATTTCGTTAGGTACGTCACCCCATTCCACGGCGGGGCCTCCCTCGTCGTATATGGCGGTCAAAATCTTGCCGTTGTCACCCTCGGTAACCTCGGGGACTTCGCCGGAAGCGCCTGCGACAGCTCTAGCCACAGCATCGGAGGTAACGGCGTTGAAAGAGCCAACCTCGGGCTTCATGTCGAACTGAAGCTCGGCAATCGTATTTTCTTCGAACGAACGGCCACTACCGTCATTAACATTTATGATTTTGGAAATCGACATTTTGTCTCTCCATTGGTTGAAAACTTGTGTTACATCTATCCAATAAAATACACCGAATCGGGCTACGCTCCGAGTCCTCCCCATGAAGCCGGTATCTGCTGCATCTCTGCGTGGATGGGTGCGTCGGCGGGAGCATTTGAACCACAGTGGTAGAAGCAGTAGGAATGCCTTGATGGGGGTGTTGCCTGCGTGCTTGCCTGCTGGTACAAGGCAACGGCACCCGATTCCACGGATTCACAATATAGGAACATCATTTCCATAGTCGTAACGTTCGCAGTGCTGAACAACGGCACGGACACTAAACTGGAACAACCCTTCAGCATACCTTCCATAGTCGTAACGTTCGCAGTGCTGAATGTCGGCACGGACACTAAACTGGAACAACCATTCAGCATACCTTCCATATACCGGACGTTAGTGGTGTCGAACAACGGCACGGACACTAAACTGGTGCAAAATTCAAACATTGCTCCCATATCCGTAACGTTCGCAGTGTTTAGGGTTGGCACGGACACTAAACTGGAACAACGACACAGCATACGACGCATATACTGGACGTTAATGGTGTTGAATGTCGGAATCGAGGCTAATCTATCACAACCCTCCAGCATACTTTCCATAGTCGTAACGTTCGCGGTGTCGAACAACGGCACGGACGTTAAAAGGAAACAACCAGCCAGAAAGCCTCTCATATTCGTAACGTTCGCGGTGTTGAACAACGGCACGGACGTTAAGCTGGAGCATCCATTCAGCATTTCGCCCATATCCGTAACGTTTGCGGTGTTTAGGGCGGGCACGGACACCAAGCTTTGCGCTTGGGAGAAGAGCTGGTGCATATTCGTAACGGTCGCTGTGTCGAACAACGGCACGGACGTCAGTCTAATGCAGTCGTAGAACATACCGTACATATTCGTAACACCGGTGGTGTTCGCGGCTACGACCTCTAATAAGTTTCTCTGGCCGTATAACAAGTTGCTCCAATTTGTATCGGCGTATGTCAAATCCCACACATTGGGAGAGGAGCTCACCTGCGTTCCTGTTCCCTTTGCGAACGTGGGAGTGATGCCGTCCGTGAACTTGAGGCGTATAGTGTACGGGGGAAGCGTCGTGGGTTCCCACCCGACGCCTTTCCCGTTGAAGGTGCATGCACTGTTCCCGAATTTCAACCAATAGTTCGTAGGCATAGGCTATGCGTCCCCTAGTTGCTTGCGATGCGGTTGATACCCACAATCTTGTAAGGGTGCAGATAAACCTTGGATTTATCATAACTACCCGAAGAAGCCGTCAAGTTGCACTGACCCCCGTCTGTTTCAGTAAACGTAGTTCCACTGAAAGTAAGCAAGGTATCTGCCATACGAAGCGAGTTCCTGTCGCTAGGCAAGAACGTAGCACTTATCAAGCAAAGACCACTCTGCCCGAATATAGTAGAACAATCGTATTCCGACATCATTTGAGAGGGGAGCGATGTAGAGTCAAGGCGTGAACGAGAATAATATATACGGATTCTTTCAAAATTAGTTATAGTTTCGGACAAAGTTCCGCTATTCGTGCCTGCCGTCACGTCACCCGCTGTTACCCACGAAGTATCATCCCACAGCACAGTTTCATCCGCTTCCACAAGCCACCTGTTGTTCTGCGTGTCGGCAACAAGCCTTACGCCCGTGCCTGCCACGATAGGCACGGCAGTAACGGGTCCACGGACTGCACGGTTCAAATTCACTGCTGTCATTTTAATTTCCTCCTGCTATGCGGTGGATGCCGACTACCTTGAGTATAGCTGTTGGGTTTGTAACTGTTGTGGCTGTAAGTGTAGTCGCTGTTGTCGTATAGGAACCGAATGAAATACTTTTCCTACAATTAGAAGTCAATGTTAAGTTATTATTTGATAGCACAGTTCTAATCATTGTAAGCCAAGCGTTTGCTGCACCGTTTCCACCGAGCAAGCCCCAAGTAGCGTTAGATGCACTAGGGTTTATCTCTACAAATGACGAGTATTGGTTGTCCGAACCTTCTGGTGCAATCGTTATTCGTAATCTTTCAAAATTAGTTGCTGCTTCTGTTAGATTAACCGAATATGCAGGAGTAGAACCGCCATCCCACAACACGGTTTCGTCCAAGCCGAGTGCCCGCTTCAAGTAGGCGAGTTGCTGAACGCTGAACGTTTCGGGACCCGCAAGCGGAAGCCCGACCAGCTGCCCTTCTACACTTCCCATTTCGTTTGTTCCTGCCATTTTTCAATTCTCCTTAATTGTTCGCCACACGCTTGATGCCCACAATCTTGTAGGGGTGCGGATAGAGATTACTATTGGATGCACGGGACACTTCCCAAGTAGTTGTGCCTGTCTGCACACCCCAACGATAATTTTCTCCGATGTAACCCGTAGAACCCGTCAAGCGGACATCCACACCACAAGTATAATGGGCGTTCTGCCCATCTGTAAGGTTCCAATGGTTAGTGGAAACACCATCGGCAAACATCGTATAGCCCGAATCGCACACAGGGTACACATTCTTCGTGGTCACTTGCAAGGAATTTGCAATACGGGTACACTTGCAGTACACCGCAATTTCCTCAAAGTTGTGGATTGTTTCGGACAAGGTAATGTTGTAATTGTTGGCAGCCTCCGAACCGCTCGGAACAGTCCAAATGACCGTTTCATCGCACGGGGTTGCTTGGCTCACCCGCAGAGTGTTCCCATCGGGGTTGTCAATGACGATGCCGGGACCCGCAACAATGTCCACAGGTCCTTCAACCTGCAACACCCTGTTTCCCTGTCCATCGGTAGTGAACTCCAACCCTTCGCCTGCGTCAAAGTCGTCTTCCTTACCGCTCAAAGCACTAGCAACAGCCACGCCGCTCTGTGCATTGGTACTCGCTGCATTGTAGGTCTGGTCAACCGTAGGAATGGTGGGCTTGTTCTGGATGTAAGCCTTGGAACTCGTATCGCTCTCGTTCCAGTTACTTTGTACCTGTGCCGGAGGAATAGTAGGCGTGTTGCTCAGGTCCGTATAGGAGCCACTCACGGCAACGGTAGACAGGTTCGGCTTGTTCTGGATGTAGGACGGGTCCGTAGAATCCTGCTCCGTCCAGTCCGCCTGGACCTGCGTACCTCCACCACCCGATGCGGAAATCTCTATGCCGTTGGCAGTCTCCGTGATGGATACGTTGGTTCCCGCCACGAGGTTCTTCATCGTGGGGACTGTTGGAATCTCGCTCTTCAGTGCATAATTGGTCTTGATGTTCGTGCCGTCCTCGTCGGCTACGGCACGGCTTGCGTAGATGTTCTTGTTGTCAATCTGGTTTACGAGCGTCTCGGACATTGAAAAACTCCTTGAAGGGTTTGGCACCCCGCATCCGGGATGCCGTTAAGTACAGACTAGACGGTGGTAGTGCCAATCTGAATCTGGCTCACCCACTCCACTCCGGTAGCACCGCTGTTCACGGCAAGAATCTTGCCAGCGTTGCCGGTGATGCTCGGAAGGTCGGAAGTATCGGTTTCCCAGCCGTACACGCCCTGACCGCCCGAGTAGGTAGCCTTGAGAACCTTGCCGTTGTCCCCTGAAGTGACGGTAGGAACGCCGTCGGGGAGTTCGCCCTTGGTGGCGTAGGTGTTACCGATGTTGTTGCCGTTGGCGTCGGCTTCGGCGCGTGCGGCATAGATGTCCATGTTGTTGATTTGGTTTACGAGAGTAGCCATTGTGGCCTCCTATGATTATATGTTTGAAACCTGGATAGTGTTGATGCTGAACACGTCAGCGGAAATTACGTTGTTCTGTATGCTTATCCCGTTGCCTGCGGAATAGCTTGCACCGCTGCTTGCGATGGTGAGGTTACCGTTGTTCTTGGTCAGCGTGATATTGGAGCCAGCCAAGAGATTGAGACCCGGAATGTGTGGGACTCCCGAAAATATGCGGTGGATGTCCATACCGACAAACTCGTAGGATACACCCGCCACGCTCGTGTCCTCCACGGTCACGAACAGCCTAGTGGTGCTTGAGGAACCCGTCTTCACGTCGCCGCTGATTTCAAACTCCTGGCTCAAGCCGAGAGAGCCGTCTATCAGTGCGGAGAACTCGATCTGCTCCGACGTTTCCGTGCCGTCGTCGGTCTTGACGAGGATTTTCACCTTGTCGTAGAAAGGAACCGCAGCGGACTTGGTAGCCCTCATCTTGAGAGTGACGTGGTAGAGCCCATTCTCCGTGAGTACGAGACCCGTGTTGTCGGAAAAGATTGTGGAGTCCTCGTCGCCTATTGGGTAAAATGTGTTGGACGCAGGATTGCGTGCTGTGGAACAGCGTGCCCACTCAAGGTACTCCGAGGAGTCCTTCGCCACGCTCAAATCATATTGGGTTGTGCTCCCAATCTGCGTCTTTTCCACGGCGATCGAGCCGTCAGTGGAGATAACCTCGGTAGATTCTCCTCCCCCTTCCCCGTCCAAGGGGTACATCGGGTATCTCGTATAAAGTAATGCACCCGAGCGGTCGTATACCTCAAGCCTGTACACCTTTTCGGGGTCCACCCAGACCTGGGCCATCCCGAGGTTGTCCAGGACAATCGGGGAGGGGTTGAGGGTCTCGCCCGTAGCATCGGAGAAAGTTTCGGCGGTGTCGTCCGTATCGGAAAGGTATACCTTGAGAAGACCGGCTACGAGGTTCTCCCCGTCTAGCCCGTGGAACTGCTGCGTTAGAGGAAATAAGGGTTTCAAAGACATTTGTACACTCCTAGATAATCTTGGCGCTAATGCCACTTGCAACCGGGTCTATCTTGATGAAGCTACCCACAGTGGACGGGCAGAGGTCAAAATAGGAGCCGTTGGAGAGGCTGTCGTCGTGGGCCATCATGTAGTATCCGAACGACTGCAAGAACAGGGGCAGGGTGGCTTCGTTGAGTTTCCATTTAATCATCGTGTCGGATTCGCCCGAGGTGTTGCAGCTATACCAGAAAGTACGCATCCCGCTGAATTTCGGGAATCCGCGGAACGCATTATTCTTGTAGGCATACACGTCTATCCCGCCCACGTCCTGATGAACGTAGTCGGTGTTGTTGCTGATAAGGATGCCCTTGCCGCTTTCCTTCGGGCAGAGACCGGAGTTGCCGCTATAGACAACGGAATTGCTCGCCGATTCCTTGATGAAGGTGCGAGTGTAGTTGATGCCCGTTCGGTCGCTCCAGTAGCGGCAAGCAAGACCCTCGCTATTGCCGTTGAACGTGTTGCCCGTGATTTCAGCCGTAAGCACGCAATCGTAGCAGTCCTCGCTCTCCACGGCCTTCGTAAAGAGTACGGGAGTGGAGCCGTTGAACCTGTTGCCCACGAGTTTCGTGTCGATGTGGTATTCGCCGTCGTTGAAATACGGAAGGAAGCGAATCTCAGACTGCGTGACGTTGCACCCGAAGAGGTGCATCGCCTTTGCGTAGAACTTGCAGTTGTGTACGATGCAGTCCGTGAGGCTTATGCCACCGCCGTAGTCCTCGTTGTCGGTTTCCTTGCGGAAATCCATGCCCTCGATCTGGCAATCGGTGAGGGCTACGTACATCGACATGCTCCTCCAGGCTACACCGCTGACGGAGATGTAGCTGTCGCGACCCGTGAAGTAGGACACGGAGGGTTCATACTTGAAAGATACATCCGAGCCGTCCATGTAGAGAGTGGAGCACGTTACACGGGCGTCGGGAGTCTGCACCTTTTCAAGTACAATCGTAGCCGTAGGGTTGCTGACCGTCAACCTGTCGGTGTAGAGGTTCTTGATAGTGGTAAAAAGCCCCGCATTCACGTTGCCGACCCTGCGGTTCTGCAAGTCGAGCGTGTCGCCCATGTTCGTGATTCTACTGCGACGTTCGACCACAGCCTCCACCCACCTGTCGGCATTTTCGAACAGGTCTAGGTCGGGGGTGTTCTGCCATTCCACGTGATGTCCTTGGCTGATGAGACCCGGGTCCCACGAACCCGAGGTGAACCACAGCTCGTCGCCGTGTCCCGATACCTTAACGTAGTCGTTGCCGTTGAAGATACGACCCGTAACCGAGGTGCTCTGGTCAACCGCATAAAACGCATTCGCACCGAACACGGCATCAAGGTGGGTAGAGCCGATAATCTTCTTTCCACCGAGGTTGATATTGCCGGCAAGGGTGTTGCTCTCGAAGTAGTTCGTTCCGTCAATGTAGAGAACGGGGGCATCGCATTTCCAAAAGCCCTGCAAGGTCCTGAACCAGGAGGAGTGGGCCTCGGCATCGGGGGCTGTGAACACGAAATTGCCTACGTAGGAACTGCGTGAGCCGACTATGCGTACTTTCGGGCATTGGATAGTTGCAGCCGTGAATTTGGCATCGCCGTCCATCACGATTTCTTTATCTGTAATAAAAGATGTGTTGCTCGTGTAGTTGCCTCTAACAAACCGAACCGCAGGTGCGGTCACGAAACTGAACGAACCCACGAGTCTCTGATATTGCAGTAAGGAATTTAGATTGGGTTCGTGGCCCGCAAATACTCCGTAGTAGGTGCAGGGTATGGATTCACCGTCGTATGCAAGAATCCACCTACCCGTATCGGAAACATCGGAACCCACCACGTAGCCACCATCTATGGCATCCACCGAAGAGGAATCCCACACGTACGTCCTCGGGGAGGTGTCGCCCTTCTCGTAGTAGCCAAGCACGGTCACCGAGCCGAGTTCCGGGGAGGCATCGCGTAAATCTTCTATGGTATTCACATTGCTTGCGGTGGACACGGCAGATTCCCAATCGAAACCTACTTCAAAGATATCGACCGGTTCGAAGTAGGCGGGGTCGGCATCCACCGCCATGGCCCCCTCGGGTCCTATCCACTTCTCTACTTTTAAACGATATATGCCGGCATCGGCAAACAAAGTGTCAGCAGGAAGACCACTATGCAACAGCACAGGGTTTTCCGCCTGCACAAATTCGTCCCCTTCCAACGTATAGGTAGTAGCGAGAGTGTCGGAATCACGCAGGAATACAGAAAGGCGGCCCTCAATGGGCAACCCGTCTCTCTGGTCTATGAATGCACCGTTTGAAGTGATTGCAATTTTCATCAGTTCTCCTTTAGTACCCAGTGTTTCTTTCCATCGGAACCTTTACGATAAACAAGACCCTTGGCTTTCTGCGCTGCATAGTATTCACGCCCCCTGGACCTTTCCTGTTCGGCATTCTTGGCATAGTATTCACGGCACTCTGCATTTTTACGCAAGGCATATTCAGGGTCGTTTGCATACCGTTCACGGTTCAGAGCTTTTTGCCGTTCTACAAGTTCGGGATGGTTCGCAAGAAGCGCTCTATGGTAACCTGTTGGGTCTACGCACTCCCTCACCCCGTACTTCTTTAGGCTATCGTAGCAGATTTGGCGGTTGTTATTCTGCACCCTCATATCCGACCACCTCAAATTCTCCGGGACATTCCGTTCCCTATTTCTGTCTATGTGGTCACAGGTAGGTCTATCTTCGGGAGCAAGACCATGGAAAGTCTCACATATAAGACGGGCGACTGAATATGATTTTCCGTTTATACGTACGTGACGGTAGCCGTTAGGATGTAAACACCCGAACGTCCAGTGGGCCTTATTAGGGCCGTTTTGAGGAACGAACACCCTGCCCATAGAGTCGCAGAGTATGTCGAGTGTCGGATGCATTCTTGATTGATAACGCATAGTAGCCTTCCTTGTAGAGTTAGTCTATAAAATATAGACTAATTCCCGCCTCCGAACATGCTTGCAGTTAATTTAGCAATGTTCTCGGCGTGCTGGGCATTGGCCTTCTCTTCCTCACGCTGCAAGGCCACTACCTCCTTTTCCACTCCGAGCTGGGCTTTCTCTACTTCTGCACGTTCCTTCTCGGCATCCATGCCTTGATTCAACTGTGCACTGAGAATCGTATCCTCTTGCTTATATTGATGTTCGAGTTCCATCTTCTTGAGTTCAAACATATACGCATTGCTCTGCGATTCCTGCTGTCTCTGCATGATGCCCACCTGTTCGGTGAGCTTCTGAATCTGTTGTTGCTGGGCTTGGATGAGCTGTTGAGCTTGGATGAGCTCGGGACTCGGTTCGGGCGTTGCAGACATCTGCTTGTAGAGTTCCGACAGGACGGTATTGTCGGGGTAGGTCTTGAGGAGCGAGAGCACCATCCTCGGTTTCTGCTGGGGATCTACAATCGGGAGGAGAGCCGTAATCTGCTGGCGTGCGGACACGAGATCGTCCAGTTCCTTGGGACCCTGCACCACCGTCACCTTGACTCCGGGGTAGCCGAGCAACACCATCATAGTGTCGCCTAGGCTCTTCATTGCCATCTGAACGGCATTGTAGAAATGCGCTATGTTGTTCTTGAACACGTGAGCCGTGTAGTTCACGGCTGTAGCCGTCACGTTGTTCTCCATGTCGGCAAGACCCTTGGAGTCCACGCCCGTAACGCTTGTCATGAGGTTCGTAGAACCCTCTATGACGGATACCACGTCGTTGTACTGGATTGTGTTGTCGAGACGGGTCGGTAGCGGGAGCTGGGTCTTTCCGTCGTTCGCAAGTCTCTGTGCGAGGAGGAGCGGGTTACCGCTTGCACCGGCATTCTTGTAGTACGTGTCCAGGCCTTTCACGGATTCGGCATAGGTCAGCCATGTGGGCTTGGGGGACTGCTGTAGGCGTTCCACAAGCTGTGTCCAGCACATGTTGACAATCTTCTGCACGGCTTCGGAGCGAGCCACGAGACCCTGGTAGGTAGGCTTGTCCTCGTCGTCCCAAGTCGCCTCGCCGAAGATGGGGAACACGGGGATGCGGGAAATCTTGAGTACGATTTCAGAATCCTCTTTGACCCTCTCGTTCACCATGGTCACGCAATGGCATCCGTCCGTGTCCATCCAGTAGTAGGTAATGATAGGCACAAGCTGTGATGCGGAAGCACAAGTGGTTATGAGTTTCGCCCTTTCATCGGGCAGGTATTCATAGCCGTAGTGGAGCCTGATGTATTCGCGGGAGCGGTAGTCTATGAGAGCCGTCTCGGTAGCGTCGGAATAGTCGCGTTCGGTGGATTCGTTGTCGAGGAGGAACCTGTCGGTGTCCGTGATGCTGTAGACCACGGGCACTTCCGTACCGTTCGTGTCCTTGTCCGAACCGATGGCTACCACGCCAAGACCGAAAGAGGCAACGTCGAGCATGGCGTCCTGGATTGCGAACCTGTTGGAGTCTATCTTCCAGAAATCCGAGATGCGCTTGTTTATATCGTCGTTCTCGGTCTTCCAAGAATACGGGTACTGGGAATATGAGTTGGCGACGGAGAGGCACTGGGTCTTGATTACGTTGACGGTCTGTCGGTTACGGGTCTTTGCGACAAACTTGTCGTCGCCCTTTTCCCACTGCCTACCGCTCAAGAAACGCTTTTCCTTCTTGATTCGTTCAAAGAACGAGGAGAACCCGCTCTTGGAGCGGGACTGGAACGCACGGAATTTTTCTACGATTTCGTTCATAATCTATTCCTTAAAATACACCTACTTGGTCTGTTCCCACAGCGGTATGCCTGCGTTGAGTTCAAGGATTTTCCGGTATCCCCCCTTTACAAGCCATTGCTTGAAACGGTTGTCCATATTGCGGTCACCGCTACCGAGTCCCTTGTATACAACGGAGGGCTTGTCACGGACAGCCGTAAGGAATGCCCGTTCCTCGGAGCCTTCAGGAGCGGAAGCAATGACATCGCTGAACTTGACATTACGTCCTTCCTCTTCCGCCTGCCTGTGCTGTTTTGCGACAATCGGGCCTACGCTGGAGGCATAGCTACCGAGCCAACTGTTCTTGCCGAGCTTGTTCTGCACGAACGGCCCGACATTGCCGTACAGCACGTCCGTAACCTTTTCCTTGACCCCGCGCTTTCCGAAATCGGACTTGACCTTGGCGTCGTTGAAAAGGTTGTAATAGAGGTCCGGATTCCTCGAGAAAGCATCGTCGACCATCTTGGAATCCACCCCCTCGGAGAGGTTCATGATGCTGGACGGCCTCATTTTGGGAGGTAACTGGCCTTGTACGGCTACCGATTCGGAAAAAGCCCTCTTGATGGCTTCACGCTTTTCAGGGTTTTTCTCGAACTCCAGTTGTCTTACGAGGTCACGCTGCTTACGCAAGTTTTCAAGATTGGCGGAGAAACCACCCTTCTTGATTTCGAAATTGATTGACTTTGCGTCCTTGGGGTTAATCTTTCCCTCGTCTATAAGATTGAGGATAGACCTACCCTGCTTTGCGCCCATAATCTCGCTCGGGGTGGCCCTTGCGACCTTGTTTCCGGTTCCCTTGGCGAAACCTATCATATCTCCGCCTGCAACCTTTTCACCGCTTGCAACTGCCGAGGCTGTTCCCATAAGCTGTTTACGGGTTCTTTCGGCTGCATCTTTGAGCCTACCCCTAGAGGTCTGACCTATCTCTGAAACGGCATCCCTAGCACCGCTACGGAAACCTCCGTCCAGCGGGTCGGTGAATCTACGGAGTGCGTTGATACCACGTAGAGCCGTATAGTTGGCCGCGTTGTTTATGCCTGAACCCATAACCACGTCGCCCCACGAGAAATTGGAGCGGTCGTCCATGCCCTCTCCGGACCCGTATGCGGCAGCATCGGCAATCTCGGAGGCCAGCGGTACAACGCTGTTTCCCAAGAGACTGGAAACAACGGCTTGAGCCTTGGGGGACTTTCCCAGTATCTTGAGGGCGCGGAAGCCCTTACCGACTCCTCCCGCCACGGGACTTGCCATCGCAATGTTCTCACCCAAATCCAGCGCAACGTCCTTTGGCTCTATAGGCTGACCGGATATATATCGTTCGGTCATACGGGGGAGCAGAAGGGTCTGTGCAATATTTACATCGTCTTCCCTTTCCTTTCGGGCTTTCTGCTGTTCATAGTAAGGAACGGCCTGTCGGTATGCATTCTTAACGGACTCCCATCCCAACTTGCCCATGTTGGGGTCCCTGAGGATTTCTTCCTTGTGGGCCTGCAAGTTCTTCGGAAAGTTCTCCACGAACTCGTTGACGGTGCTGTAGCCAAGGAGCTTAGAGACTTCCTCTATCGTAGGGATGGTAGGATTGTCGGAATAGGACGTGCCCTTGAAGACATTTCCGAGTCCCTCGTTATTAAGAGACTTTACGGCATCCATAAACTCTTTCTGTCGGAGTGCGCTTGTCAACGCACCGGAAGAATCCTCGTATGCCCCGAGAAGCTGCGAGGGGAGAACAACTCCAGCCCTATACAAGTCTTCATATCGTTCTGTAGGTTTGTTTGCCATCGTGAATATCCTTATTGGTTCCTTATGTAGGTACGGAGTTCGTCGTTCCACGTGTAGCGACTGTTGAAAGCGTCACGTACTTCCTTCGGTAGAGACTTTAACTTGTTCGAGACAGAGATTATGTCCTCTCCCACTCCTACGGAGTTTTCAAAGAACTCGTCGGCCTTGGCGTTGTTCCTATCTGAACGTACCTTGGCTTCCTTTGTCTTTGACTTGTACTTGTCGGCAAGGGCACGGAAAGCGGAATTGTGGGGATGACCCTTGTGTGCCGGATCGTCCGTCCACTTGTAGATAGCCTCTATGTCGGCATCCGAAAGGGTTTTCTTGCGGGCTTTCTCCGCGAGGATATCCTCTGCCTGCGTCGGGTTCTCCACGGCAAAACCGCCCCCGAAATCAGCAACGGTTGCGGATGCAGGGGACACACCCTTTTCATAGGTGTCCAGCGTATTCACGATATCGTTGTACCACTGGTTTCCCGAAAGGTCGTAGCCCAGGTCTGCCGCTTTCTCCTCGGCGGCCTGCCTTGCGATGCGGAGCTCGTTGGCGAGCTTGTTGCGCTCCAAGGTATTGAGTTCACCGGAGGTCAGGGCTTCCCTTGCAGACCATGCGTTCTTCACGATGTCGTTGATGGTGCGGGGAGCGTTGGCAGATTGCCTTGCACCCTCGTTCTGTCGGGCTACCATTGTCATGTACGGGCTTATGTCGCCGATAGAGAGAGCCATCGCGGCAATGTCCCTCTCGGTATCACCGCTAGTCTGTTCAATCTCGGCAATCTTGCTATTTACCTCTGCAAGCTGTGCCTCAAGGCTCTTGAGGGTCTCCATGTCCTTTGCACGTTCCAGGTCGTTCTGCAAGTTGGGATTGTCCTGGCTCTGGTACGGTACGGGAGCGGGGGAGTTCTGTTGCATAAGGGAGGCTTGCTGACCGAGATAGTCGGACACGGCCTGGTTGGGGGCGTACCCCTGCATACCGGCTTTCTGCCTTGCTATGAAGGCAGCCCTCTCGGCATCTGCCTGCGGGTTGTAGTTGTTCCAGTTGAAAGTAAAGTCTGCCATGTCGGTCTCCTATTTCTTTGTTCCGGGTACGTACACGGGGTATTTCGGGTCGTGGTATTTCATGCCCCAGAATCCTCGTCCTGGAAGCAAAGAC
>Ga0265299_10001735_pt1 | contig 23927 bp, 12 predicted proteins | sample AusTroGonzalo_MG_4_FD_193485 | JGI IMG/M metagenome (GOLD analysis project Ga0265299, IMG submission 193485) | Bovine rumen microbial communities from tropical cattle in Woodstock, Queensland, Australia - Gonzalo_02 | ecosystem: Host-associated > Mammals > Digestive system > Stomach > Rumen ... | reverse complement strand
GGTTGTTGCTGCCTACAACGGTCTTGCCCTTGGAGGCGGTACCGCGGTTTATGGTCACGTTCTCGCGAATGCGGTTGTTGTCACCTATCTCGGCGGTGGTATCCTCGCCGCGGAACTTGAGATCCTGCGGAATACCTCCTATGACGGCTCCCGGATGGATCTGGTTGCCGTTGCCTATGCGTGAACCGTACATGATGTTCACGTGGGGCATAATGATATTGTTGTCACCAATGACCACGTTCTTGTCGATGAAACAGAACGGGCCGATCTCAACGTTCTCACCTATCTGAGCGGAAGGGTCAACGTAAGCTAACGGACTTATCATTTATACTCTCTTTTTACAATTTGTACCATGAATTCAGATTCTGCAACCAATTTGTCGGCAACAAAGGCATATCCTTTGAGTGACAGTATGTTATGGCGTATCGGTGCAGTTCTCACAACACGCATGAGAAGGGTATCTCCGGGGACTACGGCCTGACGGAAGCGGGTGTTGTCAATCTTGACGAACATGGCTTCATAATTCTTAGGCTCATTCGTGTACTGGAGTGCCAGGGTTCCTCCCAGCTGCGCCATAGCCTCTATGATGAGTACGCCCGGCATGATGGGATGCTCGGGGAAGTGTCCTGTAAAATAGAACTCATTGTTGGTTACGTTCTTTACACCCTCAGCGTAGAGGTCTGTCAGAGCAATGACCTTGTCCAGCAACTGCATGGGGAAACGGTGAGGCATTACTGCCTGGATCTGCTGCAGGTTCATTACCGGCGGAACAGAGGGGTCATATGCAGGTGCCTGGACATCGTTCAGGATTATGTTCTTGCGCAGTATGCGGGCAAACTTGTTGTTGATGGTGTGTCCGGGGCGGGTGGCAATGATACGGCCCTTGATGGGTTTGCCTACCAGTGCCAGGTCACCTATGATGTCGAGCAGCTTGTGGCGGGCGGGCTCATTGTCCCACTGCAGGGGCTTGTGCATGATGTAACCGCGTTTGGTTGCATCCATGGTGGGTACGCCCATGATCTCACAGATCTTGTCATAACGCTCCTGTGACATCTCGCGCTCGTAAATGACGATGGCGTTGTCCAGGTCACCTCCCTTGATGAGACCGGCATCCAGCAGGGACTCGATCTCGCGTACAAATACGAATGTGCGGCTCTTGGCTATCTCGGTGGGGAAATCATTCATGTCATCCAGAGATGCGTACTGGTTGTACAGGATCTTGGAGTCATATGATATGAGCACGTTTACGCTGAATTCGTTGTCAGGGAGCAGAATGATGGATGAACCAGTCTTCTCATCCTTGACCTCTATCTTGTTCTTGACTACGTAGAAGTCCTTGAGAGCGTCCAGTTCCTTGATTCCCACGCGCTGTATGTTCTCAACATATTCGATGGCGCTACCGTCCAGGATGGGGAACTCAGGACCGTTCACCTCAATGTGGCAGTTGTCTATGCCTGCTGCGTAAAGGGCAGCCAGACCATGCTCAACTGTGCTCACCTTGACATTGCCCTTGAACAGTACGGTACCGCGCTGTGTCTCACGGACATTCTCGGCAAATGCCTCTATTACAGGCTGGCTCTCCAGGTCTGTACGCTGTATCTTGTAGCCGTAGTCGGCGGGTGCGGGGTTGAATGTCACAGTCAGGTCAAGACCTGTGTGAAGTCCCTTTCCGCTCAGTGAGAAACTACTCTTTAAAGTCTTCTGTTTGTACATGTTATGATGTTTGTCTTAAAGCGTCACTTGCTGGCAAGCTGAGCTTTCAGTTCTTCAATCTCTTTCTTAAGTTGCCTTATGGTGGCATCCATCTCAGGCAGTTGTTTTACAAGTATTGACGAGCGCAGGAAATTGCGGTATCCTATGGCGGGATATCCCATTATGGTCTCTCCGTCGGGAACGTTGCTCAGAACGCCTGTCTTGGCACCGAAACTCACTTTGTCACCAATCTTGAGATGGCCTGATACGCCGCTCTGGCCACCCAGCATACACCAGGCGCCGATCTTGCTTGAACCTGCAATACCGGTCTGGGCCGATATGACAGTGTGCTCGCCAACCTCAACGTTGTGGGCCACCTGTACAAAGTTGTCAAGCTTGACACCCTTGCGTACAAGCGTACGGCCCATGGTTGAACGGTCAATACATGTGTTGGCTCCTATCTCAACATCATCCTCAAGCTCAGCAATACCTATCTGAGGAATCTTGTTGTAGCCGTTGGGTGTGGGTGCGAATCCGAATCCGTCGGCTCCTACCACGCTGCCGGCATGCAGTATGCAGCGGTTACCAACCTTGCATCCGTAGTAGATTGTTACGTGCGGATAGAGGATGCAGTCAGAACCTATCTTGGCACCCTGTCCTACGGTAACGAGCGGGTAAATCTGTGTGTTGTCTCCAACTACGGCACCGTCCTCAATCACTGCAAACGGGCCAATGTATACGTTCTTGCCTATGGTAGCCTTATCTGAGACCGATGCCAGCGAGCTGACGCCTGTCTTGGATGGCTGCATTGAAGCGTAGAGCGACATCAGCTTGGCCAGGCTCTCATATGCGTTGTCAACGCGGATAAGAGTGGCGCTTACAGGCTGCTCGGGCTTGAAATCCTTGTTTACCAGGACTACGCTTGACCGGGTTGAATATAGGTAGTGTGTATACTTTACATTAGAAAGGAAAGAGAGTGCACCAGGTACACCCTCCTCAATTTTGGCAAAAGTATTGACTGAAGCGTTCTCGTTGCCGTCAACGGTACCGCCCAGAAACTCCGCTATCTGTTTAGCTGTAAATTCCATGCTTTTTATGCAGTTTCTATATAAGACTTGCAAATATAGCGATTTTATTCAGAATCCGTTAACAGGACCCCAAGGGGTTTTCAACAGCGGGATGTCAGAGATAGATGGCCATCTCCTGCTGAACCTCCTGGGCCTTGCTGCGGGCCACCTGTGCAAAATTTGCAGACTTATCGGCGTAAATGATTGCACGACTGCTGTTTACTATCAGGCCGCACTTGCTGTTGAGACCGTACTTGCAAACATCGGCCAGCGATCCTCCCTGTGCTCCGATACCGGGAACCAGAAGGAAACTGTCAGGTACTGTCTTGCGGATGTCGGTGAGCATCTCGGCGCGTGTGGCACCAACCACGTACATCATGTTGTCGGGATTGCCGCCCCACTCAAGGGATTTGGCCAGAACCTTCTGGAACAGAGGCGTGCCCTGTGCGTCCTGAGTGTACTGGAAATCGGCTGCACCCTTGTTGCTGGTAAGTGCCAGCAGGATTACCCAACGTCCGTCATGTCCCAGGAACGGTGTCACGCTGTCCTCACCCATATAGGGAGCTACGGTCACGGCGTCCACGTTCATCTCTGTGAAGAAGCTGTCGGCATACATCATTGACGTGTTGCCTATGTCGCCGCGCTTGGCATCAGCTATGATGAACTGGTCGGGGTAATTGGTGCGGATATAGTCAATGGTCTTATAGAGGGCCTGCAGACCTTTCAGACCTGCGCTCTCATAGAATGCCAGATTTGGCTTGTATGCGATGCAGTAGTCTGCGGTGGCATCTATGATTGCCTTGTTGAATGCGAATATGGGATCCTCCTCCTTGAGCAGATGCTCGGGGATCTTCTTGAGATCGGTGTCAAGACCTACGCACAGAAATGATTTCTTGCGTTTGATGTTGGCGTAAAGTTCGTCTCTTGTCATATATGTATCTATTATGAAAATTCTTTACATTTCTGATTCTTTCATGCGCTCTGCATTCTCAGCTATGGTAAGCTTGTCTATGCAGTCCTGTATGTCGCCGTCCATGAACGCCGGCAGATTGTATATAGTGTAATTGATGCGGTGATCGGTTATTCGACCCTGTGGGAAATTGTATGTGCGGATCTTGGCCGATCGGTCACCGGTTGATACCATTGTCTTGCGGCGGGCTGCGATGTCATCCATGTATTTCTGATGCTCGCGGTCATAGATCATGGTGCGCAAGCGTGAAAGGGCGCGCTCCTTGTTCTTGGGCTGGTCACGGGTCTCGGTACACTCTATGAGAATCTCCTCGACAACTCCGGTGTTGGGATTTTTCCAATTGTAACGGAGCCTTACTCCGGACTCGACCTTGTTCACGTTCTGGCCGCCGGCACCGCCGCTGCGGAATGTATCCCACTTTATCTCGCCCTCATTTATCTCAACCTCAAAGGCATCGGCCTCAGGCAAAACGGCAACCGTGGCGGCCGATGTATGTATGCGGCCCTGGGTCTCGGTTACAGGAACGCGCTGTACGCGGTGTACACCGGACTCATATTTGAGCGTACCGTAGACTTTCTCACCGGTTACGGTGAATATGATCTCCTTGAAACCGCCTGCTGTGCCCTCGGAGCATGATGATACTGCATATTTCCAGCCTTTGGTCTCAAAATATTTGCAGTACATGCGGAACAGGTCGCCGGCAAACAGGGCGGCCTCATCACCGCCTGTACCGCCGCGAATCTCCATTATCACATCCTTGTCATCCTGCGGATCGGCAGGAATGAGCATCTGCTTAATCTCCTCCTCAAGCTGGGGTAGGCGGGCAGTGGCGCTGTCAAGCTCCTCACGTGCCATCTGGCGCATCTCAGGGTCACTCTCGTTGAGTAGCTCACGTGCCTCGGCAATGCTCTCCTGCAGCTGTATGTACTCCTTACGTGCGGCAACCACAGGCTCCAGGTCACGGTACTCACGGTTCAGCTTTACGAACCGTTTCATATCGGATATGACTGACGGGTCCGTTATGAGCAGACTAACCTCCTGGAAGCGTGCCTCCAGACCGTCAAGTTTGTCAAGCAGACTCTCTGATGCAGCCATTATCTCTTTTTCTCAACCTTGTTTACGAATGCAACAGGACCGCCCTCATAGAAGTTGATGATGTTGCGTGACACGAACTCCGCCATCTCATTGCGCACGTCATAGGTTTGTGTACCTACATGCGGTGTGATGACAGCGTTCTCACATGCCAGAATCTCGGGACTTACCTTATCGCCGAACTCAAACACGTCAAGTCCTGCGCCCCAGATACGCTTGTTCTTAAGGGCATCGGCCAGGGCAAGCTCATCGACAATGGGACCGCGGGCTGTATTTACCAGTATGGCGGTGGGTTTCATGAGCTCAATCTGCTCCTTGCCAATCATGTGCCAGGTCTCCTTGGAGTAGGGCACGTTGACCGATATGAAATCCGATGTCTTGAGCAACTCGTTGAAATCAACATATGTGGCATCATACTCCTTCTCAATCTCAGGGCTGACGCGGTGACGGTTGTAGTAGATAACCTTCATGCAGCTGGCCTTGGCGCGGCGTGCCAGCGCCTGGCCTATGCGTCCCATTCCAAGGATGCCCAGTGTCTTGCCTCCAAGTGAATATCCCAGATTAGCCAGCAGTGTCCACTCCAGTGCACCCGGAATGCGCAGACGGCGGTCAACATCGGTAATGCGGCGTGCAACGGCCAGCATCAGTCCGTAAGCCAGGTCGGCTGTGGGCTCGGTTACAGGGCCAGGGGTGTTGGTTACGGCAATGCCAAGCTCGGTTGCTGTGGGAATATCTATGTTGTCAAATCCTACGGCATAGTTGCTTACCAGTTCCAGACGGGGCAGGCCGCGCTCCATAAGCTTGCGGTCAACCGGGAAATTGAACATGGACTGCAGTACGTCATACTCCGGGAGCATCTCATAGACTTCATCATATGTGAATGTCTCACGGCCTTCGGGAGGGAAGGTAACATCGTACTTTTTGATGAGTTCCGCATATCCGGTGCGGAACATGTTGTATGTTACCAGAACACGTTTCTTCATACCTTTCAATTTTGAAGGGCGAAGTTACTCATTTTTTTGCGCAGGGCATTCTTATTTTAAGTTCCTTTCACTTTATGCGGCCTGATGTTATAAACAGGTAGAATACAGGTATATAAAAATAGTTAACTGCTTTTTTATTATCTGTGGTTACATTATCTTTGTGAACTAGCCAACTATGTATGAGAAAACTTATGAGACATTTTTTGCCAATTATTGCCGCACTGTGTGCTTTGGTTTCCTGCGTCACGAAACAGGATACCGGAAAACTTGAGATCAATGACCTGGGTTATTTTGAGACCCGAGGTGTCAATGTGTTGGTTTACTCCAACAATTATCAGGGTATTTTCTGTGATGAGAAGACTGCGGGAGTGGAGATCGTGCAGCGTGGTGTGCGTATCGCTACCGGCGGAGCTGTGCGTCTTATGAATACCCCCGAGCAGTGGGATATTTACGCTACCTTGACCGAGCGTACGGTTGATACGTTGGGAGGCGTGATATCCTGTCGTTTCAACTATCAGGATTACAAGTTCCAGTACGGTATTACCGTAAAGCAGGAGGGGAAGGGTTTCCTCATGTCTGTTGAACTGGATGAACCGCTGCCTGCCGTCCTGGAGGGTAAGGCCGGTCTTAACATGGAGTTCTTTCCGGCATCATATTACGGCAAGACATATCTTGTAGACGGTGAGAGCGAGATATTCCCGCGCTATCCGTCAAGTGATACGGAGATGCACCCCAAATCAGAGAAGGTAACACAGTTCTACGGACTTTCCACTTTCGATGACCGCGGACGTGACGAGTTCATAGTTCCCAAACCTATATCAAAAGGTCATACCATCGTAGTCGCACCTGAGGATCCTTCATTGCGCGTGATGTTCCAGTCCGATGCTGAACTGAACCTGTTTGACGGCCGCAACCTGTCACAGAACGGTACGTTCGTGGTACGTTCGTTCCTGCCATCGGGCAAGACCGGAACGGTTCTTGAGTGGTATGTGGAGCCATCATCGGACTCCAAGTGGATCCGTGAACCTAATGTGGGCATATCACAGATAGGTTATACTCCCGCACAGAAGAAAGTGGCCGTGATTGAGCTTGACCGTAATGACAAGGTGGCCCGTAAGGCAAAGATATTCCGTGTGAATGCCGACGGCAGCAATACCCTGGTCCTGGAGCCTGCGGTAAAGGAGTGGGGCGTGTTCTATGACCGTTACAACTACGCTCAGTGCGACTTTAGTGACGTTAAGGAACCGGGTACCTATTTCATAGAGTATAAGGGAGTACAGACTAATCCGTTCCCCATCAATAGGAACGTATATGACGGCAAATGGTACAACACCATGGATGTGTGGCTGCCTGTCCAGATGGATCATATGCTGGTGAATGAGGCATACCGCGTATGGCACGGCCGTTCACATATGGACGATGCCATCCAGGCTCCCACCAACTATCAGCAACATGACGGCTACCGCATGGGCAATACAACCGGTACCAAGTACAAGCCTTATGAGCATATCCCCGGTCTGGCAGTAGGTGCATGGTATGATGCCGGTGACTTTGACATTCAGTCTGGTACGGTCATCGGCCTTACCAACCAGCTTGCTGAGGTGTGGGACTTGCTTCGTCCCGAGCGTGACGAGACATACATAGACCAGAAGACCCAGTTTGTGGACATTCACCGTCCCGACGGCCTGCCTGACATTATCCAGCAGGTGGAGCACGGAGCGCTTAACCTCTGCGCACAGATTGAGAACCTGGGCTTTATAGCAGGCGGTATAGTACAGGGAAACATGCACCAGTATCATCATCTGGGTGATGCCGTGACAATTACTGACGGTTATATATATGATCCCAGCCTTAAACCTTATGAGGTTCGCGGAAACCGTTCAGGTACGCTTGATGACCGTTTTGCATTCACCAATAATGCAGGCAACCCCATGGGTAATGTAAGTGTATGCGCCGCTCTGGCTCATGCAGCCCGCGTGCTGGCTCCCTATATCCCGGAGACTGCAGAGTGCTGCAGGAAGAATGCACTCAAGCTCTGGAAGGAGATGGATGAGTTCCAGTCACGTCAGCCTGCCCGCAACCAGCAGGCCAATGCCAATATGCAACGCAACAACCGCAATATGGGTGACCGGTCAGCTGCTGCAATACAGCTCTGGCTGCTTACCGGCGATGAGAAATACAAGGATATTTTCCTGCCGGGTGTGATGCGTCAGATTGAGATGGCCAAGACCGCTCCTCAGGGCGTTGAGGATAACCGTACAGGCGGCGGCAGCGCAATGCGTGCTCCGCGTGTGAACATCACTACCGCACTTTCTCTACTTCCCTATATGGATGATGATTTCAAGGCACAGCTGCGTGAGGTTATACCGGTATTCGTGGAGGATGCCAAGCGTACGGCCGAGTCCACTCCTTACGGTGTACCCGTAGCAGGCGGTACATGGGGCGGAAGCGAGCGTGTGATAAGCTGGGCTCAGAACAACTATATGGTATGGCGATACTTCCCGGACCTGATTGATCCGGAGCTGGTGCTGTCAGGACTGAATTTCATATACGGAAACCATCCTTACTCAAACGTCTCATTCGTGACGGCAGTGGGTGTCAACACCAAGAAGGTGGCTTACGGAAACAACCGTGCCGATTACACCTTCATTCCCGGAGGTATCGCTCCCGGTCTGGTCCTGCTTAAGCCGGATCTGCTGGAACATAAGGATGACTATCCGTTCCTTTGGGGCGAGAATGAGTGCTGTACCCGTACGGTGCCGTCTTATGTAACCCTTTCAATAGGTGCGGAGGAGATTGCAGCGGCTCTTAACAACAAATGATGAATTGATTTACACGGCGCGACATGTCGATTTCTATTAAAGGTTTAAGTCATTATTATCCAAACGGAAAGAAAGCACTGAACGATATCAATCTGGAGATACCTTCAGGTATGTACGGCCTTTTGGGGCCTAACGGTGCAGGAAAGTCCACCTTGATGCGTATTCTGGTAACCCTGATGGAACCGTCCGAGGGTCAGATTGACATATGCGGCTACGATATACGTACGCAGCGCAAGGAGGTGCGGCGCATCCTTGGCTACCTGCCTCAGGATTTCCGTTTCTTTGCAAAGTATAAGGTTCGTGAGTTTCTGGATTATGCAGCGGCGCTTACGGGCATGACCAACTCTGCCCAGCGCGGAAAGGCTGTGGACGCTATGCTTGAACAGGTGGGTTTGTATGAGGTGCGTGACAGATACGCACAGAATCTGTCAGGCGGTATGAAGAGGCGTCTTGGTATAGCTCAGGCACTCATCCATAATCCCAAAGTCCTTGTGGTGGATGAGCCTACCACCGGACTTGACCCCGAGGAACGTATCAGGTTCCGTAACCTGCTCAGCGAGGCCAGCTCAAAGGATACTACCATAATACTGTCCACTCATATCGTGGGTGACATATCGAGTTCATGTACCGATATGGCAATGCTCAATCAGGGACATGTCATGTTCACCGGATCGCCTGCAGATATGCTCAAGGAGACAGAGGGTAAGGTATGGCGCCTAAAGGTAAACAACGAGCAATATGCTGAAATTAATGAGAAATACGCAGTGATTTCAACCATCCCGGACGGACTGGGGTGGGATATACAGGTGGTTGCCAAAAGTCTTCCGGGTTATGATGCAGTGAGCTATTCGCCCAACCTGGAGCATGCATATGTCTATTTTATGGAGGTTAAAGATAAGGATTGATGGGGATGTTAACTAACATACGCATAGTCTCCAAGTACGAGACGAAACTGCTTGTTCGCGGTTGGTTCTTCAAGGTATTCGCCTTTCTGGCACTGGTTGCCTCAGTGATTCTGGGTTCCATATATATACTGTCACAGTTCCAGCGTCCGGAGATGGTCAACAGGTCTGTAATTCCCTACATCTTTATGCTGGTGATGAATGTGGGACAGGCCGTGGTATCGGTGTTCCTGGCATCGGAATACCTTAAACGTGACAAACAGCTTGATACATCAGAGATATTCTATACACGTCCGCTCAGCAATGCCGAGTATCTGCTGGGCAAGATGTGGGCTACGCTCAAGGTGTTCTTTGTGCTGGACTTTGCGGTAGCGGCCATAGCGCTCATAATGAGTCTGATAAAATACGGCTTTGACTTGGATTACCTGAGTTATATCTGGTATTTCCTCTTGCTGTGTGTGCCCACGCTGGTGTTCATAGTAGGTCTGTCCACCACACTCATGCTGGTGCTCAACAACCAGGCCATCACGATGGTTATCCTGCTGGCGTATATAGGCGTGACTCTGTTCTACATTGACGATGTCTATTACTACCTTTTTGACTATATAGGGTTCAATCTGCCTATGCTCAAGTCGGTGGTTACCGGTTTCAGCGGGTTGCCCAGACTGATAAACCACAGGTTGTGTTATCTGCTGCTTGGCATAGGTCTGATACTTACCGACATATCGCTGTTTCACCGTCTGGCCAACTCCAGATACAGCCTGCTTCCATGGCGTATAGCTGCGGGACTGTTCCTTGTAGCCGGTCTTTTTGCCGGATACCGGCACGTAAGGATGTACAAGATAGATGATAAGTTCAGGGCCGATATGGTTGAGCTGGACAACCGTTATGTACATACCGGAGGAGCCGTGGCCGATTCATGCTCGCTTACGGTGATGCAGAGCGGTGACACCCTGAACGTAAAGGCCGACATGACAGTCAGACCCAGGGAGAATACCGGTACGCTGGTGTTTACGCTCAACCCCGGATTCAATGTAAGAAGTCTCAGTGTTGGCGGCCATCAGGTGAACTGCGAGCGCCTTAAGCACCTTATAGTATTGACATTTGCACAGGAACTGCCGGCTGATGAGCCTGTAAGACTCACCATGGAGTACGGCGGCAAGGCCGATGAGCGCATATGCAACCTGGATATATCGGAAGAGAAAATGGTGGAGAACAGCAAGGTGCTCTCCATGCTCAACGTGAGCAAGCGTTACCTCTTCCAGGAGAGTAACTATACGATGCTTACCCCCGAGAGCTACTGGTACCCGCGTCCGGGTGTGGCATACAGCGACCAGAGCCCCGAGTGGCAGATGTCATACTTTACATGTTTCCGCGTAAGCGTGGTGCCCAATCCCGGTCTGACTCCTATTTCCCAGGGTGAGTGCACGGTCAATGCAGACTCTACGCAGTATACCTTTGTGCCGGAGTCATCACTGCCGTCCGTATCACTTATAATAGGTGATTACACCCCCAAGTCAATAGAGGTTGACTCCACCACCTATACGGTATGGGAACTGGGCCGTTGGGACGATCAGTTTGAGTTGTTTGACTCTATACGTGACACGATCCCCGTATTTATACGTGACACACGCCGTAGTATGGAGTATGAGGCCGATATGGCCTATCCGTTCCGTCGTTTCTCTATAGTGGAGGTGCCGGCACAGTTCACCTCATACAAGCGTGTATGGACATCGGCCTACGAGCAGCTTCAGCCGGAGATGGCTTTGGTGCACGAGAGAGGCTTTGACATGAGGATGTTCCAGTTCAACAACATGAAGCGCATGTACTCCAACGGCGGTGGCCGACGCAACAGACGTAACAGTGATATGTCCGAGAAGGAGATACTGTGTAACGTATTCATAAGCGCCGTCAACTTTATGATGGAGTCCGGAACATATACCGGCAACAGCAGGAACGGACAGTTTACGATGACCCAGGTTGACAATCCATATTATTTCCGTCCTCTGTTCTATAATTTCAGATACAACGTCTACTCATCGGACTGGCCAATGGCCAACAGAATGGTGGAGGCTGTTACCAGTAGTGGTCAGAACTATGCAGGACAGTGGATGAGACGTATGAACGGCCTGTCTGAGGACGAGAAGGCGTTGATACTGATGGGCAAGTACGGATTTGACCGTATAATGTCAGATCAGGAGTGGGAGGATCTGGCCGACAACGCGCTGGCACTCAAGACAAAGGATTTCTTTGCTCCCGTATCGGCCGTTATGGGTTATGAGACTATGGTTGACTCCATTGCCGCCTGGACCAGGATAAGGGAGTTTGACAACGTATCGTTTGACTCTGTCCTGGCCAGGATCCAGAGCTTTTCGGGAGTGGACCTGCAGAGCAGGATACAGGCATGGAACGAACCGGCTCGTCTGGCTTGTTACAAGATAGGAAATCCTCAGATAACCACCGTTACAACCGATACTGCCGATATCTACCAGGCCGAGATTGCGTTTGAGAACATATCGGACAATCCCGGCTATGTAAACGTGGAGTTCGTGTTCTACGAGACGGAAAATGCCGGCGACGAGGATAAGCCCAAAAGCATGGTTATAGAGATAGGCGCGCACCAGACGTACATGTTGGTGAGCCATTGGTTCAATATGCCGAGTTCCATCAACGTGAACACCATGCTTTCATCCAACCTGCCGCATCAGGTTAACCTGGACAACTCTAACTATAGCTCATATACCGGAACGGAGCTTACACCTGAGGGCGTATATCCGGTCCGCGGCGGTGTGGACAACACGCTCCCGGGCGAGATTATAGTGGATAATGAGGACAGCAGGCTGTTCTCGCTTTCCAGACCCCTCAGAACAGGCTATCTGTCCAAATGGATAGACAAGGCCCGTGAAAAGAAGAACGAGTTCATTTATGAGGGATTCTCTGACTGGCGTATGTACAGCCAGTGGACGCTGGTGACTGACCAGAACCTTTACGGCGACTATATACGTTCCGCATACATCATATCGCCGGGTGACGGCTCACAGTATGCACGCTGGAACGTACCTGTTGAGGAAGCGGGAGTATATGACGTATACTTCTACGCATCGCCTAACATGTACGACAGCAATAACCGTAACCGTCGCTGGAACAATAACAACAATAACAACGGCCGTTGGACACCCACCGACTACAACTTTGAGATAGGACAGTTCGATATGTGGGACAACGTTTCACTTAACATGCGCCGCGCCGACGAGGGGTGGAACATGCTGGGTACGTTCAGGTTCGAGGCGGATACGGTGAATATCCGTCTGAACAACAAATCGGGCGTAAGCGTAGTTGTGGCCGATGCCGTAAGACTGGTAAAGAGAGAGAGATAAAACAAACAACATATGAAAAAGAAAAAAGCATTATTTACGGCAGTCATAGCGCTTGCAACCGCCTCTGTTCTTGAGAGCGGGGCTCAGGCGCAGATTGTCATGACCATGGAGCAGGCGCTTGAGTACAGTGCCCAGCACAATCCTGACCTTATCAACTCCCGTATGAGTATGGAGCGTTACGAGCAGAACCTTATTGCCCAGAGGGCATCATTGAAATCAAGGTTCTCACTAAACCTGCAGCCTCTTACATACTCGCAGTCACGTCAGTTTGACAGCCGTTACTCTGACTGGTACACAAACCGCTCGCTGTCATCATCGGGAACATTCAGCATCTCGCAGCCCATTATCTGGACCGATGCCACGCTGTCACTCAACAACAGTCTGTCATGGCAGAACAATGAGTCGTCGATAGCAGGTAAAACCAACAGCAACCGTTCGTTCAGTAACAGTCTTTATCTGAGTCTGACCCAGCCTATATTCACCTATAACAGAACCAAGATGAATATGCGTCAGATTGAGATGAACTATGAGAACGCCCGTATAAGCTATGCACTGCAGCTGCTTAACGTGGAGCGCAATATAACCAGCCAGTTCTACAGCCTGTTCACATCACAGCAGAACCTGGAGATAAGCGAGAAGGAGCTGGAGAATGCCGAGAAGAACTTCAATATCATCAAGGATAAGGTTGAGGCCGACCTTATTACCAAGGATGAGTATTATCAGGCCGAACTCAACCTGGCCCAGTCACGTTCAAGCCTGGAGAACCAGAGAGTAAGCCTGGAGAACTCCAAGGACAATTTCAAGCAGGCTCTGGGTATTCCTTTGGACGAGGATATCATTGTGGTTTGCGATATCGAGGCCGATCCGGTATATGTGGACCAGGCCAAGGCCCTGGAGAGTGCCACGACTACCAGACTTGAGCTCAGACAGCGTCAGATATCACGTGAGCAGCAGGAGATGTCAATGATACAGGTCAAGGACAACGACAGTTTTAGCGGTAACATATCGCTCTCACTCGGTGTCATGGGTGATAATTCCGATTTCCCCCATATCTATGACAATCCCACCAACAACCCGCGTGTGGCCATTTCATTCAGCGTGCCTATCTTTGACTGGGGCGCACGTAAGGCCCGTATCAAGGCTGCCGAGATTGAGAGGAAGATGTTTGAACTGAGTGCCGAGGAGGAACTCAAGAGCATTGAGATGAACGTGCGCAGCACATGCCGCAGCCTTGACAACCTGCTTGGTCAGATTTCCATTGCCGAGCAGAGCCAGAAGAACGCACAGCTCACCTATGACCTGAATGAGGAGCGTTACCGCAACGGTGAACTTACCGGTATGCAGATGAACCAGTTCCAGACTCAGTTGTCAAACAGCAAGATGTCATATACACAGGCTATAATCAACTATAAGATTCAGCTCCTGAACCTCAAGATCCTGACCCTTTATGATTTTGAGAAAGATGAGGCTGTGGTTCCCATAACCTATGAGAGCAGCAAGAAGTAAAACAAAAAAACAGAAATATATGAAAAAAGTAATCAGCCCAATTACACTGGCTGCACTTACACTGCTCATGGCAGGGTGCAGACAAGAGAACACAATGAACCGTAATGAGATTCCTACACCCGTATCTGTATCGGACATAACCTACGGTTCAATAAGCAGGGTATTTACAACCAACAGCACTGCCATTTCAAGTGCCGAGGCTGAACTCTCCACCGAAATGGCCGGAAAGTATCACCTCCAGAAGAACCCGGCAACCGGTAAACCTTACAAGCTGGGTGACAAAGTAAAGAAAGGTGCCATCATTGTACGTATTGAGGACAAGTCATATGAGAACGGCATCTCCATTGAGACCAAACGTCTTAATCTGGAACTGGCAGAGCAGGAGCAGGTCAAGACCAAGTCTCTCTATGACAAGGGTGGTGCCACTCTTACTGAGGTCAAGAACTCAGAGGTCAAGATCATGAACTCCCGTCTGGACTATGAGAACGCCGAGATGAATCTGGAGAAGATGAATATCCGCGCTCCCTTTGACGGCGTGATAGTGAACCTGCCTCACTTCTCGGAGGAGTCAAGACTTAACAGCGGTACATCGGTGGTGACCGTTATGGATTACAGCCAGATGCTGCTTGAGATCAACCTCCCGGAGAGTGCCATCAATGAGGTTAAGGTAGGCCAGAAGGCATACATTACCCATTATACTCTCCCCAAGGATACTATCATAGGTGAGATAACCGAGCTTTCACCGGCCATCAGCGCCGAGACCCGTACTTTCAAGGGCAAGCTCATGATCGACAACAAGGACCTGCTCATCAGACCGGGTATGTTCGTCAAGGCCGATATCGTTACCGAGAGCCACAGTTCAACCATCATCATACCCAAGAACATAGTACGTAACGAACGCAACAGACGTATCGTATTCGTGGTTGACCAGGGTATAGCCAGAGCAAAGCAGATCAGACTGGGACTTGAGGAGAAGAACCAGGTTGAGGTGCTGGGCGGACTGGATAAGGACGATCAGCTTATAATCCGTGGTTTTGAGACCTTGAGAGACGGTTCAAAGGTAAAGATCCAAAGATAAACTGAAAGGGATGAAAAAACTTGTTAGTTGGGCGGTCAAGAATCCGGTCACTGTCACCATGGCAGTGCTGGCTATCCTGCTGCTCGGAAAGATATCATATGACAGGCTGAGCGTGGAACTGCTTCCCAGCATGAACAGCCCCCGCCTGTTTGTCGAGATTGACGCGGGTGAGCGTCCGCCAGAAGAGATTGAGAAGCAGTTCGTCCGCAGCATGGAGTCTCAGATTGCCCGTCAGAGTGACGTACGCAATGTGTCATCGGTCGTGAAGGTGGGTACTGCCCGCATCACGGTAGAATATGCTTGGCGTAAGAACATGGACGAGGCTTTCCTGGATCTGGAGAAGGCTATGAGCAGTTTCTCTCAGGACAGCCGTGTGACTGACCTGAGAATCTCACAGAAGGATCCCACCACTGCGCCTATATTGATTCTGGGTTTCTCCAATCCGGATATAACCGATATGGCCGAACTCCGTAAGGTGGCCGATTCTTACGTGTGCAACGAGCTGATGCGTGTTGAGGGTGTGGCCGATGTATCCCTGGCCGGTGACGAGTTCACCAACCTGGTCATCGAGGCCGATCCCTATAAGCTGCAGGCTTTCAACATTACCGTAGACAATATTTCGTCACGTATCCAGGAGAGTAATCAGAGAGTATCGGGTGGCAGGATATCGGAACAGGGTTTCCAGTATCTCATTACCGGTTCAAATACTCTGACTGATGAGATGGCGTTCGGTAACATAATAGTGGGATACCGCAACACCGAGACAAACCAGGGCCAGATAGGCGAGTTTGAAACGGCCAGCATGGCACCTATCTATCTGCGTGACGTGGCCAGCATCCATTTTGAGAACCGTGAACCTGAGAATATTGTCCGTGTGAACGGCAAACGCAGTATAGGTATATCGGTATTCAAGGAGATGGACTACAACACGGTCAAGGCTGTGGAGGGAATCAAGACCAGTCTGTCTAAAATACAGAAGTCATTGCCGGGATATGAGATCAATATTATAAGTGACCAGGCAACATTCATAAACAGTTCCATAGGCGAGGTCAAGAACAGCGCCATTATGGGTGTCATTCTGGCTATTATCGTACTGTTCGTGTTCCTGCGCAGAATGGGAACCACACTTATCGTGGCGGTTTCAATTCCTGTCTCCATCATAGCCACTTTCAACCTTATGTTCTTCAGCGGACTGACCATAAACATCCTGACGCTGGGAGGACTTGCGTTGGGCGCGGGTATGCTGGTGGATAATGCCATCGTCGTCATTGAAAGCATATTCAGGAATCAGGAACGCGGGTTGTCCGTGCGCGATGCCTCTGTTACAGGTACATCTGAGGTTGCCGGTGCCGTATCGGCCTCAACCCTTACCACCATCGTGGTGTTCCTGCCTATTGTTTACCTGCACGGTGCAACCGGAGAGCTGTTCAAGGATGAGGCGTGGACCGTAACGTTCTCACTGCTTTCATCACTGTTCGTTGCCATTCTTGTGATACCTACGCTCTATGACAAGATATTCGGACGAAAGAAGGCTACTCCCCTCAAGAATTTCAGTTCAGTCAACATCAAGGGTTATTCATCGTTCCTTAAGAAACTTGTTGAGAAGCGCTGGTGGGTAATCCTGTGTTCTGTAATCCTGGTGGGCGGTACCGTGTTGCTGCTGCCGTATGTGGGTACTGAATTCATGCCTAAGACTGACGCCAATACAATCAACGTAAAGGTCCGTATGCCCGAAGGTACCAGTCTGGAACGTACATCGTCCACACTGGAGAGTCTGGAGAATCTGGTCTATGACCTGTCTGAGGATCCGGAATGCGTCATTTATACTCATGTGGGCCCCGGAGCTTCATCGCAGAACCTTGATTTTGAGGGAGAGAACACGGCCAGCATGAAGATACAGCTCTCCAAGGCATCGGCCGTAACACCTGATTACCTTACTGAAGTGCTCTCTGTCTATACGGAAGGCGTGGAGGGAATGGAACTCTCATTCACACAGGATGAGAACTCCCTGAACTCAATGATGGGTACTGAGGATGCTCCTCTGGTGGTTGAGATAAAGGGTGAGGACCTGGATCTGCTCTCTGCACTGACCAATCAGGTCAAGGCTGCGGTGGATTCAATTGACTGCCTCTATAACGTGGAGAGTTCACTGGCCGGCGGCGCACCGGAGATCATTATTACGGTTGACCGTGCCATGGCCGGTATGAACAACATAAACGTATCCACAATCATCACCCAGATACAGCAGCATCTTGCCGGACGTGAGGCCGGTCAGATGGAGTATAAGGGTGATATGAGGAATATCAACATCAAGGTTCCGGGTATTTCACTCTCTGAACTCAACAATATGGTAATAACATCGGGCCAGAAGGATTTCCGCCTGGTGGAGCTTGCCCGGATAAGTGAGAGTACGGCACCCAAGGAGATTTACCGTCTCAATCAGAACCGCGTTACCCGTGTTACTGCCGATATCGACGAGTCAGTATCACTTGACAAGGCAGCTCAGCGTACAAGAGAGGCCGTAAGTGGTATTGAACTGCCGCAGAACTACTCCATAACCGTAACAGGTGAGGAGGAGCGTCGTGCCGAGTCCATGAGCAGCCTGCTGCTGGCACTGGTACTGTCTATAGTTCTGGTGTACATGGTTATGGCATCGCAGTTTGAGTCACTGCTGCATCCGTTCACCATCCTGCTCACCATTCCTCTGGCTCTGGTGGGTGCAGTGCTGATGTTCCTTATAACAGGTATTACCGTAAATATCATGGGTATCATAGGTATGGTAATGCTGGCCGGTATAGCGGTCAACAACTCCATCATCCTGGTGGACCGCATAGGACAGCTCAAGGAGTCCGGTCTGAGTCTGACCGATGCCATTGCAGAGGCAGGACAGCAGCGTATCCGTCCTATCCTTATGACCAGTCTTACCACTATCCTGGCACTTGTGCCTATGGCATTGGGTATAGGCGATGGAGCATCCCTGAGTTCACCTATGGCCATTGCCGTGATAGGCGGTCTGGTCACTTCAACTCTGTTGAGCCTTGTGGTGATACCGTGTGTGTATTATGTATTTGAAAGCGCCAAAATAAGAATCACTGGAAAATGAAGTCTTTCATAGACAGAAGAGTTACAATATGCATGGCGCTGGTGGCGTTGACGCTGCTGGGCTATTTCTCGTACAAGCAGCTGCCGGTTGAGTTGCTGCCTAACACGGAACTGCCCCAGCTTTATATCACTGCCAATTCCCGGAGTGACCTCAGCCCCTCATACATGGAGCAGCAGGTGGTTATTCCGCTTGAGGGAGCCATAAGTGCCGTAGGTGGTGTCGAGAACATGGAATCGACCGTATCGGGCAGACAGGGCTCCATCAGGGTTGACTTTAAGAGAGGTACCAACCTCAAGATGACAACCGTGAAGTTGCAGGAGAAGATCAGTTCCATACGCGGTGATTTTCCGACCGATGTCACGGTCAATGTCCAGCAAGCCAATGTAAACGGCATAAGCAACCAGTTCATGTCACTTCAGGTTCGCGGATCAGGAGGTGTTGACCGACTCAGAGCGATCGTCGACAAGGATGTGGTGCCGCGTCTTGAGAGCATTGACGGCATAGCAGGTGTAACGGTATACGGCGGACGTGTCAAGTCAATCGAGATACGCTCCAATACCGAGGCCATGGAGGCTTTGCACATATCCAACTCACAGATAAGCCAGGCTTTGAGCCAATATAACCAGGAACGTACATTCCTGGGATTCATCAGCGAGCCTGACAGGAAGTATTATGTGCAGCTTGACGCAAACTATGATGATGTGTCACAGGTTGAGAATCTGGTGGTTGCACAGGGACCTATATATCTTAAGAATGTGGCCACGGTATTCTTTGACTATAAGGAGGAGACTACCATAAGCCGTGTGAACGGTATGGACGCCATATCCGTTTCACTGGTAAACGGCACGGGTGAGAACCTTCTGAACCTCTCTAAAAGGGCGCTTAAGCGTATAGATGAGGTGAACCGTGAGATTGCAGCCCAGGATATGCAGCTTGTGGTCCAGTCCAATTCGGCTGACCAGATAAGCAACAATATATCGCAGATAGTCAAGCTGGCTTTGATGGGTGGATTACTGGCCATTCTGGTCCTGTGGTTCTTCCTGCGCAACCTGAGCCTTGTGTTCTTTATTGCATTGTCTATCCCTGTGTCGATATTATCGGCCTTCAACGTATTCTACGCTGCAGACATATCCATCAACACACTCACCCTTCTGGGAATGGCATTGGCCGTCGGTATGTTGCTGGACAGCAGTATAGTGGTGCTTGAGAACATATACCGTCTGGCGTCTATGGGCATGCCTCCCAGACTGGCGGCATTGCAGGGCGTAAAGGAGGTGCGTAAGGCCCTTATCGCGTCAACGCTTACCACCATAACCGTGTTCCTCCCGTTCGTATTCTCTGATGAGCCGATGATCAAGCTCCTGGGTAGGAATATAGGCTTCTCAATCATATCTACGCTGATATTCTCGCTCATGGTGGCTGTAACGTTCATACCTATGGCAACGGCAGCCATGATGGAGCGTGGAGGCGGCAGCAACAGCGTCTTCTTCCAGAAGATGTCTATACATGACCGTCCGCTCCAGATGTACTCCACGGTGCTCAAGACCTGTCTTAGGAAGCCGGGTCCCACTATAGGTTCAGCGGTAGCAATCCTTGTCATTGCCTTCATATTCGCCCTGTCCCGCAATACCGGACAGAACCGTCAGATAGACAGTGACAGAATCAATGTGAATATCACAATGCCTACCGGAAGTACGCTCGATGATACTGACGAGGCGACCGCCACACTTGAAAAACGACTGGACAGCCTTAAATACAAGAAGGATGTGATAAGCCGTATTCAGGAAGAGCAGGCATCCATCACCGTCACTCTCCAGGAGGGCTACAACAAGAAGGGTGGTCCTACCATAAGTCAGTTGGTTGAACAGTTGAGTGATGAGCTGACTCTTGAGAACGAGATTGATGTCCGCGTGACACCCGGATATGCCCGCTACAACCAGAATGCATCGGGCCTGAATTCGGTTACACGCTTTATGAGCGTACTGGGTGTGGGCGACAATACCGAGCGTATAGTTGTCAAGGGTTCCGACACTGAGACCATGCGTATCGTCTCCAACAACCTCAGATACTATCTGGAGCAGTTGGAGTTTGTACGTGATGTCAGGGTTGACAACCCGGGCGGCCGCCGTGAGGTACAGCTTACCTTTGATCCGGTGGCTCTGGCATCGTACAATATCACCAGCCAGGCCATCACATCGGCCTTGAACTCAATGAACCGCTCCACCAGTACCGGTGCCAGCTTTAAGGTAGGTACCGATGAGTATGACATTGTCATCATGGAGGACCTCACTGAGGAAGAGGAGGAGATGAGGGCATGGGAGAAAACCCTGGATGATCTGCGACGCTTAACCGTGACCGATGCAAACGGCGGAACCCATGAACTGCAGCAGATTGCCAATATCCGTCTTAGCCGCGGCCCGTCCGAGGTGCGTCGTGTAAACCGTGACCGCCGCGTCAATGTGACTTACGCTATTTCACAGAGCGAGGATCTGCCCAAGGATGTGCTTGACGGCTATCATGATCAGATTGATGACCTGATTGCCAATTATAACCTGCCTTCTGGACTGGCTCTTGAGGCACAGCGTGGTGATGACTCCACCAGTGAGTTCAAGTTCCTGATACTGGCATCGATCATACTCATATTCATGATATTGGCATCGGCCTTTGAATCACTTACCACGCCGATAGTATTGCTGTTCTCCATACCTCTGGCTGCCATTGGCTCGCTGCTGGCACTCCTGTTATCGGGCAACAGCCTTATGAACGCCAATACCCTGACCGGATTCCTGATCCTGCTGGGTATAGTGGTGAACAACGGTATCATACTTATTGACTACTCGTCGACACTGCGTCGCAGGGGTTATAACCGCATGAGGTCAATCATGACCAGCGGATACTCGCGCCTCAGGCCTATTTGCATAACTACCATTACAACCATTGTCACCCTTATCCCGATGGCAATGGGCGACAATGAGTACGCAGGTGCCATAGGTGCTCCGTTCGCGTTGACCGTCATAGGCGGTCTGACCTTCTCGGCAGTGCTTACGCTGTTGCTTATTCCCACGCTCTACATATCGTTTGAGAACATGAGGGCATGGTATAAGCGTCTGGGCCGTTATACTCATATCATGCACGCCGTATTGTTCGGTGTGGGCCTGATTGCTATATTTACAAGCGTACACGGCGTGTTCAGGATACTCCTTTACATTATCGTGCTGGCCATTGCCGTTCCCGGAGTTACTTACTTTATTAAGAGCTCCGTCAGGATTGCACGCAAGGATATAGTAAAGCCCGATGAGCCTATAGTCATTGAGGTGCGTAACCTGGTCAAGGTATATGACTGGTACAGCCTGTTCCTGCGTCAGTGGCGCAGTGGCCTTAACATACGTCGCAGGCTTGGCTTGGCCCGTACCTATCACCATCTTAAGGACTTTGTGGGCCTGCTGTGGCAGGTGGTTGTGTTCGGATACACCGGTTATCTGGCCGGCTGGTATTTTGAGAAGCAAGGTTGGATCCTGCTCATGACCATCATCACTCTGGCGGGTATCAACAATATCATCAAGGCTGTGCTGGAGTATGTGGCTTACAAGAACAAGAGTGGGGCAAAGACTGTTACTCTGATCAGGAGGATACTCTACTGGGCTCTGCCTGTATGTGCCATGATATTCCTGAGCACCCGTATCGAGAGTAAGGGATTCATGGTATTCATTGCGGTTGTATGGTTGCTGGGTCTTATCATCCGTAAGACATCGGACTATCTCTATGAGAATAACATAAATGTGGAGCGTCTTGAAGGTGAGACGGCCAGCATGCGCCGTGCCTGGTTCCTGTTCGTAAAGAGCATTCCTGTCATAGGAAAGCGCAAGAAACCGTTCAGGGCACTGCGTGGCGTATCGTTTGAGATTCATAGCGGTATGTTCGGTCTGCTTGGTCCTAACGGTGCAGGTAAGTCCACGTTCATGCGCATAGTGACCGGTATCCTGCGCCAGAGCTACGGAACGGTGTTCATCAATGGTATGGATACCCTCAAGTACAGGGAGGAGCTGCAGAGTCTTATCGGATTCCTGCCTCAGGAGTTCGGTATGTACGAGTCCATGAGCGCATGGGATTTCCTGGATTACCAGGCCATCCTTAAGGGTATCACTGATGAGAAGACCCGTCGTGAGAGACTTGAGTATGTGCTTACTGCGGTACACATGTATGAGCAGCGCAATTCGGAGATTGGCTCTTTCTCCGGTGGTATGAAGCAGCGAATAGGTATTGCTCTTATCCTGCTTAATCTGCCGCGTATTCTTGTGGTGGACGAGCCTACTGCAGGTCTTGATCCCAGAGAGCGTATACGTTTCCGTAACCTGCTGGTTGAGTTGAGCCGTGACCGAATAGTGATATTCTCAACCCATATCATTGAGGATATTGCCAGTTCATGTAACCAGGTTGTGGTAATCGAGAAGGGTAACCTCAAGTACTTTGGTCTGCCATCGGAGATGGTCAACCTGGCCAAGGACAAGGTATGGCTGTTTGACATAGAGGCGTCACGTCTGGGCGAGCTGGATGAGAAGCTCATTGCCAATCATATGCAGGACGGCAACATGATCAAGGTGCGTTATATATCGCCCGAATGTCCGTTCCCGGGTGCTCAGCCTGCCGAGCCTAACCTTGAGGATGCATACCTATGTCTTTTGAAAAACCTTTAGTTAAGCCAGACGAACAGAGGGAACTTGTTCACTCTGTCGTGGCGACTAAAGGTCGATAGAATATCAACCTTTAAAACTGATTGAACAATGTCTGCATTAGATACAGTTAAATCATTCGGCAAGTTGTGCGGTTACAACATGAGGATAATATTCTCCGGCAAGTTCATCTGGTTCCTGCTGGTGGGCTTGGCCCTGTTCTTCTTCCTCATGTTCACGGCGGCATCAGGAGGTGCAACATTGAGTCACGGCATGGTGTACAGCCAGCTGGTGATTCCGGGCCTGCTGCTGGTGTTCTATCCGGCCTGTTTCGGCATTCAGAATGATGCTGATCACCGTATCCTTGAACTGCTGTTCGGCATTCCCAACTACATGTACAAAGTGTGGTTGTTCCGCCTGCTGATGATTTACGTTGAGGTATACCTGATTCTGGTGGTTTACGCCTTCCTGGCCAGGATACTGCTCTATCCGGTTCAGCCGTTCTCAATGGCGCTGAATCTCATGCTTCCGGTAATGCTGTTCGGTAACCTGGCATTCCTGTACTCAACGCTTATCCGCAACGGAAGCGCCGCTGCAGTACTCTCTGTGCTTACGGTTATCCTGGCGCTGATTCTGGGCAACACTCCGCTTGTTGAGAATAAGGT
>Ga0265299_10001731_pt1 | contig 23985 bp, 23 predicted proteins | sample AusTroGonzalo_MG_4_FD_193485 | JGI IMG/M metagenome (GOLD analysis project Ga0265299, IMG submission 193485) | Bovine rumen microbial communities from tropical cattle in Woodstock, Queensland, Australia - Gonzalo_02 | ecosystem: Host-associated > Mammals > Digestive system > Stomach > Rumen ... | reverse complement strand
TTGAAGCAGATAAGAAGCTCAAGAACCGTAGGATATACTTTATGGGTGATTTGTTAGAGTCTGCGAGTAAGAATGTAGGTAACAGTGCCTTTAGTACACATATGACATTGGAGGAACAGAAAGAGTATTTGCTTGACCGTATAGAACCTTTTAAGGAAGACATTATTGGTATCTGTATTGGTAACCACGAAGCCCGTTTAATCAAGGAATACGATTTCAACATCATCGCCGACATAGCAAGAGAACTAGGCACACAATACTACAACCAAAACATAGACAGTTTCAAGGTTAATGAACATACCATAGATGTTTTCACCAGGCACGGAAAAGGAACCAGTGGTCAAAGACACCTAAGTATGGGTAAACTTGAGAGAAGCACACAAAACATCCAAGCAGACATCTACCTGGAAGGCCACAACCACCGACTATTAAGTTGGAACAAATTCTATGTAGACAAGGATGGTTTACATCGTAAGTATTATGGTTATACTGGTGCATTCCTTAATTATGGTGGCTCCTATGCTGAAGCACAATATTTGGATGTTGAGCCTCCAGCCTATCAAACAATAAGCATAAACAAGAACAAGAGAGTGAAGTTTAACCAGCACTTTTGTGACCTAGAAACAGACATAAAATTCATGTGATGACTTATGATTAAGAATTATTGCCGATTATTACTAATGTTATACGAGATAAGAGACCTGTACCAATTCTTATGGATACACGATATGTCTAATATAGACCTACAAATCAAACTGTTAAAGACACATTACGAAATCAAAGACACCAAAACGAAATTGAGACAAGAGTTAAGAAAATGAGGATTGACTATCAATTACTACTAACAGAAATAAGTAGGAAACAAGGATTAGGACTAACACCACTCGAAATGCCCCTAATCATACACACCGACACACACACATTCACAATGGCCTACCTACTCTACGAAGATGAGGATTATGTGACAATCGTAGTACCCAACGAGGAAGGAGCGGAATATGCAAAAATACTCAACAAACAAACCATACTAACCATAGAAGTGATATATGCACAAATGCTAAAAACAGACAAAAACCCAAAAGGAGATGTGGCCTATGGATAGGGACATACCATTCCTATTAAAAAAATACGAAACCAAACAACCTGGAGAAGAATGGCGAGTAGAAACCGAAGTACAATACATACAAGAATACCGAGACAAACAAAAAATCAGACTACTAGACACCATAATCAACCAAAACTTCAGAATACCACTAAACCAAAAACGAAGAGTACAATACCTAATCAAAGACCTAGACTTCCAAGACATGGGCAGCTGGACCAACGAACAAATAATCCTAATGATAATAATCTATGTCAAACTGGAAGCCAACCGCAAAAACCATATCATACACTACAAGAAAGCATTATGCAAATATGACCTAACCACAGACTCATTCATAAGCTTCCTAGTAACCCTAAACAAGCACCATATAAAGAAAATACCCTTAACTTGTTAGTTACTGTGTTATGTAATATATGTAAGAAGAACTAATTTTAAATTTTATATGATTATTATGGATATGACAAAAAACTGGAAAACAATCACCACCAACGAGGAAGGAGAACCCATACTAAAGTATGATCCACACCACGATGAAATAGTGAATGTTAGGACCGGAGAAGTCATCCAAGGACACTGATATTTATGGTTGACTACACTTGCTTGCACGAGGAACAGATACAAACCCAGTCACGTAAGATAGCTGAACTCGAAACCAGAGCCAGTTACAAAGACAAGAGAATTGATGATTTGTACGTGAAGATAGATAAGATGGAAGAGAAGATAGATACCCTTAACAATAATGTCAATACATTAATCCTACAATCCAACAAGGGCGACACCGAACTTGAATTAAGACTCAAAGCCATCGAAACCGAACTGGAATTGCAGAAACAAACCACCCTTGAAAACCATAACCGAGTATCCACCTTACTCGCTGTAGTTGGGGTCGGATTAACAATCATAACCATACTAATCAATGTATACTTCAAAATGATATGATTTTCTACACTATTTAAAAAGGAGGTGTAGAGTACAATGGTTAAATTTACTGAAGATACTTGCAAATGCCTAGTAGAGAACCATGGTAAAGGTTTACCGATAAAGGATTGTGCAGATATTGCTGGCATAGATAGGACCACGGTTTATAAGTGGATGGATAAGGGTAAGGCTAGTAAAAGAGGCAAGTATCATGATTTTTATGTAGATATGCAAAAGGCAAGGGCTAAGTTTAAGGCTCATCATTTGCAGAAGATTAGCAATAGTCAATCGTGGATGGCTAGTCAGTATTTATTGCAATGTGTAGACCCTGATGAGTTTGTAGTTGCAGAAAAACAAAAGATAGAAAGTGAAACCAAAGCCACCATTGAGGCTAATGTGGATATGACTGACCCACGTATACAAGAAGCGGACCTTGCATTACTCAAAGAATTATTAGGCGATAAGGATGCCAATAACAGCGGAGCAGATAAGCCAACTACCAAGTAAACCCCGTGGTATAGGTGAATGGAGTATCCTAATAAATAATGGTTATTGGCGACCACGAAACTTCGATGTCCTTATCATTGAATTGTTGGGTTATGCCTTACAAGGCAAGGTCAGTAAGATATTACTCGGTGTACCTAGCCGTCATGGTAAATCCACACTTATATCAAAGAATTTCGCTTCCTATTTCCTGGCACATTACCCAAATGACAAAGTCATACTAACCGCCTACAGTCAAGGATTGGCTTCAGAATTTGGTGGCCAAGTCAAAGATGTCCTAAACTACTACGGAAACATATCACCATACCAAGTAAGCCTTTCAACAGATTCCAAAGCTAAAAATAAATTCAAGTTGAACCACCCATACAGGGGACAAATGTTAGCAGTCGGAGCAGGTGGATCTATACTCGGTTTCGGTGCTGGACTATTCATAGTGGATGACCCTATCAAGAACATTGCAGATGCCGAGTCAAAGGTGAAGCAGCAACGATTGGCGGATTGGTTTGAGGCTACTGCAAAGACTAGGTTGGAGAAGCGGTCTAATGGTTTGCCTCCGATTATGTTGGTGATTGCTCAAAGGTTGCATTTGAAAGACTTGCATGGTATTATTCGTGCGAATGAACCTACCATCAGTGCAGAGGAAGGTATGAGTATTCTTCGTGATGGTGGAACCATTGACCCAAATATATGGCTTGACTTAAATATTCCCGCTATCTGTGATTCTCCTAATGATTTATTGGGTCGTGAGATAGGTGAAGTGTTATGGGAAGAGCAAAGAAGTTACGAATGGTTAATGGCAGAGAAACAATCAATGGGTTCCTATCTTTTCAATGCCATATACCAAGGCCAACCGATTGAGCGTGATGGTAACATCTTTAAGCGGTCTTGGTTTATGGATGAAACCACCAACACCATTTACAGACAGATTACTAAAGACCAGTTGCCGAAGGATTTACCAATGATGAGATACTGGGACTTCGCAGCTTCAGGTAAAGAGGGTGATGGGACCAGTGGATTGTTAACTGGTTACGATGGTGACAATCTATACTTTATCGATTTGGTAAGTGGTAAATTCTCATCAAGCGAAACCCTAAAAGTGTTCAAAAGGACTGCCAAAAGAGATGGTAGGCAAGTACTGATTAAGATTGAACAAGAGCCTGGAGCAGGAAGTAAGTTACTGATTAATGCTTTTAAGAGAGACAAGGAGTTAAAACGATACCATATTCGTAGCGATAAGGTAAGAATGGCAAAGAACATTCGTTCATTTGATTTGGAAGCACTAGCCGAAGATGGCAAAGTATATTTCGTAAAAGCCGATTGGAATACTAAACTCATAGACCAGTTAGTAAGTTTTACTGGTGCTGATGGTGGAGAAGATGACATAGTGGATACTGCTACTGGTAGTGCCAAACACTGGTTAAGACCAAGAAGAAAGATTAATGTTTAAAATGTGATAATTATGAAGAAGATTTCAGATTCATTTATAGTGACCGTTGACAAGGAGGATAATCATCATATTGTTGATACTTTGGAGTTGTCGAAGTATGCTTTGAAGGCACAGGTTGACCCTGCTACTGGTAGTAAATACACTCCATCTGAGGAGCAGTTGAAGGGTTATAATATCCTTGACCCTAAGTATAACCCATATTATCTTGTGCAATTGTTGGACTTATATACGTACCACGCTGCTTGTGTTGAGGCAGTGGCAATCGACAGTACTGGTGTAGACTATTCCCTAAAACCAATCGAGGGAGTGGAACCAATCGATGCAGAAAGGGAAAGGTTCCTTGAAGTATTAGAGAACTCCACCCCAAGTATCAATACACATTTGCAAAGAATGGTTTATGACAGAAGAGCCATTGGTTACGGAGCAATCGAAGTAATCCGAGAAAGCACCAGTAAATCTGACATTAAACGATTAAACCACATACCAGCACACACCCTTCGTCGCCATGCAGACCAAAAACGTGTAGTACAAATCAATCCAAATGGTAAGAAGGTATGGTTTGTAATCTACGGTAAAAACTATGATGAGAATGGTGAGCCTTGCGATATAAGTGCAGATGATGGAACATTCCACCCATATAACAGTTTATCACCATCAGAGAGAGCAAATGAACTCTTATGGAGTATGGAGTATGCACCAGGAACCGATTATTATGGAAGACCACCAATCATAAGTTGTCTTGGACCAATCAAGGGAGACATAAGTGCAGTTCGTTACAATAACAGTTTCTTCGAGAACTATGGTATGCCTAAGTTTGCCATTACTGTTACTGGTGACTTTGCAGATTATGATGTTGAACCTGATGATCCAGAATATGACATCACCAAGACACTCAGGTATAGGATTAGTCAACAGATTAGGGAGGTTATCAAGAATCCTCATTCAGCTATTTGTATTACCATTCCATCTGAGGGTGAGGAGGGTAATGTTGATTTGAAGATTACTCCTTTGTCTGTTCAAACCGAGGAAGGTCATTTCAGATTGTATCGTAAGGATACTCGTGATGAGGTTATTCATAGTCATCATGTAGACCCTTCAAGGTTGGGTATTTATGATGCTGGCCAGTTGAATGGTAACAATTCCGATAACACCAGTGCCAGTTATAAGTATGGTACAATTGCACCGATTAAGGCAGAATGTGAAGCTTTAATCAACCTTATAGGTGAGGAGTTAGAGGTTACCAGTTGGCGTTTCACTATTGAGGATGTTGCACCGATAGATTACCAAGATGACCTTAAACTTGCAGACTTCTTATTTGCAAGAGGAGCAATGACTATCCAAGACTTGATAGATAACTTCGGTGCCAAATTCGGATTAGATACAGAAGATGAAGATGACAATTACTACCTAAATGCAAGATACCTTAACAATGTCCCATTAGAGCAAGTATGGAATACTGTAGAAGATAACCCATACCTTGAAGTGGATAGCATATTAGCAGACCTTGAAACCAATTTAAGAAAGGATAACAATGACACAAGCAACAGTAGTGAAGAGGCAAATCCTAGCGAGTAAAATCGCTTATAAAAGAAGTCTCAACAATGAAGAGAGGCTTGAAAGGGAATTGCAAAGGTTCTTCTATAAACTCAAAAAGGAAGTCCTAAATGCTCTTGACAAGTATTGGAGCGATACCTTGTTATTGCAAGGGCAAGTGGACCTTATATGTGCACCAGTACACGAGGCACATAAGGAGTATTATGAGTTGCTTGAGAAGTATATCAAACGAGAATACCGACTAGGTAAGGCAGAGGGTAAACGATTAGTGGAGATTGCTAACAGTAGAGCAAAGACCGCAAGTAAAAGTGAAAGAATACCATTCACTCCTCGGCTTAAAAAGACTAATGATTTATTCGGAACATTGCCAAGTGCAGAGGAACGATTACTCAATAAGACATTTACCGCTAGTGAAAGAACATTAGCAAGGGTGGATAGTCAGATTAGTCAAATATTAACTGATGGTTATCGTAATGGTCAAGGGATTAATAGTGTTGCCAATGATTTGACCGCAAGGTTTGACCAATTGACCACTTGGGAGTCAAAGAGGATAGCCCGTACCGAGATACATAATGCTCATAACACTGCCGTGATGGATACCTATGAAGATATGGGTGTTGAGTACACTATGTGGATGTGTGCAAATGATGATCGTGTAAGGGATTCTCATATTGAGATTGATGGAGAAATTATTCGTGTTGGTGATGAGTATAGTAATGGTTTGAAGTTTCCTGGGGATACTGATGGACCATTGGAGGAGTGGATTAATTGTCGGTGTGCTAATGCTCCGTTTGTTATGCCTTATGGTTTTATGGCTCCGCCTTTTACACCATTCCGAGAATCTGATTTGGTAAAAATAGAAACAAAAGCAGACAACACTCCAAACCAAATGGAACCTACAGATATAACAGAAACTTCACCTACAGAAGCACCTACACAACCTTACATTATCAATGGTGGTGAAAGAAACTCCAAAGTAGAAATAACTCCAGAAGTTTTAGAAACAGTATTAAAACATAAAGAGTTAAGAACAAATGCTAAAATCGAATGGGGAAACCTTGTTGATTTAAAAACTGGAAAATTAATCCATACAAAAGATATTCGTGGAACTGCTAAAGGAGTAAAAGTCCCAAGACCTTATACTCAAAACCAATTCGGTTTATTACATAATCACCCTGCAGAAGCAGGATTTAGTGGAGCAGATATGTACAACCAATTAGGTTATGGCAAACAAGGTGCTTGTTTTGCTTCAACAAAAGATGGTTTGTGGATTGCAAGAGATACGGAACAAGGAACCTTTATGAAAAAAGAAGGTATTTATGATTCAATCCGTTATGAAACAAGAAGCAAAATGAACCAACAAATGCGAGACATTTACTCTGATTTAGGAGACAACAAGTATAATGATTTGATATTAAAAGCAGAGAGTAAAGAGGAAAGAGATTTATTAAAAAAACAATATCGTACTGAAGTCAAGGAAACATACAATAATTGGCTTTTAGAAGAGTATGGTGTTGGTAAAAACAAGGCTAATTTATTTGAAATAGAATTTTTAACTAATGAGGAGTTGCTAAATGTCAAATTCTAAAGATTATATTGAAGTCGATGATTCTATCTTTGATGAGATTGATGAATATTTTGATATGCTTGTAAAAAAAGCAGAGAAAGAAAAGAATAACGATTGATACTTATGACTTACATTAAACAATTAGATGATGGTACAATCCTACTAACCGCACCAGTACTAATCCCATATGCAAAGGATTGCGATTACAACAATGGAGAACAACCATTAAACCCAGAACAAATCCAAGCATTCAAGGAATCATATGACAAGTACGGGTTCGTAGACCACGAACACGGATTAACCCGTGATGGCAGAAAAATAGGAGAACCACACCAATCAATAATTTTAGATCAAGATACTACCTTTAACCTTTATGATGGGTCGGAGCAAACCTATCCTACTGGTACTTGGTTGTTGACTACTCATTTGACCGATGACGAGGCTATCTCTGAGGCTTTGAAAGGTTATTATACTGGGTATAGTCCTAGTGTTTTGTCTAGGAGTAGTGCTGACAAGTACCTTGAAGCCCTTAAGACTAGGGGTGAGTGTAGTTGTAAGAACATATCTAGTATGGGTAATTCCTTGATTAGGGATGTGCCTGACCCAGTAGTATTAAGTGTAAGCCTCACTCGACAACCGTGCTTACACGAAAGTAAATTCTGTGAGATTGATAACATGGAAGAGGAATTAAGTTTAAAATCTAAGATACTCAATGCTATGGGTATGAGTGAAGAAGCAGAAGTCATTGCTTTGAAATCTGAAATCACTGACTTAAAAGGTGAAATTGAAGCAATGAAAACTGAATTCTCTGAAGCACTCCAGTCTATGCAAGATGAGTTTAAACAAACTTTAACCACTGCTTTAACTCCAGTAGATGAGGTTGTCGCAGAGAAAGGCGAAACTGAACCTACTGAAGAAGTTGAAGCAGAAGAAATAGAAGTTGAAGTTGAAGAGGAAGAAGAGGTTGCAGAAAAATCCGAAGAAGAAGAAGAGGAGGAAGCAACCGAAGAAGAACCAGAAGAAGAAGCTGAGGAAGTAGTGGAAGAGATTGCAGAGAAAGGCGAATCCAAGGCAGAGCCAGTCCACGATAACATCCAAGCAGAAAAAACCAAAAAAATGACTATTTACGAAGCATTAGGAAGAAACCCTGATGGAACAAGAAAAATATAATAGGAGTATGTGATATTTATGGATAACCAGTACATTTTATCCCAGTTAGTTAATGAGAACGAGATTGAAGTATTTAAATCAATGAGAACCGATATGGCAAGTGCAAAGGCATTATTAAATGATGAGCAATTCAACACTTTTATGCGTGCTGCAATCACCAACCAAACCATCCTTAATGATGCAAGTTTCCGTAGAATGAATGCAATGAACCAAGTAGTATCTTCCACTAAAATTGTTGGCCGTGTTTTACAAAATGGTTATGATGCCTATGGTGCTACTGAAGATGAATTAACCGAAGCAACCATTGGTTTCGGTAAAGCAGAATTAAACAGTACTAAACTCAAAGCTTTAACTTCCATTTTGGATGATGATAAGGAAGACAACATTGAAAGAGAAGCTTTCGAACAAACCCTTTTAAGTATGATGGGTGAAGCAGTAGGTATCGACTTGGAAGCATTATGTGTGTTCGGTGATGACTCCTACACTTACGATGCTGACAACGACGCAGGAACTGCTGCAGTAGCACACCCATTATTCAGTACCTTTGATGGATGGTTAACACAAGCAAAATCATCTGCAGTAATCAGTGCTGGTGAAGCAACCGCAACCAGTGGTGATGCTGATTTTGATTTGGCTAATGGTATTGATGCAATGTTCGATGCTATGATCACTGGTTTGCCTGTTGCTTATAGACAAGCAAACCTTTTGAATCGTTGTGCTTTTTATGTTCCTTGGGAGGTTTATGATGCATACCAAAACCTTTTAATCTCTCGTGACACTAGTCTTGGTGATACTAATATTGTTGGTAGACCTAACCTTGCTTATAAGAACATTCCTGTTAAGTATGCTCCAGTATTGGATGCAACCGATGGTAGAGCAGTTTATGGTGCAGTACCTTCCATCTTGACTGTTCCTGAGTTCTTATGGTATGGTGTTTACAAGGATTTGAGTGTTGAGCCTAATCGTATTGTTGCTCAAGAAAAAACTGAGTACTATTATCGTATTCGTTGTGCTGCTGGTTTGCAATGGAATGATGCTGTTATTACTGGTGTTATGACTGCGACTGAAGCGGCTGCTGTGCAAGAAGAGAACAAATTATAAACTTTGGGGAATATGTTTTCCCCCTATTTTTTTTATATTAGAGGTGATTTTTTATGGCTGATGAGCCTACTTTTAGTTTGAAGGATTGGACTGAGTTGACTGTTAAGCAGAAAAGGTCTCGTAAGGCTTTGTATGAGTATGTGAAGAGTGTCCTTGATGGAGAGGATGCTGATGACTCTTAAATCTTGGAATGAGTTGCCAGCGATGGTTAGGCGTAGTGATAGGAGACTCTATCTTTATGTTAGGAGTGAGTTGGAGGGTGATACTGATACTTTGACTGTTACTGTTAGTGATGGTGCTGACCCTATCGTGGGTGCTAGTGTTACTATTGGTAGTACTACTGAGACTACTGGTGATGATGGTAAGGCTAGTTTTGAGTTGGAGTATGGTGATTATACTGCGACCATTAGTAAAGAGGGTTATGTTACTGCGACTGAGACATTAGCGTTCAGGTCTAATCATAAGAATTTTACTGTATCTTTGACTGGTGACACACCAGTTACTCCAGAATACAGTTTGGAAGCATACTCTTCTGGTACTCTCATTGGTTTAGGTTGTTTGGAAGGTACTGGTGAAACCGCTAATAACCGAGCAGAATACGAATTAACCTACTTCACAGAACCATCAGGGATTGGTATGAAAATATGGGCATCTACCAGTGCAGTTGTTGATGGTACAACCTTGAACAATTTCTATGAATCAAGCAGTAGTGAACAAGCAATCCTTGAGGGTACATTGGTTAGTGGTGTTGGTAGTGCCACTATTACTTGTGTCGATTCAGAGGACACACCATTAGAGGGTGCAGAAGTTAGTTTAGGATTATTACCAAATAAACCTATTTTCACTGATACTACTGATTCTAGTGGTGTTGTTGAATTCGAGATTATGCCGTTGGTGACTTATCCAGTATTTTTAGCGACTAGTTCTGATGATAGTTTACAGTATAGTGGTAGTTTGACTGTTGATGGTGATGAGACTGTAACCATCACACTCACTGCTCTACAAAGTGCAGAAGAGAATGGGGAGTAAAAACTCCCTAAAATTTTTTTTATATATTGGAGGTGTAAAAGGATATGAGTTATACACCAAGCAGTACACTATGGATTAGTGTTAATGATGTAATCACATTTACTGGTTTGAAACCACAACACCTCAACCTCGACAAAACCGATAATGACACCCTATACACTACACTTGATGGTTGGATATTGCAATCTCAATCATTGATACTACACTATTGTCATATTAAGACAATAGACAAGAGTAATGTTACCGATGCAATGAAAAACGTCTGCCTACGATTAACCAGTAATATGGTCACATTGGCAATACAGAAAAGAGACAGTCCCATAATCAAGGTCAACGATTGGACACTACAAAGTATACCAAGTGATATATTCACAGATGACCTAAAAGCAGACCTTGAACCGTTTGTCAATGATGTCAGTAATGATTACTCAAAATTAGACATATTTGCTATAACTGGTGAAGACCTATGGTGCAAATAACACTAGAACTCGACACAAACCCCATCGGCAAACTACCAACCAATTGGCAAAGGGCAAAGGCACAAGGATTGAATTATTCTGCACAGACAATGGTACGCTTCCTAATGCAGAATTCACCAGTAGACCACGGATTATTAAAGAGTTGGTTCATAGACTCCATCACTGATGAGGAAGCACACATCAAAACACCAGCAGAATACGCAATATACCAAGACCAAGGCACAAAACCCTACACCATCAGACCAAAATTCCAAGGAATAGTTGCAGGTGGCTCATTACACAACATAGGGAAAAGAGCATTATACTGGGATGGAGCAGAACACCCAGTACAAGTAGTACACCACCCAGGAATAAAAGGCAAACACTTCGTACAAACAAGCTTCGAACAACTCAAACCACTAGTACCAGGATACTTCCTAAAAGCAATGGAGGAACAACAATGAACACCACCAACATAATCACAGGAATGGAAAAACTATACAAAATAATACTCCAATGCCTACACTCTGAAAACAAGGAAGAAGGACTACTACCAGAAGTACAAACCATCATAAACAGTTACTACAATGAGTCCCAAGTGGAAGAACCAATCATATGGGTAACACAACACCCCGCCACCGCAAACCGACAAGCCGACATCTCACAAACAATGGAACTAACAGTACCATTCGAATTCGACTGCGGAGTATACGATCCAGACCTGGATGTTAGTAACTTGGCTAGTCAGAACCTAGCGAATAGGGTGATAATGAGTATCTTGAACAATTGGCAAACCATACAATCTCAAGAATTGCCTAATCAGAGATTGATTAAGAACATTACCTTACAAACCTACTCACCCGTGGGGTATGTGAATGTGACTGGTAAAAGCGACCGTGTAGCCGTGACTGGTGTAATACTAAACGTGAATGTAGTGTTGAATTGGAGAATGTGTTACAAACTACTAACCAGTGAACAACAACAAGAAGAAGAAAACAACAACGATGATGATGATGGGGAACCACAACAAATAAGCGAAACCCCATAAAAAAAAAGAGAGAGAAGAGAAAAAGAATAGAAGGAGAATTGATAAACAATGGTTGACAGAGGATTCGGATTAGAACTGGAAGGAACCTACGGAAACACCACCATCACCAAGTCTGAATTTGAACCAGACTTCTGGAACCAAGCCGAAACAGTGGAATTCAAACTCAACGACGAACCAATCGTAAAAAGCGGTACAAGCCGTATGAACCGTTTCGCAAGAGCAGGTATAATGAAACCAACCGGCCAAACCAGTGCAGATGCCGACTTACAACAATTAACCTATTACTTCCTCGGATACCTAGACAATTATGTCTGCACCGAAGGAGACACACCAGCAAGTGGCCACACACAAACATATATCCATGAATTCTATGGTGGAGAAGGAAAAGAACTACCATCATTCAGGGCTATTGCTGTGTATGATATGCTCAAAAAATACCTTTACGGATTACTATGCGATGGAATGAGCCTTGAAGTTTCAGATGAAGGTATGAGTGTAGGAGCAAACTGGATATACAAGACCGAAAAAGCCGGAATAATCGGACAAGATGGAGAAACCTTTACAAGACCAGACCCATTAACCGCAGAACAAATATTCATCATGTTCTACGATGTAAGCCTTAAACTGAACAACAGTGCATTAGATGGAGTAAGCACTGCATTCAATTTCAACGGCAGTAACAATCATGATGTAGACCACAGTATAGGATTAGGTTCAAGGTACCCACAAAAAAGAGCAATAGCTGGTAAAAGGGAAAACGAGGTAAGCATAACCACCACCCTAACAAGCGAAACAGTAAGAGCCATCTTGAATGCACAGTATGGTGAAGTGGGAGCATTAGAACCATCCAGTTGTAAACTATTACAATTACCACTAGAAGTGAACATAGCACACTGTGAAGACAGTGACATTAACTGTAAAATATTATTCCCAAAATGTACAGTTAACGTTGAATACAGTATGAGTGGTGCAGATGCCGTCGAGGTCACAATGACACTCGAAACACTGGGTAGCGACACAGTGACACTTGAAGATGGTACCACACAAGTCGAAACAGATATGTACGTTCAACTAGTGAACTACCAAGAAGAAGTAGTAACAAAAGACGACTAAAAACGATTTTGGTCGTCTAATTTTTTTTTTATTTTTTAGATCATAAAATCATTATGTGGAGGTTGTTTATTATGGGTAATATGGATATGATTGAGAAATTGACACTTGGCAAGGATAGGACTGAAATGGTAACCATTACTGTTAATGGTGAGGAGCAAGAATTGGAATTAAGACCATTAACAAGTGGTGAACTGTCAAAGTTGCAGACCATTGAGAAGAAAGGTTTTGTGATGAAGATTGGTATGCAGAATGGCAAAAGAACCCATACCAGTACCAATATGAGTGATATGGATGTTAATGCCGGTGAATTCACCAAATACCAGAACGAAGCCCTTTACCAGGCGGTGGCTTGGAGTATGAACATAGAACCGGAAGTGGTGGAAAGTTTCATCCCTGGTGTGCCGGAGAAGGTCTTTGCCGAGGTGGTACGTATAAGCAACCTCAATGACAATGATTTGACCATTATTAAACAGTTTCGCCAATAGGGAAGGGCGAATACTTTACGAACAATACAAGGCTGGAATATTAACCGCTCCACCATTCTTGGAGCAGACTTTGTTCCAGCAAACTTTTTTTAGCATATGTGCCTCCAATGATGTGGTTTACCGTGAAAACTTGGATGTTAAATTAACTGCATTATGTGAGAGTATGGGTGTTAAATTCAAGAAGAATAAATAAAAGATAAAAATTAGGGAGTAGAAGATGAAAGAAGAAATGGACATTATCTTATCAGCAACCGATAATGCCAGTGACACTTTCGAAGCAGTAAGCAATGCAGCACAAGACCTAGGTGAAACCCTTGAAGGTGTAGGGGATGAAGGCACACAAGGTATGGATGAACTTGGTGATGGTGCCGATAAAGCCGAGGAAGATGTAAGGAAACTAGGGGATGAGGCACAGAAAACCGGTGAAGAAGTCGAAGACCTAGGTAACAAGTCAGAGTCTTCCGGTGCCACTATGCAAATGGCTTTCCAGAACATCGCTGATGGAGTAATGCGGGCCAAAGAAGGAGTAGTCGAATTAGGCAGAAACCTAATGGAAGCACTAGACCTTGCAGGGCAACAACAACAACAAGAAACATTCCTCACAATGAGTATCGGAGCCGAGAACGCTGCCAAACAAATGAAAGTCATCAACGGATTAGTAGCAGACCTACCAGGGGATGATGTAGCGATAGGTGGATTACTATCCCAAGCAACCGCAAAGAATGCCACCATCACCGCCGATGAACTGGAAAGAATGGGTACCAATGCAGCAGATTACTTTGCTGCAATGAGTAACTATGGAAAAAATGCAACTGAAGCTCAACAAGACCTTGTCAACTATATAATGCAAGGGAACACAGCCGAGATTGAAAGGTCACCTGTTCTAGCAGCACATATTGACAAGTTGAAAGAGGCCGGTACTATAGAGGAAAGGAACAAGGCCTTGCAGGAAGCATTGACTGAGGAAGGTTGGGCTGGTATCAGCCAACAAGACACCTACAATAACAAACTTGAGACTTTCACTGCGATGTTGGATCGTGGTAAAAGGCAGATGGGTGAAATGTTCCTTGGTGCTGCCAGTGGGGCTATGGATTTCATAGGTGACTTGGACGAGGCTACTGGTGGAATACTTGGTATGGGTATTGCGATTGCCGGTGTTGCTGGTGGTCCTATGATTGATATGGTTACTGGTGTTGGTCAGATGGCCACCGGTTTGAAGGCTATAAAAGATGCGGGTGCTGTAAGTGCATTGGCGAGTATGTTACCTTTCATTGTGGCTGATGAGGAGGCTTTCCTTGGTTTGGCTTTGGCAGAGGATTTTGCTTTATGGCCTATACTTGCAATTATCGCTGCGATTGCTGCACTTGGTGTGGCGGTTTATGAGGTTGGTAAGTACTTTGGTTGGTGGACTGATGTTGGTTCAATGATTGATGCCATATGGGCTGGTATTCAAAGGCTTTGGAGTGCTTTCATTAATCATCCTGATGTTCAAGGTTTCATTAATGGTATGAAGCAGGCTTGGGCTGATTTGCAACCTTACATTAAGGCAGTTGTGGATTGGGTTATGAGTTTCTTCCAAACCAGTAACAGTGGCGAATTCGACATTGTAAGGGCTTTGATTGATACTATTAGTGCTGCTTGGGAAGGTATGGTTGCACCGATAAAGTTAGTGATTAATGTTGTTAAATTGTTAGCGAATAGGATGAAACAGACTGGTAGTAGTATTCAGAATACCATTAATAATATTAGGGCTTGGTTTGCTGCTTTGCCTGGTAGGATACGTGGTGCTATTAGTAGTCTTGTTAGTGTGATTACTGCACCTTTCAGGAATGCCTATAATGGAGTAGTAGGGGCAGTTAATAGGATTAAATCCTATGTGCAAACCTTAACCCACCTTAACTTGTCCGGTATCACTAATGCGATAACCAAACCATTCACCGATGCATACAACCGAGTATGTAATGAAGTAGATAAGATTAAGGCAAAGGCAAACAGTATAACTGGTGGAATATTTAATTTTGGTGGAGAGGAACTTGCATATGGTGGACTTGACCTAATCGACACACCAAACAGTTTATCATCATATACCACCACCAAACTCGAAGTCAAGAACGATGTAACCTTAACACTAGACTTGAAGAACGTACCACAAGGAATGAACGAGGAATTATTATACAGTGCAATCAAGGAAAGCTTCACTGACAAAACAGTACTCAATGCATTAGTCAATAATAACGATTTCCAAAGCTTGGATAATAAGGTTAAAAGGAGAATTAGTATGAAAAACAATAGAGCAAAAGGAGTGTGAACTAGGTGGCTAGTGTAACCAAATTCGCCAAAACAGTATCACAAACCACTGGTGGCTCCTATGTAACTTGGAGTAACCTTAACAATATAAGGAACACCAGTAGTGGTGCCTATGCCATTAGTAGTGTGTTGATCAAGAAGAAAGGCACTTCACCTAATCGACCATCTAGTATTACTTGTACTAATTTTGATTTTAATCTTCCGCAGGGTGCGGAGCCTACCAAGGTTCGTGTTTTGTATAATCATAAGAAGACTGGTGGGTCTGATGTGTCTTCAAAGTATCCTAATCATATCTGTAACATTGGTTCACCGACTATTAGTTTGGTGGGTGTGAGTGGTTTCAGTAGTAAGGGTACTGCTCCAACCACCAGTTTTGCGGACCATACCAAAACCTTTAATGTTACTGGTAAATTGTCAAGGAGTCAAGTGAATAGTAGTGGTTTTGGTTGTAAAATCAATTATCCATCTAATAGTAATGGTTATGATGGGTATATGAGTGTTTCTTATGTTAAGGTGACTGTTGAGTACAAGTTAAGTGAATATAGTTTGGGTATTGGTAAGGTTAGTGGTGGTTATAATGGTGATGATTATACTATCCAGTTGAGTATTAGTAATAAGAATTTGACCAGTTTTAATCCGAGTCTTACTTTATCCAGTCCATTAGGTTTTAGTTTCAAGGAAGCCAAGGGTAATGGTAGTTTGACACAGAATAGTGCTCGTGGTTTCACTTGGAACCCAAAACTATCCAGTAAGGTTGGTACTTCAACTATTAATGTGACTTTCAGTACTGATGTGACTTTCCCTAGTGGTAGTGACAGTTATACTGGCACTTTCGAATTAAGCGAGTCTTTGTATGGTACCAGTAAAGGTTTGAATGCTGTTATTACTAAGAAACCACCAAGCGAAGAAGAAGAAACTGGAATCAGTGAAGAAGTAATAGAAGCCGATGATGGAACCGATACAGTAGATGTTTTAAAAGTCACTGAAATGGTGCCTTTCAACATAACCTCTGATTTAAGTGGTGTGGACTGGGAAAACGAGGATTTACATATTCGTATGTTCACAGACACTATTGATTGGGAGTATTGGGAAAACAAGGATTACGACCCACATGTTCAAAACTTATCTGCAAGATTAGAATACAATAGGGGTGACAGTTGGCAGTATCCAATAGAGCATATTGTTGTCATTCCAGATGATATAAGTGCAGATTACCGCCTTGATTGGCAGTTCAGAGTAACAGACTTCTATAAAAAATGGGAGGACAGTAACAATATAGAACATGTTAATGATGGGTGTTATGCTATCAATTTAATAAGTTACGATTTCATTAATGACCAATACACCGATACCTTTAATGCTTGGATAAAAATCAATGTTAATATTGGTGAAACCAAATTATCCTCTCCTAACTATTCCATACTTGAATTAACTGGTGAGGAAATGGACCGTTTAGGTAATGGTTACCCTTATGTCTTACAAGCATACCTAAAACACACCACCACCGACACATTCGTAAGAGACTGGTACAAAAACAATCGTATCGGAGTCTTCAACAATGCAATCGAAGAAAACATCACCATAACACAAATAGAAGTGGACGGCGAAACCACCGATGTAGTCGAAGACACCACCGACTATGACAACCTAACCAGTGAAGAAATATTCACCAATGCCGAATACTGGTCAAATACTGTTAGTGAAGTCAACGAATACGATAACCTTGAATGTGAGTTCCCATTCAACAAGAACTATCCAGTATACCTTATAATTACTGGTGATTACCCAGAAGCCACCGACTATGGATACAACATTGGTACAGTTAAACACACTACTCCTTGTATCATAGAGAAGCAAGTGTATCGTCAAAGAGAAGACACTGGTAACTATCCAATACCAATCTCACATTTGATTACTGAGAATAGTAGTGCAGAGGAAACCATAGAAGCAATGAACACCAGCACAAGTGTAATCTTGTTCGATTTACCATTAGACGAAGACTACGGGTCAAATGAAGACCAAGTGATAAGGGGCTTCCAAATAGATGGAACACTAGACCAAACCAACGAACTAGTACTAACAGCCACCCTAACCAACCCAGATGGTATCAAAGGACAAAGAAGCATAATCCTAAACCCATTAGACAATGACGAACAAACCAACTTCAAACTCGGAGGACTAGGAGACCTATGGGGCTTCAAAAGCACAGACATACACCACCTAGAAGACTGGGAACTAACCATAGACATAAGCAACATACTCAATGATGATGTAAGCAGCATCAATTATGGAGACATAAAAATAACCATCTATGTCGAAACACTCGATAAACAAAACATAAACATCAAAATAGATGACGAAGACCTATCCTTTTATGGTGCATTCATTGAAGACGCAATCATACCAGAAGGACTAGACACCGACACAAGCTTCCTAAGCATAGATGGTAGCGATGTCAACGATGCATACAGACAAAACATACGAGAAAAAACAATCAAACTCACACTTAGCATTAACGATTGCGATCTACAAACCAACACCGACCTACTAAGACAACTGACCAAACTCTTAGTCAATGATAAGGATGAATATAATAGACCAATCCCTAAACGGATTGAATTTAGTCATTACCCTGATGTCTATTTTGAGTATATTATGGAGAAGAGTATGGATATAACCAATGAGGCCGGTAGTTACATCATCAAAGCTGAACTGACAGTACCAAGTGGTACTAGTTACAGTAAACAAACCAACAGTACTAATGTGTATGGTTTTGTACAGGGTTTGGCAGCCATTAACCCAGTAATCACTTTCAAGCCACAAAGTGATGAGGTGACCATTACCGAGATAATTACTGGACAGTCATTCCATATTGGTTACAGTGGTGACTGGCAAAGTGGTATCGTTGAAATCAATTGTGAGGATAGGGTTGTATTGTTGAAGACCAGTGAAGATGACTCATACCCATTGGATATTAGTAAGTATGTTAATTTTAATTCAGATTGGTTCCGTTTACACGGCGAATACAGTTTCAGTAGTACTGGTTGTGTGATAAGGACAGTTGAGTATCAGGAAAGGTGGTAAATCATGGGTATGACATTGGTTGTAATGACTGGGGAAGAGGAGTTCCTGCAATTCCTCGACCCTGAACTCTGCACATTAACAGAAACACACGAAAAACAAGGACTACGAACACTAGACCTAGACTACAAATTCCAAGACCTACACTCTGATAAACAATTGTTCAAGATAGGAAACAAGATATGGGTATCCAACGATACAAACCTAACAGATTGCCTATATGTCATTAACACTCCAGTAACAACTGATGTGTATGATGAGAACAGTTTCCATTGCACAATGGAAGAAGTACTCGTTGAACTAAATTATGCACCATTATTCACACAAAACGAACTAACCAGCAGTAATGGTTTTAACATCACCACTACCAATGGAGAACAATCTGTTAAGGTGGATTGGAATGCATTGCATTACTGGTTCGGCAAATACTTCAACATAGGAGTAGTGCAAGACTGTCTCAATAAAGAGTATAATAAGATAAGTTTCAACGGAACACAAACCCTAATGGGATTGTTAAGGTATATAGAGGATGAAACCGGCAATGTATTCGTAACAAGATACGAAAAGGATTGTTTAAATAACACTATTCATAGGTATTTGGACTTCCTAAACCCATTAGATGTTAGCAAAAACTGGGTACTCAACCTAGAATATGACTTCGTAAGCGAGGATTTAACCGGTGAAGGAGTCTACGATAGTGATGGTAATCCCACAACAGACACCTACGATGATGTCGAAAACGAAGACGACATAGTAGACTTCACCACCGATTACACACCAATCACAAATGTAGATCCAGATAACATACAATTCCGAATCACTAACGAGGAAGGATTGGTACTTAATAGTGATGGCCGTATCTACACTAGTGAATCCGAAACACCATTAATATGGGATAGTGAGGATATTGACTTTGGTGACTATGATTACACTGTTATTAATTTGAGTATGAATCATGGTACAATAGGTTTGATTTGTAATGAGAAGACCTTTGTGTTACCATCAAGCACTACTACTGGTGTTACTCCGGAGTCTTTTGTTAGTGTTTGGGAAGACCCTGAAACCTACACTGGTACTACCTTGCCTGATGATTCCTATTTTGAGATTTATGACTTCGTGAATGGTAGGCCAGTGTTTAGGACTTGCATTAACAGGGAGATTGGTCATGTTCACGAAGAAGTACTTGATTTTGGTTTCAACTTGGAGAATGTCACCTTTGAAACTGATGAAGAGGATACCTTTACAGCGATAAGCCCAGTATTATCACTTGAGGAAGGTAGCGATGGGTTATCAAGGACTGATATGGGTCATATTATCACTAATTGGAAGAACCTATCCATCAGTAAGGGTGCGACTATTCCGATGATTTTGGAGAAGGTAACTGTTCAAGCTTCCAGTTTAGCGAATGCTATTAGCAGTATGGGGGCCTTTAGTGTTAGTGGGAACTATTATGCAAGACCTTACAAGCCTAATGATAACATTGATGCAAATACTCCGAGTAATAGTACTTGGGAGTTTTGGAGAGCAACCGCTTACTGGAAAGCACCATTCACAAAGATAAGTGGCGACATTCATTTGAACAGTAACAGTTACTTCGACAATGAGTACACCACCATTTATGGCAGACCAGACATACGAGATGATTACTGTCCGAACACTCCGAAGATGGGAACAGTCGAAACCAGTGAAGAAGATATTTATGCAATCTACAACGATGTGGCATTGAAACTCAAGGATAAGATGTATCGTGAGTTCAACATCGAAGTAGATGTAGCCAACCTAATCAGACAAGGGGAATACAACAATTACGAACTCCACGATAAAGTCTATGTCAAATTACCCGACTATACCGATTTGGTGACTGCAAGGGTGGTTAAAACCACTAAGGAAGCACACGATGTAGCCAAAAACACCGTGGAACTCTCAAACTACACAAGCAATATTATCAAAACCACCTTGATGGAAACTTGCATACAAGCAAGCAACACTTCATTTAAATACCCATCAAGTAAAGAATACAAGGTACGATTAGAAAACTTGGACTATGACCCCTACGACACCTATAGCGTACACTACCCAGCCAACAAGTTAATCAATATGGTCCTGTATAAGGTGGATGACAACAACGATAATGCCACACTCACCAAAACCTATTACAACAAAAGAACCGATGGAAACGGATATGCCACCATCAACATGAAGTATGATCCAGGAAATTATAAGTTGAAGATTAGTTTTGGTGGTGATGAAGAATACGAGGATTCATCCATCACTATTGATATTAATGTGAGTGGTACTAAGGAGATTGTTGAACCGGTGGATATGAAGAAGTACAAGCCTAAGGACTTGACTAAATCCAAACCTACCAAGAAGACCAGTATTAGTAAGGCCAAGACTAGACAAACCAAAAGGTATTATTCAAAATATGGAGTTAGTCCAGATAACAAATATTTGATGGCTGTTGGTAGACCTTCAGCGAGTGGTGAATTGGCCAAATATGGTTACAAATACTACAAGGTAGTGTTCAAGAGGAAATGTCCTTTCTGTGGTTCAACCGAGTTGTATTGGAACATATTCTGGACCGGTAATGAACACTCCAGTACTGGTAAGAACCCAGCAGTAGGCCGTAGGAAGAGTGGTAGTGCCGAAGGGGAAATCACTTGTAAGAAATGTGATGCAGACTTTTCAATATTTGGTAAGGATAAAGCCACTACACCAAGAAAGTCATTGACCATGTATAAGAAGGCAGTCAAATCCTCAAAGGCAGAAGCCTACACCCTTAAAAAGGGTGCAATGTACTATGACACATTAACCGAAACCATCAAAACCAAGAAAGTAACCAGTACAAAGACAAGAGTAATACCAAGTGGTGTGAGTGTTAATGAGAAGGTTAAAAAACAAGCACTAAGCATTGTCGGTGACAGTACCGGTTTAGCAGCTGCAAAGAAGATAGCCAAATGGTGTGGTCATCGTGGAAACCTAAAATATGATTACTATGCCAACTTCCACCGACAACCATCAACCGTTTTATCCAAACACTCTGCCAACTGTTGCGACAGTGCAAGATTCATGCTAAACATGATGGCAGCAGCTGGTTGTATGTCAACATTGAAACTACAATTCGTTCATGTAATCAAACCTGGAACCAATACTGGTCATGTGTTTGCAAAGGTAACTGAATTGGATAGTGGTAAATGGAGGTATGTTGACCCAGTACTGAAACTTGAGAAGGGAACTGACCCTTGGGGTCATTACTATAAAGGGTGTGGAACTACTATTGCACATATTAGTGATTATCCTGCACTACCATTCGAGGGAGGTATAGTTTTTTATGGTTGAGAAGATTATTATTAGCCCAAACGAAGTAAGGGCATACGGAAACATCGTAGATAATAAAGAGATTGAGGATTATGAGGAGTATAAATCGTACATTAGCACTGGTGAGGATTTTGTTAATGGGGTATTGTCCCCAGTGACTATGATGGCTTATAGTGTTTATAATGTTGGTTTACACTTCAATGCAGCGACTAAGGTTTTGTATGTGGAAGATGATAGTGACCTTGTGGATAGTTTTGATTTTGAGGATAAGTGTTTGGCTTTGGAGAGTGATAATGTTGAGTTCGGTTTTGATGATAATGCATTATACTTGGATAGTGAGATTGTAGTGCATGATTATAGTTTGAGCTTTGATAGTTCTTCGTATACTGCTACTGGTGGGGCTGTTACTGTTAGTGCTACATTATTGGATGATGGTGTTGCAGTTAGTGGTGCTACTGTGTCTTTTAGTGGTACTGGTGTTAGCACTAGTGCGACAACTGATGGTAGTGGTGTGGCAGAGGTGACTTTGACTGGTTTAACTGATACGATTACTTTAACTGCCAGTTATAGTAATGTTAGTGATACTTGTACAATCACAGTATTATCCTACTTGTTCTACGATGACTGTTCTTCAAGCAGAGTTACCGAGTACACTACAAAAGGAAACCAAACAATCACATACGATTCCAATGGTTATTATGAGATTAAAGTTACAAGTCAATCTTGTCCGAATGTTAAAATCAATAGTGTAACTGTACCGAATAGGGTTAAAATCAGTATGGATATGAAAATGGTAACTAGTGGGTCAAACTCACAACCGAAAATATATCTCTTTGATGAATCCAAGAATAAAGGTTATGGGCTTCGTATAACCCAAAACAACAGCAAATGGAACTTGCAAACATACACTTCCTATACTGATTGTGGTAACAACTTGATAGAAACAACAATCGATACAAGTTTGAACACTTGGTATCATATGGAGTTAATCGTTGATGGAAATGATTTGACTGGTAACTTGTATAACAGCTCTAATACACTATTAGGCACAATCACAAGTACAGGCAGTCTTAACCTTTCCAGTACCGGCAACTATGTAGCAATCGGCTGTAACTATACAACAAATGCCATTATACAAGTCAAGAACATCAAGGTAGAAGCATTATAAAGGAGCGAATAGAATATGACTAGATATGAAGTAGATGCAGAAACAATACTCGGACAAAACTATAAAATAACAACCTTGACAACAAGCAACAATAACCCAAAAATCGACACCACCATAACCGTAACCGCCACAGTCACTGATGTATACGGAGATGCAATGAGTGGCGAAACATTAACACTAACTTGTAGTGATGGAGTATTCACCGAAGTAAACGGTTCCACCATAACTGAAACAGACAGTGTAAGTGGAACCACCAATGCCGGTGGAACAATAGAATTCACTTACTCTTGCACCAGTTGGGGAATAATTACATTCCAAAGCGGAGCAACCGATACACAAATACTCGTGGATGGTTACAAGACAATATTCGAGAACGGTGCTGCCACAATAACACTCCAAAGGAACAAGACCCGTGCAAAGTTACTGTTTAATGGTCACAGTTATGATGTGCCAGCATCTTGGGCAAGTATGGGAGCAAACTTAGCCGCAGCAGTGGCAAATGTAAGACCAAGAAGAGATGTTTGTTTATTCAACCACGATGCACTAGTGGAGTTCCAGATACAAAACGATGGAGATGTATACTGCCAAGCAACCAATGGAACCGCCATCAAC
>Ga0265299_10001729_pt1 | contig 24028 bp, 17 predicted proteins | sample AusTroGonzalo_MG_4_FD_193485 | JGI IMG/M metagenome (GOLD analysis project Ga0265299, IMG submission 193485) | Bovine rumen microbial communities from tropical cattle in Woodstock, Queensland, Australia - Gonzalo_02 | ecosystem: Host-associated > Mammals > Digestive system > Stomach > Rumen ... | reverse complement strand
GGGCTGGACCGGCGCCAACATCATTCCTGTCAAGGTGAGCGGCAACAAAGCCACCGTTTCTTTCGACCCGGGTCAGGAGGCCGACATGGTCTGCCAGCTGTGCTGGCGCACCTCCGATGGCACCCCCGTGTATGCCGAACCCTTTGAAAGCGGCTCCTGCACGGTGATCCTGCAGGGAAAGCAACCCGCCAACGGTGTTGTTTTCGCCGTCGTGTGCAACAGAACGTATAAATATACATCGGCCCTTCTGAAAAAGCATTTCTCCTACCGTATCGCTTTGGGCGAAGGAACTGACGGAACAGCCCCTGTAACTACAAAGTGGTTCAATTACGATCAAAAGGTGAATTAGTATGAGAATCATCCGTTTTGCTGCGTTATCGGCAGTTATGATTGCTGCAACCCTCGTTCTTGGGTGCGAAAAGACCCCGGACCCTGAACCTGTACTTCCTCCCGCCGATATCAGCCTTACCCTGACGGAGGTGGAGGTGGAATACAAGGCCGATTCCCAGGCCCTCCTGAAAGTGACGTCTTCCCAGGACTGGAAGGCTGAGGGCTCCGATGCTTGGATTAAGCCTACGCCCACTTCCGGGAAGGCGGACAAAGCCGTCACCCTGCACATCAAGGTGTCGGCCAATCCGGACACCAAGCCCCGCGTCGGCAGCGTAACCATTACCTCCGGCAGTTCAAAGGCCGTAATCAAGGTGACGCAGAAGGCCGCCCCGCTGGTGCTTACCCCGGATCAGGTGCAGGACTACGAGCGCATCTATATCCCCAAGGAACACAGCTCCCACGGCTATTTGCAGGGCGATGCCGAATGGTTCTTCGGCCGGAGCGTGCAGAGCGAGCACTTCATTCTCTTCTGGGCCAAGGACTATGGCGACGTAACGCCCGACCAGTCTCCCGCACCGTATCAGGTGAACACGGCCGATGTGCTGTCCTTTCTGGAGGGATGTTTCAAGACTTATACACAAACCCTGGGCTTTGCCGATATCGGGCAGGGCAAGTCCTATCTGGACAAATACAAGATGATGGTTTACCTGGTCCACGACACCAACTGGAAGGCGGAAGGATTCGGGTACGACAATGTGATCGGCTGTTTCTGGGTGAATCCGGATGCCTGCAACGGGCATTTCACCATAGCCCACGAGATTGGCCACAGTTTCCAGTACCAGGTGTATTGCGACCAGCTTTTAAACGGCCAGCCCGACAATGAGAGGCGGGGCTGGCGCTATCCTGTAGGCCCCAACGGCTGCGGATTCTGGGAACAGACCTCGCAGTGGCAGGCCTCCATCGTCTGCCCCGACGAGGCCCTCACCGACTGGCAGCTGCCTACACTTTTTGACAACGCGCACCGGCATATCCTGCACGAGGACATGCGCTACGGAAGCTATATGATTCACCGGGATTGGACCGACCGCTACGGCATGGACGCCGTGGGACGGGTGTGGCGCTCGTCGGCCTATCCGGACGACGCCATCCAGGCCTATCAGAAGCTCTTCGGCCTAAGCCTGGAAGAGCTGAACAATCAGTTATACGAATATGCCGCGCACTGCGCCACCTGGGACTTCGGGGGCGTACGGGAAGCAGGCGTAAAGCATTTGAACAAAATCTCCTGGAAGGGGAGTGATGCCGGAAACGGCTATTACATGGTAGACCCTTCCCGGGCACTCGAAGCCACCGGCTTCAATATCATCCGCCTGAACGTGGAGCCCGGGCAGGAGATATCGGCCGACTTTGTCGGACTTCCCAACCAGAAGGGCTTCAACAGCAGCGGCGATGCCTCTGTTTCCGGCTGGAAGATGGGTTTCGTTTCCCTGGGAAGCGACATGGCTACAAGAACTTACAGCGAGCACGCCACGGCCTCCCATGCCGGCGGCAACAAGGCTTCGCTCAAATGGACGGTCCCGGCCGATGCCCAATATGTGTGGGCCGTAGTATCCTGTACGCCCACCTCGTACATCAGTCATGGCTGGGACGACAATAACGCCAACGACCGCCACTGGCCCTACAAGATCCGTTTCATGGTGGACGGCAAGCCTTACGATATGACGGCAGCGCCCAGCGGAGAACTGGAGGGGGCGGGTGCCGGCGGCTCTTATGCCTGGTCCCTGTCCGGAAGCACCATCTCCGTTACGGTGGATATCAATACGGACGAAGCGGCCTCCCGCGGCGCTTACGAAGTGGGCTACTTCGAACTGCCGGTAGATAAGGTGAATGCCTTCATCGGCGCCGATGTAAGGGAACTGGACGAAAGCAGCTTCACCTGCTATAACCCCGACGGAACGAAGGTGGACATGACCTCCTACAAACCCGGCATGTGGGTGGATATCAAGGGAGAGGCCTGCTCCTGGAGCGTGGGAACTGCTTTCTGGCAGTGGTACGTTTGGGGCGGAAAGAAAGACAAGGACGGCAACATGATCTGGTACGACGGCGACCCGGACGGAACCGGCGCCAACCAGGGCCGATTCTATGTGGGTGTGCACCCGGACCACGTGGCCGCAGCCAAGGGTAAAACCATAACTTTCCGGAACAAAATAGCGGCCAAAGGATCCACCTTCGACTTTACGGTTACCTATAACTTCAAATGATTTTTTCCAAGGGTTAAGGTCTTTTATTTCTCGCTGGAAATCCCTAAATTTGAAAGATGAAAAAATAGAAACACAAAATACTAAAACACAGATATGAACAACGCAATCATCAATTTCCCTGTGCCGGCCAATGAACCGGTTAAAGCTTATTTGGAAGGTTCTCCGGAGCGTGTGGCCCTGGATGCAGAACTTAAGCGTCAGTACAATACGGTGGTGGATATTCCCATCATCATCGGCGGTAAGGAAATCCGCACGGGAAATACCGGCAAGGTGGTTTGCCCGCACGACCACAAGCACGTGCTGGCCACCTTCCACAAGGTGTCCGAAAAGGAAGTGCAGATGGCCATAGACGCCGCCATGGAGGCCCACAAGGTGTGGAGCGAAACTCCCTGGACCACCCGCGCCGCCATCGTGCTAAAGTGCGCCGAACTCCTGGCCACCAAGTACCGTCCCATCCTCAATGCCGCCTGCATGCTGGGCCAGAGCAAGAACATCTACCAGGCCGAAATCGACAGCGCCTGCGAAACCATCGACTTCTTCCGCTACAATGTCCATTTCGCCTCCAAGATTTACAATATGCAGCCCAAGAACGGCGTGGGCAACATCAACCACACCGAATACCGGCCGCTGGAAGGCTTCGTGCTGGCGGTAACCCCGTTCAACTTCACCTCCATCGCTTCCAACCTGTGCATGACGCCGGTGCTCATGGGTAATGTGGCCCTGTGGAAACCTTCCACCACCTCTACCCTGTCCAACTACTACCTCATGCAGCTGTACAAGGAAGCCGGCTTGCCGGACGGCGTCATCAACTTCCTGCCGGGCAGCGGTTCCCTCATCGGCAAGGTGGCTACCTCCTCCAAGTGGTTCGCCGGTATCCATTTCACCGGAAGCACCGGCACCTTCAACACCCTCTGGCGCCAGGCCGGCGAAAATCTGGGCCACTACGTTAGCTATCCCCGTCTTGTGGGCGAAACCGGCGGCAAGGATTTCATCTTCGTACATCCTTCGGCCGATGCCAAGGCCGTGGCCACGGCAGCCTTCTGCGGCGCCTTCGAATTCCAGGGCCAGAAGTGCTCGGCCGCTTCCCGCATGTACATCCCCAAGAGCCTGTGGCCGGAAGTGCTGGGTATCATGAAGCAGTATGCCTCAGAGGTCAAGATGGGCGATGTAATGGATCACGGCAACTTCATCAACGCCGTTATCGACGAAGCCTCCTGGGACAACATCAACGGCTATATTTCCTTCGCCGAGCAGTCGGCCGATGCCAAAGTGGTGCTGGGCGGCAAGCGCGACAAGAGCGTGGGTTACTTTGTGGAACCTACCGTCATCGAAACTTCCAACCCGCACTTCAAGAGCATGGAAGAGGAAATCTTCGGCCCGGTGCTCACCGTATTCCCGTACGACGACGATAAGGTGGACGAGGCCGTGAAACTCTGCGACACCACTTCCCCGTATGGCCTCACCGGCGCCGTGTTCGGCAAGGACCGCCTGGCCGTGGAGAAGATTACCAATGGCCTGCGTTATGCCGCCGGCAACTTCTACATCAACGACAAACCCACCGGAGCCGTTGTGGGCAACCAGCCTTTCGGCGGCGCCCGTGCCTCCGGTACCAACGACAAGGCCGGCGGCGAGTTCAACCTCATCCGCTGGATTATCCCCAGAGTGATCAAGGAAACCCTGGTTTCTCCTACCGACTACCGTTACACCTACATGAAGAAATAAGCCTATGAAACGCTTGCTCATAGCTTTATCGGCCGTGGGACTGCTGGCTTTCGCCTGCGGCAGAACGGCTCCCAAGCCCGCCGAAGTGGACTTTGTGGAAGCGCTCGGCATTCCCGCCTGTGTCATTACTTCGCCGCCCGAATCCCTGCACCTGGATCCCTGGTACAAGAAGTACGTAGATGTGAACGGCATTCCGCTGTGCAGCTCCTGGCGCTGCCCGGACAGCGCGCTGGTAGCCGGCCACAACACCCTGTGGGCCATGACTTCCATGCTGTCCGACGAGGTAATGGACGCCCTCCGCAAGGCGGGCACCCGGGTAACCATGATGGGCCGCTACGAAGGCACCACGGATGTGCCCGAGCACCGCTTCCTGGTAAACGACACCACTCTTAACTGGGACCTCCGGGCCCGTGGCCTGGGCGGAGACCTGGAGCTTCCGCTCACCTCCTGCGCCGAGGAAAATGTGCTGGGTTACCAGATAGACAAGTACCACGCCGAGGACATCCTCATCCACGAATTCGCCCATTCCATCCATCTGGTGGGCATCCTGCAGGTAGATCCTACCATCAACGACCGTCTGGAGGCCCTGCTGGCCAATGCCAAGGAGAAGGACCTGTGGTGGAATACCTACCGCCTTACGGACATTGCCGAATACTGGGCCGAGGGCGTGCAGGACTGGTTTAACGTAAACGCCGAAATGGACCACCCCGACGGGAAGCACAATTACGTGAATACCCGTGACGAACTTAAAGAGCGGGATCCGGGCCTGTACAATCTCCTGAGCGAGTACTTCCCGGCCACGGACCAGCAAATCTCCAAGCACAAATACGTGAACGAGTGCACCAAAGAAAATAGCAGAACGCACTGATGTTTAGTAAAGAGACATACCTTCGCCGTCGCGCCCGCCTTCGTGAAAAGGTGGGCGGCGGCGTCCTTTTGTTCCTGGGTAACAACCAGGTGGGCATGAACTACGAGGGCAACGAGTACGAGTTCCGCCAGGACAGCTCCTTCCTCTATTTCTGGGGCTTGGATTACGCGGGTCTGTCGGCTGTTATCGATGCCGATTCCGGCGATGAAATCATCTTTGGCGACGAACTCACCATCGACGATATCGTGTGGACCGGTACCATGCCGTCGTTGGCCGACAACGCCAGGCTGGTGGGCGTGGAAAAGACCCTGCCGGTGAAAGAACTCAAGGAGTATCTGCGCAAGGCCATGCACCAGGGCCGGAACATCCGCTTCCTGCCTCCTTATCGCGGCGACCATTACCTGCGCCTGATGGACCTGCTGGGCATTCTTCCGGATGCGCAGGCCGTCCGGGCCGACGAACCCCTCATCAAGGCCATCGTGGACATGCGTATCCACAAGACCGCGGAGGAAATTGCCGTCATCGAGGATGCCGTGGACGTAAGTACCATGATGCATCTGGAGGCCTATCGGCGCGTGCGCCCCGGCGTGCACGAATCGGAAATTGCCTCCTCCGTGCTCAAGATTGCCACCAAGCGCCCCGGCGGCCGGCTGGCGTTCCCTACCATCGCCACCGTGGCCGGCCAGGTGCTGCATAATCACGGTTTCATCCATACCCTCAAGGAAGGCGACATTTTCCTGCTGGATGCCGGTGCCGAAAACGCTACCCATTACTGCGGAGACCTCTCTTCCTCCATGCCGGTAGGCGAGCGTTTCACCCGTCGGCAGGAAGAAATTTACAACCTTCATCTGCGCAGCTTCCAGGCCGCTGTGGACCAGCTCCGGCCCGGAAACCCCTACCGCAACGCCCACCTGGCGGCGGCAGAGGTAATAGCCGAAGGCATGATAGACCTGGGCCTCATGAAGGGCAATCCGCGGGATATTGCCGAAAGCGGCGCCTACGCCCTGGTATTCCCTTGCGGCACCGGCCACATGATGGGCCTGGACGTGCACAATATGGAAAACCTGGGCGAGCAGTACGTGGGCTATGCCGACGGGGAAAAGAAGAGCACCCAGTTCGGATTCAAGTCCCTGCGCCTGGCCCGTCCGCTGGAGCCCGGATTCATCTTTACCGTAGAGCCCGGCATCTACTTTATTCCGGAGCTCATCGACCTGTGGAAGGCCGAGGGCCGTTTCAAGGAGTTCATCAACTACGACAAGTTTGAACCCTGGAAGGGCTTCGGCGGCCTCCGCAACGAGCTGGACTATGTAATTACCGAGAACGGCGCCAGAGTGCTGGGTACCCTCAAGAAACCCATGACCCTGGAAGAAGTCTATAACGCAAAGAATCAATGAAGAATTTCAGCATCAAGCATCCCGAGAACGACGGGGGCATGAATCCCAGAATCAAGCGTCTCAGGAAGGAAAGCATAGAGACGCCCGCCACGCTCACCATCGAACGGGCGCTCATAGAAACCGCGTTCTATAAGGAGAACTACGGAAAGTATCCCATTGCCGTGCTCCGCGCCAAGAATTTCTATGAGATCTGCGCCAAAAAAACGCTGTATATCGGCCCGGACGAACTCATTGTTGGAGAACGCGGCCCCAAGCCCAAGGCGGTGCCCACCTTCCCGGAGCTTACCTGCCACAGCGTAGAAGACCTGCACGTGCTGGACACCCGTGAGCTGCAGCAGTATAACATCTCGCAGGAAGACATTGACACCTACGAGCGGGAGGTTATTCCTTACTGGAAGGGCAAAACCCAGCGGGAGCGCATCTTCAACCACGTTTCCAAGGAGTGGGAGGAAGCCTATCACGCCGGCGTTTTCACGGAGTTCATGGAGCAGCGCGCCGCCGGCCACACGGCCATGGACGGCAAGATGTACCATGAAGGCCTGCTGGATGTGAAAAAGCGTATCCAGGCCGCGCTGGACGCCCTGGACTTTATCTACGACCCGGAGGCCACGGATAAGCAGCAGGAACTGGAAGCCATGTCCATCTCCTGCGACGCCGCCATTCTCCTGGCCGAACGTCACGCCAAGCTGGCCGAAGAAATGGCCGTAAAGTGTGCCGATCCCGTCCGCAAGGCCGAACTGGAGAAGATAGCCTCCGTGTGCCACTGGGTGCCCGCCCATGCCCCGCGCGATCTTTGGGAGGCCATCCAGATGTACTGGTTCGTGCACCTGGGAACGGTTACGGAACTCAACGGCTGGGATTCCATGAATCCCGGTCATATCGACCAGCACCTGTATCCCTTCTATAAGAAGGGGCTGGAAGACGGCAGCCTTACCTACGACAAGGCCAAGGAACTGCTCAGTTGCCTCTGGATCAAGTTCAACAACCAGCCCGCTCCGCCCAAGGTGGGTATCACCGCCCGGGAAAGCGGCACCTACAACGATTTCACCAATATTAACATCGGCGGCGTGGACCGCGACGGTAACAGCGGGGTGAACGAGCTCTCGTACATGATCCTGGAAATCCAGGAGGAACTGCACGAACTGCAGCCCGGCCTTAGCATCCACATTGCTGAAAATACGCCCGACGAGTTCCTGGTAGAAGGTATCAAGGTTATCCGTCAGGGTCACGGCTATCCTTCCGTGTTCAATCCGGATACCTATGTGAAGGAACTGGTGCGTCAGGGTAAAACGCTGGAAGACGCCCGCGAGGGCGGCTGCTCCGGCTGCATCGAGGTGGGTGCCTTCGGCAAGGAAGCCTATCTGCTCACCGGCTACCTTAACACGCCCAAGATTCTGGAAATTACCCTGAACAATGGCGTTGACCCGCTTACGGGCAAGAAAATCGGCCTGGAGACCGGCGATCCGCGCAGCTTCAAGAGCTTCGAGGAACTGTACGATGCCTGGCATAAGCAGATGGTGTATTTCGTAGACCTGAAACTGGCGGTGAACAATTACATCGAGCGTATGTTCTCGCTGTATGCCCCCGCCACCTTCCTCAGCCTGTACATCGACGACTGCATCGCCAAGGGCAAGGACTACTACAGCGGCGGTGCGCGCTACAACACCACCTACATCCAGTGCACGGGCCTGGGCACCATCACGGACTGCTTCACCACCCTCAAGAAACATGTCTTTGAGGATAAGCGTTACACCATGGACCAGCTGCTGGCGGCTGTGGCCGATGACTGGAAGCAGGAGGAACCCATGCGCCTGTACATCCGCAACCATACGCCTTTCTTCGGTAATGACGACGCCTATGCCGACGATATTGCCGTACGCGTGTACAACGATTTGGTGTGTGCCATCGAAGGCCGTCCCAACACCCGTGGCGGAAAAACGCAGCTGAACATGCTCTCCACCACCTGCCACAATTACTTCGGCCAGATGTGCGGCGCTTCGGTGAACGGCCGTTTTGCCCACTTTGCCATCAGCGACGGCACCTCGCCGGCCCATGGCTCGGACACCAAGGGTCCCACCTGCGTGGTGCGTTCCCTGGGCAAGCTGGACCAGACCAAGAGTGGCGGTACGCTGCTCAACGTGCGCTTCATCCCGGCCCTGCTGCGCCGTCAGCAGGATCTGGAGAAGTTCGGCGGGCTCATCCGCGAGTACTTCAAGCTGGGCGGTCACCACATCCAGTTTAACATTGTGGATGCCGAAACCTTGCTGGAAGCCCAGAAGGATCCGGACAACTTCCGCGACCTGCTGGTCCGCGTGGCCGGTTACTCCGACTACTTCAACGACATGACGGCCCAGCTGCAGAACGAAATCATCGCCCGTACCGAGAACGACGAGCTGTGACCATAGACTCCATACGCATAAGGGGTGCCAGGGAGAACAATCTGAAGGATGTCTCCCTGGCTATTCCCAAATATAAGATCACCGTTTTCACGGGCGTTTCGGGCTCGGGAAAAAGTTCGCTGGTGCTGGATACCATCGCCGCCAAAAGCCGGCGGGAACTCAACGACACCTTTCCCACTTTCGTTCAACAGTATCTGCCCAAGTACGGCCGGCCCCATGTAGATGAGATAGAGGGCCTGCCCATAGCCATCGTTATCGACCAGAAGAAGCCGGCGCAGAACTCCCGTTCCACCGTGGGCACGTACACCGATATCTATGCCCTCATGCGCCTGCTGTTCTCGCGCGTGGGAAAGCCTTTCATCGGCTATTCCGACAGTTTCAGCTTCAACCATCCGCAGGGCAGCTGCCCCCGCTGTTCGGGGCTGGGGGAAATCCGCGAGCTGGACATTCACAAGCTGGTGGACTTTGACAAGAGCCTGAACGACGAGGATACCATCCACTACATTGCTTTCGGCAAGGGCGGCTGGCGCTGGATCCGCTATGCGCACAGCGGCCTCTTCGACCTGGACAAGAAGATAAAGGATTACAGCCCCGAGGAACTGGACCTGTTTCTGAACAGCCCCCAGATCAAGCTGAAGAATCCGCCTTCCAACTGGCCCAAAACGGCTAAGTACGAAGGACTTATCCCCCGCATGTACCGCAGCATCATCAATTCGGAAGAGGGCCTGCTGCACGCCGCCGTGCTCAATCCCATGCTCACCATGGGCACCTGCCCGGACTGCGGTGGCACCCGACTGAATCCCAAGGTGTTAAGCTGCAAAATAGAGGGAAAGAACATTGCCGAGGTTTGCGCCATGCCCATCTCCCGGCTCAACCAGTGGATTGCGGGCCTGCAGGACCCGCTGGCGGTGGACCTGAAGGTGGCCATCGGCGCACGTCTTACCGCGCTGGAAGAAATCGGCCTGGGTTATCTGAGCCTGGACCGTCCGGTGGGCACGCTCTCCGGCGGCGAGGCCCAGCGCTGCAAAATTGCCAAATACATCAATTCCTCGCTGGCCGATGTCCTGTACATCCTGGACGAGCCCTCCGTGGGCCTGCACAACCGGGATATCGAGCGGATGAAACGCTCGGTCCAGCGCCTCCGCGACGCCGGCAACACCGTGCTGCTGGTAGAGCACCACAAGGAAATGATCAAGATTGCCGATCATATTGTGGACATGGGACCCGGTCCGGGGATTGAGGGCGGTCACATTGTGTTTGAAGGGTCCTATCAGGAACTGCTTCACAGCGGTACCGCTACCGGTGCGCTTATAGAGGAGCAGAGTCCGTTCAAGACCAGCCCCCGCAGCGGAAGCGGCAGTTTCCGGGTGTCGGAGGCCGTTCTGCATAATCTGAAAAACGTCACCGTAGATTTCCCGCTGGGCGTTTTTGGCGTAGTGGCCGGCGTGGCCGGTTCGGGAAAAAGCTCCCTTATGGAGTGTTTCCGCAAGGCCTGGCCCACTCCCGGCGAGGTGGTGTATATCAGTCAGAAAGAAATCGGCGTTAGCCTTCGCTCCACGCCTGCTACTTATATGGAGGTGGCCGGCGATATCCGGAAAGTGTTTGCCAAGGCCCATAAGATGAAGGAAGAATACTTCACCTTCAACGGAAAGGGCGCCTGCCCGGTGTGCGGCGGCAAGGGTGTGATCGTTTCGGAAATGGCGTTCATGGACTCCATCGAAACCGTCTGCGAAGCCTGCGGCGGCCTGCGCTATGCGCCGGAGGCCCTGGCCTATACCTACACCAGCCCGGCTACCGGCGAAACGTTGAACATAGCCCAGGTGATGGATCTTTCCGTGCGGCTGGCATCGGCTTTTTTCAAAGGGACAGTGATTGAACAGAAGCTGAAGCCGCTGGTAGATGTGGGGCTCAAGTATCTGCATCTGAACCAGGCGCTTTCCACGCTGAGCGGCGGCGAACTCCAGCGCATGAAACTGGCCTCCTACCTGGGTGTGCAGGGCAAGGTGTTCATTGTGGACGAACCCACCGACGGCCTGCACATCAAAGACGTCCGGCACATCCTGAACCTCTTCGATACCCTGGTGGGGCAGGGGAATACCGTGTACCTGATAGAGCACAACCTGGACGTAATCCGCAGCGCCGACTGGGTGCTGGAACTGGGCCCCGGCGCCGGAGAAGAAGGCGGCTCCGTCATCTATTCCGGTACCCCCGAAGGCATGCTCCGCTGCGAAGGGTCTGTAACCAAGGCCTATTTGTAGCAATTTCTTTGTATCTTAGCGGCATGGCTCTCATTTTTGACATAAAGCGCTACGCCATTCACGACGGCCCGGGCATCCGCACAACGCTGTTCGTGAAAGGCTGCCCGCTCCGCTGCGTATGGTGCCACAATCCGGAAAGCTGGTCACCGGTTCCGCAGCGGCTTTACAAACAGGGCAAATGCATCGGCTGCCAAAGTTGCGTAAACGTTTGTCCGCAGGGGGCCTTGCACTTAACACCGGAGGGCATCAGGCCCACGGGAAAGCCCTGCATTCTCTGCGGTGCCTGTGCCGAAGCCTGCCCCGCCCTGGCCATGGAAATCTGTGGCCGGGAATGGCCGATGGAAGAGATTTTGGCCCAGGTGGAGAAGGAACGCGGCGTGATGACCGACAGCGGCGGCGGCGTAACCATCAGCGGCGGCGAACCCATGATGCATCCCAAGACGGTCCTTCCCCTGCTGGAAGAACTGGGCCGCCGGGGCATTCACCGGGCGGTGGATACCACCCTCTATGCCAAGCCAGAACTGGTGCAGGAATACGCCAGCCGCTGCGAACTCTTCCTCATGGACCTCAAAACCATGGACAGCGCCGTGCACAAGCGCTATACCGGTGTGCCGAATGAGCTAATACTCAGCAATTACCGCTTAATTGCCTCGCTGGGAAAGCGCTACTGGGTGCGCATTCCGCTCATCTCGGAAGTTAACGCCACGGAAGATAATATCCGCGCATCGGCCGATTTCCTCAGTTCGCTGCCCCTCCGCCCGGAGGTGGTGGATCTGCTGCCTTATCACGATATCGGCAAGGGAAAGCACGAACGGATGGGCACCACCTACAATCCCGAAGGCTTGCCCCTTTCCGCTCCGGACGGCCGGCAGCTGGCCAGTTGCGAAAACATTCTCAAGGCAGCCGGACTCACGGTCCGGATTGGCGGTTAATAATTGACAATAATAGCGTTACTGCAATGAAACAATACTTTGGAATGCTGATGACGGCCCTGCTGCTCGCATGCCCGTCCCTGTTTGCCCAGCGGAACATTACCCTGGACGATTTGCTTAACGGAGAAAGGGTTTCCTCCGTGGAACTTTCCCATGGCGGAAACTATGTTTTGGAGCATTTCACCGTTACCGACGGGCCCAAGACCAGCCGCTTCTCGGTGGTGAAGGAACTCTCCACCGGCCGGGAGGCCCGCTACGACTCCCTGGCCCTGCGCTGGATGCCCGTAACAGAGGCCCTGCTGCTGCAGGAAGGGGATTCCCTCATGAAGCTGGATCCGTTGGCAGGAACGCGTACCGTACTGGCCAAGGGACTGCCCAAAGGCCGGGTAACCATGGCTCCCACAGAGGATTACCTGGTTATTTCCCGCATCAAGGAAGGGCCGAAGGAAGACCCTGATGTGTTCCGCATCCTGGAACCGGAAGACCGTCAGCCCGGCTGGCGGGACCGTACCTGGCTCCAGAAATGGGACCTGGCCACCGGCGACACCCTGGTGCTGGCCCAAAGCCGCTATAACTGCTATCTGGAGGATATTTCGGCCGACGGAAAGAAGCTGCTCATCTCCAGCCCCCGTTCCCGCCTGGAGAAACGGCCCACCACGGTGGAGGATGTCATTATCCTGGACGTGCCTTCCCTGAAGGCCGACACCCTTTTCCACGATGCCGAATTCCTGGAAACCAAGTGCTTCTCGCCCGATGCCAGGCAGCTGCTGGTACGTGCTTCGCCGGAAGCCTTCAACCGTATTGGCGAGCATATCAAGCCCGGACAAATCTCCAGCATGATTTTCCAGGTGCTGTACAAGGTGGATGTTGCCAGCGGAAAAGTGACGCCGCTTACGGACCGGATTCCCCAGTGCGTGCAAAACTTTACCTGGTCCAAGGCTGATGGCCAAATCTATTTCCAGGCCGAAGACCGGGACTACCAGGCGCTGTTCCGCCTGAATCCCAAGAATGGGAAAATAGACCGTCTGCCCGTGGAGGAAGAGCTGGTAACCGGCTTCAGCCAGCGTGCCGGCCGCCTGGCCTATGTGGGCGAGGGCGTCACCAATTCTTTCCGCGCCTGGCTGCTGGACCTGAAGTCGCAGAAGGCCAGTCTGCTGGAAGACAGTTCGGCCAAACTCCTGGAAGGAATCGACCTGGGAGAGGTGTATGAGTGGGACTATACCCACAGCCGCGGGGAAACCATCTACGGCCGCTACTACCTGCCGCCGCACTTCGACCCGGCCAAGAAATATCCGATGATTGTGAACTACTACGGCGGCTGTTCGCCCACCGGACGCACCTTCGAGAGCCGTTATCCGCACCAGCTGTATGCCGCCCAGGGCTATGTGGTGTATATAGTGCAGCCTTCCGGCGCCACCGGTTTCGGCCAGGAATTCGCCGCCAGGCACGTGAACACCTGGGGAGAAGGCGGAGCCGAAGACATCATTGAAGGCGTGCAGAAGTTCTGTGCCGAACATCCCTTTGTGGATCCGGAGCGTATCGGCTGCATCGGCGCTTCCTTCGGCGGCTTCATGTCGCAGTACCTTGTTATGAAGACGGACATTTTTGCCGCCGCCATCAGCCACGCCGGCATTTCCGACATCACCAGCTATTGGGGCGAGGGCTACTGGGGCTATTCCTACTGCGAGGTTTCCACGGCCCACAATTACCCCTGGAACGCCCGGGACATGATTTTCAACCAGAGCCCGCTGTTCAATGCGCCCGACGTGAACACGCCCATCCTCTTCCTGCACGGCATGGCCGATACCAACGTTCCGGTAGGGGAGAGCATCCAGATGTTCACCGCCCTTAAGCTTCTGGGCAAGGAAACCGCTTTTGTGGCCGTGAAGGATCAGGACCATCACATTCTGGACTATCCCAAACGCGTAAAATGGCAGAATACCATCTTTGCCTGGTTTGCCAAATACCTCAAGGACGATCCTACCCTATGGGACGCCATGTATCCTCCGGTGGAACTGTAGCCTCTCCACAAACAATTGGGGGAATCAAGTTTTTTCACTATTTTAGCGGTCCCTTTAAGGAAAACGATTAAAAGTTCATTATAATGGCAGATCAGATTAAGAAAACTCTTCGCGATTCGGCGGCCATGCGCTGGACCGCCTTGCTGCTTTTGGCCATGGCCATGTTCTGCAGCTACATTTTCATGGATATCCTGTCGCCTATCAAGGACCTGATGCAGGAAACCCGCGGTTGGGATTCCACGGCCTTCGGCACCATGCAGGGCAGTGAGGTGTTCCTGAACGTGTTTGTGTTCTTCCTCATCTTTGCGGGTATCATCCTGGACAAGATGGGGGTACGTTTTACGGCCGTCCTTTCCGCCTCAGTGATGCTGGTAGGTGCCTGCATCAAGTGGTACGCTGTAAGCGATGCCTTCATGGGCAGCGGCCTGGAAACCTGGTTCACCAACAATCTTAATTATATTCCGCTGTTCGACGAGCTGGGCGTGTCGCCCTTCTACCGGGGCATGCCGGCATCGGCCAAGTTTGCGGCCTGCGGCTTCATGATCTTCGGCTGCGGCTGCGAGATGTGCGGTATCACAGTGAGCCGCGGTATCGTGAAGTGGTTCAAGGGCCGTGAGATGGCTCTGGCCATGGGCTCCGAGATGGCCCTGGCCCGCCTGGGCGTTGCCACCTGCATGATCTTCAGCCCCTTCTTCGCCAAGCTCGGCGGTAACGTAGACGTGTCCCGCAGCGTGGCCTTCGGCGTTGTGCTCATGTGCATCGCCGTCATGATGACCATCGTCTACTTCTTCATGGACAAGAAGCTGGACCAGCAGACCGGCGAGGCCGAAGAGAAGGACGACCCGTTCAAGGTGAGCGACATCGGCAAAATCCTTTCCGACGGCGGATTCTGGATTGTGGCCCTGCTGTGCGTGCTTTATTACAGCGCCATCTTCCCGTTCCAGAAGTACGCGGTGAACATGCTTCAGTGCAACCTTACGCTCACGGAGCCTGCGGCCGATTCTTTCTGGGCCAGCTCCAGCGTTACCATCGTCCAGTACATCATTATGCTGGTGGTGGCCATTGCCGGTTTTGCCAGCAATTTCCAGAAGAAAAAGTCCAGCCAGTATCTGTTCCTGGGCATTTCCGTGGTGTCCCTCATCGCTTATTGCTATATGGGCTTCATGCGTCAGAGCGCCGAATCCATCTTTGCGGTGTTCCCGCTGCTGGCCGTGCTCATTACCCCTATTCTGGGCAACTACCTGGACCGCAAGGGTAAGGGTGCCAGCATGCTGGTGCTGGGCGCCATCCTGCTCATCGCCTGTCACCTTACCTTCGCCTTCGTGCTGCCCGCTTTCAAGGGCAATGCTGTGGGCGGCGTCATCGTGGCTTATGCTACCATCCTGGTGCTGGGCGCCAGCTTCTCGCTGGTCCCTGCCGCCCTTTGGCCTTCCGTGCCCAAGCTGGTGGACGCCAAGGTAATCGGCAGTGCCTACGCCCTCATCTTCTGGATCCAGAATATCGGCCTGTGGCTGTTCCCGCTGCTTATCGGCAAGGTGTTGGACAAGACCAATCCGGGCGTTACGGATCCCACCCAGTTCAATTACACGGCTCCGCTGGTGATGCTGGCCTGCCTGGGCGTAGCAGCCCTGGTGCTGGGCCTGGTGCTCAAGGTGGTGGACCGCAAGAAGGGTCTGGGCCTGGAACTGCCTAACATTCAGGAAGCGGAGAATCAGGTGCTGGCGGCCGAGGCAATTTCATCAGAAGAGTAATGGCTGTGGTTTCCGGTAAGTCTTTCAACAGGTCAGCGGCTTGGATAGCGCTGGCCTGTTTGGTTGTGCCCATGTTTGCGTCGTACTACTTCGACGACATGTTCTCCAGCATCTCGTACCTGTTCGAGAATCCGGCTCTCACGCAGCTGGGCTGGGATGCGGCCGGATATGGGCTATACACCAGCGGATACAGTGTCCTGTGTGTATTCGGCGGTCTGGTGGTGTGCGGCGTGCTGTTGGACAAGTGGGGTGTACGTATAACGGGCTCCATTTTTGTGGGCATGATGGCTGCCGGAGCGGGGCTGGTGCTTTGGGCGCTGCTCAGCGGTTCTTCCGCATCTCTAACGGTGGCCTATGTGGGCTGCATGTTCTTCGGCCTGGGCAGCGAGATTGCCGGAACGGCCGTCACGCGCAGCATCGCCAAATGGTTCCGCGGCGGGCCGATGGCGCTTGCCATGGGCCTTCAGCTGGCCATAGCCCGCTTGGGAACGGCCTTTGCGCTGGTGCTGTCCCCGATACTGGTGCGGCAGCAGGCCGGTCATGTGTATACGCTGGCCGAAACCGCCCGTCCCGCAGTGGTGGGCATGGGCCTGATGGCCCTGGGGCTCATCCTCTGGGCGGTCTTTGTGGCCCTGGATGCAAGGGCTGATAGGAAGGCACCGGATGACCGTGCTATTTCTTCCGCGAAAAAGGACGAATTCCGCATGAAGGATGTGCTGGGGGTTCTGGGCAATAAGAATTTCTGGCTGCTGGGGCTGCTGTGTGTGCTGTTTTACAGCAGCATCATTGCCTTCAAGAAGTTTGCCGGGGCCATTCTGATTCCCCGTTTTGATATTCCGGCCGGGGCTGCCGGGTGGATGGTGAGCATGCTTCCGTTCTCTACGGTTATTTTTGCTCCGCTGTTCGGCATGCTGGTAGATAAGGCCGGCAAGGGAACCCGCTGGATGGTGTTGGGTGCTATTCTGGCGCTCATCGCCCATCTGCTGCTGGCCTTTGCGCCCGCCGGGGTGCCTTTCTGGGGCTATCTGTCCATGGTGTTCCTGGGCTTCGGCTATTCGCTGGTGCCGGCAGCGCTGTGGCCTTCGGTTCCCAAGATTGTGCCCGACAAGGTGCTGGGAACCACCTTCGCTCTCATTTACTGGGTGCAGAACCTGGGCCTGCTCAGTTTCAAATGGCTGGCGGGCATTATCCTGGGCAAATCGGCCGATAACGGTCCGGTGAGCGTGGAACTCATGTTTGTGGGCCTTTGCGTGGCTGCCGTGGTGGTGGCCCTGCTGTTCCGGCAAACGTCGGCCCGTCATCCCGAATTACAATTAGACAAAGCCAACCGATGATAGTTCTTGTTACAGGTGCCAGCAGCGGCATCGGCTACGAAAGTGCCATCCTGCTGGCAAAGAAAGGCCATAAAGTGTACGGCGGCGCCCGCCGGGTAGAACGCATGGAGCCGCTGCGGGAATACGGCATTACGCCCCTGAGCCTGGACGTTACCTCCGAAGCGTCCATGCAGGCCTGCGTGGCCGATATCCTGGCGGCGGAAGGCCGTTTAGACGTGCTGGTGAACAATGCCGGCTACGGATACTTCGGCGCCATCGAGAATGTTACCATGGAGGAGGCCCGCAGGCAGCTGGAGGTGAATGTCTTCGGCCTGGCACGCCTCACCCAGCTGGTGCTTCCGTCCATGCGGGAGCACGGCTTCGGCCGCATTGTGAATGTGGGCTCGGTGGTCGGCCGGGTGGTGTTGCCTTTCGGCGGCTGGTATCACGTGTCCAAGTATTCGGTGGAGGCTTTGAGCGATGCCCTGCGCATGGAGCTGAAGCCCTTCGGCATAGATGTGGTTTTAATTGAGCCCGGCGGCATCAATACGGAATGGGGCCACATTGCGGCCGACCATCTGGAAGAATCCTGCAAGGACACGCCCTATGCCGCTTCGGCGCAAAAGGAGGCCCGTATGATGCACTGGGCCTATAATGGCAAGTACCTTCTGTCACGCCCTGCCGTAGTGTCCCGTGCCATCGGCAAGGCTGTGAACGCCCGCCATCCCCGCCACCGTTACCATCCCGGTGCCGGCGCCCTCTTCCTCCTGTGGCTCCACGCCATCCTTCCCACCCGCTGCTGGGACGCCCTCCTGCGCCGGGTCCTGGCGTAACCGCCTTTTTAGGGGTCCCGCTGTCGGCCATGACATCGGCGCGGTCAAAAACGGCCGAAAATGCAGGCGTGGCCGTTGTGGGCCAATCAGATTACTTTTCTGACGGCGGGAATGAGGCGGAGCAGGCCGGTGAGGGAGAAGGCGGCAAGGGTGGTGACCAGGCCGATAAACATGAATTTGCCGAAGGCGCCCATCCAGACGGTGTCGGTGGCAAATTGGAGGATGAGCATGAGCAGCATGTGAAAAATGTAGGCGCCGTACGACTGGGCCGAGCACCACTGCCGGAACGGGGAAGTGCCGTTGAGGAATCGGCGGAACAGCCAGAGCAGGCCGTTGCACAGAAAGACGCACATCAGGGACTCATATATGCCGAACCAGCGCCAGAAAAAGGCGCTCCAGGCACCGTCTCCGCGCAGGTAAATGCCCAAAGCGAAGGCCAGTCCAAGAGCCAGGGAACTGGCTCCCAGGCCGTCGCCGGTCTTTTCCAGCCAGCCGAAACGCCGGGCCAGCATTCCCAGCACAAACATCATTACATACTGCAGATAGTGGGCGGGCTCCATCGGCAGTGGAATAATGCCGAAGGGCCAGATCCAGTGGTCCTGGGGGCTAACCTTGCGGATGAAGAAACTGCCGATGCCCATAAGCAGGCCGATTAGCAGCAAGCCCCAGAAAGTGGGACTTTGTTCGCGGCTCCGAACTGGCGGAAAGCAGCGCCGATACAGGGCGTAAAACAGGCAGAAGACCAGCAGGCTCTCCACAAACCACATGTGGCCTAATTCGAATCGGCCCGAAAGGATGGACAGCAGCGCGCCCATCATCAGCAGGGGAATACCCAGGCGGATCAGCTTTTTCCGGACAAATACCCTGCCGCCGTTTTTGTCGTAGCTGCCGGGAACGAAGTAGCCCGAAATGAGGAAATACAGGCCCATGAAAAATCCCGCGTTCACGCTGAAGAAGTTCCCCAGCCAGGGCAGGAATTCAGCCGGATTGCCGGGCGTATAGGCCCAGTCCCCGCCGTTTCCATACGCCTGGCCGGCGTGATGGAAGATGACAAGGACGGTAAGCCATACCTTAAGGTTGTCCAGATAGTATTGCCGGCCTTTTTCCATAATCCCGGGCAAATATACGTCATTATCCCCATATGACAAAAAATGCTTATCTTTGCATTTACGGACTTTTTCCCCGGTCCGTGTGAGAAGAGATGTACGAGCTACTGGAAAAGATCAATTCGCCGGCCGATGTGCGCAAGCTTTCCCTTAAGAAGCGGAAACAGCTGTGTGCAGAAATCCGGCAGTACATGGTGGAATGCTGTGCCCAGAATCCCGGTCACCTGGGAAGCAGTTTGGGTGCCGTGGAACTGATTGTAGCCCTGCATACCGTGTTCAACACGCCGGAAGACAAGCTGGTTTTTGACGTAGGCCACCAGGCCTATGCCCACAAGATTCTCACCGGCCGCAGGGAAGCTTTCAAAAAGAACCGTACAAGGGACGGCATCAGCGGCTTCCCCAAGCGGGATGAAAGCCCGTACGACGCTTTCGGGGCCGGCCATTCCTCCACTTCCATATCGGCTGCGCTGGGTTTTGCCGAGGCGGCCCGTATCAAGGGAAGCGGGGAAAAGGCGGTGGCCATCATCGGGGACGGCGCCCTCACCGGCGGCCTGGCCTGGGAGGGCCTCAACAACGGCGGCGCTTCCAAGGCCGATCTGCTGGTTATCCTCAACGACAACAACATTTCCATCGACCAGAACAAGGGCGGCCTGCACGACTATCTTCTGAAAATCACCACCAGCTCTATATATAATAGGGTAAAAAACAAGGTGTGGAGTTCGCTGGGAGAAAGCAAGACGCGCGACTGGGTGCAGAAGCGGGTGATAGACACCAAGTCTAACCTGGTGCGGCGCAGCGGCGGCGCCCTGTTCGAAAGCCTGGGGTTCCGCTACTTCGGTCCGGTGGACGGAAACGATCTGGAACAGATTACCGTTACCCTGCAGCGCCTGAGTCATTTGCACGGACCGCGCCTGCTGCACATCCATACCCGCAAGGGCTGCGGATATGCACCTGCCGAGGCCGATCCCACCACTTGGCATGCGCCCGGTATATTCAATCCGGAAACCGGCGAGCGGATCAAGACCGTATATCCGGCCGATCGCTACCAGGATGTGTTCGGAGAAGTGCTGGTGGAGCTGGCGCGTATGGATAAGCGGGTAGTGGGCATCACTCCCGCCATGGCCACAGGCTGCGGCATGCACGCCCTGGAACGCGCCCTTCCGGAACGCTTCTTCGACGTGGGTATTGAGGAAGGCCATGCCGTCACCTTCTCGGCCGGACTGGCTGCGGGTGGCCTCAGACCTTTCTGTAACATTTATTCGTCGTTCTCGCAGCGCGCGTACGACAATATTATTCACGACGTAGCCCTGCAGCACCTGCCGGTGGTCCTTTGCCTGGACCGTGCCGGCCTGGTGGGGGAGGACGGCGCCACGCACCACGGCTGCTACGACTTGGCGGCCTACCGCAGCATCCCGGAAGCCATCCTGTCGGCACCGCGGAACGAGACCGAGCTCAAGCAGCTCATGTACACCGCCCTCCAGACCGACAGGGGACCGTTCTTTATCCGCTATCCCCGCGGCATCGGGGAGGGCGCTCCCTGGAAAGAGGCACCCTTCCGCGAACTCACGGTAGGGAAGGGAGAGAAAATCCTGGAAGGTAAGGGGGTGGCCATCCTGGGCATCGGCCCGGTGGTAAACCGTGCATTGGCGGCTGCCAAACGGCACAAGACCGATTATTGGGTGGCTCCCGCCGTGTACGACATGCGTTATCTGAAACCATTGGATACAGCCATCCTGGAGGAGGCCGGCAAGTTCTCTGCCATTCTCACCCTGGAGGACGGAGCCTTAAAAGGCGGCCTCTACAGCGCTGTATGTGAATATTTTTCGCTTCGTTCCAACCCGCCCCGCATCAAGGGCCTGGGCATTCCCGACAAGTTTATCCAGCAGGACACCCAGCGTGCCCAGCTGGCCGATTGCTCCCTGGACGAAGACTCCATCTTCAATCTTTTGGTGGAGATGATGAAAAATGTCTAAAAAATTTGGTCATTTCAAAAATAGTTTCTACCTTTGCAGTCCTTTCAGCGATGAAGGATTCAAATGAGCTGCCGATATAGCTCAGTTGGCCAGAGCACGTGATTTGTAATCTCGGGGTCGTGGGTTCGAATCCCTCTATCGGCTCAAAGGAGCTTTGAAATACTGAAAAGCTTAATGGGAGGTTCGCATAGTGGCAATTGCGGCGGACTGTAAATCCGCTCCCTCAGGGTTCGGTGGTTCGAGTCCACCACCTCCCACAAGTTCATGAAATTGCGGCTGGTCGCTACTTCCGCAGTTTCGTGGAAACTGCGGAAGTAGCTCAGTTGGTAGAGCATCAGCCTTCCAAGCTGAGGGTCGCGAGTTCGAACCTCGTTTTCCGCTCCCAGACATACTGTAAGCCGGTGTAGCTCAGGGGTAGAGCGCATCCTTGGTAAGGATGAGGTCATGAGTTCAATTCCCATCACCGGCTCTTTTTTTGGGCTACGGCCTTTTTGACAGACAACAATTGTTTAAACAATAGATTAAATTATGGCAAAAGAAACATTCCAGAGAACCAAACCGCATGTCAACATCGGTACTATCGGCCACGTTGACCACGGTAAGACCACCCTCACTGCCGCCATTACCAAGGTGCTCGCCGAGCGCGTTGCCGGTAATGCCGACAAGGTGAAGTCTTTCGATCAGATTGACAACGCTCCCGAAGAGAAGGAGCGTGGTATCACCATCAACACCGCTCACGTGGAGTACGAGACCGCTTCTCGTCACTACGCTCACGTGGACTGCCCTGGCCACGCCGACTATGTGAAGAACATGGTTACCGGTGCTGCCCAGATGGACGGTGCTATCCTTGTGGTGGCCTCCACCGATGGTCCTATGCCCCAGACCCGTGAGCACATCCTGCTCGCCCGTCAGGTTAACGTGCCTAAGATCCTCGTTTTCATGAACAAGGTGGATCTTGTGGACGATGAGGAAATGCTGGACCTCGTAGAGATGGAAATCCGCGACCTCCTCGCTTTCTACAAGTTCGATGAGGACTGCCCCATCATCCGTGGCTCCGCTCTTGGTGCTCTGAACGGTGAAAAGCAGTGGGAAGACAAGGTCATGGAGCTCATGGACGCTGTGGATTCTTACATCCCGCTTCCGGAGCGTCTGGTTGACAAGGACTTCCTGATGCCTATCGAAGACATCTTCTCCATCACTGGCCGTGGTACTGTTGTTACCGGTCGTATCGAGTCCGGTACCATCCACGTGAACGATCCCGTAGAGCTGGTTGGCTTCGGTGACGAACCTCGCACCTCCGTTGTTACTGGTGTTGAGATGTTCCGCAAGCTCCTCCCTCAGGGTGAGGCTGGTGACAATGTAGGTCTGCTCCTCCGTGGTGTGGATAAGAAGGAAGTAAAGCGTGGCGAAGTTGTTGCCAAGCCCAAGTCCATCACTCCTCACACCGAGTTCAAGGCTCAGATCTATGTGCTGAAGAAGGAAGAAGGTGGTCGTCACACCCCGTTCCACAATCACTATCGTCCTCAGTTCTTCATCCGTACTCTTGACGTTACCGGTGAGATCATGCTCCCGGACGGCGTAGAGATGGTGATGCCTGGCGATAACGTGGAAATCACTGTGAAGCTCATCACTCCCGTTGCTATGAACGCCGGTCTGCAGTTCGCTATCCGCGAAGGTGGCCGTACCGTTGGCGCCGGTCAGGTGATCGCTATCGTAGAGTAATTTCTCGAAGCCATTACTAAAAGTGAGAGTCCAGACGTGGGCTCTCACTTCCCACAGGGGAATAGAACAAGGGTAGTTCAGCGGTCTCCAAAACCGTCGATGTGGGTTCGAATCCTGCTTCCCCTGCCAATATCAAAGGTTACGATTTGGTAAATGTTTAACGTTAGACTGGAGGATTCCCGCTTCCAATTTTCCCCCGGTCCATTGTAAGCAAAGATGAGAAAGTTCATTAACTATCTTAAAGAGTCTTATCAGGAACTCGCAAAGAAGGTTACCTGGCCCACCTGGCAGAAGCTGCAGGATTCTGCGCTGCTCGTGCTGGTTGCCACGATTATCCTCGCTGTCGTTATTTTCCTGATTGACTTTGCTTTCCAGCACCTGATGGAGTTTATTTACGCACTGTAACTGATTAAATACCTTTATGGCTGACAAGAAATGGTACGTGCTGCGTACCGCGGGAACCAAGGAAAAGAAAGCCGCCGAATACCTGGTTAAGGAAATTGAGAGACACGCCGATCTGCAAGCAATTGTGGACCAGGTGCTTGTGCCTGTCAAGAAGGAAATCGTCACGAAGAACGGCAAGCGGAAAGAGGTGGAAAGACTCCTCTATCCCGGCTATGTCCTCATTCATGCCGAACTGAACCCGGACCTTGAGTATGTAATTCGCAACGGCATCCCCGGCATGTCCGGTTTCCTTACGGAAAAGACCGGCAACGGTCCCACCGAGCGTGTCCCCGTTCCCATCCGTGAAGAGGAAGCCCAGCGCATCCTCGGCATTCAGGACGAGAACGCCGTCAATGCAGCCGAAACAGAGGTGAATTTCACCGTAGGCGAGAGCGTCCGCATCACGGACGGCCCGTTCAGCGGTTTCAGTGGCACCGTAGAAGACATTCTCCAGGAGCGTAGCAAGCTCAAGGTAGTGGTTGTGATCTTTGGAAGGAAGACCCTTCTGGAACTCAGCTTTACACAAGTAACTAAAGAGTAATAAGTAATCATGGCAAAAGAAGTTACCGGATTCATTAAGCTCCAGATCAAAGGCGGAGCAGCGAATCCTGCGCCCCCGGTAGGACCTGCACTTGGTTCCAAGGGCCTCAACATCATGGACTTCTGCAAGCAGTTCAACGCCCGTACCCAGGACCAGGCCGGCA
>Ga0265299_10001728_pt1 | contig 24040 bp, 15 predicted proteins | sample AusTroGonzalo_MG_4_FD_193485 | JGI IMG/M metagenome (GOLD analysis project Ga0265299, IMG submission 193485) | Bovine rumen microbial communities from tropical cattle in Woodstock, Queensland, Australia - Gonzalo_02 | ecosystem: Host-associated > Mammals > Digestive system > Stomach > Rumen ... | reverse complement strand
TATGGAGAAATCCTTTGTCTGTTGGGTGAAAATGGTTCCGGAAAAACAACTTTGATGAACATGCTTTCAGGAATCTACCAGCCGGACGAAGGTGAGATTCTCAAGAACGGAGAGCAGATTTCAATCCGTTCTCCCAGAGATGCATACTCTTACGGCATAGGAATGATTCACCAGCACTACCACCTGGTAGATGTATTCACTGCAGCCCAGAACATCATTCTCGGACTTGAAGATGAGAAGATGGATATTGGTGCTGTAAACGAAAAAGTCAAGACAATCTGTAAGAAATACGGCTTTGATGTGGATCCCAGGAAGAAGATTTACGACATGAGCGTATCTCAGAAACAGACAATCGAGATCATCAAGCAGCTCTACAGAGGTGCCGAAATCCTCATCCTTGACGAACCTACCGCCGTTCTTACACCTCAGGAGACAGACAAACTCTTTGCCGTTCTGAGAAACATGAAGAAGGACGGAAAGGCAATTGTCCTTATCACACACAAGCTGGCCGAGGTTATGGATGTATCCGACAAGGTAGCAATCCTGAGAAAGGGAAAGTACATCAATACCGTCATCACAAAGGAGACCAACCCGCAGGGTCTTACAGACATGATGGTCGGACGTGCTGTTACACTGAATATTGACAGACCCAAGTACGCCAACCCCACTGACAAGCTGGTTATAAACGACCTCACAGTCATTGACCACGACGGTATCCCCAGGCTTGACCATGTTTCATTTACAGCAAAGACCGGAGAAATTCTGGGCGTTGCAGGTATTGCCGGTTCCGGACAGAAGGAACTTCTTGAGTCACTTACAGGACTTCAGCACGTTGCCGAAGGTTCAATCAAATTTATCAGCAAAGATGGAAAGGATATTGAACTTGTAGGAAAGACTCCGATGCAGATCCGCCAGGTAGGTGTTGGAATGGGCTTTGTTCCTGAAGACAGACTTGGTATGGGACTTGTTGGTTCAATGGGTATGACAAACAACATGATGCTCAGATCCTGGAGACAGGGACGGAGCATCTTCTTCAACAGGAAGGACCCGGAGAAACTTGCAAAGGACGTTTGGGAGAAACTCGAAGTTGTAACACCCAGTACAGAATTCCCCGTAAGAAGAATGTCCGGTGGTAATATTCAGAAAGTTCTTGTAGGAAGAGAAATTGCTTCCCGTCCTCCTGTACTTCTGACAGCTTATGCAGTGCGCGGTCTTGATATCAATACATCCTATGCAATTTACAACCTTCTGACCCGTGAGAAGATGAACGGAGCCGCAGTCATGTACGTTGGAGAGGAACTGGACGTTCTTCTCGAGCTGTGTGACAGAATCCTGGTTCTCTGCGGCGGTAAGGTATCAGGCATTGTAGATGCCAGAAAGACCACCAAGGAGGAAATCGGATTCATGATGACTACCGTAGGCGGCGCCAAGGGAGGTAACAAATGAAAGAAGTAAAGACTCCCCTCATCCGTCTTGCTAAGAGAGACGGTATTGAGCCCAGAAAAGCCTGGGCAATCAGAGTCGGTTCAATTTTGGTTGCACTGATTCTCGGTATGATTCCGATTATGCTCGCAGGACAGAACCCCTTTGTTTCATATGGAGTTATCGTCAACGGAGCTCTTGGAAAAGCCAGTTATATCAGACAGACAGTCAAGCGTGCTATTCCCCTGCTCGGCTGTGCTCTTGCAATTGCACCCTGTTTCAAGATGAGATTCTGGAACATCGGAGCTGAAGGTCAGATTACAATGGGTGCTATTTTTGCATCCTACTTCGCAATCCACCTTGGACCCAAAGGCGTTCCGGCAGCTTTAATGTTCATCATCATGTGTCTTGCAGGTGCACTTGGTGGAGCAATCTGGGGCTTTATCCCGGGTTTCTTCAAGGCAAAGTACAACACCAACGAAACACTGTTCACCCTGATGATGAACTACATAGCCATCGGTATTGTTCGTTGGCTCCAGGGCGGTCCGTGGGAAGGCAGACCCGGAACACAGATCATCCCCATGTTCACAGAGAACTCAAGACTTCCCAACGTGTTCGGCATCTACTGCGGTTGGATTGTAGTCCTGATTATGGTAGTTCTGGTTCATATCTACATGAACTACACCAAGCATGGATACGAAGTTGCAGTTATCGGAGACTCCGAGAACACTGCCCGCTACGCCGGTATGAATGTCGGTTGGATCATGATGAGAACCATGCTCCTCTCCGGTGCCATCTGCGGTATTGTGGGTTGGATGCTTGTTGCCGGTGCAAACGGCACGCTTAACAGCGATGTCGCCGGAGGTGTCGGCTTCACCGCCATCACAGTTGCATGGCTGAGCCAGTTGAACAGTTTTGCAATGATTGCTATTGCAATGATGCTGGCAATCATAGGAAAGGGTTCTGCCACCCTGCAGACAAAGCTGGATGTTCCAGCATCAGTTGCAGAGATTGTATCAGGTATCCTGCTCTTCTGTATGCTTGCCTGTGAATTCTTTATCAACTATAAAATTATTTTCAGACACAAGAAGGAGGCTGAAGTATGAACGCAGTAGTACTCCTCTTTGCAGCTGCCGGTGCTTACGGCACAGCTCTTATGTTCGGAACTCTTGGTGAAATCCTCACTGAGAAGTCCGGTAACCTCAACCTCGGTGTTGAAGGTATCATGTACATGGGCGGAATCTTCGGTCTGCTTGCTCCGAACCTTTACGAATCAGCAGTCGGAGCCGGAAATGCAAACCACCTTGTTGCAATTCTTCTGGCAATTGTTGCTTCATTCGCAATCGGTGCCCTGGCAGGTGTCCTCTTCTCATTCATTACAGTAACAATGCGTGCAAACCAGAACGTTACCGGTCTTGCTATGACAACATTCGGAACCGGTGTTGCAAAGTTTGCAGGTGAGCTGAGAAGACTCAAGGTTGGCGGATACGTCACCCTTTCCAATGATCTGAAGTTCGCATTCGACAACCACTTCATGCCCAAGATGCTGAAGGATATTCCTGTTGTGGGAAAGATTCTATTTGACCAGAACGAGTTCTTCTACATGGGCATTATCCTTGCAATACTGATGCATATCTTCCTGACAAAGACCAAGACTGGTCTTTATCTCAGGGCTGTTGGTGAATCACCTGTCACAGCTGACGCTGCAGGTATCAACATTACAAAGTACAAGTATGTCGCAACAGCAATCGGTGGCGGTATTTCAGCTATCGGCGGTATGATTTATACAATGACAACAGCAGGCTGTGTCTGGATTGAAGCTTCAATCTCCGGTACAGGTTGGCTTGCAGTAGCACTGGTAATCTTCTGTACATGGCGCCCGTTGAACGCAATCTGGAGCTCGATACTCTTCGGTGCACTTATGATTATGTACCTGAGAATCATAGTTCCGTTCTTCCCCATCGAGCTGTACAAGATCCTTCCGTATGTGGTAACGATTGTAGTTCTTGTTATAACAAGTATGAGAAATATCAAGGACAAGCAGCCGCCCGCATCTCTGGGATTGAACTACTTCAGAGAAGACAGATAATGTAAAACAAAATGGCCCGCCAATCGGCGGGCCAGATTTTTATATATTTTAAATAAAATTATTTTATTCCGCTCTGACTATATATATGGTAAAATACATCAGAGGTAAAATTTGGTCTAACCAAAACCAATAAAACAAAAGGAGAAAGATATGAAAAAATCTTTAATCGTTCTGCTTGTTGTTTGTCTCGCTGTTGCAGCAGTATTCGTAGGCTGTAAGAAAGAGGCAAAGGCTGAAGAGAAACCCGCAACAAAGATTGGATTCGTAGTAATTAACGATGAATCAGACCAGGGTTATACATGGAACTTCATGAACGGTATGACAGCTGCCATGGATAAACTCAAAGCAGAAGGCTACAACGTAGAACTCGTTGTTAAGAGAAATACAACTGAAAGCGCAATCTGTAAGGACTATAACATTGAACTCGCAGATGAAGGCTGTAAAATCATCTTCAACAACAGCTATGGTTTCGAGCCCTACATGCTTGAAGCAGCAAAAGATTATCCGGATGTAAAGTTCGTAGGTATGACAAACTGTGGTGGACAGGTTGACGACAAAGCCAACACATACAACGCATTTGCTTCTATTTACGAAGGCCGCTATCTTGCTGGTGTTGCAGCAGGTATGAAGCTCAACCAGCTCCTCTCTGAGGGCAAGATCAAGGCTCCTGTCGTAGGTTATGTCGGAGCATTCTCATTCGCAGAAGTTATTTCCGGTATGTCAGGTTACTTCCTCGGAATCAGAAGTGTATGTCCCAGCGCAACAATGAAGGTTTACTTCGTAGGAACATGGGGAGATGCAACTCTTGAAGAGGCAGCAGCTAAGGCACTTATCGACCAGGGTTGTGTAATGATTTCACAGCACTCAGATACAACTTCTCCTGCTCTCGCAGCACAGAAGGCTGGTATCTTCCACACCGGTTACAACACAGACATGACACATGCTGCTCCTGATGCATCAATCATCAGCTGCCGCATCAACTGGGAGCCCTACTTCTACACATTCATCAAGAATTACCTTGATGGTAAGGAGAACCCCTCTGACTACACCGGAACACTCGCAGAAGGTGCAGTTGCTATCACAGAGCTGAACGAGAAGATCGCAGCACCCGGAACAAAGGCCAAGCTTGCTGAAGTTGAAGCTGACCTCAAGTCCGGAAAGATCAAAGTATTCGATCTCTCAACATTCAAGATCGGTGGTGCAGAAGGTACAAACGAGAAGATGTATGACAGCTTCGCTGCAGTACAGGGCAACGCAACATACGGCGGAGAATTCCACGAATCAGAATTCCAGAGCGCTCCCTACTTCGTAGGTCAGATTGATGGAATCGAGTGGCTCAACGCTGCATATTGATTAATTCAATATAATATTTCAGGACCCGGGAAACCGGGTCCTTTCTTTTAGCAACACGTCAATAACAAACAAAAAAAGGAAGAGCTTTTAAACTCTTCCTTTCTACATCCCCTGCGAGGATCGAACTCGCGTTGACGGGATGAAAACCCGTTGTCCTAACCACTAGACGAAAGGGACATTCGTCAGTTGCATAAGCTATGAGCCGCATTGGGTTCGAACCAATGACCCACGCCTTAAAAGGGCGTTGCTCTACCTACTGAGCTAGCGGCCCATACAGCAACACTGGGAATTTATCAAACTTATAAATGTTAGTCAAGAGAAAAGAGCAATACTCATTGACAGTTTCATATTTTCATATTAGCATATAATCATATGTTGGAGGATGACATGCACGAGCACGAACATGAACACGGAGAAAACGAGAATCCCAAGGCTGAACTTGTAAAGATTATCATAGGTGCCTTTCTCTTCGTTGCAAGTTTTATTGCAAAAGAAATTGAATGGCTGCGTCTTGTCCTGCTTCTGCTCTCCTACCTTGTTCTGGGAGGCAATGTTGTTCTCAATGCACTTAAAGGAATCCTTCACGGAGAAGTCTTTGATGAAAACTTCCTGATGACTGTTGCAACCATCGGCGCAGCAATACTTGGAGACTATAACGAAGCCGTATTTGTAATGCTGTTCTACAGTGTCGGTGAATTTGCCCAGGATCTTGCTGCAGACAAGGCAAGGGACAGCATCGAAGATCTGATGGACATTGAACCTGAGTGTGCAAGACTTGTTCTCAAGGATGGAAAAACAAAGGAAATAAAGCCCGAAGATGTAAGGATCGGAGACAGACTCCAGGTACTTGCCGGTGAGTTGATTCCGGTTGACGGTATTGCCTTAACAGAAGGCGTATTCCTTGATACAAAATCAATTACAGGTGAAAGCGTCCCCCTTCAGACAAGTAAAGGCATAAGGGTCCTGAGCGGCTCCATAGTTCAGGGCGCTCCGTTTGAGATGGAAGCTTCCAGCCTCTACGTAGACAGCACAGTAAGCAAGGTTATGGAGCTTGTTGAGGAAGCCGAGGAAGCCAAGGCCCCGTCAGAAAAGTTCATAACAAAGTTTGCAAGAATTTATACTCCGGTAGTTACTGGCCTTGCAGTACTTCTTGCCGTTGTTCCCTCACTGTTTGACGGGCAGTGGATGCAGTGGACTCACAGAGCCCTCACCTTCCTTGTCATAAGCTGTCCATGTGCACTAGTTCTTTCAATTCCCCTTACCTTCTTTGCAGGTATCGGAAGTGCCGCATCAAAGGGCATTCTGATCAAGGGTGGAACTTATTTACAGGAGCTTTCCAAGACCAATACAGTTATCTTTGACAAGACCGGAACCTTGACAACAGGTGAATTCAAGGTAAGGGAGATTCAGACCTTCAACGGCTTTGACAAAGACCAGGTCATGGACCTTGCAGCAGCTGTTGAAAGCAACTCCCACCACCCCATTGCCAAGGCAATCTGCGGTGAGGTAAAGACGGATAAAACTGCTAAAGATATTAAGGAAATCCCCGGCAAAGGACTGACTGCAACAGTTGGAACAAGCACCGTTATTGTTGGAAATGTCCAACTTATGAAAGATGAGAATATATCTTTCAAAGAAAACAAATTGAATAAACAGGGAACAACTGTATACGTTTCTGTTGACGGCAAGGCTGCAGGCTGCATTGTTATCGGAGACAGCCTGAAGGAAAACGCTTCAACTGTAATCAAAGAACTTAAACAGAACGGCATTGAAAGGACCGTCATGCTCAGCGGTGATAATAGTGAAAACGCACAGAGTGTCGGTAAGCTTGCAGAACTCGATCTTGTATACGGAAACCTCCTACCCCAGGATAAAGTTGAAAAGCTGAAAGAACTGAAAAAGGAAGGTGTCTGCACATACGTCGGTGACGGTATAAATGACGCACCCGTTCTCATGGCTGCCGACTGTTCAATTGCCATGGGCAAGGCAGGCAGCGCAAGTGCAATTGAAGCTGCCGGAACAGTGATTATGAACGATAACCTGGAGAGTATTCCGCTTGCCATAAGAATATCGTCGAAGACGGTGAAGATTGCAGGTCAGAACATAGCCTTTGCAATCGGCGTAAAGGTTCTCTGCATGGTTTTGGGCGCACTTGGAATCACAGGAATGGGAGTTGCCGTATTTGCCGATACCGGCGTTGCCCTTCTGTGTGTTCTGAACAGCCTCAGGGCCCTCAGATAGAAGTGTTGCTTATATATATAATTTTCTGCTAATCTTTCTCCGTTATGCAGAAAGAATACAGTACGGAAAATATAAGAAACATCGGCATCATGGCCCACATCGATGCCGGCAAGACCACAACAACCGAAAGAATCCTCTACTACACCGGCAAGAGCCACAGAATCGGCGAAGTTGACAACGGCGAAGCCACAATGGACTGGATGGACCAGGAACAGGACCGCGGAATCACCATCACAAGTGCCGCAACTACAGTTTTCTGGAAGGAAAAGCAGATCAACATCATCGACACTCCGGGCCACGTGGACTTTACAGCCGAAGTAGAGCGCTCGCTCAGGGTCCTTGACGGTGCCGTCGGCGTTTTCTGTGCTGTCAGCTGGGTAGAGCCCCAGAGCGAAACCGTATGGCGCCAGGCCAACACCTACCACGTTCCCCGCATCGCCTTCATCAATAAGATGGACCGCATGGGAGCCGACTTCTACGGCGCAGTGGAAGACATAAGGGAAAAGCTCGGCGAAACCCCCGTTCCCCTCTTCATCCCAGTAGGCGCAGAGAGCTCCTTCAGTGGCGTCATAGACCTTCTGAAAATGCAGCTGGTCACTTTCGACCCTGAAACTGACGGCTACAAGTACTCCTACTCAGACATCCCGGCCGATATGGCCGATATCGCCAATCAGTGGCGCGAGAAGCTGATAGACAGCGTCTCAGCCTACAGCGATGAAATCACAGATCTGTACTTCTCAGGAGAGGACATCCCCTCCGAAATGATCATCAAAACCCTCCACAAATGCGTTCTGGACAGAACCCTGCTCCCCGTTTTCTGTGGCTCAAGCCTCAAGAACATCGGTGTACAGTGCCTTCTTGACGGCATTGTGGACCTTCTTCCCTGCCCCGACGAAATTCCTCCCACAACAGGAATCTCAGTCAAAAAGGAAGAAAGCGTAAGCATCCCAAACGACCCCAAGGGACCGCCCCTTGCACTTGTATTCAAACTCCAGTTTGACCGTGAGGCCGGACCTTTGGCCTTTGTCCGTGTATACAGCGGAGTCTTCCGTACAAGAACGGCAATACTCAACATCTCAAGAAAGAAGCGTGAGAGGATCAACAGGATTCTCAGAATGCATGCTAACCGCACAGAGGAAACAGAAGAACTCCACTGCGGAGACATAGGCGTATTCGTAGGTTTCAAGGAAGCCAGAACCGGAGACACAATCGGTTCCGAAGGCAGCCAGATCCTGCTTGAGAAGATAGTCTTCCCCGTTCCCGTCATTTCAATTGCAATCGAACCCGATTCAACAAGTGAACAGGACAAACTTAAGAAGACACTTGAAATCCTGTCCATGGAAGACCCCACCTTCACCTGGAAGGAAAACGAGGAAACCGGACAGACAGTCATAAGCGGAATGGGAGAGCTTCATCTTGATGTACTTCTTACAAGAATACAGAAGGACTTCAAGGTAGCCTGCCGCGCAGGCAAACCCCAGGTCACCTACCGCGAAAGCGTCACTTCCAGTGCCGAATACACACAGAACTTCAGCAAAATCCTTGCTGGAAAAGAAAATGCTGCTTCAGTTACTCTCAGAATCAGCAGACTGGAGGAGCACGGTCCCTGCGTATACGAGAACCACGTATCATCCAAGGTCATGCCGGAGCAGTTCTTCGAGGCAATCAGACGCGGTGTTGAGAACTCCTTCCACAGCGGCATAAAGTTCGGTTATGAATGCACAGACCTAAAGGTCGAGTTGCTCGATGTCCAGTACAACGAGCTTACGGCAACAGAGTATGCATTCGAAGCCTGTACAGCCATGTGCTTTGACCAGGCAGCCCAGGCTGCAGGTCCTGTAATGATGGAACCCATCATGGCAGTAACTCTTGTTGTCCCCAACCAGAATGTCGGAGACACAATCTCAAGCCTCACTGCAAGAGGCGGTCTTGTACAGAGCATGGAAAGCAAACCGAATGCAGACCATATCTACGCACTCGCACCGCTTGCAAAGCTGTTCGGATACTCCACTGCCCTTCGTTCTTCAACCCAGGGAAGAGGAACATTCAGCATGGAATTCAGTCATTACGCAAACGTTTGACATATATATTATTTACCCTTATGATTTGTAAGGATTAACTAGGTAATTAGGAGGGAACAATGGCCTTATCCATCAAAGATATCAGAAACGTTGCAATTGCCGGACATAACGGCACAGGTAAGACATCTCTTTTTGAGCAGATGCTTTTTTACGCCGGACAGATCGGCAGAGCCGAGACAGTAGAATCTGGAAAGACAACCAGTGACTACACAGAAGAGGAAATTGCACGCAAGATTTCAGTTCACACATCTCTTGCCAGTTTCAGCTGGAAGGGAAAGTCACTGAACTTCCTTGATACTCCGGGTACAGCAGACTTCATCGGTGAAGTTATCTGTGCATTCAGAAGCTGCGAAAGCGCACTTATGGTTGTAGACGCCAGAGACGGCGCACAGATTGAGACAATCAAGCTGTGGAGAAACCTCAACCAGAGAAAGAAGCCCCGTGCAGTCTTCCTTAACAAGCCCGAGCGTGAACGCGTTGATTTTGACGCAACATTCGCACACCTCAAGGAAGAGTTCAAGGTTTCATTTGTTCCTGTAACAGTTCCCATGGGTAACGGCCCCGATTTCAAGGGTGTTATCGACCTCATTGAGAACAAGGCCTACTTCTTCACAGCCGGCCAGAAGGAAAAGGAAGGAGCAATCCCCGCTGAATTCGCATCAGAAGTTGAGACATACAGAGAGTCCCTGATGGAAGCTGCTGCCGAAGGCGCAGATGACCTGATGGACAAGTACCTTGAGACAATGGAACTGACACCGGAAGAAATTCACCGCGGTGTCTGTGAAGGTCTTAAGAACAATGTTGTAGTTCCCGTCTTCTGCGGAAGTGCAGCTCTTGGTTCAGGTATCACAAGCCTTCTCGACTTCGTATCAGAGAACTTCCCCTCACCCGAAGGCGTTGAGGAAACAGTTGTAAACGAAGATGGTTCAGAGGCAAAGCTCCCCATCACAACAGAAGGTGCAGCTTCCGCATACTGTATCAAGACAACTATCGACCAGTTCTCCGGAAAGCTTTCATTCATCAAGGTTGTAACAGGCACAGTCACAGCAGATACAGACCTTACAAACCCCGCAGTCGGCAAGAAGGAAAAGCCGGGCAAGGTTTACAAGGCACTCGGAAAGAAGCTTGTTGAGACCGACAGCCTCACAGCCGGTGAAATCGGTATCATCACAAAGAGCAACATTGCAAGCACAAACTGCTCACTCCTCGGTTCAGCAGACCAGAAGTTCACATTCAAGCCGCTTGCACTGCCCAGCCCCATTTACTCACTTGCAATCTCTGCAGCTGACAAGAAGTCAGAAGACAAGATGAACGATGCTCTTCACAAGATTACTGAAGAAGACCTTACATTCCAGGTTGCATTCAACGAGGAAACAAAGCAGACAACAGTATCAGGCATGGGCGAACTGCACATCAACATGACACTGGACAAGATTAAAGAGAAGCAGAAGATTGCCATCAATACAAAGCTTCCCCGCGTTGCTTACCGCGAAACAATCACTAAGAAGTCCGGTATTGTTGAATATGCCCATAAGAAGCAGTCAGGTGGACACGGCCAGTACGGTAAGGTTCTCATTGAGATCGCTCCTACAGAAAGAGGCCAGTACTACACCTTCGAGAACATTGTTAAGGGTGGTTCTGTTTCCAAGGGTTATGTCCCCGGTATTGAAAAGGGACTTCATGACCAGATGGAAGAAGGCTTCCTCGCTGGATACCCGATGGTTGATATCGGCGTAACACTGGTTGATGGTAAGGAGCACCCGGTAGACTCCTCTGAAATGGCATTCCGCCTTGCAGCCAAGGGCGCAATGAAGCTTGCCATTGAAAAGGCCGGTCCCGTTCTCCTCGAGCCGTTTGCAAAGCTCTCTGTCTATGTAGACAACAGCAACCTCGGAGACATCCTCTCTGACCTCTCATCCAAGCGCGGTAGAGTTCTCGGACAGGAAGACCTTGGTGGTAACATGGTTCAGGTCAACGCCGAAGTTCCCCAGGCTGAGATGCTCAACTATGCAATCGACCTCAAGTCAATGACATCCGGTACAGGTTCATTCGACCTCGAGTTCGACCACTACGAGACTCTCCAGGGCAAGCTTGCCGACGATGTCATCAAGGCAGCCAAGGCAGCAGCTGAGGAAGAAGCTAATAACTAATCTTAATTCAAATATATTAAAAGCCGTCATCCTGCATGGAATGACGGCTTTTTTTTTTGCCATTAACCTTGAATATAGGAAGTAAAGCCCATATTTGCCTTCTACTTCCTATATTTTGTAACTAAAAATAGGAAGTAACGTCAAAATAATGCCCTTACTTCCTATTTTTCTCTACCCAGACCTCACGTATCACCCTGTCGGCCTCAAGACCCTTACGTTCAAAGCCTGTGGAAGGCCTCCACTTAACCGGGTCTGCGTAGCCGTTGTAGGGATTCACAAGGTCTGGAACAGAGGCAAAGACTTCAACCATCTGCTCTGCGTATTCTTCCCAGTCCGTTGCACAGTAGATATAACCACCCTTCTCAAGTTTAGAAGCAAGGACAGTTGCAAAGTCTGTGTTGATCAGGCGGCGGCGGTTATGACGCTTCTTGGGCCATGGGTCGGGAAAGAAGATATGAAAACCACGGACACTTGAGGGTGGAATCATGCATTCCAACACATCATGGGCATCAAATCTCATAATTTTCAGATTCTTCACACCTGAAGCGGCAATGTTTGAAAGAAGCTTTGTAAAGCCGTATAGAAAGACCTCAATTGCAAGGTAGTTGATATCGGGGTTGTCCTTGGCAATCTGGAGTGTAGCCTCCCCCATTCCGAAGCCAATCTCAATGACAACTGGGTTGGAGTTGCCGAATATCTTCTCAAATGATACAGGAGCGTCGCTGAAGAAGACGGCATAGTCATCCAGATGCTCTTCAACGGCTTTAATCTGGTAGTCCTTAAGTTTCTGGCCGCGGAGTACAAAGCTGTTGATACCCCTGAATGATCCAAGGGGACGTTTCTCAACGCGGGCAAGTGATGGATATTTTTCAAGAAGTTCCTGTTCTGTCATGGAATCAGCCTCTCAAGTTTTTCAAGTACAAACAGGGCCTTGTCCTTAAGGCTTATGGCCTCTGTCTTCATCTTAAGTATGTTGGGTTTATGCGGGTCCAGCGTAACAGATCCGCCGGAAGTTCTTATCAGATCCAGAAGTCTCTCAATGGAGACAGCGGCAACATGGGAGAACTCAACAACCATACTTCCGTTGCGCTCTTTAAGGTGGAAGATTTCAAGCTTGCGGCAGACAATGCGGAGCTGGCAGATGTAAAGCAGGTTTGAAACCTCCTCCGGAACAGGTCCGAAGCGGTCCTCAAGTTCGGCTGTAAGAGTTTCAAGCTGCTCAGTTGTCACAGTTGATGCAACCTTCTTGTAGATCTCAAGTTTTGTAGATGGGTTGCTTATGTAGGCATCCGGAATATAGCCGCTGTAGTCAAGTTCAAGGAAGACTTCCCTGTCGTCCTCGGACTGCTCGTTACGGAGTTTTGCAATCTCTTCATCAAGGAGGCGGATATACATATCAAGACCGACAGAGCTCATAAAGCCGCTCTGCTCACGGCCAAGAAGGTTACCGGCGCCACGCAGTTCCATATCCTTCATTGCAATCTTGAAGCCGCTTCCAAGGTCTGTATAGTTGCTTATGATCTGGAGTCTCTTCACGGCCATCTCGTTCATCACATGGTCCGAAGGATAGAACAAATAGGCAAAGGCTTCCTTGTCACTTCTGCCGACCCTGCCCTTGAGCTGGTACAGCTGAGAAACTCCGTATCTGTCTGCACGGTCAATAATTATTGTGTTGACATTGGGAATGTCTATTCCGTTTTCGATTATCGTTGTGGACACCAGGACCTGGATTCCCTCGTAGACAAAGCGCCTCATTGTCTCTTCCAGTACATCGGGCTTCATCTGGCCGTTTGCAGTATCAACCATAGCCTCGGGGATACGCTGACGTATCATGTTGGCAACATCTTCCAAGGTCTCGATTCTGTTGTGAAGGTAGAAGACCTGTCCCTTACGGGCTAGTTCAAAGCGTATAGCCTGCTCCACCGTATCAAGATCAAAGCGGTCAATTACGGTGCGGATCGGCTTACGGTCAATAGGCGGTGTTGTGAGAAGACTCATGTCCCTTATCTTGAGAAGAGACATGTACAGGGTTCTTGGAATAGGAGTTGCAGAGAGGGAAAGGCAGTCAACGTTGGCCTTCATCTCCTTTATCCTCTCCTTGTCCTTGACACCGAAGCGCTGCTCCTCATCAACAACAAGAAGTCCAAGGTTCCTGAAAAGAACATCCTTCTGGATAATGCGGTGGGTTCCGAACAGAACGTCAACATTACCCTCCGCAAGGTCTTTGAGAACCTTCTTCTGCTCCTTGGGTGATACCATTCGGCTCATAAGGGCACACTTGAGGGGGAACTCGTGAAGACGGACACGGAAGTTGTCGTAGTGCTGCTGGGCAAGGATTGTAGTCGGTGCCAGGAAGGCAACCTGTTTGCCGCTCATAACAGCCTTGAAGGCCGCACGGAAGGCAATTTCTGTTTTTCCGTAACCAACATCGCCGCAGACAAGGCGGTCCATGACAACAGGACTCTCCATATCATCCTTTACATCCTGGATACAGGAAAGCTGGTCCTCGGTCTCGTCAAATTCAAACTCAGCCTCGAACTTCAGCTGCCAGTCGTTGTCACGTGCAAATGGAAAACCCTTTGAATTACGCCTGCGTGCGTAAAGTTCTATAAGATTCTTTGCAAGACTCTCGGCACTTTTACGAGCCTTGGCCTTCTTGTTTTCCCAGCCGTTGGAACCGAGTTTATCAAGCTTGGGAGCCTCGCCGGCGCTGCCTATGTAGCGCTGGATAAGGTTTGCCTGCTCGATGGGAACATAGAGGTTCTCCTTGTCGGCAAACTGAATCTTTATGTAGTCGCGCTCACGGACGCGGTCAATCTTGAGAAAGACCCCTATTCCATAGTTCACGTGGACAACAAAATCGCCGGGATTCAGTTCAACAAAACTGTCGATTGCGGAGCTCTGTGAATGCTGAAGCGTCTTTACAACCTGCTTTCTGCGTCCCAGAAGCTCCGATTCGGTCATTGCAATGTATCGCAGCGTGGGAAGGGAGAAACCCTCGGAAAGCTTTGCAACGTGGAACTTTACAGTACCAAAATCAGACAGCATCTGGGCCAGACGGTTCTTCTGAATCTCAGTTGAAACAAAGATATTGATATCCCAGCCGTCGTACTCAAGACCCTTCAGTTCTTCCTTGAGGAAGGTGAAGTTTCCAAAGTAGGAACGAGGTCCTTCAATCTGGAAACGGAAAGCACCGTGGTGCTGGCCGGAAATATCGCAGATGACCATGGAGCGTCTGCATTCTTCGTAGAAAGGCGTGAAGTCAAAGAGCATGTCCATCGGGTGGACAGCCTCCTTGTCCTCGCGGTAGGCCTGGCGGTACATGGCCTTGGCCTCAAGCTGCAGACTTGAAAAAGAGCTCTCCAGCCTTCTGTCTCCAAGGAAGATGAAGTAGTCATCATCCCTCAGGTAACCCTTAACGGCACCCCTCTCAACGGAAAGGTCCTCGCCGTCCATAATCTGGATATCAATATGGGAAACCTGCTTCAGAACGCGCTGGGTAAGCGGTTCGAACAGGCAGATGCGCTCAATTTTGTCCCAGTCCAGGAAGATTCTCACAGGCCTCTCGGCACCGTACGGGAACACATCAATGACCTCGCCACGGATAGTGAACTCGCCAGGCATGGTAGTGCTGTCAGTCCTGAAGTAGTTCCCCTCGCCCAGCAGAGACGCCACGCTCATCGTGTCAACGCTCTGCCCGCACTTGAAGCTCAGAGTTCTGCTTTCAATGGTCGTAATCGGCGGCAGCGGAAGGCAGAAGGCCCTCATGCTTGTCACCACAACGGCCGTAGATGCGGCCGATATATTCCCAAGTGCCCTCAGCTGCTCATATTCCTTCTCACTTCCCTGCCAGGGACTGTACAGGACCCTGCCTGAAGACGGAAGAAGATAGGAAGGAAGAGAGGCGTCAAACTGACCTGAATTGGTGTATATCATGTTGGCAGTCTCGTCAGTAGGACAGACTATCCAGACACGTTTGGAAAGGGTCTGTGCAAACAAACGGGCACACTGAAAAAGCGGAAAACCATCCAGACCCTCCGCGTAAATTCTTGCATTTGCCTCCCCGGCAAATGACTTGTAAGCATCAGTGCCTTTGAGGTAAAGTTCCAATGTCTGCACGGCAGAAAATGTAGCAGAGATAGACAAGGAGTTCAAGGTATATGAAGCAGCAGCTGTTCGATGCATTGGTGGAAGAAGTAAAGAGCTGTGCCTCTTTTGCATGTGGCAACCAGACAAAGATTCATCTGTCATACAAGCACGACGGTTCAGTGCTCACAGAAACAGACCTTGCAGTCTCAGAACGTCTTACAAACTTTCTCAGAGACAATGCCCCTGACTGCAACATCGTTTCGGAGGAAAGCCCTACAGAGCACTACAGGGATAATGCACCCTACACCTTTGTCATAGACCCCATAGACGGAACAGACTCCTACAGCCAGGGAATCGATACTTGGTGCGTCTCAGTGGGAATACTGGACAGCAACCTCAATCCGGTAGGTGCGGTAATCTGTGCCCCGCGTTTCGGAGTTGCATCAGAAGGCACACTTGTCACAAGTTTTCCAGGTAGTCCCGATGTATTTGTAAACGGCAGAAAAGCCGTCCCTTACACCCATCACAATCCGCCCAAACAGCTGGCCCTGGGTTCAGACACACTCAAGCACATGGACATAAGCAGCTACAAGGGAAAGCTCCGTTCATACGGAAGCAGCATAATCCACCTCCTCTGCCCAGTAATCTTCTTCAATATAGATGCAACACTGGATCCCACATGCTTCTCATGGGACATTGCATCAGCCCATGCAGTTGTTCTGAAGATGGGAATGAAGCTCATCTACTCAAACGGAGAAGATGTGAAATACACAAGGGAAATCCTTACTTCAAAGCTTCCCATGAAGATGGACATGTTCTGCGGATATGCCGAGACAGTGCAGTGGATGAAGGAAAATTTCATTGCATATAGTGTCAAATAATATTTGTTAAAAGAAATTACATTCATACTGGACACTACGGGTCTCATTGTGCAACAATAGAAAACCTAGGGAGAAAAACATGAGGTGTCCGGCTTGCGGATCAATTGAAGACAAGGTCCTTGAAACAAGAACAACAGCCAACGGTACTGCAATGCGCAGAAGACGTGAATGTCTGAGCTGCGGCTTCAGGTTCACAAGCTATGAGCGCATTGAGGACAAGCCCATCACCGTTATAAAGAAGAACGGAGACCTCCAGCCCTTCGATATTTCCAAGATAGAGCGTTCACTGCGCATCTGTACTGACAAAAGAAACATCACCCAGGATCAGATAGACAACCTTGTACAGGACATTGAAGAATCAATCCGCATCCAGAGCGGAGCAAGGCATGAAATCACATCAACAGCCATTGGTGAAGAGATTCTCAGACATCTGTACAGAATAGACAGCGTTGCCTACGTAAGATTTGCTTCCGTTTACAGACAGTTCAACAACCTGGAACAGTTCATCCAGGAAATTGAGAATCTGGCAAAACAGGCAAAATAATCAGCTTAAAACTTACTTCAAGTCCTCAATAGCCCTGTCCAGATACTCGGGTTTGAGTATCTCGTTTCGCGCATCAAGACAGAAGTTGTCACTCATACCTGCAATATAGTCAAAGACAAGGCGGTCAAGGTTTCCGTCGTGTTCAAGGTAAGACTGTTCCTTTTCCGTGTAGTACTGGTAGAAGGCAGTTGCAAGTTTGTTTCTTTCTGCCTCGTACAGGGCCCGATTCTGTCCGCACCTTTCCATAAGGTTTGTCAGGTAGTCATAGATAAGGCGCATAAGGCGTCTGAAGTACTGCTCGTAACCGTTCAAAGCGTCAGAGCGGTAGATGTACTTCACGTTGAATTCCATCATGGTCTTAACAGCCTCAAACACGTTTTCACTGTACCCTATTGCACCTTCGGCCTGGGAGTTTGTAATTACGTCAAGGACAAGGCTGTTGATTATGTCAGAGTTGGTTGAACCGAGAACATTCTTGCAGATTTCGGGAAGCTGGTCCGGTTTGACTATCCCGAGACGGCAGGCATCTTCAAAGTCACGGCCCAGGTATGCAATCTGGTCCGATACACGGACAACACAGCCTTCCCAGGTTGCAGGACGGAGTCCCCTTCGGGTTGTTATGGAATCAAAGTCCTTAATTCTGAAATCCGGGCTTACCGTACGGTTCACAGCCTCTCCGCAGTGGCTGACAATGCCGTCACGTACTGCAAGGGTAAGATTAAGAGGAGACAGAAAGTCTACAACACGAAGCGAATTGACCTCGTGCTCAAAGCATCCAAGGCCCTTCTCCTGCATCATGCTGCTGATAATCTTCTCACCTATATGTCCGAATGGAGTGTGGCCAAGGTCGTGGCCCATTCCTATTGCCCATGCAAGCTCATCATCCAAGCCCATTGCACGGCAGATTGCAGTTGCAATTGAGGCTACATGGAGAACATGCTCCATACGGGTGCAGATGTGATCATTGCTTGGAGCAAAGAACACCTGGGTCTTATGTTTAAGCCTTCTGAAAGGCATGCTGTGGATTATTGCCGTGGTATCACGGTAATAAGGAGAACGGACATCATCCGAAGACCTTGGAATCTGTCTGCTTTTCAGAATTGAATCTTCAATCATGTTCCTCATATTTCAAATCTATGTTATCATATACTTTAATGTATACACAGTATATTTTCTGCATTGCCAGTTTGGCGATTTGTTTTATTTCTCTTCTCATGTGCATCAGATTCCTATTTGCAAAACCATCCTATATATGGATCGGTTCAGTTCTTATGAGCCTTGCTCTTGCCTTCATGAACCTGATGCTCCTTCTGGCCATAGCTTCACCTGAGACCACAGCCCAGGTATCGGCCTACGCCTTCCAGCTCTCATGGATGGCCCTTATACCTACGGCAATCTGGTTGTTCTGCCTGACGCTGTTCCACCTGAGGACAAACCGCATCTGGCGCCGTGAAAGGGAAAAGAAGCAACAGGATTTCGAGAAGAAATACGTTGAACACTACACTAAAGCTGCAACTGTACAGAAGAAAGAAGGCCAGGTACGCGCAAAGCACCTGCCCGCAGCGGATTTATCAGACGAGAAACTATGAGTGAAAAGCCTCTGATTATACAAAGCGACAGAAGCCTGCTTCTGGACGTTCACAACCCCGATGCAGCCTCTTGTCGTAACGACATCATCCCGTTTGCCGAGCTTATAAAGGCCCCTGAGCATCTTCATACCTACATGATCAGTCCGCTTTCCATGTGGAACGCCCTCAGTGCAGGCCTTACAAAGGACCAGATAATTGCAAGTCTTGAAAGGTGGTCCAGGTACGATATCCCCTCCACCGTCCGTTCATTCATAGAAGAAATATGTTCACGCTACGGAAGTGTTGTTCTCCGTCCCAACGACGGGGAAACCTACACCCTCAAGTGCGCTGACAACAACACATACAGCATTCTGCGTCTTGCACCAAGCCTCAGAGGCCTGATAATACCCGACACAGATACAAATTCGTTCCTGATCAGAAAGTACGACAGGGGCAACGTAAAACTTGCCCTGATTAAGCTCGGCTACCCTGTAGATGACCGCATTCCACTTGTAAAGACAGACCCTGTCAGTATTAATCTCAAGGCTCAGCTCAGAGACTACCAGATTTCAGCTGTGGACTCTGTCTGCGGAAGCGGAGGTCCTGGAACAGGCTACGGAACTGTTGTCATGCCCTGCGGCAGCGGTAAGACCATAACAGGCATAGCCCTTATGGCAAAGCTCAAGACACGTACCCTCATACTCTGCCCCAACATAATCTCTGTAAGACAGTGGATAAGGGAGCTTAAAGACAAGACTGACATAGATATGAATCTTGTCGGTGAGTACTCAGGTGAGAAGAAGGAAATAACACCTGTAACTGTATGTACTTACCAGGTTCTTACCCACAGACCGGATGCAGAGGGGGACTTCCCCAACATGAATCTTATCAGCCGTGGAAACTGGGGCCTTGTAATCTACGATGAAGTGCACCTACTTCCAGCTCCTGTTTTCAGATTCACAGCAGAGCTTCAGAGCGTGTATAGAATCGGCCTGACTGCAACCCTGGTCCGTGAGGATGGCCGTGAGGAGGACGTCTTCTCCCTCGTGGGACCCAAGCGCTACGACATTCCGTGGACCGAACTCGAACATCAGAACTGGATAGGACAGGCAAACTGCGTGGAAGTGAGAATCAGCCAGGATCCTTCTCTGATGCTTGAGTACGCTGCAGGAAACAACAGGGAAAAGTTCAAGATTGCAAGCAACAACCCCCGCAAGATGAAGATGATAGCCCACCTTCTTCAGAAGCACAGCGGAGAAGGTATTCTGATAATCGGACAGTACATAGAGCAGCTGCAGGATATAAGTGAATACTTCGGCTATCCCCTGATTACAGGCACAACATCCAACTCCAAACGTGAAGAACTGTACAACGCCTTCCGTGAGGGCAGAATCCGGGTTCTTGTTGTTTCAAAGGTTGCCAACTTTGCAGTTGACCTGCCCGATGCTTCTGTTGCAATCCAGGTTTCCGGAACCTACGGCTCACGCCAGGAGGAAGCCCAGAGGCTCGGAAGAATTCTCAGGCCAAAGAAGACACCATGCTACTTCTACAGCCTTATCACAAAATTCTCGGTTGAAGAGGAGTTCTCTGCAAACCGCCGTAAGTTCCTTGTGGAACAGGGGTACAGATACAGCGTTTATGAAGATTGACAGCACAGATATCAGAATCCTAAGTGCCACAGCACTTGCAGGCAAGGCCCATCCCGACTTCCTCATTTCATTCTTCTCCCGCGGCTGCAACGACACAGTAATTCTCGGCATTGAGAGCCTTGTCAGAAGGAAACTTCTCAAGTGGGAAAGAGACCTGCTCATACTCACCGATGAAGGCCTGAAATACTCAAATCTTTCAGAACTATTCGGTTGCTGTCCCCTGGAAGACGGCTTTGTCCCTCAGCTTCCACTAACCGGGATAAGTGTTAGTGCAACAATTAATAAAATTATAAGCGGTAAGCCTTTAAGCCTTACAATACACAACCAGATAAAGCGTTTTGCCCTTCTGACAGGGGCAGTCTATATGGCCGATGACCGCTTTGTTCCGGACATTCCCACAGTGTTGAAGTTCTGCAGTATGACAAATGCAGATCTGGCATTAAATCTCACAGAATCAGCATTTGGAAAAGAAGCTTCAAATGCTGTCAAAGACTTCATAAATACAATTTCAAAATGCCCGACAAATCAGGCCGGGATGCTCTCAATGCTCAACTTCCACCTCCTGCTCCGTGCATCACAGGCACCTGCCGGAGGGATAGCAGAGATTCTTCTTAGCCTCAACACCATAGTTACAGACGGTAATTCATTCTCGGTAAACCCTCTTCTCAGAGAACCTCCGAAGCAGAGAACAAAACCCTTTGAATGCGATACCGACATGACCATCCGCCTTACTTCAGAATCAGAGATTCCGCCTCACATCTGGCTTTTCTGTGATGTAGAGAAAACAGATGTGGTCTCAGAATGGACTCTTACCAGAGCAGGTGTTTTCCGAGCCTTTGATTCAGGCCTTACAGTCTCAGATATAAAGAAAGAACTCAAAACAGACCTCTACGACCAGATTCTCAGTCAGTGGGAGAGCAACTACAAACGTATCAGTATCTACGACGGTCACGTTCTGAAGTGTTCAGAGGACCTTGTATCTGTTATTGAAAACCTGCCAAACCTGAAGGAAAGTGTTATCTGCAAAATTGCAGACGGCATCTATCTGATGAAAAAATCCACATCCCACTCATGGCACGAGATTCTCTGCAACATCTGCCATCTTGAGCACCTTCCGCTCAGCATCGGTGAATACACAAGGCCGACCCCCGAAGCCACCTTCACAACAGGAGAAGTATTCACCCTTCCAAAACAGACAGAAAGCGTTAAGGTAACAGTAAATACAGACTTGGATGAAGGCCGAATTTTTGAATACTTCTGCGTGGGAAATACAGTCACAGCAACAGGCATGGACTACAACGGTAAGAACGCAATAATCAGAAATTCATTCAGATTAGGCCACACCTACCTGCTTATCGAAACCCTGGACGGCGAGTTCTGCGCAAAGCCCCTGGAAATAATCAGAACAGAGGACAAAGGCAATATGGTAAAGGTTCTGGTCCTTCCCAAATGTCAGGAAATCCTTGTTTCAGTGTCTTCAATTTACAGGGTAACTTCGCTTGAAGCCTTCTCGAGCCACTCTTCCTCAAGAGCGTTCTTCTGAGCCTGCACCTCTTCCCTCTTTCTCACAAGCGCACTTATCTTCACGGGGTCTGAGTAGTTCTCACTCTTGTTTATCTCCACGTCCAGCTCTGCAAGCTCCGCCTCCAGCGCGGCGATTTTCTCAAGCAGGGCCTGGGCTTCCCGTTCCAGCTTACGCTGCATGTTCCTTTTCTTCTTTTCAAGTTCGCGGTCGTAGGGCTGTTTATTGGTCTGAACTGTATCATCCTTTGCCTCAACTTTGGAAGTTGGAATTGCCTCCTCATACAGTGACATCCTGTACTCAAAGTAGTCGTAATCCCCTTCAATCAACTGGGGCTCACCGTGGCCAAGGTAGAGAATTGATGTGGCAAGTTCACGTATGAACTGGGTATCGTGGCTTACAAAGATTATTGTTCCCTTGTACTCGGCGAGGGCGTTCAGAAGCATTGTCTTTGAGTTGATATCCAGGTGGTTTGTAGGCTCGTCCAGGATCAGTAGGTTCACAGGCTGGAGCAGAATCTTCAGAAGAGCAAGACGAGACCTCTCACCTCCGGAAAGAACGCTTGTCTTCTTGTAAATATCATCACCGTGGAAGAGGAAGGCACCAAGAGCACTCCTGATTCTGCCCTCGGTTCCGTAGGCGGAAACCTGGGAGAAGACAGTACCGTCCATGTCCAGCGAGTCTGCAGTATCCTGGGAGTAATAGCCAATATTCACACCCGGTCCAAGGCGTACAGTTCCGCTGTAAGCACTGTCTGCACCAGCAATTATTCTCAAAAGTGTACTCTTTCCTGCACCGTTGTGACCTGTTACTGCAAGACGCTTGCCCTTGGCCAGATACAGTGAGAAGTTGTTGAAGATTACATTGTCACCGAAACTCTTACAAAGGTTTTCAATTCTGACCATATCGTTAGGGCTGTGCCCGGGATCAGGGAAGGAAAAACTCAGAGTCTCAAGGTGGGAAGGCACCTCCACAAGCTCAATCTTATCAAGGGCCTTCACCCTGCTCTGGACCTGGCGGGCCTTGGTTGCCTTGTAGCGGAAGCGCTCGATGAACTGCTCGGTCCTGGCAATCTCCTCTTCCTGACGCCTGCGGGCTGCCTCAAGCTGCTTTATCTCCTGAAGCCTTGCCTTCTCGTAGAAGCTGTAGTTGCCGCTGTAGCGTGTGAGCTTTGCGTGGAAGAGCTCGTAAACCTCGTTGACTGTCTGGTCCAGGAAGTCCCTGTCGTGACAGACAATCATGAAGGAGCCGCTGTAGGTTTTAAGAAAGTTTCTCAGCCAGATTCTGGCCTCAATGTCCAGGTAGTTTGTAGGTTCGTCCAGAAGAAGGACATCCGGATTGCGGGCAAGTACCGAGGCCAGGGCAATACGCATCTGGTAGCCACCTGAAAACTCGTTGCACTTACGCTTCAGGTCGGATTCAGAGAGCCCGAGACCCTTGGCAATGGAGCCGATCACAGCCTCACGCCTGTAGTAAGGACCTTCCATAATCTCTTCCTGAAGCGTGCTCAGTTCGTGCAGAAGATTGGCATTATTGCTGTTTGAAGGGTCTGAAAGAAGACTCTCAATCTCATGCTGACGGTCAAGGTTTGCCTGCCAGACATCAAAGCCCTTCTCAATTTCTTCATAAACTGTATTGTCCCTCAGGACAATGTCGCTCTGAGGCAGGTAGCTTACGGTCATGCCGCGGCTTGTGGTAACAGTTCCGCTGTCGCAGTGCATCAGGCCGGCAACAATCTTCATAAGGGTGGTCTTTCCCTCACCGTTTCCGCCTGCAAGTGCAGATCGGGCGTGTTCACCAAGGGTGAAAGACGCATCTTTGAGAAGAACCCTGTCTCCGAAGGACAGGCATATGGCGTTGGCCTGAAGAATACCCATACGCATGATGATACCTGTAAAGCGCCCCTTTGTACACAGAGCCCTGTTTGCGTTAAAATTGAGGCATGACCATTGTGCTTGCAAGTAAGTCCCCGGCCCGCCTGAGGCTTCTTGAGGAAAACGGATTCAACGTAATCACCTGCCCCACAGACTGTGAAGAGACCACAGACAAAACCCTTCCGGGCGATGTCGTCAGGGACCTTGCCTCACTGAAGATGGCTGCCTACAAGGCAGGCCCATCCTTCAGAAAAGACCTTCCAGCCCTTGCCTGCGACACCCTCTTATGGTTTGAGGGAAAGCTGATCGGCAAGGCTCCTGATGAGGAAGAAGCACGCAGACAGCTTCTGTCCCTTTCCGGCAAAACACACCAGGTTTACAGCGGCTACAGCCTCTACATAGATGGAAAGACCTACGAAGGTTTTGACCATACAGATGTAACTTTCAGCACCATAAGCAATAAGATGCTGGATTCATACATTGAAAGCATGGAATGGAAAGGTGCTGCAGGTTCTTACAGAATCGGCGGTCTTGCCGATGAATTCATAGCCAGTGTAAAAGGCAGCACAAGTACCGT
>Ga0265299_10001727_pt1 | contig 24050 bp, 27 predicted proteins | sample AusTroGonzalo_MG_4_FD_193485 | JGI IMG/M metagenome (GOLD analysis project Ga0265299, IMG submission 193485) | Bovine rumen microbial communities from tropical cattle in Woodstock, Queensland, Australia - Gonzalo_02 | ecosystem: Host-associated > Mammals > Digestive system > Stomach > Rumen ... | reverse complement strand
CCTAATAGTTCAACTACCCACTTTCTTAATTTACCTTTTTTGTTTTCCATACTTGTATCACCCTTTCTTAATTATATTATATCATAACTAAAAATAAAGTCAATAGGTTTTGTGAAGTTTTTGTTATTAGTGTAAAGTAAGTTTTCAATTGCGGAAATGCCTTCATGTAAAGTAAGTGTCAATCGCGGCGCCCAGCGGTCATCCGCGCGCCGTCAAGCAAATGTAAAGTTTTTACACATAAAAAAAGGCGCTGAAGAGTGGGAGTTGAACCCACGCAATCGGTACCTGTTTGTCACTGACATAGTCAGCCGCCCTGTCCACATTAGGCTATCTTCAGCAAGAGTGAGAGCAATTAAAGTGCGTATTTAATTGCTCTTGGGTTTGCATTTCTACCATGCAATTTTTTATTTGTTTTACCCTTTCTCTTTAAGTTAGCAGCAGTTCTTGCGAATTGTGCTGCGTTTTTGTCAACTACGATTTTGTTGACTACTGGTCTACGCTTTGCCATTGTAATCATTTCCTTTCTTATTACATTATTATTATAGCATTTTTGAAATTAATAGTCAATACTTTTTAAATAAAAATCTATTAAAATTGCTTTCCAAATTGGTAATTCTATTATCTCAATGTCTTGTTCCATTTTCTTTTGTAGTTGTTTAAAAAATATTTTTCCTAATAGAATTTTTATCATTTTAATCATTCCTTTCCTTTCTTACATTATAATTATAGCAAATTAATTATTTATTGTCAATACTTTTTTTGCATTTTCTTCAAAAACTTTTTTAAGTTTTATTTGTTGGAACATTTTTTCTATTTCTTCGTGAGTTTTAATTCCGTCAACTCTTTTAAGAATAGTTATTTCCATTGGTAGTAATTCTTCAAAAGAACACACACGGAAGATAATTCTACGAATAGCATTTTTTGCTCTTGTGCTTAGATATTCACTTTCAAAATAATTTTCTTGTAATTTCATAATAATCAATTCCTTCCTTTATTACATTATTATTATACCACTATAGGTTCTCGATGTCAAGTCTTTTTAGTGAATTTTTTAATTTTCTTTCACTTTTTTTAGTTGCCTTTGTGTAGTATGAGTATTGCTCACTACGATTTGTTTTAACTTGTAGACGACCTTTTTTTGGCTTAATGTGCATAACTATTTTTTTCATACTATCACTTCCTTACATTTTAATTATACCATAACTAGAAAATAAGTCAATAGTTTTTTATTAATTTTTTAATTTTTTTAATGCGGTTGCGGTCGGTCGCACAATGGTTGACCTAGTCCCTTTCAGGAACAACCAACGCTGCCGCCTGTATCCATTTTCTCTTGACAAATGCTTGACATGTAAAGATCATGTAAAACTCGGCGCGCCACAACCGCACGCGCGCCATCAAACAACGTTGCCTGGTGTATCGTATTTTATTAAATAAAAAAAGGTTTAAATATCTCGGTTGACACGGGCTGTTCTACTTTATTTTCATACTACTAACTTTCGTTAGGTTGGGTTTGCACCAACAATTTCCCTCTCTCTTGTCAGGTGAGATATTTATTTACCTTTCCTTATTACATTTATATTATAGCAAATTGCTTTTGATTTGTCAATAACTTTTTTAAATATTTTTTATAATTTAGTTATTTCTTTCTTCTATTATTTTTTTTATTTCTTGATATTCTTCAGGTTTGCAAATTTCAAAAAGTTTATTTATAAAATCTAATAATGCAGGAGAGTTAAACCCATGGTCACACTCACATGCGTCTAATTCTTCATACATTTCTTCTAATTCTTCTTTTGTAAATGTTAATTGATATTTCATAATTAATCACCTTTCCTTATTACATTATTATTATATCACTTTTGAAAATATTTGTCAATAGTTTTTAAGTACTTGTGACTAGCAGTCCCAACCACAAGTACTTTCAACTATGTAGTAACCTTTGAATGCTTTGCTTGGGTCTTTTACTATTGCTTCTTCAGGTTCAGCAAAATCTTCAAAATCAACTCCAAGAGTTTTTTGTTGAAACTCTTCAGTTGCTAATATTTCTTTAAAATATTCAACTGCTTTTTCTTCAGTTTCTTCAAAAACCATAACTCCATCTAAAACATCCATTTGTGCGTATTCACAATAATCAAAATAAAATTTTTTCATTTAAATCACCTTTTCCTTATTACATTATTATTATATCATTTAATTAATTATTTGTCAATAGTTTTTTAATTATTTTTCAATAATTGCTTGAATTAAAAGTTCTTTTAATTCTTTTAATTCTTTATTGTATTTGTCATACAATTCAAAATCTTGTCTAGTCCAACGGTCTACCATTTCTAAGTAGAAAATTGTCTTTTCTAAATCCTCAATTTTATTTTTTAATTCTTGTACTTTGTTATTCATAATTATAACCTCTCTTCCCTTTCTTCAATTATAGTATACCACTAAACCGACCGCCTTGTCAAGCGTTTTTAATAAAAAAATAAAAAAACTTTTAGGAAGTGTAAAGTTTGTGTCAAGGATCAATTTTAAAATCGCGAAATCGCCTCAATTTGCCTATTTCTAAAAATCGGCTCGCGCCGCGCCATTGCGAGCCGCCGCGTAAATAAAATGTCAAGTTCTTGTGAAACTTGACAAATCAATTGTTCTATTGACAAATTGATAACATTTGTTTTAGTCTTTTGATTTCTAAACCTTTCCAAATCTTTCTTGAGTTGTCTGCTTTAGAAGTTAACCTCTTAATGCCTGTTCCTCCAAAACTTTCCCACTCTTGAAGATTGCGTGTGTAGTCATCAAGTAAATAACAATCTTTATCAATAGAAATATTATATTTATTTTCTATTACCTTTGCTTTGTTTTCTCCAATTCTACAAAAAGTAATATTTTCTTCTTTAATGTTAAAAAGATATTTTTTTAACCAAATCATTTTATCTTTATCAGTTCTTTTATTTGAACTTGCTGAAATAATGTATAAATTATTATTCTTTGCTAATTCATTTATTATTTCAATGTCTTTGTATGCTTTCAAATTAGCAAAAAAATTAATTTCTTTTTCAAACCTGTTTATTGCGTTTGGCACATTGAACCTTGCTAATGTTCCATCCATGTCTAAAAAGATTTTTTTCATACTATCTCACTCCCTTGAAAAGTAAGTCTTATCTAAAAGACTTACCATACTTTGCTAATACCATTGAATTAAAACTAATGATACCAATGTTAATTAAGAAGAATAATAGGTAGTCAACTGATAATTCACTATCAGCAGTTGTTGCTACTAAACCAATACTGATAAATGTAATTGTTAATAATAAGTTTTCAATTCCTTTTTTTAATGTTAATTGTTTTTTCATAATAATCATTTCCTTTTCTTTCTTTATCTTATTACATTATAATTATAACTCTTTTATTAGTTGTTGTCAATACTTTAAACAAAACTTTTAAAACTTTACACTTGTTAATTAAATGCTTGTTGAAGAGTTCTTATTAGAACTCTTCTTCATCATCTTCATACTTTTCTTCAAGTAGTTTAGTTTCTAACGCCTCTATCTTGTCGTATAGGTTAGATACACTCTCGTATTTTTTTTCTTGGTCAACTGGTATTTGTGTTAACTCTTTTAAAAGTCCTTTTCTAATGTTTGTTAATTCTTCTAATGTTAATGTTAAATCTATCATAATCAATCTCTCTCTTTCTTTCAATTATAGTATATCAAATTATAGTTATTTTGTCAATAGTTTTTTAAAAGTTTTTTTATTTATTTTTTTTAATTGCAAAACAAACAAATGTTTGTATTCAATTAGTTCTTCAAAATTGTTTGTTTTGCTGAAAAACAAAGTTTTGTGAAATTTTATTTTTTGCTTTAAGTTCAAATTTTATTTTACAAATACTTGACATGTCAACCCTATGTAAACCTCGGCCCGCAAGGAAGGTATACGTGCCTGTGGAACGTAGTGTTCGAGAGATCCTAGGGGCGTGGAGTTTTGGGATTTTTATGGAGGTCAAAGAAAAATGTGCTTTGCCTGCTCATCACTCTCTCCAAATAATTTTTTAAATTCAAAATACGTACATGTACATCCAAAACCAAAAAACGATATTTTCTATTTAAACCCCTTAAACATTCTTGACAAAAAGAAAATTTTATGGTAGAATATAAGTAACAATAAAGGAGGTCTCATTATGGAAACAAGAAAATTAGATTACTCGATAAAAAGCGCAACAGACCGCCGCATTTTTGTCGATGAATTATTACCAACTTTAACTAAACAACAACTTCATAGCAAAAAATATCTTGAAATTTTAGCTGATTATATTGTTTCCGCAATGACTCCAGAAGAAAAGAAAGCCAAACTTATCTTAACTGAAAACAGAATGGTTACTGTTAATAAACGTGAAACCTCTTTCCAAAGACTTGCGGACAAGTTTGAAAATGGTGAAGATGGTTTATACAACATTACTATTGAAAATGATAAAAATGTATTATTAACACATAAAAAAGAAATAAGTGATAAAGATTTAGCGGAAATCCAAGCATTAAGAGATTTAAAAGAAAGTATAAAAATAGTAGAAGAATTAGAGAAAGCGGCAACCGGTAAGGAAAGATATAAACTTAAAAAATGATTAATCGAATTGCATCAAGAGCAATATGTAGTTAAAGATGCTTATAAACCTTCAATGGGCGGAAGTAGCAATACAATAAAAAATTTAACAAGAGCAAGATTAGATGAACATATTAGTTGTTGCGGCAATGGCGATCCTGAGAGCGATTGTCTAGTCTCATTCTTCGAACCATCGCACATTTGCGCACTTTTATGCAACTATTCTGCTTTAAAAGAAGATTGCTGAGGTAAATTTGATTCTGACTTTTGATATCTAATGGAAGATTTAGATGATTTAGTTGATCGTACATTAGAAGAAAAATATCCTTTATATTATAAACTTTTAATTTATAAAATAGATGGAAAAAGTAATGCGGAAATCCAAGAATTATTAACTGCGGAATTCGGTATTACCTATACTGTTGAATATATTTCTTCATTATGGCGCAATAAAATCCCTAAAATGATTGCGGAAAAAGCAAAAGAAGACTATTTAATATGATATTATACTTATAAAGAATATGGTAAATGGAAAAGATGCTCTAGATGTGGGCAAATAAAATTAGCTCATAGCCGTTTCTTTTCAAAAAACAATACTTCAAAAGATGGCTTTTATTCAATATGTAAAGAATGCCGCAATAAGAAGAAGTAACAGGGGGTGCGGAAATGGCAGTTGTAGAAATGAAAACATGCGTTAAGTGCGGAAAGACCAAAAAAGCAGATTTAGATTTTTATAAAAGAAAAGATGGTACTCGCACAGACTTATGTAAAAGTTGTTTAACAATGCACATTGATAATTTTGATCCAGATACTTTTTTATGGATTTTAGAAGATCTAGATATTCCTTATATACCCGAAGAATGAAATGTAATTCGTGATAAAGCATTTGCTTTAGCTAAATCAAAAGGTAAAATTTTAGATGGAATGTCTGTTTTTGGTAAATATTTATCAAAAATGAAATTAAAACAATGAATGAGATATCATTGAGCTGATTCAGAAATGCTTCAAAGAGAAAATGAAGAAAAGAAACAAATTGCGGCGGAGGGTCGTGCTGAGTATGAAGCTGGACTTAAAGAGCAATTAGAACGAGGCGAAATTAATCAAGCTCAATATGATACTTTAGTAAGTACACCTACTCAAAATGAAGAACTTTACTATGCAGATCCAACTCCGCCACCAGAGGCAGCAAATCCTTATGGAGATGGAAGTCAATTTGTTGATGAGTCTATTTTTGATGAGGCTGTTCAATCACTAACTGATGATGATAAAATTTATCTAGCTACAAAATGAGGAAGAACTTATACTCCTTTTGAATGAATTGAATTAGAGAAAAAGTATAAGGAAATGACTGAGTCTTTTGATATTCAAGATGCCGATACTATTAATACTTTAATTTTAATTTGTAAAACTAATTTAAAAATGAACCAATTTTTAGATGGCGGAGATGTTGATGGATTCCAGAAGGTATCTAGAGTTAATGAAAATTTAAGAAAGTCAGCAAAATTCACTGCTGCTCAAAATAAAGATCAAAAGAGCGAGTTTGTTAATTCAATAGGTGAGCTTGTTGATTATTGTGAAAAATGCGGCGGGGCGATTCCGAGATATACTATCGAGGCTCCGCAAGATATTATCGATAAAGTTATTCAAGATTTAAAAGATTATACTAAAGGTTTAATTTATGAAGATAAATCTCTAGCTAAACAAATTGAAGATTTCTTAAAACGTAATGAAAATTTAAAACAACAAAAGCAAGATTTAAAAGAAGCTAAAGAGCGTGGAGATGACATTATTACTTTAAGTGACCAAGATATTTTAGACCATGAAAATAATATGGCTCAACAAAAAGAACATGATGAGCAAATTTATAATGGAGATGATTTCTAATGGCATTAGCAGATTTATTAAATATCTCTTCATCCCAAGAGTCTCTTGGTCAAAAACAAGGATTATCTAAAGAACGTGTAGATGCACAATTAGATAATATCCGCAATCTAATAGCTTTTTATCGAGAATATCCAGATATTTTTATAGATCAAATCAAAGGACCGGATTGTCCTTTTAGATTTTATTTTTATCAACGAATATTTTTACGTATTGTAATGCGCCATAGATATGTATATGCAACTTTCCCTCGTGCATATTCTAAATCTTTTTTAACTATGATGGCGCTTTTTATTCGTTGTATTTTATATCCTAACTCACATTTATTTGTTACAACAGGTGGAAAAGAGCAAGCGGCAAGTATTACAATAGCTAAAATAGATGAAATTTGTCATCTTATTCCTGCTCTTGAGGGGGAAATAAACTGGGAACGTGGAGTTTCTAAAAAATCAAAAAATGATGTTAAATATATATTTAAAAATGGTTCTGTTATAGACATACTTGCGGCGAGTGAAAGATCAAGAGGTCAACGTCGTACGGGTGGTGTAATGGAAGAATGTGTTTCTATTGATCAAACAATATTGAATGAAGTTATTATTCCAACAACAAACGTTGATAGATTGCTTTCTGATGGAACTAGACACAAAGAAGAAAAAGTAAATAAAAGTCAAGTTTATATCACAACTGCAGGATGAAAAAATTCATTTGCTTTTGAAAAGTTAATTGAGCTTTTGATTCAATCAATTCTTGATCCTGATAATGTAATGATTATGGGTGGAACTTATGAAACGCCAGTTACAGAAGGATTATTAGATGAAGATTTCGTAGATACTTTAAAATTAAATGGTACTTATCAAGAGGACTCATTTGATCGTGAATATCGAAGTAAATGGAGCGGAGATGTGGAAAATGCTTTCTACTCATCTGAGAAATTTGAAAAACATAGAGTTCTATTACAACCTGAATATGAATATAGCGGAAGAAGTAATAAAAATTCTTATTATATACTTGGAGTCGATGTAGGTAGAGTTGGATGTACAACAGAAGTTTGTGTATTTAAAGTAACTCCGCAATTACAAGGCTCCGCATTAAAGAGCTTGGTTAATTTGTATACTTATGAGGCTGAACATTTTGAAGCTCAAGCTATACACATTAAAAGATTATTTTATAAATATAACGCTAGAGCAATAGCAATCGATGCTAATGGTTTAGGTGTTGGTTTAGTTGACTTTATGACACTTCAACAAGTTGATCCAGAAACAGGAGATACATTACCTGCTTTTGGCGTTGAAGGTGGAACTTATGAAGAAGCAAAAGAACAATATAAAAAAGTAAAAGGTGCTGGTGTTGAAGAAGATGTATTGTTCTTAATTAAAGCTAATGCGCCTATAAATACTGAAGCATATAGTTATGCGCAAGCGCAAATGGCTGGTGGAAAGATTAAATTTTTAGTTGATGAAGTTCAAGCAAGAACTAAATTAATGTCAACACGCGGCGGCCAGAATATGGAGCCAGAACAAAGAAATATTTATCTACAACCTTTTCAATATACTACAATTTTAAAAAATCAAATGTTGAATTTAGTTCAAGAAAATGATGGTACAAATATTATTTTAAAGCAATCTAATCGTGGTATTAAAAAGGATAAATTTTCAGCCTTTATTTATGGTTTATATTGGGTTAAACTAGAAGAAGATAAAAAAAGAAAAAAGAAAACTAGAGATATTAGCCAACTAATGTTTTTTGGTTAGTTGGGCAGATTTAACTGATTTATTTAATAAAATATTAATATATTTATAGAAATATTTTAGTGGCCTATTTTTCTAAAGGAGGAGCACTATGAGAGCTAGTCAAGGAGAGATAAAAATTGAAGAAGTATTACAAAATGCTGGTTTAGTTTTTGAAGAGGAGTATTCTTTTCCAGATCTTGTTAGTACCTCCGGCCACCCATTAAGATTTGATTTTGCAATTTTTGATGATGACCATGAATTATTATTCTTAATTGAATATCAAGGAATTCAACATTATCAACCTAAAAGCAAGTTTGGTGGGTATACGGGATTGCGCAAACAACAATTCCATGATATGCAAAAACGTGAATACTGTAGAAAGCATAATATTATTTTAATTGAAATTCCTTATACATTAGAAGGTAGAATTAATTATGATTATATTATGAACCTTTATTATGCTAAAGGTGGTTTTTAGTTTTTGACATCTCAAGAAAAATATGTTATACTAAAATAGAAGATTTAGAAGTGAGGTGTCTATCTTGATAAATAATAGAAAAGAAATTATAAAGAAAAAAGGCTTTTCAATATTGTCTGTAGACAATGATAGCGCCCAATTAGCTGAAAGTCAAACTGGCTTTGTTCCAGTAGATTTTTCAAAATTAAAAGTGGGGAATATGACTTTAGAAAATGCAGTTTTAAATTTAAGTGCTTTTTCTAAAACTGATACTAGATTAGGAAGTAGAGCGACTATTTTAAAAGCTATACATGATAATGATGTTGCAACTCAAAGAGCTGTTTCTAATTATTTTTTTGGAATAAGCGGAATTTATGCAAGATTATGTAAGTATTTAGCTTATATGTATAGATATGATTGAATGGTTACTCCTTATTTTAATGATAAGGCAAATGATAAAGATGAAAATGATGCTTTAGAAGCATTTTATAAAATGTTAAGATATCTAGATAATTCAGAATTGAAAAAGTTATTTGGTGAAATGGCATTAAAAGTTATTAAAGATGGATGTTTTTATGGTATCCTATTATCTACTGAAAAGAGAATTTATGTTCAAGAATTACCAGTAGATTATTGTAGATCTAGATTTTTTGTAAATGGTAGACCTGCAGTAGAATTTAATATGAGATATTTTGATTTAACATTTAAAGATGTTACTCAAAGAATGAGAGTATTAAGTTCTTTCCCTAAAGATTTTAAAAAAGGATATATTGCATATAAAGAAGGAAAACTAGAACCTCAATTTCCTGGCGACGTTCCAGGTTGGTATATGTTAGATCCAGCAGAAACTTTTAAATTTAATTTAAATGGTTCTGATGCACCTACTCTTTTATCTGTTATTCCCGCAATTTTAGATTTAGATGAAGCAAAAGAAATTGATAAACAAAAAATGGCTCAACAATTATTAAAGATTATTATTCAAAAGATGCCTATCGATAAGAATGGTGATCTAGTATTTGATGTTGATGAAGCTAGACAGTTACATCAAAATGCAATTGGTATGCTTAAAAAAGCTATTGGTATTGATGTATTAACTACTTTTGCGGATGTTGAAGTTGCGGATATGGATAAATCAAGAAGTTCAACAGCTGTTGATGATTTGGAAAGAGTAGAGAGAGCAGTATTTAATGAAGCAGGTATTTCACAAATGCAATTTAATACTGATGGTAATATAGCCCTTGAAAAATCTATTCTTAATGATGCTGCATCATTATATAATTTAATTTTACAATTTGAAGGTTTTATCAATGATATTATTGATAAATATAATAAAAAACCTAAAAAATATTATTATAGAGCACAAATGTTGACAACAACAATCTATAATTATGAACAAATGTCTAAATTGTATAAAGAACAAATGCAAGTTGGTTTCAGTAAGATGTTACCTCAAATTGCGCTTGGTCAAGCACAAAGCACTATCTTAGCTAATGCATATTTTGAAAATGATGTATTAGATTTAGTTAACATGTTTATACCTCCTATGATGTCTAGTACAATGAATAGTGATGTATTAAATAGAGTTAATCAACAAAATAAAGAAAATAAAACAAATGCGGATTCCGATAGTACTGGCGGAAGACCAGAAAAAGCGGATGATGAGAAGTCTGAAAAAACAATAATGAATGAAGAGAGTCAATCTTAATAAGATTAGGACAAAAACAATAAAATTAATTGCCGCTTTATTGATATAGTAATAAGTGGAAATTAAGAAAGGATAGATGGATATGATGCATCAATCAATTGCAACTATAGACTCTCCTGAGTTTATTAATCTACAACCTTTAGAGATTAACCCACTAATGAGCAGCTGTGAAATCAAAGTATTATATCTAGGTGAAAATAGAAACCATAGTTATATTACTAAAGACGTTGCGACAGAAATGGCGAAAACTTTAAGAGGAGCGCCTATTGTTGGATACTACAAAGAAGACAAAGAAGATTTTAGAGACCACGGTGAAAAAATCATCATGGATGATGAAGGAATTAAATTTGAGTGCTTAACTAAACCTTATGGTTTTGTTGCTCCAGATGCACAAGTGTGGTTTCAAAAATTTGAAGATACCGATGATTTTGGAAATAAGATTGAAAGAGAATATCTTATGACTACTGGGTATCTTTGGACTGGTCAATTTGAAGAAGCAAAACTAGCTTTAGAGGGAAGACCTCAATCAATGGAGCTAGATGAAGAAACTTTAGATGGACATTGGTCAACAAACAATAATACAGGTATGGATTTTTTCATAATAAATGATGCGATATTCTCAAAATTATGCATTCTAGGTAATGATGTTGAGCCTTGTTTCGAAGGAGCTCGCATTACCGCACCTGAAGTAAGTTCAACTTTTACCTTAGATGATAATTTTAAGAAAACATTATTTACTATGATGCAAGATCTTCAATCTGCATTAAAAGGAGGATACAAAATGGAACTAGAAGATAAAAATGTTGAAACTGAAGTTACTACTGCTATTGAAGAAGAAGTAACTCCTGTAGAAGAAACTCCTGCTGAAACTATTGAAGCTCCTGCTGAAGAAGTTATAGTAGAAGAAGAAAATTCAACAGAAGATACTGAAGTTGCCATTGACGCTATTCAACCTAGTCAAGAAGAAGAAGCTGCTGAAGAAAATAAAGAAGAATCTGAAGAAATAATTAAAGAAGAAGAAAGCGCTGAAGACACAGAAACTGAAGAAGAAGAAGTAGATTATAAGGAAGAAAATGAAGAAGTTGAAGAAAAAGATTATTCTTTATTAGAAGAAGAATTAAATTCTTTAAAAGCTAGTTATGCGGAAATGGAAAGCAAATATCAAGAATTAGTAACATTTAAAGAAGCTGTAGATAATGAAAAGAAAGACGCTTTAATCAATAGTTTCTATATGTTATCTGATGATGATAAAAAAGATGTTATCGAAAATAAAGCTAATTATAGCTTAGATGAAATTGAATCAAAATTATCTGTAATTTGTGTAAGAAAAAAGGTAAACTTTGATTTAGAGGATAACGACAAAAATGAAGATAATACAGAAGACAAAGTTTTAACTTACAGTTTAAATGAGTCTCCTGATGTACCAGAGTGGTTATCTGCTTTAAGAGAAGCAAAAGAAAGCCACAAATAATAAATAAGGAGGATATGAAATATGGCTACAACTATTAAAAGAACTGGATTTGGTCAAGTAGAACCTAATCATTTATCAGCTCAAGGAAATAGACAAATCTATGCTCAATTACCTCTTGACAGTACAATTGGTATTCTTGAAAATGGACAATTTATGAAATACAATTACGCTGGCGGAAAAGTTAGCTTAGATGGTGATGGCGAATTCATGTTAGTTTACAATGAAGTTAAACTATATGATGATAGAGATTCTTACAAAGCTTTCGCTATGATTAAGAAAAATTATGTAGGCGAAGAAATTTATCCAAGATTATTCAAAACAAATATTGGAGATATTTACACAACTAACTGTGTTGGCGCAGCTAATACAGCAAAAGATGCAGAATATGCAGGAATAGAATTAAAAGTTGGAGATAAATTAACTGTTAATGCAAGCACTGGATACTTAGTATTAAATAATGCTGCTTCAACAGGTATGATTTGGCAAGTAGTAAAAGAATATACTATGCCAGATGGACAACCAGCTGTTAAAATTCAAAGAATTAATTAATTAGGAGGAAGAAATTATGGAATTTAAAAATTTAGTAAAATTAGCTAAAATGGCTGCAGACCCAACTCCTTCTAACAATTATTCTTTCGAAGGAGAAAATTTTAGCCTAGCAGATTTAAATACTGCTGTTAACAACGGTATTAGAGAAATCGCTAAAGATTATCATGAATATGAACAAAATAAACACACAATCTTCAGTTTAATTGAAGAAGTTATTGATGATGTTTTACCAAAAAGAGTAGAACAACAATATGGTCAATTTGCTGAAATTAAAACTGTAGCTCAAGGAGATAAAGCTATCTTCAAACAAAGAGTTACTGCTGCTTCTAAGAGAAGAGCTAAACAATTCATTACTAAAGTTGGATTAGCTGGTGTATACGAAGTTTTCAAATTAGATGGAAAAGGTATCGAATTACCAGTTACTGCAATTGGTGGTGCTGCTCAAATTAGCATCGAAGAATTCTTAGATGGAAGATTAGACTTCAATGAATTAGTTAATATCGTTATGGAAGGTATCGATGAATTAATCTATAAAGAAATCGAAGCTTCTTTAATTGCTTCAATTGCTGATTTACCTGCTAATAACGTAACAGAACAAACTTCATTCGTTGAAAGCGCAATGGATAGATTATTATCTATCGCTGATTCTTATGCACAATCAACTATTTATTGTACATTTGAATTTGCTGCTACAATGGTTCCAGCTACAGGTTGGGTATCAGACAGAATGAAAGACCAAGTTTGGGATAATGGATATTTAGCAAGATATAAAGGACATAACGTAGTTGTATTAAATCAATCATTAGTTGATGAAAGTAATACTACTAAAGTTATCGACCCATCTTACGCTTGGATCATCCCTACAGGTGCTGATAAACCTGTTAAAATCGCTTTCGAAGGTCAAACATTAGTTGACGATAGAAAAAATGATGACTGGTCTAAAGAAATTCAAGTTTATAAAAAACTTGGTGTTGGTACTTTAATTACTAACAATATTTGTGTTTATCAAAACACTTCTTTAACAAAATCTGTTGCTGAAGACACAAGTCACTAATTTTTAGTGAATAAAATAAAAAACTAAATGGGAAGGTTAAACATTTCTTAGTTAAGGAATTGTTTTAATCTTCCCATTTTTTTAGTTTTTAAAAAGAGGAAAAGGAGAAAATATTATGTTAAAAAATGATGAAATTATTAAGGTTACAAATAAAGGACGCGGAATTGCTGGATATACTATTCCAGACTTAGGAAATCTTCACCGTGATTTTATGCCAGGTGAAACAAAAGAAATTACTATGGATGAATTAAGAAAATTATCTTATATTCCAGGTGGAAAAGCTATGTTAATGAATTATTTATTAATTCAAAATGAAGAAGCTGTAGCTGAATTATTAAATGAAGTTCAACCAGAATATTATTATACTGAAGAAGATGTAAAAGAACTATTATTAAATGGCTCGCTAGATGCTTTAAAAGATTGTCTAGATTATGCTCCAGAAGGAACTTTAGATTTAGTTAAAAAATTAGCTGTAGATTTAGAATTAAATGATGTAGCAAAAAGAAAAGCAATTCTTGATATGTTAGGTTTTAATGTTACAAAAGCCATTGAACTTAGAGATGCATCTGAAGAAGATGAAGAGCCTAAAGGTGAATTTAAACCTATTAGAAGAGTTACTCCAGCCGCAACTTCAACTACTACTGGCAGAAGAACTACTCCAACTGTAACCAAAGAATATAAAGTAGTAAAATAATAGTGTATTAGGAGGTGTAATATGGAAACAGTAACTACACCTTTTTCTGTGGTCTACGATAGCTTTCTTGATAAAATTACAGATGATATGTATATGGAACTAAATGAATTGGATACTTTTCGATTATTAGAAAAGTTATTAATGTCAGCGGTTCATAAATTTGAGTTTCCTCGTGTTGATTTAACTAATTATAACACGACTTATGAAGAAAGAATCGACAGTTATGAAGGTGTTGATAGTAATTATGAAGAAGTTACTGCTATTGTATATGGCGGAGGCTGCTTCAATGTTGAGCTAACTCCAGAAGAAGTAAATATCTTATCTACATATATGATTGTAGAATGGTTAGGACAACAATTAGCGAGTGTAGAAAATACTCGTTTAAAATATAGCGGAAGTGACTTTAAATTTACTTCTCAAGCAAACCATATGGCAAAAATATTAGCGCTTAAAAAAGATTATGAAAGGGAAGGTTTCCACCTACAAAGATTATACAAGAGAAGATTGAAAGACGATGATGGCATCATGCAATCTACTTTTGGTATTATTATGGATGAGTCTGCAAACAATGGAAGAGTGGGGACTGGACTATGATCATAAGTACTGGCGCAAATATTGATAAAAATGCTATTTTGGGAAATATAAAAAAGTTAATTAATCAAATCTATAAATTACTTCCTGATAGAGAAGAAAATATAGATTGAGAAAGTCCTTTAAGCACTATTATAGTTGAAATATCTGGTATGTCAGAATTACTTGATGACCACGATATTTTGTTCCCATTACTTTGCAAATTGGAAGGATTAAATAAATTAAAAGGAGAAGATGACTTCCCTATATATAGAAAGACAATTTTCGAATGTTTAAATTTATTATCCTCTTTAAGAGAGAAGGTATTAGAATGACAGGATTAGAAAATATGTCTACAAGACTTAATTATGCGGGCGGAGCTCCGCAAGTCAAGAGAATGAATGAAGATAAGCTAAGGTCTTTAAAAAAGGCCCTTTTATATTCTTATCAAAGCGCAACTGCTATATTAGCAGATGGCCGCGAATTTAGATGTTTAATAAATCCAGATCAATTAAAAAATGAATATGATAATAAAATTATTTCTATTCCTTTTGAAGATATATGTTTAAATCAACCAAGAGTTGGTAAAACATCTGAAGGTATTCAACCTATTGGCATGAAGCCTGGAGATGTAATAACATGGAAAGAAACTAATACTAATTGATTAGTATATTTACAATATTTTGAGGAAACTGCTTATTTTAGAGCGGAACTCCGCAGATGTAAATATACTGTTGATGTAGATGGTACTGAATATAAATGTTATGCTGCAAGACCTTCAGTTAACGAAATTGACTGGAGACATCAAAAAGATACAATATGGAATGATATTGATTATAATTTACAAATGTATATTACAAAAGATGAAAAGACTGAAGCATTTTTTCATCGATTTACTATTGTTAAAGTAAATGGTAAACCATGAGAAGTTCAAGCTATGGATAATATGAGTTCCGATGGTATTATTATTTTAGCACTTAAAGAATATTATCAAAATAGTATTCAAGATAAGGAAAATGAAAAAAGAAAAGAAGAAGAAGAGGCTAAGAGACAAGAAGAAGCTCGTAGACCTAAAAAAGCTCCAGTTATTATTGGACCTGATGTAGTTTATCCTTATGATGAGTGTTCATATTCTGTTGAAAATATATCTGGCGGTGAATGAAGATTAGAAACTACAAAAGCTAAAATTAAAAATCAAACTGACACTACGATCGATATAGAAATCACTACAGGCCGCAGTGGTGCATTTACTTTAAGATATATGGCGGGAAATGAAGTAATAGAATTGCCAATTACTATTGAATCTTTATAGGAGGTAGAATATGAAAAGAGATACTAGAAGTACATATCCTTTAAATTCATCATTTCTATCTTTTGAAAAAGATTTAGAAACTATTTTAAGAGCATTATTTGTTGAGAGTCAACCTCATAGTGATAACTTAAAAAGATTATTAGTTATTAATACAAAAGATTGTTTAGATGACCTTGAAAATCCAGATTATCAAAAGATAGTTAAAGAGATGACTTTAGCTAAATTGGTTCAACATGGGTATGTTAAAATTAAACCTAAAATTAATATGCCAGAACATGAAGAACAAAAGGCTTATATTATTATTTCTTGTGATAATTTTACACCTAATGCAAGTAATCCTCAATTTAGAGACTGTACTTTAAATTTTGATATTATTTGTCAATTAGATTGTTGGGAATTAGGAAATTATAGATTAAGACCACTTAAAATTGCGGGAGTCCTTGATGGGTTACTTAATGACGCGGTATTAAGCGGAATTGGGCATTTAAACTTCTTAGGATGCAATGAATTAATACTAAATGAAGACTTGGCTGGATATACACTTAGCTATCGTGCAATTCATGGTAGCGATGACCGCATTCCACCAAAAGATGAATAATGAATATAGATTTAGCATTAATGACTGGGATAGATATTCCATTTCCGCAAGCAGGAATTACATTGCATCAACCAACTATTAAAGAAATCGCTTTCCTTGGAGAAGAAACATTTTTCTCAGGTTGTGAAATATTAAACTTTTCAAAAGATATTTTAGAAGAAAAGGACAAAGTGAGTTTAGAAAATAAGAGTGATTTTGATATATTAATAGCAATACTAAGAGAGCGTAATGCGGTAATGCAAAAAAATAGGAATTGCGTCAAACTTGTTCTAGAGTTAATATTGCCTGGATATGAAGCTGAATTTAATGAGTTTTCTATTGATTTAAAAAAGGAAGATGAGGTACATAGTCTTACAAATGATAATTTTGTGCAATTTAAACAAATTTTAAATAGCATTTCCGCCTATAAAAAAGGTGGAGAACAAGATTATAACCCTAGTGGTAAAATGGCTAAAGAAATTGCCGATAAGTTTAAGAAGAGAAAATTAAAACTTGCAGAAGAAAAACCTCCTCAAAAATTAGATATTTTTGCAAGATATTCTTCTATTATGGCAACTGGTTTATCTCTTGATATTCATCAAGTAATAAATTGAACACCTTATCAACTATTTGATCAATATGAAAGACTTATGTTAAAAATAGCTTATGATACTAACATAAAAGCAAAATTAGCTGGAGCAAAGGATTTAAAGGAAGCTGAAGACTGAATGAAGGATATTCATTCATAATATAACAATTAAATATTTGAAGGAGGAAAAACAAATATGAAATTTGGTGTAAGAGAAATATGTAACGTAGTTTTCAAAGCTAAAGCTGACACTAAAATTGGTAACAGTACTTTCAAAAAAGGTCAACCAGTTTTATATATCGATACAGCAACAACTTCTACACTAGAAGGTACAGCTACAACTGTATATGCACAAGGTGGTAGAGGAAATACTCGTTTAATCGCTTGGGAAGGTGAAAAAACTTTAACTTTCACAGTTGAAGATGCTTTATTATCTCCTATTGGTTTCTCAGTATTATCTGGTGCTGGATTATTTAAAGATGCACAACAAGAAGTTCACGTTCATGCTACTTCTAATGCAGTAGTAGACGCTGAAGGAAATATCGATTTAACTGATGCTTTAGGCGAAAGTGAAAATATCGATGCTACTGCTCCAGTATTCGTTTCAGTTGCTGAAACTGATGGATCTATTACTGGAGAATTAATCACTGGTTTAACAGCTAGCGGAAAAACTTTAAGTGGCGCTACTGAATATGCTGGAAAAGCTGTATTCGTAGATTTCTACGTAGTTAAAAATTCTGCTAAGGTTTCTGAATTACAAATCGACGCTAATAACTTTGCTGGATACTATTATGTAGAAGCTTCTACATTATATAGAAGACAAAGTGACGGTGTAGATATGCCTGCTGAAATTACATTCCCTAATGTAAAAATCCAATCTAACTTCACATTCAATATGGCTGCTACAGGAGATCCTAGTACATTTACATTTACTATGGATGCATTCCCTGGATATACAATGTTCGACAGAACTCATAAAGTATTATGTGTAATGCAAGTTGTAGAAGATGCAACTGAAGGTTCTGAAACAAGAGGAACTGTTATGGGACACCCAACACACTTCGATATGGACGAATCTAAAGAATGGAACGGAAAAGATGGATCTGAATCTGAAGGTAGCGATTCAACAGCTGTTTACGGAGAAGCAAGTATTTAATAAAATGGGCGGGTTTCCGCCCTCTTTTTTATTTATATAAAAATAGGAGTTGATAAGTATGGATGATTTTAAAAATGTAGAAGCCATAAGAACTGCTCTTGCAGAAGCATTATCTGCTCCTAGTGAGCAAGCTACAAAAGAACATTTACAACGTGTTGAAAATATTTTAGAAAGTTATTTAAATAATTTAAATAATTTTTATTATCAGATTGAAGCTCAAAGTAGACCTATTATAGAGCAATATGAAAGTGTAAATGCAGATAAAAAAACAATATCTTATGCAGTTTTTAAACATTTAAATTATGCAGATGGAGAAGTTGAGCATTTATTAAAAGAAGGATATGTTTTAATGGATGAAATTCGTCAGTTTTTTACTGGTGAGACTATTACATATCAAATTGGTATTCCTTACCGAGGTACTTTATATGAACAGTCTATTACATTAGAAGAATTATTAAAATATACTAAAATTGATTTTAATACAAAAAGTAAAATTGATAATATTTTCAAATTAAGAATGTCAAATAAAAAAGGATTACGAGAAGCTTTTCAAGATAATTCTGCAACAATTAGAACAAATGTTCAAGATGGTTCAACAGTATATTCTGCAGTTTGACATTATATAAATTCTCCAGGAGCAGATCCGCGTAATAAAAACTTAGGTAATGCTTATGAAGTTTATCGAGTATTAATTGCAAAAAGACAAAACTCTAATAAGATTCCTCCTGAAGTAACTGCAGAAATGATTGAAAGTGCATTTACTGAAGTTCGTTCTAATACAGCTTCTTCAATAAAAGGTGGAGACTTTTTAACTTCTCAAATTAAATATTTTGCAAGTGCGCCATCTTTAGCAACTACTAGTTTAATTAGAACTACTTTACAAGATATTCGAGATAGTTTTAAGAGTTTTTTATCTTCTGCAAATATTAATAGTTTTAAACAATCAATTAAAGAAATGTTCTTAAAAGATATTACAGTAGTTGATAATTTAGAAAAAGATGTAATTCTTATTGCTGAAGAAAAAATCGATCAAATTTTTGCTGATTTAAAAATTGACTAATAGTAAAAAATATGCTATAATATAAATAAGAGAGAAAAGGAGAGATTAATTATGGCAAAAGTAAGTTATACAAGTTTAAAATTAAAAACTAATAATGAAGTTAAAGAAATTGAATTTAATGGACAAAAAATTGAAGTATTACAATATTTACCTATTGAAGATAAATATGATTTAATTGAAATTACATTACAAAAGGCTAAAGAAAATTCTATATTTAATCCAGTTAAATTAGATATTTATTTTAATTTAAATTTAATTTATTTATATACTAATATTAGTTTTACAGATAAACAAAAAGAAGATGAATTAAAACTATATGATAATTTAATGTCAACAGGACTATTAGATAAAATTATAGAAGTTATTCCTGAAGAAGAATATAATTATTTATGTGATCAAATTGATAACTTAGCAGAAGATATTATGAACTTTGATAATTCTACAGCAGGTATTTTGAGAGAATTAACAGAAGATTTACCTACTCAAGCTGCCAAAGTTAAAGAGATTGTTGATACTTTTGATCCTAATAAATATCAAGCTGTTTTAGATTTTGCAAAAGCAGCAAATGGTGGAAGAGATATTAATTAACAGGCCAAATTAATTTAATAGAAATCCCTCTATTTACAGATATAAGTAAATAGAGGGATTTTTTATTTTCAGATAAAAAGGAGGAAAAGGATATATATGAAAACATTAACTTTAGGAGTCGATGTTCAAGTCGATAAAAAAAGTTTAAATGATTTAAATCGTGAGTTAGTTAATATTGCTAATGAAGCGAAACTTATGGCTAAGTCCTCTCAAGGAGTTACTGAAGAATTTAAAAGAGCGGGAGAAGCAGCTGAAAAAATAAGTACTGCTTTAGATGCTTCTTATAATAGTAAGTTAAATCAAATCAATTTAAACAAATTTAATACAGAATTAAAAAAATCTGGAAATAGTGCTGAGCAATTAATGAAAGATTTAGCACAAGGTCCAGCTAGTGCACAAATTGCTTTTAATAATTTAACTAGATCTTTAATTACAACTAATGTACATTTAAGAACAACAAGTCAAATTTTAGATAAATTTGCAGTTACTTTTAAAAATACTGTTCGATATGGTATTTCATCTAGTATTTTTAATAATTTGTCTAATTCTATAAGCAAAGCATATGACTATTCAGTTAAATTAGATAAATCATTAAATGATATTAGAATTGTATCTAATAAAAGTGCTGAAGATATGGAAAGATTTGCAGTTAGTGCAAATAAAGCTGCAAAAGAGTTAGGTAGAAGTACCTTAGATTATACTAAAGCTTCAACAATCTTCTTTCAACAAGGTTTAGATGATATTGATGTAGAAGCAAGAACGCAAGCTACTTTAAAAGCAGCAAATGTTACTGGACAAACTGGAGAAGCTGTATCTGAACAATTAACTGCAGTATGAAATGGTTATAAAGTATCTGCTGCAGAAACTGAACTATATGTAGATAAACTTGCTGCAGTAGCAGCAACATCTGCATCTAACTTAGAAGAGTTGTCAACAGGTATGAGTAAAGTTGCGGCAGCCGCAAATATTATGGGTGTAGATATAGACCAATTAAATGCTCAATTGTCAACAGTTATTTCTGTTACTCGCCAAGCGCCTGAATCTGTTGGAACTGCATTTAAAACCATTTATGCACGTATGGGAGATATTAAAGCCGGATTAGATGATGAAACTACTCTTGGTAATTATACTTCTCAAATGGCAGAATTAGGATTTAATGTTTTAGATGTTAATGGTGAATTGCGTGATATGGGTGCAGTTATTGAAGAAATTGGTGGTAAATGAAATACTTTATCTCGTGAACAACAAATTGCTTTAACCCAAATCATGGCAGGTAGAAGACAATATAATAATTTATTATCTTTATTTGATAATTGAGATAAATATACTCAAGAATTAAAGATATCTCAAAATGCTTTTGGTACATTACAAAAACAACAAGATATTTATATGGAAACAACCAAAGCACATTTACAACAATTAACAACTGAAGCAGAAAGAACTTATGCAATTTTATTTGATAAAAAAACTGTTGATGGTTTTTATGATTCTACACAAGGGCTTTTAGATGAATTGAATGATTGATTAGAAGGTCTTGGTGGAGGGTTTAATGCTATTATTAATTTAGCATCTCAATTAGGTATTATTTTTAGAAAACAAATTGCTGATAGTTTAGTTCGTAATATTAATAATATAAAAGATTGAATTTTTGAAAATAAAATTAATTTAGGTCTTATTTCTGATACTGCGAAAGCATATGAAAAAATTAATAAACAGGTTAAAGATGAAAGAGCTAAAAATTCAGTTGAGGCTAAAAATTTACCAGCTTATTTACAAGTAACAACACAAGTAAAAGGACAAGAAGAAAATCTTTATTTAAAACAACAAAATGAAAATACTGATGAATTAATTAAAAAAAATAAAGAGTTATTAAAAGTTAAAAATTATATTAGTGATGAAACTTTTAATGAAGTTCAAAATAATTTAAAAGATGTTGCCGCAATAGAGGATAAATTAGCTGAATATAAAACTGCTGAACAATATATTAAAGAACAAGGATTAACTTCTGATTTTGATATAGAAGGAAAAATTGAAGGTTCTGAAATAGGATTAAAAAGAACTAAAGAAGCGTATGATGATATTCATGAAAGTCTTACAGATATTAATCATAAGATGCAAACTAATAAAGACTATCTAAAAGAAAATCAAGAAGAATTAATGCAAATTCAAGAGTCATATGAGGAAATATTATTATTTGCACAAGATGAAGGTTTTATTACAAAAGAAGAAGCTCAAAAAAAATTAGAGTTAGTAGATGTAGCTAGGGGTCAAATAAATCAAGAAGAAGTTTTAAATACGTCAAGAGAATTAAGAAATAAACTTGAAGCCAAGTATCAATCTATGATAAAAGCAGGGAAAATGACTCTTGATGATAATGGAGAAAAAGAAAAACTAGAAAAACAAAAACAAGATATTGAAAAGAAAATTGATGATGAAATTAAAAAAGGTCAACAAAATAAAACTGCTACAAGATATACTGCAGCTTTTATGGGTATGACACAAGCAGCTACTGCAACTTTAGGCGCTATTAAAACTTTAAATAGTGAAATTTCTACTAGTGAAGAAAAATTAAATGCAGCATATTCTGGTATAACTGGTAGTTTGGCAGGAATTGCTAACATGATTGCTCCTGGTTCCGGTTTTTTAATTCAAGGTCTTGCTGAAGTTGGTAAATTAACTCTAGAAACATTAGGTATTTGAGATAACTGAGTAGAATCTATGAAATCAACATCTGAAAAATTACAAGATATTGAAAAAGAGATTCAAAATATTAAAGATGCAGCAAGAGATGCTCAAAATACATTAAATACTTTATCAGATGAATATGAATCTGGTAATAAAGCTTTAAAAGAATTTCAACAAATTCAAGATCGTTTTGAATATCTACAAGAACTTGCTAATAAAGGTCTTTTAACACCTGAGTTACGTTCTGAATATGAAAGTTATTTAAAAAAGGTTCAAGAATATAATAAAGAAGCTATTATTAGTTATAATACACAAGGAGAAATGATTACTGCTAATAATAACTTAATGAAAGAAACAATTGAACAATTAAAAAAATTAAATGAAGAAAATTTAGGAAAATTATATAGTAATGAAGCTTGGCAACAAGGAGTTACAGTAGCTAAAGCTGGATACACAGATATTCGTAGATATAATAAAACGAAAAAATTAGTTGAAGAACGTGCTGATAATCAAGGTTATTCTGTTAGGGCAAAGCGTGGAGAAGTAAATCAAACATCAGAAGAAGCAGAATTAGTACGTAAAATAAATAATTTAGAAAATTATTTAAATAATGAACAACAACTTTTAGAAGATTTAGATAAAATAGAAGAAAAATTCGGTAGTAATAATTATATATTTGCACGAGCAAATCATGCTATTTCAGATAATTATGCCGCTCAATTACCAGGTGGAAGAAAAGCTAATTTTGAAGAATATAAAGAAGCTACATTAGAATTATTTGAAGCATATCAAGAAGCATATAATAAATATCAAACAACAAAAGGAAAAGAAGTAAAATTAGATAATTCTTTTTTATATAATCATTTAATTTATAACACTGAGAAAAATGAAGAATATAAATCTTTAGTTGAACAAATGGGAGAAACTGATGCTCAGACATTCTTACAAACATATATTCAAAGTTTATCATCTCATTTAGATGATTTTACTGATAAAAATGGTTTTATTGATTATAATGAAATAGCTGAGCATTTACAACAAATTCAAAAAAATTTAGCAGAAGTTTTTGAAGAAAATTTAGATCTTCGAGCAGCTGTTTTAAGTAGTGTAAAAAAAATACATGAAAAAGACTATGCTACTTCAGAAGAATATGAAAAAGCTATTCAAGAAGAAATTGAAAATATTTCAAAACTTATAACTTCAGAAGAGCAATTTAATAAATTAGTACCTGCTTTAGCCTCTTTATATAATTTAGATTCCGTTGCAGGATTACAATGAGATTCAGAATTTCAAAGAGCTACTTTTGGAAAAAATGGAATGAATCTTGTTACTAAGGGTGAAGTAACAGCTAGAAGCATAGGTCAAAATTTTGGTGCTACTCAAGCAGA
>Ga0265299_10001726_pt1 | contig 24053 bp, 14 predicted proteins | sample AusTroGonzalo_MG_4_FD_193485 | JGI IMG/M metagenome (GOLD analysis project Ga0265299, IMG submission 193485) | Bovine rumen microbial communities from tropical cattle in Woodstock, Queensland, Australia - Gonzalo_02 | ecosystem: Host-associated > Mammals > Digestive system > Stomach > Rumen ... | reverse complement strand
TGATTTCCTCGGCCTGTCTCTCGCTCGTGCATACGCAAAGCGATTTCTCGAGTCCCGAACCGTGCTCGGCCTGGCTGAGAAGATCCGCCGCGATCCAGCGGAAGTCAACGGAACCGTCGGTCAGTACCGCTATCTCGCTCGGACCCGCCACCTGGTCGATGGCGACATATCCGTAAACCTGGCGCTTGGCCGCCGTCACATAGGCGTTGCCGGGACCTGCGATCTTCTGCACCTTGCGGCACGTCTTCGTTCCGAAGGCCATCATGCCGATAGCCTGTATTCCTCCGACGCGGTATATCTCGGTAGCGCCGGCGAGCTTGAGCGCGTAGAGAAGAACGGGGTTGACGACGCCGTCTTTTCCTGCAGGCGTGCACGCGACGATCTCCTTCACGCCCGCGGCCTTCGCGAGCGTCACCGTCATTATGGACGTGGAAGCGAGCGGAGCGGTCCCGCCGGGAACATAGACTCCGACGCGATCCATCGGCGAGAAGAACTCTCCTTCCGTTCCGCCGCACGGCGTCTTCATCGACCAAGGCTTGCGCAGGGACGCCTTCGAGAACGCCATCACCCTCTTGTGCGCTTCGCGAGTCGCCTTGAGGATTCTTGCGGGAATACCCTTCTCTGCGCACTTGCCCAGATCGACCTTGAGGTCCTTCGCGCTCTTCGCATTGAAGCCCTCGAACTTCGCGACGAGCTCCAGAACCGCCGCGTCGCCGCGCTCGCGTATGTCCGCAAGCGCGGAGAAGGCGGCCTTTTCCGCCGCCTCCGGAAACGCAGGACGCGCATTGAAAGCGTCAATCGTCCGCGAACCTGTTTTTACTATGCGTATCATTTGCGTCCGTTCATCAGCATGCACTTGACCTTGGCAGTCGTCGCAAGCTCTCCGTTCAGATATCCGAACACCTCGTAAGAGCCAAGCGGCAGGCGTTCGCGAATCGTCTTCGTGACCATCACGAGCTTGTCGCCGGGACGCACCGGTATCTTGAATCTCGCGGACTCGATGGACGCGAAGGCGAACGCCGCCTGCGGCCCCAGCACTCCGCGCGCTATTACCGCCGCGCCCGCTACCTGACACATCGCCTCGACGAGTATGACGCCCGGCACTATCGGATAGTCGGGGAAGTGGCCCTTGAAGAAATCGTTCTTCTCCTCGGTAAAGGTGTATTCACCTATGGCGCCGGTCTCGTCCGCGGAAAGAAGAGTGTCAACGAACAGGAACGGCTTCTTGTGCGGCAGAAGCGACTCCCCGCTTCTGTTGAACACCTGCTTGAACTGCGGAAATTCCATCTTAGGACACTTTCTTCAGAACCAGGACGCCGTTGTGGCCGCCAAAGCCGAACGACGAGGACATCGCAACGCGGATATCCCTCTTCACGCCTACGTTCGGCGTGTAGTTCAGATCAAGCGGAACTTCGCCCTTCTCGACATCGACTTCAAGATCAGGCTCGTCGTAGTTGATCGTCGGCGGAACGAATCCATCGGTGATGGCGAGGGCAGTGATGGCCGCCTCCATCGCGCCTGCAGCGCCGAGCAGATGCCCGTGCATGGACTTCGTCGATGAAACGTTTATCTTCTTCGCGCCCTCTTCTCCGAAGACTGCCTTGAACGCCTTGGTCTCCATCTGGTCGTTGAGATGCGTTGATGTTCCGTGCGCGTTGATGTAGTCAACCTGCGAGCGGTCGGTGATTCCGGCATCGGCAAGCGCAATCTCCATCGCACGTATCGCGCCCGCGCCAGACGGATCAGGCGCGGTGATGTGGTATGCGTCGGACGTCGCGCCATAGCCAGCGAGCTCCGCGTATATCCTCGCGCCCCTCGCCTTCGCGTGCTCCTCAGACTCGAGGATCAGCATCGCCGCGCCTTCGCCGATTACAAAGCCGTCGCGCCCCTTTGTGAACGGGCGGCAGCTCGTCTCCGGCTTGTCGTTGTAGCGGGTGGAAAGAGCCTTCATCTTCATGAAGCCACCTACGGCGAACTCCGTCACCACGGCTTCGGTGCCGCCCGCGACGACGACATCGGCGCGCCCTGCGCGCACCATGTCGAGCGCAATGCCGAGCGCATCGGTCGAAGACGCGCACGCGGTCGCGACGACCTGCGCAGGTCCATGTGCGCCGAGGGCGATGGAGACGTTGCCCGCCGCCTCGTTGGGAATAAGCTCAGGAATAGCGAGAGGCGAGAGCCTGTCAGGTCCGCGGTCGAACAGCACCTTGTAGTTCTCGCCCGTAACGTCAAGCCCGCCGATTCCGTTGCCGACGATCACGCCGACGCGATCCATGTCGGGCTTGTTCTCGGCGCTGTAGCCGGCGTCCTTCCACGCCTCGGTCGCGGCGGCCACCGCATACTGCGAGAACTTCGCCATGTGCCGCGCCTCGCGCTTGTCGATAAGACCAGAGTCTATCGCGTACGCCTGGAAGTCGTGGACTTCGCCCGCAACCTGCGAAGTGCAGCGCGACGCGTCAAAATTCGTGATGCGTCCGATGCACGGCTTTCCGGCCTTGATGTTCTCCCACGCCGCAGACTTTCCGTTTCCGCTGGCGCAGAGCATTCCAATTCCGGTTATCATTACTTTTCTCATTTCGCTACTCCTTGATTATTCCTTGATTATATCCTTTTACAGGTTCGGCCACTGCATGTACGTTCCGCCGAACACAAGACCAGCTCCAAAGCCCACCAGGACGATCTTCGCGCCGTCCGCAAGCGCACCAGACCTCGCGGCCTGGTCAAGAGAGATCGGTATGGACGCCGCGGACGTGTTAGCCGTCTCCGAAATGTTCAGCCAGAACTTCTCAAGCGGCAGCTTCATCCGCCGCGCGCACGCCTCGATTATGCGCCCGTTTGCCTGGTGCGCAAACACGCGGTCAAGATCGGTCGGCGCCATGCCGCGCCGTTCGCACAGCTGCTCGGTTATGCGGGACATCGTCTTCACCGCGAACACGAACACGTCGTGGCCCATGAGCGAAAGCTTCGGTTGCGGAAGCTCCGTGGGCTTTGGCACGCCCGTAACTGGGTCGAGCTCAAGCGACGTCATCGTTCCGCCGGTGCGCTGGATGAAATGGCGCCCTGACGCATCGGCCCCAAGTATCGTCTCGCAGCATGACTCGCAAGGCTCGCCGTCGGAACCTATCACGACCGCGCCCGCTCCATCGCCAAACAGAATGCAAGTAGCCCTGTCGGACCAGTCCATTATCCGCGAAAGGCACTCCGCCCCGACCACGACAGCCTTCTGCCCGGGGTGCAGCGTCACATATCCGCGAGCCTGCTCTAGCGCATAGACGAAACCGGCGCAAGCGGCCTGAAGATCGTAGGCTCCGGCGTCAGTGCAACCGAGAAGCCCCTGCACAAGGCATGCGGTGGATGGGAACGTGGCGTAGTCTGGTGTTGATGTCGCGACGACGACAAGGCCAATCTCCTCCGGTTTCGCGCCAGCCGCCTCCATTGCGCGGCTGGCGGCCTTCGCGGCCATCGTGGAAGTTGTCTCGCCCTCTCCTGCTATATGACGCGAATGTATGCCGGTATGGGAGAAAATCCACTCGTCGGACGTGTCTAGGCTCGCCGCGATTTCAGTGTTTTTCACCACTTTCGGTGGAAAGTAGCTCCCTGTACCAAGAATTTTTATTCCCATAGATGTGTATTATACCCTAAATCACGGAATCAGACAAGTACACGCCGGCAAACCGCCATAATTAAAGGAATTTACTCCGGCATGAGCCCCTTGGCAAACATCTCAAGGTAGGGCAGCCCGGCAGTATAGGCCCTTGAATGGTTGCAGTATTCGAGCTGGACAAACTTCGCGTTTTTGTGTCCGAGCGCGACACAAGAGGCTATCAAGAGCCTGTTCTCCTCGGAACGACACTTCCATTCGTACGGCGGCTGCCCGCAGACGCAGAGAATCGGCGGGATGTTGGCCGAGACATGCGCGAGCGGAGCGAGATCGTCGATCTTCGGCAGGAACTGCGGGTCTAGATCTCCAGAAAACTTGCGCACGTTGAAATGCTTCGTCGCCTGACCGGATATCGCCACAAGCCCCGCAATGTCCGCAGTCCTCGCCCCGTACGCCGCGAGGTATTTGGGGTCCATCCCCACCATCATAGTGAGGTAGCCGCCGGCGCTCATGCCGCTTACGAACACCTTCTTCTTGTCGCCGCCGTAGTCGGCTATGTGCTTCAGCGTCCACGCAACAGCCGCTGCGGCATCCTCGATGCAGTCGGTGCCTGCCTTCGCATCCTTGCCCAAAAGCCGGTATTCGACGGCCACCTGCGCGATTTTTTCGTCAGTCAACGGAACAAAGTGGCGTTTCCCGCCTGTCAGACCGCCACCGTGAAGCCACACAACCGTCGGAAAGCCGGTAACGGACGATGGATACCGCAAGTCCAGCACGCATCCAGGCCTGTCGGCGTATGCGACATCCCTCACGATTTTATCGCGCGCCTTCCCAAGCCTCTCGTCGATCCGCCACACGCGCGTTTCGCCGCGATTCATCCACAACGATATCGACGTCACGCCTGCATGGGACGGCGACGCTCCGAATATCTCGCGAACGTCGCAAGACTTCTCAAGACGAATTTTCTTTGTGCCGTTCGAAGCCGCATGCACCATGACATATCCGCGACCAACGGCGAGAATGTCGTCCGTGTCGATCCAGACGTGCGCACCTGCATCGCGAAACGCCTTGCGCAGATCCGCGGCAGTCGGCGAAAGCGGCATGACTACGCTCTTCCATCCGCCCTTGCCGTCGCCGTCCGAAAGGCCTTGTGGAGACTTGTGTATCCAGACTGCAGTCTTGCCAGCGCGGCACACGCGCTCCTTGATCCTGGCGAGACGTTCCTCGCTCAGCGTGAAGGCATTGGGGAAGACGTAAACCTTGTAGTCCGGAAGCCTTGGATCGGCAATGTCGGAAAGCTCGTACGAGTCGAACGGAACTCCGCAGGCAGGAAGCGCATCCCTGTGCAGGTTCTCTTTGCACAAAAGCCTGAATTCTGGCGCATGCGTACCTACGCTCGTTATGTACTCGTCTGCGGCCGTGAATACCGCCACCTCCGCAGGCGTCCACTGCGCCGTAAGAAGCGTGTCGCGCTCCTCCTTTGCGCCGATGCGAATCGACTCCATCATCTCCGGCGCGGCGAACGTATCGTTGCCGCCCAGCAGGAACCACCAGTTCTCCCAGCCTCCTGCGAGGCACTTGCCGACGGAGCGGCGGATGATTCCAATCGACTCGTCGAGCGGACGCCGCCGAGTCTGGTTCGGCGGACTGAACGCGGGGTCCGAGAGATACGTCCGGAAGTCGGACTCCTCGTAATAGATGCAGCCATGCAAGCGGTACGACGCCTGATAGTACGCCTGCGAGCGTCCCGAGTGCCCAGGCTCCCTCACTGCAAAATAAACGGGCGGCGCCGCGAAGAAATCGACCTTGCCCGACTTCACGACGCGAGAAACCTTCTCGTGCGCTATCGACTGGTATCCGAAGAACGCTCCGACGATGCGCCGTCCGCCAGTCTCCTCCTTCACGCATGTTGCCGCGTCGATGAGCACGTCTGCCACGGCATCCGCCCTTTGGGAGATCGCGGCTCTGCGGGCGGCCGTAGCTTCAAGCGGGGGAAACGGTTCGCCGTCGCCGAACGGCACGGACGGAATGTATGCGCGGTTTTCCGCCTTCCATTCGCCCGTTAGCCATTCGCCGCAATGGAACGCGCCCAGATGGTAGCCGATAACGCGGTCGGCGTAGGACGACGCCTCGACATGGGCGACGACATCCTTGAGCATGCGGCGATACAGCGTTCGCCACGCTTGCGATTCGGGCTTGGCGGAAATGGCGTTCATCATCTCTTCGGGATGCTCCGCAATCCATTTTGCCGGCGGGTCCAGCTTGATTCGCGGGAATATGAAGCCGTCGGGCGCGGCATCTACGAGCGCCTTCGCGAGCGCGTCGAAAAGCGCGAAGTCGTACTCGCCGTCGCCAAGCCACCACTGGCGAGGGTTGTAGCGCTTGTCGTACATCGTCCAGACATCGCTTGACAGCATTGCGCCTGCATCGCGGAACGCCTTAAGCTGAGCTTCGGCCTCGCCCGGCTTCATCGCCGGGGACGGCATCACCGCCGTCGCCGTCATTGGCTTTCCATCAATGGCGAAGCGAGGAACGCCTCCAACCTCCACCACCGACGCCGCGTTCCTCGGCACCGTTGAACTCGCCAAAAGGCAACAAGCCGACATCGCTAGAATACTAATCATGCACATTCCCCTTTCTACCTCGGACTTAATCAAAAAAAGGTTTAGAAAAACTTATCGGCGGGAATTATGAAGTCGAAGAATCGGTCTGCCTCTATGCGCGGCGAAAGCCGTCCGTCGTACACAAGAGCCGTTCGTACTGACAACGACCTGTCGTAGGCTAGGTGCTTCAGCTTTTCGTCAACTTCTTCGACAACTTCATACCCTATCTCCTTGCATCGCTTGATCTCAACGACCATCAACGTACGCTGCGTCTGGATCAAGAGGTCTATCTGACATCCGCGATGGCGCTTCGTCTGCGCCTGGACATACGGAAACGCCGAGAGGACAAGAGATTTGTCCAGTCCCAAAAGCGGGAACAAGTCGTTCACATGGTTCAAGACAAGATTTTCGAACTGCAGTCCATAGAAAACCTGTAGCCCTGGCAGTTGCTCAACAGACGAGAATTCAAACAGCCTACGGGCAATTGCATCACGACGCGGTTCGATGTAATGCAGATAGAAACGAACGTAATTGTCGCTGACTCGAAAACGAGCACACTTTATCGCCTTGCCGGACAGAGGATTCAATCCGTCGTCACGCATGACATATCCAGCCCTGCAAAGATCCTCCAACGTCCTGGAATATGCCCCGCAGACCGACGTCCTGCCTTTTGCCGCGATGTCCGCAACGGTCTTCGGATGATCGACCAGTTCCCGTAACACTTTCCCTCGGACTTTTGCCTTCCTTCCAAACACCTGATTGAAGGTTTCGTCGAACTCGCGAAATAATATGCCATTCGGCATGAAGCACATCCGCCTCACGTTCTCGTCGACAGACAGCGATGGACGCACCTCCTCGAGATACTTTGGAACACCGCCCGTCACGGAAAGCATATCCAGTTTTCCCCGCGTTGACATTCGAGATGCGCTATCCCCCCACATCTGGACGGAATTTCGCACCGAGAGCTCTTTCAACTCCATGTCAAGCGAGTTCCGTCCCACGAATCCTGTACTGTTCAGTATGTTTTCGACAATCCACAGAGCTTCAACTCCTCTTCTCGACCAATGAACATGTCAACAACTCCGATTCGTGTTCAAGTTGCGTGTATGTTACCATATTCACCGCGCAGCAGTCAACTACGAATTTTACTTAAAAATGACACTTGCTGTTTTCAAGTAAAATTAAATGCTAGATTGCGCATTATACTATACTTAGAAATGACATCTTCCATTTTCAAGAGTATTTACAAACCTGTGGTGACGAAGCCCTGTAACGACTTTCACAAGTCCGTTGTGCCTGTGCTTGACAAGTTTTCATTCTCAACTCTACACTTTCAACACTTCTTCACAGGCACTTGACGAGCGGCTTGTACTTCGCGAGGTACGCGGCGTTCTTCTCGTCGCCGCCCGGCGCGTTGGCCGAGTTCCAGACTGGCGGCACGATACCACGCTCGACGCACTGGCGGCAGGTCTCGATCTCAAGGAGATGCGCAATCGTGAAATCGACGACGTTGGAGACGGGGCCTATCGGCGTCGTCATGCCGGGCACGTTCACGACTGCGTCGCCGACGGGGTTGTAGTCATCGATGCACACGTCGGCGTAGTCGAAGAGGTTCTTCCCGTTCGGATGGCGGATGAAGTGGTCCTTCGGCATCTCGTTCTGCCAATACGACGAGGCGACGGCGATGATCTTCATGCCGCGCTTCTTGCATTCCTCCGCCGCGTCGATGGTGGCGGGGTTGATGCCGATGTTGTGGAAGAATATGACGACGTCGCCCTTCTGCGGATTGTAGTACTTGACGATCGACGCGCCGAAGTTCACCGTGCGCTCGAGCTCCAGGTACTTGAGCGCCTGGTTGAAGACCGAAAGCGCCGTCTCCATCATCGGGTTGATGTTCGCGAGCCCTCCCGCGCGAAAGAACATCTCGCCCATCGCAAGCGTCGTGTGCCCGCCGCCCGCATAGACGTAGATGAGCTTGTCGGCGGCGATGGCGTCAGCCATCAGCGTAGCGGCAGCCTTGATGTTGGCCTCCTGCTTCTCCGCGACCTCCTTGATGTTGGCGATCGCCTTCTCTATGTATCCGTAGTCGTTCAGCATGGTTTTACTCCTTTTCCAGTCGTTACCTTGAATTATACAAAAACGACGCGCATAACGGAATACCCAATCCGCCAAGAAAACATCATCATTCCGCCAACGGTGGTAGGTCAGCGGATTCCGAAGACCCTTTCGGAGAAGTCCATGCGGTTTCGCGGCTCCCCCACATGTTCGATAAGGTCATCAATCTTCTCACGCCATGCGCGAATCGCCGCCGGGTCATCCGTGAAATTCGCCATGGATTCCATCACCGAAAGAGGCACGTGGATCGCCTCGCGTGCCGACACCGCCCATGAATCATCCTTGTCCTTGTGCGCGGCCAAGAGCCGTTCAAGTATCTTGGCGCAGTTGTAGTCTTCGATCCCGTCTCGGAAATTCTCCAGACGAAGCGTGGCAATCGGCATTCCGCCCGGACCGCAATACGCCCACACGCCATCGCCGTCATACGCATTCTTGCCGCGATGGCGAATCCCATGCGGCGACCATTCCGTGAATGGCCCTGTCTCTATGGGACGACGTTGATTCCACTTCGAGACCGCATAGTACAGGAATCCGTCGGGCCTCATCCTGAGCGCCTGCGCACCCATGAGCAGCCGCCCTTCGCTGAGGGGACTCTCCACAAACATGTTTGCCAACGGTGGCAATTCGCCACACGCGACATACCACAGCACCTTGCGTCCCTGCGCCCGCGCCGCCACCGCCATCTCCGGATTCCATTTGCTCGTGAGCGGAACAAACCAGTCGATTCCCCCAAGCGGCGACTCCGTGCCGAGCGAAGGATCCACCGCCGTCGTCACAATCGGCACGTTTGGGACTTCCTTGTGCAGGATGTCGAGTGCCTTGCGTATCGCAGGGAAATACTCGTCCTCCGTCTCGTCGCATCCATAAGTGACAATCCAATCTCCCAAGCCAGCCGCCCGCGCCGTCGCCACGCGCTTCTTCAGCGGCTCCAGATACTCCTTTCGCCATGATTCCTCGTCTGAACACTTCGTCCAAGGTCCGACGGTAAAATATCCAACCCGCCCCTTCTCCAATCCACGCAAGACAAGGTCGAAGTCTGGAATCTTGTCCCCGCGAGAAGGATATATCGTAGAGGGAACTATGAAGTATTCAAACAGAAAGTCCGCCCATTCCAGACGTTTGCGCCGCCAGAGATTTACAGGCGCCATTGGATCGCGCTGTACCTCGTCCGCCTGTGCCTTTGTCCACGACAGAGAAAGCGGTTGGACATACGGCGTGAACGATGCCAGCAACGGCAACGCGGAAATCTTCCCGACCTTGAAGCCGTTCACGCGCACCGTCAGCGGCACGACCACATCATCGACACCTTCAGCCGACACACGAAGCGAACCGTTGAATGTCCCCGCCGCCGATTCCTCCGGCGCGTGGATGCGCACATGGAAACTCTGCACATCGCCCGGCAACACGTCAACCTTGCCGAGGAAAGGCAGAATAGGGTCGGCGTACCACCCAAGCGGCGTTTCGCAAGTCTTGCGAACGTATCCGCACAAATTTGTTTGCGTTGCTTCGCAGTACGCCTGACGATGGGCAGTAGGCGCATCGGCAAACACGTATCCGACAGGAGCCACTTCGATGCGCAAGCGCGAGGCGGCGTCTCCCTCCGCTGTAACACGCACACCTCTGATCGCATCCTCGCCAGCAGAGGCAACGGCTATCTGCGCCCCTTCATATTCGCCCTTCGCAAGACGGATGCGTATTCCTTCCGCAGGGGAAAGGCGCGAAAAGTCCGTCTGGCGCGGACGAATTTGATCCATGCCGGTCGCCTGCGCCACCAGCATCCTCGAACCATCCGGCAAGCCAATCCTCTTCGCAAACGACGCAAGATTACGCTTCTGTGCCGCGACTTCCGCCGCAAGACTCGCCTTCAGTTCGCGCAGACGTATCGCATCTTTTTCCGCAAGTTCCCTGTCAAGCTCGTCCAAAAGCGCGGATTCCGCCTTGAGCGCATCACGGACATCATCGCCAAACGCCGTTTGCATGGTCGCCGTCAACGACTTTTCGTCCTCATCCAGCAACACAAACCTGTCGAGCACAACGCATCCGAACAAGACCTCGCTGTTCACAATCGCAATCCCATTCATCGACCGCAGATCTATCCCGCTTCCGATCCGATTGAGCGAAATCTCGATGCGTCTCGTGATGCCCGAAGGCACGGAGAAGGCGAAGCGAGCGTCTTTGCTCTTCTTCATGCCCTTGTCGTAGAGGTAAAGGACGAGCTTGCGCTCGTCGCGTGAAAGGTTTGTGACGTCGAACGTCAGGCGCGAAAAACGAGACCAGTCGTCCTTCGTCCTGTCATTCCACAAAACCTCGGCAAAGCCGAATCTCTCCGCAGGGGCCTTGCCGCCGCTCGGCCCCATCCAAAGCGCATGCCGCCCAGATGTGGAGCAGACGTTCGTTATCGTCGCCGCACCCTGCGCTCCATCTTCACGCACTTTGACTACAGATTCAAAGGCGTCTTCAAAGTCGAGCAAGGACACCACCCCATGCGCCGAAATCGACGCCGCCACTACGACAGCTACGAAAAGAATATCACGCGCAGACATGACGTGTCGATCCTACAGGACTATTATCATCATGCCCTGTTCGGAGACTTCGAGCGCGATCTTGCTGCCGGATTGCACAAAGTTGGCGTATGGCGGCACATTCGCTCCGCAATCTAGCGTCCAATCGACCTCTCCATCCAGTGCCGCGCACTCTACAAGCGTGTAGGACACCTTTCCCCTGACACGCGGCCGCGAAGTGAAGCTTACGTCAAGAGTACAGGTGCTGGGGAACTTGAATGTGGCGTTGGGAGCAACCAGTGCACCATGCACCTCACCGGTTGAAGGATCAATCTCCATTGAAAATCTGCCATCGCCCGATATCTCATAGACACCCGAATACGACTCCCCAAGGTTCGGTCGCCCCGCCGCGTCCGCAACCGAAACCCTTCCCGATCCAAGGATTGTAGCACCGCCCACATCCGAAAAGCCGTCCGGGAGGCGACCAAGCCACTTCTTCATCAGATACGCTTCCAGCCCAGAAACGACATCGTCCGCCAGCGGAGTAGAATAGTAGAGAATTTCACCTATGACGGCACCCTTCCCTGCCTCATATGACTTGTTTTCCGTATGCCCGTAGTAGTCGATGAAAGGAACGTTGAACGTGTCTGTGCCACGCACAGTGAACACCTCTGGCGCGCCAGAAAATCCCTTGGTCTGATCCACCGTTTGTCCGTTCAGACGGTTTTCGCCGTTGGCGAACTGCGAGGGACTTCCATTACGCCATATCGGGACAGGCGAAGTTCCGTCACGTCTTGCGATTGATCCGCTCGCAAATAGATTGTCGAGCAGCGGAAGCCCACCGCCATGGGAAGTGTCCTGTGCGATAAGCGCAGTCCTTGTGTTCATCGTGGCCACCGTTGCCGATGACGCGTCGTCTAGTATCCCTTCGTAATAGTTATAAAACCGCAGGCAGTTGCCGTTCCCGTCGCTTCCATACCATTCGTTGAAATCGATCCATCCGCGCTCGGGGCACGTTCCGCGCACCGATTTGACCCATGTCGGGGCACGCATACCCGTGCCATACGCAACCGCTTCTCCGACAACGAACTCGGATGACGTCTTGTTGCGCACGGCCAGCACCTGATTTACACATGTTGCTTTTCCAATATCCTTCCAGCGCACCAAGGTCGATTCATCGTCTGCATCCAACCAGAACAACCGCCCGGCGGACGGCACTTCACCTTCCTCATACGGCCTACGTCCGGCGACAACACTGCCTCCTGAAAGTTCCAGCGTCCCAGTGCAGATACCATCAAGAAGCACGGCGTCTCCGTTTGATTTCACCGTTGCGCCATCACGTATCGTCACACGGTTTGTTACGGCGCTCAATTCCGCATATCTCGCACTCGCCGCCGCCGAATATTGCGACGTCAGCCCCCATTTCTCCGAAAGGTACGCTTCGGCGGCCAGACGCTGCTTCTCTGTCACGGACTCGGTGAAGATCATGATTTCGCCGTAGCACTGCCCACCGTAACTGCTGTCTTTCACCCAGCTGTTCCAGCCGATGCCGTCGAACGGTTCTCCGTCCATGCAGACGGAAATGACCTGCCATGCGCCGTTCAAGGAAGCAGCCGTCGGATCAACCTGCTCGCCATCCACCCAGATGGAGTGGCTTGCGTTTGTGGTTACGCCGTCGGAGGTCGTTTTGCCCGTGCGCCCGAAGGCTCCGTTATCCGTGCCGATGATGGCGTTTCCGCCACCGTACTGACTCCCGAACACCATGACCACCATCTGTACAGGAATCGCCGTGCGGTAGCCCCCGTAGCCGTTTCCGTCCGAAAACGGCAGACGTCCTTGAGGGAACGCGACGTAACTCATGTCACCAGACGCGCCAGCATTGTTCATCCGGCATCCATATACGGAAGATACGTAGTCAAATGTACCGTTGTTCATGTACATTCGCCGGTTCCAGAACGAGTATGTCGCTTCTGGATTTCGCCAATCCACCACCCGTTCGACCAATGGATAGCCGTTGTATTTGGCATCGGGCCGAGGACTGGACGAGCCATAGCCAGGATAGAATTGCGTATCTACGCGCGAGAAATCGAACCAGTGCGCAACGATATTGGTGAAGGAATGATCAACAAAAGAGAACTTTCCTCCCCCAGCAAATGTCATCTTTCCGGAGTTGTCCTCGACATCAACTGACGCATCGAGACCTTCGACGCCAGCAAGAGTACAATTGGCCGCATTGTGTTTAATCGTCGCGGAACCTGCGGCGTTGGCATGGCCGAAAGAGAATTCGGTGAACGCCTTTTCAAGGAGAATCGTTCCACAGAATCCGGCATTGTCTCCCGCAAGGCCGACGCGGAGAGGAGATGAGGCGGAATAGGACTGCGCGAACCCGACCGCACTCACGACACCAGTTCCTGAGAGCGACCCCGCGCACACGGCCTCGACCCTGTTTGAGAACATAAGCGTCGGCAAGTTGCCGCCCGAAGGGACCATGACAATCGGGTTGAAGTTGGTGAACGCCGCCGAATCTTCATACCGCATCGGTATCGTTTCAGGAAAGTTGGAGACAATGTCATCCCGGCCTTCAACCCTGCGCGGCAACACCGCGAGGGACGAGGGATGACGCACTCGAATAGGTTTTGCCGCAGGAATGGCCGTGTTGTTCGCAAGAATCCAGTTGCCACTTGAAAGTTCGACGACGTCGCTACCGGGGAACATGTCGGATTCTCCGCACAGCCATATCTTCGCAGTATCCATCGCGCTCCATGCAGACGGAAAGCTCAACATGGTACAGGTCGAGCGCAACACAATCCCGTCACCTCCTGAACCGCTCATTGTCATGTTCGCGACATCGTACACAGGCTGATATCGATCATGACCGAGATAAACCGCAGAGGTACCACTTACGGTGAGCGACCCTTCCCCGCAGGCAAACACATGGCTAGACAACTGAGGTCCCGCCGTGCCGCGGAACTCCAGCGTGGCGGCGCCGTTTGTCGCGACAAGCGTGGCCCAGACGATAAGTACGTTGTTCTGCTGGGTTACGACAAGCGTAGATCCCGGCTCGAATATGATGAAGCCCCTGTTAAGGGGATCTGCGCTTACGCCGCCAATGTACAAAGTCCCGTTCTCCGGGATTGTAGTGACAGTCGTATCTGCCATGCCGCAAAAAGCGGCCACAGCCGCAAGTACCAATGCTATTCCTTTCATGGACATGCGAAGTTCTCCTTTTGTGCTATTGATGGCGGGGATTATAGCAAACTCGGTTTTCGACAGCAAGCGATATTCTTCCCTTCCATCCAAAGTCAATATTCCATTTAGTCCAATATTATGATATACTTCACGTCATGAAAACCAAGGACTACAGCGTTCTGGTCGTATGCTCGATGAGGCGGGCAGGAAGAGACTTCTTCGCGGGGATTCTAGACTCTGCATCCAGCATGAGCAACTGGTATTTGAGCACCGTCCGCCCCGGACGATTCTTCGGCTGCGGCGAACTTGTGGACGAGGACGGCAGACCGTTCGATGGAGTTATCATATCTATGCCAGGCACCGACGATGTGATGGAGCGAATCGCCAAGTCGCATACGCCCACGGTTCTCGTCAACATCACCGACCAGCGCCTCTCCGCCCGTACAGACGCCATATCATCGGTCTGGATCGACAATGCGGACGTCGGCCGTCGCGGCGCACGGCACCTTCTCGAACGCGGCGAATACAAGTCAGCGGGCTATGTCCACGAACTGAATTACCAGTTCTATTCAACAGAACGCATGATGGCTTTCCGCGACACGATGAAACGCTGCGGCCTTGAGACTACGACATTCCCGGACGACTATCCGGCATCGGCAAAGGCACCTTATGCCAAACCTCCTGCGGCGTTCCACCTGCCATCCTCCGACTATATGGACAGACTGCGGAATTGGGTGCGCAAGCTTCCGAAGCCCGCCGCCGTCATGGCGACCTCCGACATGCGGGCTGCCGATGTCATCAACGCCTGCCGGGCGGAGAACATTCCGGTTCCATCACAGGTGGCGGTCATCGGCGTGGACAATGACTTGACGCAGCACGAAAAATGCGGCATGAGCATTTCAAGCGTCGTCCTGGACATGCGCAGGATGGGCCAGCAGGCCACCCGGGAACTCGACTTCCTTTTCAACCACCCCAGGTGGAAAGGGAGGATACACGAGGCGCTGATTCCCGCCAGGGACGTGTTCACCGGAGAGTCGACGTCCCGTTCGCTCTCCGCTACACGGCTTGTCAAGATGGCACTTGAATTCATTTACTCCAATCGCACGCGCAACATTACGCCTTCTGACGTCGTCGCCCACCTCGGCTGCTCGCGCCAGTTGGCATATCTGCGCTTCTCGCAGGCCGGCAATACGACAATCCGGCACGAAATCGAAAAGGCGCGGATGGAAGAGGCGCAAAAGCGCATCCAGTCCGGCGAAAGGGTGAACGACATAGTCAGGTCGATGCAGTTCACTTCCGCCAACCAGGTCTATCGCATCTACAAGCGCCACTTCGGCCGCACCATCCGCCAAGTCGATGCGTGACCAATAATGGAGAGTCTGCATTCTATGCCGACTCGAGCCACAGGTCGCGGACATCAGATACAAGGCGAAGTCCAAGATCCTCGTGACGACTAGTTGTCCATCCACCACGCAGGCGGAATCTGGTAGTTGATGAGCCCGGCGTCAAGGTAGTCCGTCGCCTTCATGTCGTGCCCGACCAGCCTCAAGACGTTCGCAAACTCGGTATCGAACGAAGGCGTGGCACCATACTTGCCCGTGCCGCGCACATCGGTGCCCCAAGCGGCGGAAGCGCCGTAGCGGTACATGTCAGCCCAGTCCTTTCCGCAAAGCCGATGCCACGTAGTCTCGATGAATCCGAAGCCGCCGATCTTGGCGATATAGTCCGCCATCGGCTTCATCGCGTTGTAGTTCATCCACGGACACCCGGCCACGGGGAAACCCTTCTCCTTGAAGTACGCCATTGTGGGCCAGTCCTTGCGCGTTTCTTTCATGTTGCCGTAGGAATACTGCCAGTCGCAGATGATCACGTCCTTGGGGAGCGTATCCGCGAGCGCGGCCGTCGTCTTCGTGCCATGATGCACATAGCCCTTCCAGCGCGGGTCGCCGCGTTCGAGAAGCATGTCATGCCAGATCATCGCGCGCGCACCGCGCTGCTTCACGAATTCGGCGAGTCCGGCGATGTGCCTGCATACGAGCTCGGCGTATGGCGTCTTGCGGCACTCCGGGCACGTCGGAGGCTGTGCCTCGTCGCAGCCGAGGTGGAAGAACGGCGGACGCCCGAAGTCGTCGTGCATCTCGGCGATCAGTTCGCGCAATACGCGTTGCGTCTCAGGATTAGAGATGCACCAGTTCCACCCGCCCGGCTCGAAAAGCGGCTCGTACTCTGGCGCAATGTCAAGAACTGAATGCTTGAGCGAACGGGTGCGCGAGGAGGTCCCGTGCCCGTACACGTTGACCTGCGGTATGAGCGTTATGCCGAGGTCACGTCCAATCGCCGCAAGGCGGCGCACCTCCGCCTTCGTCATCGTCGGATTCGGCCAGTGCCACCACGGATGCTTCTCGCTTGCGTACATGCCCCACGGCTCGATAATCGCGTAGTTGAATTTGAGGAGCGCCGCCAAACGGATGGCGCGTTCCATCTGCTGCGGACGTACCTCCGGGAACCAGCACAGATGGACGGCCCGGAACGCGAGATGCGGCGAGTCGGAGATGGAGAGCGCAGGCAGAAGGCGACCCTGCGTCTTCATCGTGCCGCGCTTCGCGATGGCGAGCTGCCTCAGCGAATACGCCGCCCACCTGACGCCCGCGAGGGTGCGGGCCGCAATCCTGACGCCCGACGCGTCGGCGACAACCGCATATGCCTCTTCCTTCACGGCAGGACGGCCAGTCCCCAATCCGCCTCCTTCTGCCAAGGGGAGATTCGTCGCCCCCGCCACGACCTTCGGCGCGTCTTTCCCGTACCACTCCGCGAAATGGCGCGACAGCCATTCAACCGCCGCCTCATCCGGGCAGTCCACGGCCACGGTCGTTGATGCGTCGAACGCAACGGGGTTGTCCATGTCGCCCGTGAACTCCACCGGCATCGGCAGCGGCGCAAGTTCGATGGCATCGGGATTCACCTCGTTCCCAGCAAACGAGGCGAGCGGGATCAAAAAGCATAGCATTAAGTTTTTCATAGTCACTCCGGCGAGCAGTTGACGCCAATCTTCCTAAGCCGCTCCACATGTGCGCCGAGGCGCGGCAGGAATTCCCCGAGGTCGCGCACCTTCGGAGCAGTCCATAGCACCTCTGACAGGGCCGCCGCGCGAGTCCAGCACTTCCAGTCGAGGTCGTCCTCCGAGTTCGTGTACTCGGTCCAGTTGCAGCCCTCGCCGCCCATGACGTACTTGTGGAACTCCGGCGGAATGCCCGCAAGCGGATCGTACTCGTAAACTTTCGACGCCGGTATGCGCCGGTTGGAGTAGTACGGATACTTTGCCGGGTCGTCCGGCTCGGCCGAGGCGTAGCAGAAATACGTCCACTTGTACGCGCACATCACGACCTCGTGACCCTTCTTGGCCGCCACCACGCCGCAGTCGGGACTGCGCCAGCTCATCACGGCAAGCCCTGACGGTATCTCGCCCTCCGGGTTCTCGCCCCACCATATCGGGCGCTTCCCCTTCTTCGCGACGTAGTTGGCGAAATGCCCGTTCATCCACGCCTGCAGCTCCTCGGGCGTCTTCGCACCGACTGCCTCCATTCGCGCCCTGCACTTCGGGCAGGCCTCCCAGTTGGCCATCTTCACCTCGTCGCCGCCAATGTGCAAGACTGGATCGGGGAAGAGTTCGCATACCTCGTCCAAAACCTCCTCGAGGAAGCGGATGGCCTTGTCGCTTCCGGCGCAGTACACGTTGTCGACAGCGTTCGTCGGCTTTTGCGAAGGGTCGTCAGCGAAGCACAGCAAGTCGGGAAACGCCTGGAGCACGGCGCGGGAATGCCCTGGAATGTCGATTTCGGGGACGACCCGTATATGGCGCTCTGCGGCGAACGCGATGATCTCCTTTATCTGAGCCTTCGTGTAGAAGAATGGGCCATACTCGCCGGGTGCGCCTTCGGGGACGGAATCGAGAATGTACTTGTGAGCCTTGGAGTACGGACGCCTCGACGCAACCGTCGTCAGCTCTGGATATCGGTTGATCTGAATGCGCCATCCCTGGTTGTCGGTAAGGTGCCAGTGGAACACGTTCAGCTTGTGCCGCGCCATGAGGTCGAGAAAGCGCTTTACAGAGTCCATGCCGAAGAAATGGCGGCTCTCGTCGAGCAGCAGCCCGCGCCACCTGAACGCCGGGTAGTCTTCGATCTCGACGCATGGGCACGTGACTATGCCATTGCTCACCGACGACAGCTGGGAAAGCGTCTGGCGGGCGTAGAACGCACCTGCGGCATCTGCGCTCGCGACAGACACGCCGCCCGAGGAAACGACAAGCCGGTATCCTTCGGAAGGCAGCGACGCATCAACCGTCTCACGAATCGGTATCTCACCCGTCCACGTCGTCTTGGCGACGTGTTCGCCGCCTGTCAGCTTCATCTGGCGCGGTGCCGGCACAAGCGCCGACGCGCCCCACGCCGTCCATCCGGCAACCGCCGCGAGAATTGTTCCGCATATGATTCTCGTTTTCATGGCTCTCCTTCCATCAATGCTGGGTTAAGCAAAAATGGTATCACACCGACATATTCAATCCCAGACTCGTCTCGTGTCAGCCGCTTCATCCCGCCAACCACCACGATCTTCCTGAAGAAATCGCCGCTCTTCCTCAGCGACAAGGTCTCCTGATTCCGCTTCTCTGCGGACTCAACGGAAAACGCACTCTGTATGTACAGCTTCTTCGAGCCCAAATTGACGACAAAGTCGATTTCGTGCTGTCGTATGGACTGCCTTCCCCCTGTTCTGGACGCAATCGGCACAACCCCCACGTCAACATTATAGCCCCTGATCGACAGCTCATTGTATATCACGTTCTCCATCAAGTGGTCTTCTTCAACCTGGCGGAAATTCAACCTGGCATTCCGCAGTCCGACGTCTTCGGCAAAATACTTGTAGGGCGTGTCGAAATAGGACTTCCCCTTTACGTCGTACCTAAGGACCTTCGAGAAGAGAAATGCGTCGCAAAGATAGCCCAGATAGCCGTTGAGCACATGGTCGTTCGTCTTTACGTTCAACACCGACCGAAGCGTGTTGACAAGCTTATGCGGGTTGGTCAGACTTCCGACGCTCGACGAAACGGCGTCAACGACACGGTTCAGAACGTAGTCGTCCCTGATTCCGTGTCGTTCGCAGATGTCCTTGACGTAGACCCTCTCGAAAAGTCCCTTGAGATACCTTGACCGCTCGTCGTCGTCCTCTTCGAGAACCGCAAGCGGCATGCCTCCCCATGTAATGTACTCCTCAAACGCTGTCGGCGCATCCTTCCCGGTCGCCTCGACGTATTCGGCGAACGAAAGAGGATGAAGTCGGATCTCAAAACCCCTGTCGCGGAAATTCGTGGCGACGTCCCTTGACAGCATCTGTGAATTAGAGCCTGTGACGTAGATGTCAACGCCGGGAAGCTTAATCAGCCCGTTCAGCACATCGTAAAACGATATTGTCGCCTTGGATCCAGGGACTGACGACGGAACCTCCTCGCACATCTGTATTTCGTCTATCAGGACATATGTCCTGCCGCGCCGCCGTCCGACACGCTTCCTTATGTACGCCGACAGTTCCCGAGGATCCCGAAGACTCTCAAAAGAATCATCGTCGAGAGCGACTTCGATGATATGCTCCGCCTTGACACCCTCGGAAAGCAGCTGTCGCTTAAACAGGTTGAACAGCAGATAGCTCTTGCCGCAGCGACGAAGCCCCGTAACGACTTTCACAAGTCCGTTGTGCCTGTGCTTGACAAGTTTGTCGAGATACGACTGACGCTTGATTTCCATAGATATCCTTTGCGATTCAAAAAGAATTAACTTGTTAACCTTTTTTGAACTGCGGGAAGTATATCATAATTGCACTGGAAATGGAAGCACCGGCGCGCCCCACGCCGTCCATCCGGCAACCGCCACTGCTAATGGAAAGACAAGCCTAGTCACTTTTTTACTTCATCCTAATCACATTCAGCCCGAATAGGACATCTTCATGTCGAAGGACTGGATGTTCGGCGTGACGAGGCGATTCTGCCGCCCGTTCGTCGCCGGCAAACCCGCCATCACTGGCGTAATGCCAAGGTAGAATTGGCTGCGCTGCCCCTCGACTTTAAGATGCCCATTCCTGTTTATGGTGATGATGGCACTTATCGGATCGTCCCACGCAATCAAGTGCCGCGCATGCTTCCAGCGCTTCACGTCCTCTTCGGGATAGGCAGTGTGCGTCTTGACCATCCAGTCGTAGCTCGCAGAGTTGAGATCGAGATATACGATGTTCTCCAAGATGCGCACGTGGTCGCAGTGGTGGTGGCCATTGATCACGAGGCGGACGCGCCCCGGATGCCTTGCATTCGCCTCGTCGAATATCTTGCGCACTGCCGCGCGGTCGGGAGAGCCGTCCTCGCGCTCGTAGCTGGCGTGGCTCGTCACGATGCACGGATACGGTGAACTCTCGATGGTCGCCTTGAGCCATTCCAGCTGCTCCGGCGGAACGCGGGTTATGAGACTCCCGCTCTTTCGCCCGACGGCATAGTAGTTGCTGTTTGAGTAATGGACCCACTTGCCGTCCATCAGGCAGTTGTTGGTGTCCGTAACGATAAAGCGAAACCCGCCACGGTCGAAGTGGTAGTAGCCGCGCGAGAGACGATACGCATCAAGCGTCTCCTCGTGGCTGTTGCCGTCGTCGTCGTGGTTGCCGACCGTGTGGTAGGTCTTGATGCGGAAGTCGTTGTAGAAATCCACGTAGTCCTTGCACTTGGCCGGCGTGTGAGTGAAGTCGCCCATGTGGATTATGAAGTCCGCCTTCGCCTTCTCGGCCCGGCCAAGGATGCGCTCCAGCCATTCGCGCGTATCGTGCGGGAACCTACCCGGATAGTAGTGGATGTCGGCAAACGCACAGAACTTCACCTCGCCGTCGTCACGAGTGCCCCCCGCGCCCTGCGCGGCTCCACCGCCCGCGCCAGTGGCGCTGCTGAGCATGCCGGTCGCCGCCGAAAGCGCGGAGAGCTTGACGAAGTCGCGTCTGTCCATTCTATCCTTCATGCTTCATTCCTTGCTTGCGTCCAGCGACTTGCAGCTTATCTATTTTACATGAAAGTGATTACCATGCCCAGCGGCATGTTTTTAACAGTCACAGGTGCAGGCTCGCCCTCGACATCGCAGCCGAATACCGAATATACGGGCGTTACGGTATAAGTGTCGGTCGCACCGCCTTTCGCCCATTCTACGACAAGATTGCCGTCCGACCCGCCGCTGATGGCAACGCCGTTCTTTGTCCATTTGTAGGACTGTGCGCCAACTGCGGCTGCCGAGATAGTCTTCGACCCTTCAAACTTTGTGATCCGCACGTTGTCCAGAACATCGACCCATTCCTCGTGGCCGTCGTATCCGCGTCCGGAAACCGTAAGCCCCTCCGCCGTGAACAGCTCCCCGCCGACGGTGTCGTAAAGTCCGGGAACGCCGTTCGCCACGTACGGAACGAAGTCGCGAACCATTTCGCCGTTGTCGTAGATGGTGAAGCGGTAGAGCCGGATCTTCGCAAAGTTGTTTGATCCGTCATAATCCGATCCTATTTTCAGAGTGCTCGTGCAGTTTGGTTTGGTCCAACCTGCAAGAGTGGAATCACCGTTGTACACTCCCCCGGACGCATTCGGCGAAAAACGCACCTGGTTGTTCGGAGCGTCAACCATAAACAGCCTACGCTGATGGTCGCATAGGATACTATCGACATCGGCAGTTACCCACGTCTTGCTGAAAACATATCTATATTTGGCATTATTACCTCCAGTGTCGCTGGTATAAAGGCGACAGTAACCGCCTGCATCCTTAGCTTCAAACACAAACTGCTGTATCTTGTTGTTCGCATTGGCGAACGAGAAGTCCACGACGAGTTTCGTTCCCTGATTGGGCCTGTAGCCGGTGTCTATCGACTGCGCCCCCGTGAAGAGCGCGAATGCATCGCGGTCACGGTCTGAAGAGACCGCAACATTGCCGCCTGCCTTCGGGAAACTGACCATTCCGGCATCGCCTCTAGACCACGACACTTTCACAAATGTATCGCCATACTTGAGACCTGGTGCGCCGTTCTGCACAAACGGGACATACTCTCGCACAAGGGAACCGCTCTCGTATATCTTCAAACCATAGATGCGGACAGGTGCAAAGCTACCTCCGGCTGCAGTAGAACCGATTTTCAGCGTCCGAGTTGCATTTGCCGTAACCCACGGTGCGCTGCCCTTCACGGAAAAGTTCGTCCATCCCGCCGTCAGGATTGTCGCGGAGCTGTTTGCCGCGTCGAGAATGGCGGTACGACGGACATGAAATGCATTGGTCTGCACCGGAATACCCGTATTCATCCACGAGTTTGTGCCTATGCCAATTACGACGCTGTCTATATTTTGAAAAAGCCTGAAATGATTGGTAGGGCTGGCAGTATCGCCGGTGTCGGCGCCAAGCATATACCAGGTTGAAGTATTGGTCCTGTTCGCAGCCAATGCATAGTCAAATTCAATACGCGTGTTTGCACCTGGCAGGTAACCTGTATCGATGAAATGACCGCACGTCGGGTCGTCGGTCGTTTCGACAAATCCGTCGTCGGCGATTCGTTCGACGGCACCACCTGCCGAGAGCCCTTCAAGGTTGCATTCGCCCGTATGGAATACGCCGCTTACGGTGTCGCGGAAGCCCGGAACGTCTCCCTTGACGCACGGCACGAAATTTGCCACGATCATACCACTGCGATAGAACCGCGCGCCGTAGATGCGGGCCTTTGAGCAGTACGAGGGAGCATTTGTCGAAACGTTGGTGTTGGCGCTAGTACGCCCAAAAAGGCTGAGCGGAAACGTGTTCCGACCGTCAACAGGCCTGGTTCCATCTGTCGCGACCATTTTGTTCGTAGCACTTCCTGTAACAAAGGAAACCATGCCATCGGGAACATCCACGACAAATGTATGTCGACGCGTGTCACGATCGGCCGAGGGCAATATGGTTCTCCCAGTTGGCCATCCCTTGCCAACGCAAAAAGACATGGCCGACCCACTGTCCTGAAAGTAAAACTCTGCTGTCTGGAAAGATGCCCCCATATAACCGCCTAAAATGCGTGCCTTGGGCTGGGTAATATCGGCAAGCGCGTAGTCGACCTCCACTCGCATATCCGTGTCAAGCAGAACGCCAGTGCTGATCGCAGTCGTCCCGTTGCTCTCTATGTAGCCGTCGTCGTCAAGCGTGTCATAGTCGCCGCCAATCGTCAGCGGCGTCTTGCTTCCAAGGAGATGCTCGCGTATAAACGAACCGCCAACAGAATCGATAAAGCCCACTTCACCGCCCTTCACGACCGGCTTCCAGCTATGGACGAGGTCGTAGTCGCCCCCGCCGTTCTTCTCATAGACCTTGAACGAGTAGATGCGGCATGAACCATTAAGCTTTACTGTCGCAGCCGTATTCGTCGTACTGGTTGCAAAAAGCACGATAGGATACTCGGCATTGCCGTTGTCGGCAATACGGTCCGCCGTTGTCTTGGTGTGGGTCGGCGTGTCGCTTCCCGGAGCATAGAGCTTGACGGTCTTCTCCGGCAGATCGTAGACTACGACATGCCGACTCGTGTCGCCGGCGATAAATGATCCACACCAACCGCCCAGCTCAGGCTCAAGGTTGGAACCGGCGTTAAGCCAGAGTGCACACCGCGTACCGGAACCTCCGTCCGCGCCGAATATATATCGCTGTGCAACGACAGAGTCAACCTGAAAGTCTATTTCCAGCCTCGTATTTGACTTGAGACGGTAGCCCGTGTTGACGGCCTGTCCGCCTGACGACGCGACGTACGCATCATCCGCGAATGCAGAGCATGTTACTGCCGCCACAGCAATCATCAGTAGTCGTTTCATTGTTTTGTTTTCCTTTCTGTTGACATGACAAAACTAACTAGCCGTGCAGATCATGTAGAAAGAACTCTACACGCTCTGCACGTTCTACACGGCCGATTCTGCCGCGTATTACGCCTTGTTCTACAATGAGGGGGGGGGGGGGGGGGGATGCCCGTTGC
>Ga0265299_10001725_pt1 | contig 24058 bp, 29 predicted proteins | sample AusTroGonzalo_MG_4_FD_193485 | JGI IMG/M metagenome (GOLD analysis project Ga0265299, IMG submission 193485) | Bovine rumen microbial communities from tropical cattle in Woodstock, Queensland, Australia - Gonzalo_02 | ecosystem: Host-associated > Mammals > Digestive system > Stomach > Rumen ... | reverse complement strand
ATACTGTGTCGATGACATTAAAGGTGAAAGAGCAAAAAACATAGTAAACTTCCTAGGATTAAAAACATTCAAAGACGTATGTACCTTGAAAGAGGAAGATTTACTAAAAGTCCCAGGAATAGGACCAGTACTGGCTAAAAAAGTAATGGAGGCAATCGGATGAAAAACAAAGTAATGACCTACGTCTATAACTGCTGGTATGACGTACACTGCCACAAAAGAGAAGACATTGAAAAAATCGTAGAGCAAACTATTGAAGAAAACCCCCACATCACAAATTACACAAAATTAGGAATGTTAGCAAAAAGGAGATGTATGAATGAACTCAGACATTGAAGAAAAAATAAACAAGTACAAAAAATATGTTCCTGGTGAACTATACTCACAGGAATACAATAATCAACTTAAACAAGAAGCAGCAATACAAGAAAGACATCACATAGCAGATCTATTATTCAATGAATGTCCCTTTCACATTACACTCCAGGAAAAAAATGAAGTTCACCATCTCATCGATATGATTAAGAACTTCAAAGAAATGCACGGCAAAGCCAGTGAAGAAACAATCATATTAGCATTCATCTTCTATGTGAAAATTGGGAAAGATACAAACATCAGAATCCAAAAATACAAAATAACAAAAAAATACCAATTAACCCATAATACATTTGAGATAATCCTCTGCAAACTTAATCTATACTTCTTAAAGGAATCATATATAATTCCAGTCGAACCCAAAGGAATAGACCACAATCTACTATACAAAGGATAAAATAGAGTACAATACAATGAGAAAGCGTAGACTTACTAATTCATATATTATTGTAAGAGGCAAAAAAATGCCCGAACCCGACCGATGGTTAGAACCACAGTTAAACCGAAAGTACTGGAGACTGTTAGAGATACAAAAGATGCAATCACATATCCCTAACACTTGCCCAGAATGTGGTGAACCATTAACCGTAGATGACGAACAGGTATACTGCAACAATTGCGGTTTGGTATGCTTAGATAGTACAGAATATACGGCAGGGTTAAAGTATACTTTGCCTTATGGATTAAAATTAGGATAGGGAGTGTATTATGAATTAGTTTCAGGCATGATGTTTAGGCTGGGAAAGAGATTAAACAGTTAAAAACACGCTACGGATAAAAATATTTTTAATAATATCATCAACATGCCTAAATAAATTTACCTGATTTTAAGCGTTTTCAGACGGTCACTTCAATGTAGTAATTAGAACTTCATATATTTGGATTAAAAGCAATTTTTACAGCAGCAGTCTTTTTGGATTTTTCATAATAAGTCTCCAAAATAAAAATTAGATAAGAAATATTATATTTCCTGGTAAACCATCATGCCGAAGCTAATTCATAATATAAACTCCCTTTTATCCTAAAATTCCTTTTTTTATATAAAATGGTGGTTAAGAGAAGTAAATGACTATCGGAATCATTTATTATACTTAGAATCTAATCATAATAAAATGGTGAACAAATAAAATAAGGTTGGTGCAAATCCAACCACCACCTCACTTTTCAAACTCATTTTATCATTAATTTTTTAGGGGGAACTATCTAATGGTAGAAACTTACAAATACAAAAGTAAAATCGCAACTGCAATATCATTCATTGCAGCATTTATAGTATTCATAGGACGAGACGGACTAACACAAATAATGCCTGCCGAATATGCAAACCTAATTCCATTTATTATTTTGCTAGCAGGATACATTGTAACACAAACCACAGAAAACAAACGTGTAGCAGTAGCAGAACAAATGCAATTAGAAAAATTTGCAAAACTAGTTCCAACTGAAGATGTTGATCCAACTGCGGAATATGAAAATGAAGAATATCCGACTGTTGGTGATGACGATGGTACAGCATGAATGTATACATGAAGACCAACTAATCGGACAATCACGAAAAATAGAATCATTAGAAACAAGAGCCGATTACAAAGAAGAATCGATAAAAGAATTGAAAGCAGACATGAAAGAATTAAAAGAAAGTATTGGTTCATTAGACAAAACAATAAATGATTATATCATAAAAAGTATTGAAGATGACAATACTTTAAAATCTCATATAAATTCATTAGAAAATCGTATAACTGCATTAGAAGCTTCCAAAGCAGAACAATGGAAATTATACATTGGCTTAGGAACAGCTGTAACAGTTATTTCTTTTTTTATTAATAATATCATATTAAAATAGAAATGCCCTATAAAGCATAACAATGTTATATAAATCACATATTTTCTAAAAAAATGAGCACATTTGTTCTAAACTGTTCTAGAAAATTTTCCGAAAACAAGGTGAGAACATGGGAGTAGTAGAAGATTCACCTCACTTTAATGAGATAGTAAGATTGCTTTCATCTGGTAAAGGTGGAACATATGTATCCAATTACCTATTTGATAATTACGGTGAAAAAATTTCTCATGCTACACTGAACCGCTACAAAAAAAGTAATATCAAAATTGATGAGCAAGTTCACCAGGAATTAGAGAACATCATTGAAAAAACAGTTAAAGAAGAAACTGACAAAAAAGTTGAACTAATTGAAACTGCGGAAAATGATAAACAATTAGTAGCTAAAAAAACTGCTGAGCAATTACAAAGCTTATTAGATGTTAGTGAGGATTACCCCGAAACTGTTAAAAAAATGGAAGAGGAAGCCAAAGACCCCACCTCAAAGATTTCCTGGAAAGATGTAGCTAAAGAAAAACGCAACGCTAAAAAATTATACTTGGATTATATGAAATCTCAAGAAACCAATGTTGAAGTTAATATTGACAACAACCTTGGAACTTTTGTAGATGATTCTGAAGTAATGAGGTTTATAAATGAATCCGAAGCTGAAGAACAGAGTAGTAAATGACTTATACATTTTCTACCGTACTTTTGTAGCTTCGATGTTTAGTAAAAATGTTCATGCTCCACATATACAGGAATTATCCAAAGCATTAATGAACATAGCATACAATCCTAATGCTAAAAACCGTTTATGTGTAGCAATGCCTCCGCAGCACAGTAAATCAAGTATTATCACATTAGCTTATACAGTATGGTTAATATGTAGAGACCCTACACTAAAAATTTTAGTAATCAATGCCGAATCAACATTATCTGAAAAATTCGGTATACAAATAAGGCAGCTAATACAATTAGTAGGACCTTTATTTGGTTTAAGAGTCAGTAATGTTAAATCCAGTAAAACTCACTTAATGTTTGAGAAAAACGGCAAACTATGCACTGGTGAAATAAGATTAACAGGGTCAACGGGTAGTATAACAGGCCACCCAGTAGACATATGCATAATTGACGATCCATATAAAGGAATCGACGATATTAGTCCAACATTATTACAAAAGAAAATTGACTGGTTTAACCTAATTGTAGAGCAAAGACTAAAAGAAGACACTGAAGAAAATGTCGACTCCAAACTAATTATCGTTCACACCAGATGGCATAGTGATGACCTTCAAGGCTACCTATGGGAAAATGACAGAGACAGTTATGACTGGATAAACTTCCCAGCCATAGATGAAAACGATAATATCTTATGGCCTCAATTTTACACTAGACAATTTTATGAGAACAAATTAAGAAGACAAGGAAATAGAAACTTCCAAGCATTGTATCAACAAAAGCCAATCGATGAAACTGGAGACTACTTCAACATCGACAAACTAATATTCCATGACGAACCATTCAACCAATACTACGCAGCAAATTGCAGAAGCTGGGATATGGCATTCACCAAAGTAGAAAAAGGATACGATGACAAAAAAGACTACACTGTTGGCGTGCCAATGTTCAAAATCAACGATTGGCATTACGCAATAACAGATTTTGAATACGGACAATTTGGAGAGGACAATATAAGTCATGTTCAAAGCATAGCCAAAGCAGATGGAATCAACACTCCAATACTAATAGAACCAGGTACAAAAGGAGGAGCTGCAAAAGAAGTATTCAGACTATGGAGTGAAGATTACTTAACAGGCTACAACTGCCAACAATCATTACCAGACGGGACAAAAGTAGACAGAGCATTCGGATTTAAAAATGCAATCCTCGACGGTAAAATTCATGTTTACATAATGGATGAACGTAAAAGACAATTATTCATTAATCAACTAAGAGCATTCCCAAACAGCAAACATAAAGATATTGTAGATGCATGTAGTTACGCATACAACTACCTTAACACTACAGATGAAGATCTTTATGGAACTGGAGATGCCGAATACTAATTATTATATTTTTTTTGGAGGTAGAAAATCCATGGGACTTACAGATATAGTTACAGGAATATTCTCAAGAAAACAATCATTACCTGGAACTCAAGAAGACCAATTCTACTATGGTAGTGGTAAACATAAATATAAGAGAATATTGCAGTACAAAGGTAAAAGATTAAACTACAATCAAGCTAAAAGAGTGTCCCGTGACACTCAAGTGAAAGTAGGACTTGACATTCTCAATTATTTCTTATTATCCAAAAGTTACATCATCACATCAGCAAGTGATGACCCTGAAGATGTAGCTATTAAAGAATTTGTTGAAGAAATGTTAGAGAACATGACAATACCTTTCCGTGAAGTAGATAAAAACTTGAACACTGCAATCAAGTATGGTTTCAGTGCTAACGAAAGAGTCTACACACTCAATAAAGATAATCGTATTGTCATTGATGCAATCTATCCAATTCACATGAGGACACTACAAGATGAACCTTTTGTGTTTGATGCTAAAGGTGAACTGATAGCTATTCACCAGGAAACTGATTATGGTAACGTTGACATTCCAATTGAAAAGATAATGTTATACAGTTTTGACGCTGAATTCGATGAGGTTGCAGGTCATAGTATTTTGACTGAAATAGCTGACTTCACAAATGATAAGAAAGCTATTTTGAATTGGTTATTAACTTATCTGCATAAGCATGAGAATCCAACTTTGTTTGCTAAAGTTGCTCAAGGTGGAGCAGCTAAAAAAGTGAGAAAAGCTTTGGATGCAATTGCAGGTGGAAAAACCAATATTACCGTAGGCCAAAACGATGACCTTGGAGTATTAGAAAGTAGCCATCGTGGTGAAACTTTCTTCAAAGCATTAACCTTATTTGACAATTACATCTTCAGACGCTTCTACCTAGGAAACCTGGCATTAGGTGACCCATCTCAAACAGGAAGTTATAGTCAAAGTGAAACTCAAATGAAAATGTCACATTCAGTAATGAATGGTATTCAAGAAGACAAAGCGAATAGCTGGCAGAGATTAATCAATGAAATTGTTGAAATGAACTTTGGTGTATCTGCCAACAAACCTAAATTTGCTTATGAATCCTTCACTGAAAAAGACTACTTAAACTTAGTCAATACATTAAAAGACCTTGTTACAGATGGAGTCATTGATTATAATAGTCCATGGTGGAAAGAATTAATCGCAACTACAGTTCAAAAAGAATCTGGCGTGAAAGTAGATACAAGTAATGTCAGTGAAGATGATGTGGATTATGGTTATCAACCTCCACTTCCTGGAGATGATCAAGTACAGGATATATTAGCAAAAGTGTAGGTGGTGATGTCTTTTGACTACAAATAGCATGAAGTTGAAAAGGCAGGTAGAAACCAACACTCGCAGAATGAGAATGCTAATGCTAATGGTAGAACAGGATATTCGTAGAAGGTCTCAGAATGCACAGGACATTGATGATTGGATGGAAAAATTATCACCTTTCATTCATGAAGATGTTTTTGTAACTGGAATTTATTCTGCGAAAATGGCAGCCATCATATCCAAGATAGCTAGTGCTGTAACAATTAGTTCATTGCCAAAGGGAATGAATCAATCTGTTACGAAAGGAATCATAAGTGAATGTTGCTACACTTACGTTAAAGGAGCTACCCGTGAAATGCAAACTGAAATGCAAAAGTTTGCAATTGATTGTTATAATAAGAAAATGACTGCTGTTGAAATTGGTGAGGCTTTAGGTGAAAGATTCAGTGATTTGACTAAGGCCAGATGTCAAGCAATAGCACGTACTGAAACTATGAGAGCTTCTAACTTAGCTAATTTGGTTCAAGCTAGGAATCGTGGGGCTAAAGGTTATACTGTTTTTTGTAATCCTGGAGCATGTACATACTGTCAAAAAGAGTATGGTGACTTTAAAGAGAACGGTGATTTCATAAATGAGGCTACTGTTTATGATATAAACGATACTGTGAATTTTCCGCCTTTACATCCAAATTGCCGCTGCACTCCAGCATTCATATACTAACTAATTTTTGAGGTAGATCAACAATGTTGAATGGAACTAACATCTGGACAAATGGACCTATGAAACTATGGGTTAACAACAAACCTGCAAAAGTCTACGTCCCAAAATCAAACATCAAATCAACTTATGACACATTACAATCAAGATTATCAACGGAAGGAAGCATTCCTATTGGAATAGACCACCTTCCAGATGATATAATAAAAGCCAATCCCATATTGGCTAAACTAAACTTACTCAATGTAGGTGAAATCACCGAAATTGAGTATGCCAATGACACAATCAGTATTGTCGAGGCCGAATTAACCAATCCACAAATACGAGCCTTATACGAGGCTGGTGAACTGGATATGGTAAGTATTGTAGCAAATTCTACAACTAGTGCATGTCCAAAAGATTACGATTACATAGTAAACAGCACTGACATCACTAGAGTAGATATAGTGGAAAAAGGAGCATGTCCAACATGCAATATACCAAAACCCACAGATTCTAGTGATGATACTGTGGTGTATGCTAGATACTCAATTAAACAAGAGGAGGAAACTAATATGGCAGATGAATTAACTGCGGAATCTATTCAAGAAATTGTTAACACTGCTCTTAACCCAATCAAAGAGTCTTTGGAAAAACAAGAAAAAAGAATAGCAACTATTGAAGAAAAAGTCAACGGTGAAAATGCCCCTGGCAAAGAAGATAAAGTTGACGAAAAAGTAGAAGCTAAATTAGCTGAAATGAAATTAGAAACTGCTAAAGCTCAAGTTAAAATGGGCATAATGGCTGGTAAAATCTTACCTGCTCAAGAAGAGTCAATGGTAAAAATGTGTGCTGCTGATTCCGAAGCATTCAGTAAAATGATGGAAGACGCACCAGTACTTGTACCATTAGACAAAAGAGAATCATTATTAGCTGGTGACGCTGGAGACGATGACGGAGATGAAGGGGAAGATGGTGACCCTGAACCAACTCCAGAACAAAAGAACGTTGACTCTGTATTAGCAAGATTCGGTGGTGAATAAATATGGTTAATCAACCAGGAATGGAATTAGAAAACAAGGGAAGCTTTGGTGTAACTCACATCTTCAAAGCAAAACAAGGTAACAGAACCTACGGCACTCAATACAATGCTATGGGTAAAACCAAAGGTGTAAGTTACGCTAACGAAATCAAAAAAGGTGACTTCGTAAAAATATCTGGTGACGAAGAGGTAGTAAAATGCAGTGCAGGAGATGCACCAATTGGTATTGCAATTGATGATTTCTACCATGTAGGAGCAATCCCAAAATCATCTGCAAACTGGGGTAGTTACGATAACAACTGTTACGTAAAAATTGAAACTTTCGGTAGAAAAATCAAAACTGTACCATTAGAAGCAGCTAACAGTGCAGTAACCGCAGGAAACTACATCAAAGTAGGTTCAACCACCTACGGCAAATTCGACAAAGACTCCAATGCAACCCACAACATTGCATTAGAATCTGCAACTGCCTCAAGTGGAAAACTTATCAAAGTATTATTCGGATTCATTCCAATGTAAAAAAAATAGTGGAGGTATCTTAAAATGGTAGAATTTTTAAATGACGATGCTTTTTTACATAAGCAAAACAGAGAATTCTATGCTCATGAAAAAGCTCATGAACAATTATTCTTTTTAAATTTATTTGAAGTACATCAAAATGAAACTGGAACTTTCACCAGTATTTCCAGTGAAGTTTCAGCAGCTAAAGAATTAGCAGACAAGATCATGTCACAACCAACCAATTACGCTGAAGGTGTTGAATTCACTGACATTGACTTTGCAGATGAAGAACCAACCAGTGGCGTATTAGGTGGAAAAGGTTTCGGATTCAGATATTCCGATTTCTGGAAAAGAAACGGTATGATGTCATCCACCTACCCTGTTCGTGTGACTAAAGCGGTTTCTGCTTTATGTATTTATACAGATATTCTTATCAACAATGCATTAACCAATAGTGCAGCTGTTGCTAACGCTCCAACCTTAACTAAATGGACTGATGAAACAGCAGCAGACCCTAAAGGAGACATTGTTGACATTCAAGAAGCATTCAGTAACGATGGTTACAGATACAGAGCAACTGATATATTATTATCCAGTACTGAATACTTTGCATTATGCAAATACTTGGATTCCTTGGACATCAAATATGACCAATTAAACTTAAATTGGAATGGTGTTAACTACTGGAACTTGGAAACTGCAATGCCTGCAGGCCAATACACCGCATTAAACAGAAACGTTCCTGCCGTAGTATTAGAAAAATACACCAACCCAGAATTCAGTACTATCCAACAAGCTATCAACACTGCTAAAGCTAACAAAAACGATGCTGAATTGAAAAAATTACCAGATGCATTAATCAACTACTACAGCTACAAACCTGAAGGCCAACCAGAAATCAACAGAGATTTATTCTGGTTCAACATGATGCCTAACGTTGTAGAACCTCACAGTGTAATGCACGGTTCATTCACAAGCTAGAATCCCTTTTCTAGCTTAAAATTTTTTTTTAAAGGATGTGATTAATGTGACAATGAAAGGTTTTGCAGCAGCTAAAAGACACAAAGGCGGTTTCGACCAATGGGTACATGATGAATTCAAAAACGTTTATAATTCCATTGGTGGAGACACTACTGATATAACTGCTATTAAAGAAGCAATCGGTAAAGCTGAAGGTACTGGTGCAGGGGGTATCTTAAAAGATATTAAAGATATTAAAGATGCTATCGGTGCAGATGACACTACCGCAGGTGGATTAAAGAAAAGATGTAAAGACATTGAAACTGCAATCGGTGATGAAGACACCTCTGGTACAATTCTTTACAGGATTAAAGCATTAGAAACCGCAGCTGGTGGATAAGAAGACTTTATATGAACATTCTTTTTTTATTATTTTTTTTTTACATGGTGATGCCCCATGACAGAGGAAGAACCAACTGTTGAAGACCCAACTACTAATGTTGAACCAACAGAAACAGAGCAACGTTACACTCCAATATATGCAAGTGAATCTAGCATTCTAGAGTTAACTAGATTTATTGGAAACACTCCAAGCAATAGTTTACTTGATACTGTAATGGAAAATGGTGACAACACTGTCAACAGTAGATTATCAAGACATAGTCTCCCTATATACACTAGGGAAAATATCACTGAAGAAACAGTTATTCCTGGAGTACTCAAACTATGTGCAAACTACTATGCAGTCAGTGACCTGCTCCAAGCAGTCTACGGTAAAGATGATAGATCTACTAATGAAGAGGCATTCTACCAGAAAGCCGAAAATCTCATCAATGATTATATCAATCAAATGCTTGTTGAACTTGCAGATAATGAGTTAAAAGAACAATCCCCATACGGATACAGTCAAAGCCCCGATGCATTTGACTTACATTTAATACACTAACTAAGAAAAGGTGATAAAGTTTGATGGAAGCACTCATCGAAGCAGATAAAGTAATATCTGCATTCAACAAAAAAAGCTCTGAAACTGCGGACAAACTATCCGAAGTAGTCAAAAGAGTATCTGGAATATATCAAGCCAATATCATGAGAGAAGCTCCAGTAAACAAAAACACCTATGACAAAAGACATGGTGGACAGTTAAAATCAAGTATAAGAGTTGAAGACATCTCACCTTTAGAAGCAAGAGTATTCCAAGATGAAAACGTAGCCCGATATGCTAAATGGGTTCTTGGAGGAAGACCTGCGGTATACCCCAAAAAGAAAAAAGCTTTATGGTGGCCAGGATTAAAACATCCAGTTAAACGTGCAGGGCCTGCACCAAAAAATCCATTTTGGGATAGAGGTGTTCGCAAAAGTCAAGCAGAAAAAAATCAAGCTATTCGTGAGCTTGAACAATGGTTACAGGAAGTATAATATTATGTTTACAGATACAGGAAAATTCAAAACAATTGGAGAGGAGTTAGAAAGTTTACTTAGCAACCTAACTGATGCCAATGAGAATAAAGTGTTTAAAAGTGTGCTTCTTGGATTTCCCGAAGAGCAATTCAGAGGGTATGAATTCCCATTGGCTCTTTGTTATATTAAAGGTGCGAATTACCAATCCAACACTCTTATGAAACGTAACACTCCAGAATACATTGAATCAGTAATAGGTTTAATAGTCACTGGAGACACACGCAGCAGATATGAAAAAATAGTTGACCTAATGGATTTAGTTCAAGAAAAATTTGAAACTGATGAAAATTGGATTAACTTGAACGGCCATGTCAGATTAACAAAACTCAATGATTCTGCATTAACAATCATGGAAAATGGAGAGAACATAGCAAGTGTAGCTATATTCACTTTAAAACATCATGTATACAAATAAAAAGGAGGATTAATATGCGTTATTTTGGTATAGCGAAAGAGACAACATTCGGAACTCCAGTTACTACTGACGGTGCATTCACATATTTTGATATTGGAAAATGTGGTATTGACCCACCAGATGATCCAAACATTAAAATTGATACTATTGAAGAAACTCCTTCACGTCAGAAAAAAGGATTTTACAGTCCTGGAGGTTCAACCGAATTAGCAACAGACATTAACACAATGTTACAATTACTTTACCTTGCTATGGGAGGTTACGTCTTCACTAGCGGAGGAACAGGAACTGATGTTAAACATATGCATGAAATATATGTTGATTCAAACAGGATACCTCCATCCTCAACAATCCGCATTGGGAAAGACAATGGAGGAAATCATGATTATCAATACGAAACTTACGGAAACGTCATATCCAAAATTGGTGTTGAAATCAGTGATGGAATTGCTCAAACCAGTTTTGATGTTGTAGCTAAAAAAGATGGTAAATCAGCATTAAAATCATATGTTCCAATTGATACTAATTATCCTATGGCTTTCTATGAAGCTAGAGCATATAACAATAGTGTTGATGTTTCTGCACCTACTAAATCTGTAAGTCTTGAATTAGATAATGGTATTTCTGCAACTGACGGACAAGGCTTAGGTTCAATGTTCCCTTACAAATTAATGAGTAACGGTAAATCATGGACATTAAAATCAACTCTTGAATTCCAAGGTTACGATTACCTTGAAAAATTCTGGGGTAGTACTTCTGGCCCTGTTTGCACTACAGAATACTTCCCTTACAAAATCGACTTTGAAGATGAGCAAGAAAACACTTTACAATTCTTATTCCCTAAATGTGCTTACAAATCAATAGCACAACCTGTGGAAGGTAGTGATTTAATTAAACAAGACATTGAATTAAATGTATTCAAAGGCCCTGTAACCTTGAATGATGATTCAACAACTGTTTACACTAGTTGTCTTGCTACTATTGAGAATGGTGCAGGTAGTTTAACTTCATAAAATTTTTTTTGGAAAAATGGTTTAAATCACTCAGATATATGTGTTACATGTATTTGAGTGCTTTTTTTTTAGACAAATTTTAACATATTTTTAATGATCATAAAAAAAGGTGAATTACTTATGTCAAGCAATTTAGAAATGATACAAAAACTTAGTTTAGGTAAAGACGATATTGAAAAAGTCACACTTGAACTTGAAGATGATTTAAAAGCAGATTTCACATTAAGACCATTAACCAGTGGTGAAATTAGCAAATTAAAAGCATTAGAAAAGAAATCTGTTGTAGTAAAAATCGGAATGGAAGCGGGTAAAAGAAAAAAAACTACTGTTGACAACAGTCAAGACATCAACGTTAACACTGGAGAGTTTACTGAAGACCAGGCTGAAGCAATGTATAAAGCAATTGCTTTAAGTTTAAGTGTTGATGATGAGGACATTATCACTGCTGATGATGTTAAAAAAATGAGAGTAGGTTTACCAGAATTATTATTCACTGAAGTAATAAGAATCTCACAATTAACAGAGGATGATTTATCTGCAATAAAATCCTTTCAGTGAGACAAATGAAGCTTTAGTATTATATTACACTCATAAAAATGGAGTTAAACTCCGTGATAACCAATATGATTTAACGGAACATCAAAAATACTTCTTATCCTTGATGGCCGTTGAAGATATAAAAGAAGACGTGAATTTCAGAACTAAATTTGATGCTTTATGTAAATCTCAAGGTATCAAATTCAAAGAGGATAACAGTAGATTTAGCAGTAGTAACAGTATTCGTGACCAAGCTAAAAGACGAATAGAAGAAAGGAAACGAAAGGAGGTGGGAGATATTGGCTGATATAGTTGAAATAATCATTTCTGCAATTGATAAAGCAAGTCCAGTTTTTAGTCAAATTGGAAGTGAAGTATCAGAAATGGCTTCTGAAGTAGATTCTGCAATTGATGGTGTAGACGCTGATAAATTAGCGGAAGAATTCCAAGATGTTGATTCTGCTATTGAAGGAATCGACGGGGATTCTTTAACTGATATTGATTCAGATATTGAACAATTGGAAAGAGAATTTGAAGAGGCCACACAGGAAGTTGAAAGACTTGAAGATGCATTAGACCAAGCTCATTTCGATGGAGATGACATTGAAGCAGACCGCATAGCTGATGAATTAGCCGAAGCTAGAGAAAAAGCAGAACAATTACAACAAGCTTTAGAGCAAGCGGGTAATTCAAATGGTTTGGATAAACTAGGTACTGATGTTCAAGAAGATAAAAGCAAATTCACCCAATTAAGAGAAACAATCACCAATACTTTTGAATCTGCAAAAGGTATTGTATCAGGTTTCGGAACTACCTTAAACGAACTTGGAAACAAAGTAACTGGTGTTGGAGGTAAATTTCGTAACTTAAGAAATAACATTAACTATGCAGGTGTTGGAGCACAATCTGCGGGAGCAAGTTTCGGATTCCTACGTGACGCTGCAAGTATGACAGTAGGTATGGTAGGATATGACCTTGTCAACGGATTTGTGGAAGCAGGACGTGCAGCAATCAATGCCAGAAGTCAGTTTGATTACTTTGCAGGCCGACTAAAAATGAGCGGTACTCAAGTCAGTCAATTCAAACAAGAAGTAGCCGACATGCAACAAGAATTCCGAAAAGTCGACATGACTGCCGTTGCAGCTACTGCTGAAGAAATCGCTGTTAAAAATGGATTGGCTGCGGACAGTGTAGGTGAACTGACAAGGATGACTGCGGTAATGTCTTCAACATTTGTAAAAGAAGGCCGTACTCAAGAAGATGCAATCCTTGCTGTAAGTGACGCACTTGACGGTCAGTTCAAGAGATTGCAAGAAATAGGTATCACTCAAGAAGATCTAAAAAATAATGGATGGAGTGGTGACCTTGCAGACCAGGAAGGATTAATCAAAGCATTATCAAAAACCATGAAAGACATGGGGTATGAGCAAACCGCAAAAGACATCACAAACTTAGATGAGGCATTCACAGCATTATCCATTAGTGGAGGTCAGTTATTAGCGGACATATTAGTTCCATTAGCTCCAACTTTAATAAGCATTATGGAAGGAGCAATGGTGGCTGCGGATGGAATTAGTGATTTCATAGGAATGATTCAATCCACATTTGCAGGATTACCAGATTGGGCTCAAATCAGTTTAGGTGTAACTGCATTAGGAATTGCATTTGGAATTGTAGGTACAATTATCTTATCAACATATGTTCCAGGCATGGTGGCTTCTGTAATCGCAACTATCAACTGGATTGCAACAGCTTTAGGTGCTGAAGTATCAGCAATAACACTATCTGGGGCATTCAGTTTATTAGCAACCAGTATTTGGGCAGCATTAGCCCCATTATTACCATTCATTATAGCTGGAGCATTAATCGTTGCAGCAATATATGAAATAGGCAAAGCGTTTGGATGGTGGACAGACGTAGGAAGTATGTTATCTGCAATTCAAGCAGGAGTAAATAGATTATGGAGTGCCTTTATCAATCACCCAGATGTTCAAGCTGCAATCAAAGTAGTCAGTAATGCATTACAAACATTATGGACTTGGATTCAACAAGCAGGACAAGCCATAATGGAATTTTTCGGAATTGCAACTGGTGGGGACTTTGATGTAGTTCATGCTTTAATCGTAGGCATTGGTGAGGCTTGGAACATTATCAAAGAACCAATTGTAGCAGTTATCGATATTATCTGGAGCGTTATAGATGTATTCTCACAATTAGCTAATGGTCAAATGGACCTTGAAACAGCAATTTTAACTGTTTGGAATTCATTGCAAACCAATCTTCCAGTTATATTGAATTTCATCCTTACTTATGTAATGGGATGGATGGTTCAATTAGGTTCAATGGCCGTAACTGCGGGTTGGAATTTCTTAAGCGGAATTGGAACATATGTTTCTCAATTACCAGGTAGATTTTGGAGTTATCTTGTACAAACAGGTACAAGAATCAACACTCAATTTAATAACTGGATAAACAGAGCAAGGAACATGGCTATTCAATTTGTTTTAAGGATTATTACTCAAATTGCAACATTACCTAGCAAAATGTTAGCAAGATTAATGGCCGTAGTTAGTTCAATTGTCTCAGCGGGTAGTAGGTGGGTATCTACTGCAAGACAAAAAGCAACTGAACTGGTGAATGGAGCAGTTAATACAATATCTCAATTGCCAGGAAAGATTTCATCCGCTCTCAGTGGAGTTGTTGATGCAATAGTTGCACCATTCAGAAATGCATACAATCAAGCTAAGCAAATATGGGATGATATTGTAAGCATGGCAAACAATGTTCCTTCTTTCGGTGGTGAAACTGCTTACGGTGGGGAAATTGCATTTGCAGGTGAGGAAATGACCACATCTTCAACAATCAAAGGTTGGACAATTGAAAAGAATAACAATGTTGATGTGAACGTTGCTCACAAAATCATGTTAGATTTACTGAATGTTCCTGCACATATTGACACTGAAACACTTATTAAAATGTTGAAAAACAAAGAAGTGCTAAAATCTTTAACTGGTAATAGGGACTTCCAAGACTTGGACGCTAAAGTTAAAAAAGAAATTTTAAAACAAATCGACAGAGCTAGAGGAGCATAAAAGTTATGACTGAACATTTAGATGTGTTCCCTAGAAGTATAAGGGGAGGAGGAAATGTCCTCCCTACAAAAACCGCTAGGGATTTTATAAAAAACAATTGTAGATTAGCATTATCTACTGTTACTGTTCATGATGTTTCCATGACTGCTTTTCAGATTACTCCTGCTGAAGAACATAGTGCATCTGAAATTCTTAACATTATTCCTGCAAGTACTTTTATCAAAAACTTAGCTTTTGGCAGTAATAAGATTACTTATGATAGTGTTGCTAAGTCAAGTATGAGTACTGTATCTGATTTGAATGGCATTGTGTATAATATTAGATATACTAACAATGCCATCTTATTTGATACTTTTAGCAGTAGCGGTGCAAGTTTAACCGATAGTGATTTGGATAAACTTGAACAGGCATTAACTAGCATAAGCTATGATTCAAGCAGTTATGAAATTAGATATGATGTAGTAGGTGAAATAGATGTCTAGTACGTTAATGAATGCATATAATAAAGAAACAATTGATAATTTAATAATTAACAAATTAGGATTAAGTAAAGATGCAATTAGCAAATTTAATACTTGCGTAATTGATAAAACTGAAGATGGAGTACATTATATTGAATATTGGTTACTTGTCAATGCGTCTTATGATTATACAAATCAAAGGTTTGTGAAAGTAGACCTTACTGCTGCAAGTTTTGGAATCCAACTGCAAGCGAAAGGTACTTACCCTGGAGAGCATGAATTGGGTTATGATGATATTCAAGGTATCAATTTCTGGCGTAATCCAATCAGGGATAATGATCATACTTTTTATGATACTTCATTATACGATTATACCGATACAGCAGCTCATAATTATATTGGAGCTAAATATGATAACTCTTCATGGGGGGATAAGAATGGTACTTGGAGAGAGTTTGGTTTATCTGCGGGATGGAATAATAATTTCATGACTGACTCCAATGGGGGAATTACTGTTGGAGGTGCGGGCTTCGAGGTGGATGGTAACGGGATATTTCCATTTATCCGTTTGTCCTCTTCAAGATATTATGATGGTACAAATGCGTATTTCTTAACAGGGATTATTGAAAATGCATACCATCCTTCAGCATATAAAGTGGGTAACACTTGGTATGGGGATTGGGATTGTGATAGTAATCAATTTGGGGCTTATTTCTTTGGTTTAAGAATTCCTGTAAATTCTGCTGGAGGTAAAGACACTGCAAATGCAAAATTTGTGGTAATGTATAATAATATGGCTCATGCAAGTAGCTCTGCTATTAATGATATGTCTATGCAAGATTGGAACTTGTTATTAGAAGTTTCCAACACTTCCATTAAAGCTATGGTTAGTGGAACATTAACTACTCTTGGAGCAGGGGGTGGAAGTAGCGGTACTGTTGATACCAGTATGAGCAGTACTTCCACAAATGCAGTTCAGAATAAGGTCATTAAGGCTTATGTGGATGGTCTTGTTGGGAATATACAGGAGGATATGTTATTATGACTTCACTTTCAGAAACTTATCTTTCATGTAAAACCGCAATGGCCAGTAGATTAAATAGTAAAGGAATTACAAGTGCTAGTGCAACTGATGGTTTGACTACTTTGATTAATTATATTGATGATATTAATCAGTTTAATGATGGTGTTTTCCTTGCTAGCGATAAGAAGATAGGACAATCATCTAATACTGTGCATCTATCTGCTATGGTAGTGGATGATGGAATGTTTAAAGTTGGTGAACCTGTTATTATTGAAGATAAGGTTAATACTACTCCAATATATACAAAAACTAAAAACAATGAAAATCCACTATCTCCAGATGAGTTAAATGATAGTATTGGAAGTGGAAGATGGGCATTAGTTTTTGGCACATACTCTGGAAGCGGTACTGATACAAATGTATATTTCAAAAATGTTGATGATGAATGGTTTTCCGTTACTAAAACAAGTACTGGATTTACAATAGATAGTAATCTTATCCCTGAAAGTGGGTCTGGATGGATTGGTGGCGATCTAACAGGAACTATATTATATTACTGTGATGGAAGGATATTTACTGATACAGGAGATTCTATTTCTCAATTTTACGGTGGTTATGGGCATCGTGATTATGGTACTGTGCAATATCTTGAAGGTACAATCTCCCTTTATAAGATTTATGGAGGGGGTATCACTGATGACTCTGGTGCTGTGCCTGGAATCTACACTTGTAGTGGTGCTGGTAAGAAGGAGATTGTGGCGAAATCTGGTAGTGTGGTTTCTCAACCAGTCGAAGTATGGGATACTATTTTCTCATTACTGGGAACATCAGATACTGGAAACTGGACAATATTTAACACAGTTACTGTTGAGTATTCAAGTGATGGAACTCATTTCATAGACAATGGAAGTGGTTCACAAGCAATGGATTTAAAAGTCAATGATAATTTGAAACCTTTTGATGGAACAAAAGATTTAACATTTGAATTTGACTTTAAAACTGCTAATGCTATTGATATTAGTATTCGTGATAATAGTGGAACACGAAGAACTGTTGTGAGTCATTCAAGCACACAAGGGTTCAATGCTTGGAAACACTACAAATGGGAGTACAATCACAGTACAAAGAAAGTAAGTTGGTCTGTTGATGGTGGAACTGCCACAGAAACCGATTTATCTTCATATACATTAACAAACATTGGTTTTGCCATTGTTGATTGGAATGGAGATGTCGATTGTTGGATTAAAAACTTCCATCTTTACAATGGATAAGTGTAATCTGAAAGAAGCGATTTCCATCAAGTTATCGTATCTTATGCCCATCTACACTACGGCGTATGTTGTTAACGTTTTCACTATTATTGAAAAGGTTCACTTTTACCCCAAAAATATATAAAAAATTATCACTTAATCCAAAACTATTTATATACTAAAAATCAAATAGTGATACATGACACTAAAACATGTCAAACTACAAAAAAATGTGCATGATAAATTACTATATTTGAAACAAGAATCCGACGCACGCACCATAAGTGACGTAATCGAATCACTAATAATAACAGCTGAAGAAATATACATCACTGGAAAACTAAACGTCGCAGACAAACAAATTGTCCTCAAATACAGTAATGGAAAGCTAGTTGAAATCCAAATAGAATAAAAATATTCTATTACCACCAAAAACACCCGTAACCATCATCAATTAACCCACCATAACAAGAGTTAACTGATGATCATCTTTTCCATGCACACTAGACAAAATATAAAACTATTTGGAAAGTGATAACAAATGTACTTTGAAGAATTCTGTCAAGAACGAAATATCAAAGATGAAACAATCAGACAATACAAAAGCACATTAAACAAGTACTCACGATACTATGAAATGTCTATTGATGAATTGATTGATGAAGCTATTGATGAAGAAAATGAAGGAATTGACAAAAGAAGGAGGAGTATTAAGACAAGACTACTTCAATTCAGAACTTACCTTGTAACAGAGGCAAATCTCCGACCTAGAACCATTCAAAAACACATGTCAAACATATGTGCATTCTATCATCATTTTGAGATTGATTTACCCACTTTGCCTCCTTTAAAATTCGATGGAGAGGAGAAAGAACAGCTCACCTATTTTGACTTACCAACTAGGGAGCAACTAGGCATGGCCTATGAAATTGCAGGAATCCGTATCGGGGCCGTACTGTTATTCATGGCATCCAGCGGAACTGCAAGAACAGAATGTGCCAACATGACTATAGGAGATTTCATAGAAGCATGCAGAGGTTACTACACATCAGAAACAATACCCGAAATCATAGAAGAGTTGGCTAACTCAATAGAGCAGATAGTACCTACATTTTACTTGTTTCGTCAAAAAACTAGTAAGAAATATTATACTTTCTGCACACCAGAGGCAGCTAACGCTATAATTGAATGGTTACAATTACGGTTAAAAATCTGCAATGAAAACGAAGAAGAACTAACTATGGAAGATAGTTTGTGGGGTTTATCCAAACGTCAAATAACTTATCATTTTGCTAATATCAATGATGAGCTAGGTTTCGGATTTAAAGGACCTTACAGATTCTTAAGACCTCATACTGTCCGTAAATTCCATGCTAGTAACATTGGTCTAAGTGAAGAAAAAATTGACTTACTACAAGGTAGAAGCAGAGACAAAATTCATGAAACTTACATTAAAACCAACCCTGATGAATTAAAGCAAATGTATATTAATGTCATGGATAATGTAACTCTTGGAAACATAAACAAAAAAGAAATACATCACGATGAATACAATATTAACATTAATGTCATGCTAATGGGTTCAGATAGTTCAATAACTATCTAAAAAAATTCTTTTATTCTTTTTTTTATATTTTTCTACTTTTTTTATACTAATTTTTCAAATATCAATTTTTTTTTATAGATCTATAAATTTTAAAAAAAAGAGGTGATTAATCACATGTCAAAAAAATGTAAAGTGTTCCGACACGAACCTTACATGAACCCAAATAACTACGATGTCTCCTTTTCACCATTTGAAATACCCTCAAATGTGAAAAAAGAAAACGTAGCAAGTTTGAAAAACAGATTACAAAAAGTAATGCCAACAAGTAAAATAATACACATCAAATATGATGTAGACCCCGAAACCATAACTGAAAACAATAAAATTAACATCAGCACTAAAATGCTGCTAAACAATCAGCAGGTGGAATTCATATGATACAAGTAAAAGGTTCATATACCATCAAAACCAATACTGGAAAAATCCTTGTACAAAGAAACAACCTCATAACCTATATGGGAGAATTATTCTTTATGAACAGAGCGGTTAACAATGAATTTGACCCTATCTCTTATATTTTGTTAGGTAATAGTCCGTTCCGTGTTGCAAAATCCGACATGAGTCTTGGAAATGAAACTTTCAAAAAGAAAGCCATAGTGGAAGTAGACGGGAATCAAATGCAAATACGATTAACCTGCAGCTGCACATTATCTGAAATAATCAATACCTGTGAGATTGGAACCAGTAATGGAACAGTGTTAATCAGTCATGACTCTTACAATAAGATTACTAGTGAAGATGTTGGAGATAATGTGGATAGTGTAGAAATTACATATATTTTTGATTTCAGTACTTCAGCAACAAGGTCTGGATGGTTATATTACAGTCAAGCAGATACACAAAGCACTCAATATAACATATATTACATTGTTGAAGAAAGTAATGTGACTGCGGTTTCTGATGATACAAACGGATATCATATAGTAGACAGTTTAGAATCCCTTAAATCCAGTATGGGGGCATTCTATTATGATAACTTTAGCAAGAATTTATATGTGAGAACTATCAATGGGGATGACCCTAATAATCTAAGTATTAATATTACAACAGAATAAAAAAGGAGCGTGAATTATGGCAAAATGTCCTCCAGAATATAAAAATTTAAATGAAATTCAAAGTTTCTCAGAGCAAAGGTATGCGACCGTCCAATGGGCAGAGCAGAATTGCGAAAACGATGAATATTTGAAACAAGCTGTTGATGAATTAAATTATCAATCTCCTGCAAGGATTCGTAAAAGGTGGAAACCAATAGTTGTTGATGATAATCATAGTTATGGTTATTTAATGAATCCTAATGGTGTAGTAACTTTCTCTGATTTAATCAATTATACTTTTATGGTAGATTTCAGTGACTTTAGCATGATTGATACTGTAAGGTCTGATTGTGATTTCGTAACATATACTGACAATAATGATGTTGAACATCAATGTGCTACCATTCCTCAAGTAGATAGCGGAACACTTAATCTTAACTGTGCTAATATGGATGATAAAATCAAAGTCACTAGTTTCTGGTATGTTGCATTTGATAAAAACAAGCCATATCAGGTAAGGCCTGATTGGATAAAAAATCATATGGATGGGGAGATTCCTGCAATAGTAAGGGCCCAAACAATAACTATTCCTTCAGGAGTTACTGATGGAATGTTAGAATCAATCGACTTGCAGATAGGCAATATTGGTCCAACAGGTAGTAACTGGGCCGACCCATTATATGTGGAAATATGGAAAGCCGAAAAAGTAAAAGTGGAAAAGAAAAAATGGGATAAAACAAAAAAGAAATCTGTATCATACAGTCCTAAACAATATGAATACATTTACCGCCCCCTTGCTCAAAGAGGTAATGTTCTTGCAGTTGCAAGCTTCCAACCTGGAATCATTACTCCAGGAATGCAAAATTTCAAATTCAATAAATCATTGAAAGTGAATGCAGGAGAACATTATGCTATTATTATGCGTTCCCCATTAAGCCACCCGAAACATTGCCCAACAATCGGGGGATGGCCTAAAAACAACAAAGCTAAGGATAAATATAATGGTGGAGATGCTTTTTTAGCTGAAAAAAATTGGGGAAATTTCAAACGTTACGGTAAAACTGAAACTACTACCAAAAAAGGCAAAAAAATCAAAACATATCCTCCAAAGGATTTTGCTTTTAGATGTCATATTATGGAATATGACTCAGGGTATGAGGATGAAGAAGATTTTTATTTATACCTCAAACCAATAATGCTTAATCCAATTAAATCAATCCAATTAGTACCTACTGGCCGTGGGGATGAAGCACAATTAACCGATTTAACATTAGACTTTGAAGTTAGCCCATCAGGTAGGGCTAATAGTTGGACCACATTAAACAGTCAAGATTTAAGCATACAATTCAACCCTGACCCAAACACTGGAGAATACCCTCACTTCGCTTTCATAAGAGTTAAAATGAGAACAGAAGATTCGACAGATGCACCTTACTTGGATAGTTTGAAAGTCATTGTTAACATGGATTCTCCAAAAGAAATGTATGTAAGAACAGAAAGATACACTCCAAAATCAAGTCCGATGTTAGGGGCCAGTACTTGGAGCAAAGTATTTTCTGATTTTGAAGTAGATCCAAGTGTCACAGGAAGTTGCGAAATTATCAAAGATAACCCTGTAATGGAACATTTTGATATCATTACCGCACAGGAATTAGAGTTGTATACTGATATTCCTGGTTTGGATGTATCAAAAATTACTGATGATAACTTATCTGTAAGATATAATTATTTAATGACTGATGCTAATGCATTAAACATTCTTAAAGCTTACAAAGTATATGTAAAACCTTACACTTACACTAGTGGAGGTCAATCTGTTACACATCCAATGAGCTTTAGCGATGGAATTCAATTTGACAACAGCCCTGCTTATCCGATATTGGATGGAGTACTTGAACCTTTAGGTAATGAAGCTTCAGTCCCTATATCTGAATGGATTGATTACAAATTTGATTATGATAATGATAAATTAATCTTCAATGAAGTAATGAACCAATATACCGATAACGGAACTACTGTAACTGAAGGAATTGAAGAATACCTACCAGTAGGGACCTTGGAAATCTGTTATCAACCTATTTTTGTACAAGGCCTAACCAATACGCAAGTAGGTAAACGTGAAGACGGTGAAGGATTTGTATTAGATTACTTTAAAGAAGAGCATATTATCAATGAATCTGATGTGGAGAACAGATATATTCAATTGGACTTTGAACCATGTGACCCTATCAGAGAGTTAATCATTGATGAAACAGAGTATATTGAAGATATTCATTTCACAGTAGATTATCAAAACAAAAGGGTAGTGTTCCCAATTATAGATGTGAATAACTCCTCTACACTGTTGAATGATAATCTAGGTAAAGATATTCATGTTGTATACACTCCAAACTTGGATGATACAGGATTATGTCTAGGATATAGGGGAATTAGGGAAAATGCATCTCAACAAATGAGGATTAATGAAAATTACATGGAATATAAGGTGTAAATTATGGTTAGATTTGAAACTCAAGTATTTCACAAAGAAGACCCTAGTATCATCGGTGCAGAAGTAATTGTAATTGATGAAGACGGGGAAAAGTTAGGAAATATTATCATCACATCAAAAACTCAATATGATGAACTGGTGGCTCAAGTAAATAACTTGACTTCAGAATTCATTGCATTTGCAGATGACTCTACGTTAGCAGGATTAACTATTGATGAAATATTGGCAAACATCGCAAATTCATATATCATCAACGCTTCAAAACTTGGAGGGTATACTGCAAATCAGTATTCCCGAACAGATCATACACATCTCAAAGCAAACATAACTGACCTATACAATGTTGACCTTACTTCATCATTACAAAATCCGAAAGTAGGAGATACAATTACCATTACTGCAACAGTTACAAATATGGCAAGTCAACCAGTAGCTAACAAAAGTGTTGTAATCTACAAAAATGGTAGTTCCTGGAAGACAGGAACAACAAACAACAATGGAGTATTTTCAACAACTTATACTGTTGAAAATGATTCCAGTATTGTATTGAAATGTGAGAATGAGAAATTTGTAATTGACCCTGAACCAGAATGGGAAGAGATAAGCGTACCTCTTGGAACATTTAAAGTATGTAAAAGATTACATCTAGCAGAATGGAAATGCGAATTATCAGGACAAAACTTCAGTCCTACTGAAACAAATCTTAACAATGGTAATGCAATTATCCCTGTAGGATATAGAAGCCCAACAATGTTAAGGAATATTGTTCATGGTAGTGTAACCAATGTTGCAATCTTTATTATGCGTGGAGATGGAACAATTTCCAAACGTTCTCAAAGCACTGCTTCAAACCTTGCAGTAAAAGCTTACTTCTTATACCATTATGGATAATGAGGAAAAAA
>Ga0265299_10001722_pt1 | contig 24083 bp, 13 predicted proteins | sample AusTroGonzalo_MG_4_FD_193485 | JGI IMG/M metagenome (GOLD analysis project Ga0265299, IMG submission 193485) | Bovine rumen microbial communities from tropical cattle in Woodstock, Queensland, Australia - Gonzalo_02 | ecosystem: Host-associated > Mammals > Digestive system > Stomach > Rumen ... | reverse complement strand
ACCACGCGAGTCGGCCAAAGATGAGCGCAACACTACCGTGAAGGCCTCGGTGAAGTTCTGTACCGACAACCAGAATAACAATATATATGCCTATGGCTCTACAGCAAGTGCAAAACGTAACGACCACAACGGGTACATAGATGCTCAACTAGGAAAAGCAGAAACACTTGTTGCTGGACAGGGAGACAACCGCTACGCATACTTTGTCATTCCTGAAGGATGCAACTATGTTGAAGTCAACATCGATAAACTTACCGTAGTATTTGATAATAGATAATCACTTTAATATTAAAAACAATGCACAAGATCATCAAAAACAAGTTGACTGCATGGTCAATGACTATTATAACCTCACTACTCATCATCGGAACTTCTTGTTCTGATGATGCAGTAGACGAGACATCTGATAATAACTGGAATATATCTGGCAATACCATTGTGAACATTAAACCTGAATATAACAAGCTACTGCGTAACCCACTTCAGGGATGGAATATATATACTGGTCTTGGTGATGGACTTATCAGCGACTTCTGGGAGCAATACGATCATTTTGATTCGCGTATCGGTTCAGTAAAAGTATCTGATTATGGAACCGTACTTTACATTCGAGGCGCATGGAGTTACTTCAATCCACAAGAGGATAAGTATATCTGGGACGAAGACAATAACGACATTTATGCCAAACGCTTCCGTATGCTTGTTGAAGGCGCCAAACAGCGTCATCTTAAGTTAGCTTTCACATTTGTAGTTGACAGCCGAGACAAACATGAGTTTTTCACGCCTCAATTTGTCAAAGATGCGGGTGCTAAATGCTACGAAACGGTTACTGGCACCATGAAAGTATGGTCACCATATCCTGACGACCCTATCTTCCAGCAGAAATATGAGAAGTTTCTCAGAGCTTTTGCTGCAAAATACAATGATCCGGACGTCACTGAATACGTTAGCGGATTCGGTTTGGGTAAATGGGGCGAAACCCACTCGCTTATTTATTCCACAGGTGATGAGAGTCCAAAACAAGCAGTCTTTGACTGGATTACAGACCTGATGTCAAGCATCTTCACTAAAGTGCCCATTTTTATTAACTATCATCGCTGTATTTTATCTACTAAAGACTATCAGAATCCTCCTGATGATGATTCTAGACGTCTTATTACAGAAGCTGTAAACAAGGGATTTTCTCTGCGTCACGATGCATTCGGCATGAAGACCTATTACAGCACTTGGGAACGAGGTATTGCTGCTAAGTTCTATGGTATTCGTCCCATTATCGAAGAAGGAGGTTGGGTAGAGTCCTCTCATGGTAGTTCTATCCACGGAGATGGCTATGCGAACTTTGCAGAAGTCCGTAAAGGGGAGTTTGATGAAGGTAAAGTAGCTCACGTTAATATGATGGATCTCCGTTATTCCAATTCTGTTAAAACAGGCGAGACGCATTCCTGGTTTAACGACGGATTTACTTACCTTAATGAATTCATCTCAGAAGGCGGTTATCGTCTCTACCCAGACAAGATATCCGTTCCTCTGTCAGCAAATACTGGTTCGAAAATCAAAGTAACCCACCGTTGGTCCAATCTGGGTTGGGGATACTGCCCTAACAATATTCCACAGTGGAACTACAAATATAAGGTAGCATTTGCATTGCTCGACAAGAATAATCAGAAGCCTGTTTACACGTTTGTTGATGACACACCAAAGATTTCGGATTGGTTGCATGGCAACCCTCATACTTACACCTCCGATTTCTCATTGCAAGGTGTTACTCCAGGGAACTATACCTGGGCTGTAGGCATTATCGACTCATCAAAAGGCAATGATGTTATTGGCATAAACATCTCTGTACATGATGAGGATCTGACCTCAGAAGGTTGGGTCAAACTGACGGAAGTAATCATTAATTAATTCTCATTGAACTATGGATAAGAAACTAATCACATTGTTGATAGTTTTGATTGGTTGCCTGACGGCAGAAGCTTCGGAAATCTTTTTAGAGACCGAAAGCTTCAGCCGCCACGGTGGCTGGGTTGTCGATCAACAGTTTATGGATCAAATGGGGTCTCCTTATATTATGGCTCATGGCATGGGAATTCCCGTTGAAGATGCATCTACTAATTTTGATGTAAGTACAACTGCCATCTATTATATTTATGTACGCACCTATAATTGGACATCGCCATGGACTTCACATCGTGGTCCAGGAGGTTTTCAACTAAAGGTCAATGGTAAAAGTATGCCATCAAGGCTTGGCGACACAGGTTCACAATGGCAATGGCAATTAGCAGGAAAAACCAGACTTTGTAAAGGCACCAACACCATTGCCTTACATGATCTTACAGGCTTTGACGGGCGTTGCGATGCCGTTTATCTAACAACGACACCAATGCCTTATAAGCATTTAACCGACATAGCAGAAACTAAACAGTTACGTCAGCGTTTGAATCCTGTCGAAATTATCAATGCAGAGCCATATGACTTTGTTGTTATTGGTGGAGGCATTGCAGGCATGTGTGCAGCCGTCAGTGCTGCCAGATTAGGTTGCAAGGTTGCTTTGGTTAATGATCGTCCTCAATGGGGAGGTAATAACTCTTCAGAGGTACGTGTTCATTTAGGCGGTATCATTGAGGTTGGTCCATATAAAGGTCTTGGTCGCCTAATTCGCGAATTCGGTCATTCCCAAAAGGGTAATGCAGAGTCAGAAGAAAATTATGAGGATGATAAGAAAAGAGTATTCCTTGAAAAGGAAAAGAATCTCACCCTCTATCCTTCACACCATCTGATTGCTGTAGATAAAAGCAATAAGAAAATTGAATCCGTAACCATCCAAAACATATACAATGGCAAGCAATATAGACTTACAGCAAACTTGTTTAGCGATTGTACAGGCGATGGTACACTTGGCTTTTTAGCAGCGGCCGACTATCATATGGGGCGTGAAGCAAAAAAAGAATTCGGCGAGAGTTTAGCCCCCGAAAAAGCAGACTCTATGGTTCAAGGTGCATCATGCCAATGGTATTCTGACAAGTTGTCAATTCCTTCTTCTTTTCCAGAATTCTCTTATGGCATCGACTTTAATACAGAGAACTGTGAACGCGTAGAAAAAGGGGAATGGACATGGGAAACGGGTATGAATCGTAACCAAATTACTGAGGCCGAACGTATTCGTGATTACGGCATGATGGTCATATATTCAAATTGGAGTTGGCTTAAAAATCATGACCGAAGCAAAAAGCATTTTAAATACAACAAACTTTCTTGGGTTGCTTATATCCTTGGCAAACGTGAATCACGCCGTTTATTAGGTGACTACATCCTTTCTGAGGAAGACATCAATAAGAACGTATTTCATGAAGATGCTTCATTCACCACGACATGGGCAATAGATGTTCACTCTGTAGACTCTATTAATCATATCAACTTCCCAAAGAATGAGTTTAAGAGCCGAACCGTACACCGTTGGATCTATCCGTATGCAGTACCATATCGTTGCCTCTACTCTCGCAATGTAGACAATCTGTTTATGGCAGGCCGCAATATAAGCTGTACACATATAGCACTGGGTACTGTTAGAGTGATGCGTACTACAGGTATGATGGGTGAGGTTGTTGGAATGGCCGCTACTATATGTAATGAGCACAAAGCACTTCCACGAGAAGTCTACCATCATTATCTTGATGAATTACAGACACTCATGCAGAAGGGAACAGGTCATCAAGATGTACCAGACAACCAACATTTTAACGAACCAAATCAAACACTCAAAGTCCCTAGGGCTTTCATTACAAGAAACAATTATGAATAGATTTTTCGTACACTTCATCATGTTAAGCACCATGACTCTGTCATCCGCCCATGCGGATGGGCAGAGTTATGCTATTAGACATAATGACACACTTAAAATTGGAAACGACCTTATAGAACGTGCCTTTCTATGGAATGGTGGAGCCCTAAAGACAATACACCTTATCAACAAACGGCAATCAACAGTTATACCTGCTAAAGGCAATGTACCCGATTTTGTCATGGTCAAGGATAAAGTTGACAGTACTTGGATGAAGACAGAGCAGCAACCCGCCAATGGTGTTCAACCTTCACATCTGAAGGTAACCATCTGGTGCCGCCAAGGGACACTCGAGACTCTACGTCAGTTCCGTATTTACGATGATTGCCCTGCTATTGCTTGCGACTATTATCTAAAAGGATGTATCAGTCCATTAACTCAAAGTTCAGCTTCCAATCATGCAGACCGGAAGAATATAGAGTCAACATCCGATATGGCTACACAGACCAAGACTCCAACAATTGACAGAGTACAGCTTTATGGAAATCATTGGCAAACGCGCGTTGTCGAATTCTTTGACTATACAGACTGGAATGATAATCTTGTTGTAGAGCGTCGGTTCATTCCTTATCGCCGTACAGGACATCGAGGAAACATTCTGTTTTCAAAGGACGAGATTACAGGAAATGGCTTTTTCTTCTTGAAGGAGGCACCAAGTTCAAGTACCCAGTTACACTATAATGGTTCTGATTTCATCACCGACTTCAATGATTTTATGGTTGTAAGCCCAGGAATATCCCATCAAGATATTCGTCACGATGCATGGACGCGTATCTACGGTTGTGTAATAGGTGTATGGAATAATCATGATATTGATGCACTTGTTGCTCTTCGCTCCTATCAAAAACAGATACGTAGAGTAGCTTCTCTGCGAGACGAGATGATTATGCTTAACACATGGGGGGATCGTAGTCAGGATGCCAGAATCAATGAGGCATTCTGTCTTGCAGAATTAGACCGAGCCAAACGACTGGGAATTACAGTATTCCAACTTGACGATGGTTGGCAAACAGGAAAGAGTCCTAATTCAAAGACCACAGGTGGATCATTTAAAGACATCTGGAAAGACAATCAATACTGGACCCCAAACATCAGCAAGTTCCCCCATGGTCTTGAACCAATAGTAAGGAAAGCCAAGAAACTTGGTATTCGCATAGGCTTATGGTTTAATCCAAGTATACAAAACGACTTTGCCGATTGGCAGAAAGATGCAGATGCCATTATTGGGCTTTACAAAAAATACGGTATTGAGTGTTTCAAAATTGATGGTCTACAGATTCCAAACAAAAAAGCTGAAGAGAATCTGCGCCGACTTTTTAATCGTGTATCTACTGAAACCAACCATCGGGTTATCTTTAATCTCGATGCCACAGCTGGGCGTCGTGGCGGCTATCACATGTTTAATGAATACGGAAATATATTCCTCGAAAACCGGTATACAGACTGGGCTAATTATTATCCTTATCGTACACTTCGCAATTTGTGGCAACTTTGTCGTTATGTTCCCGCAGAGAAAATGCAAATAGAAGTGCTCAATAAATGGCGAAATGAGTCAATATATCCTTTTGATGACACCTTCGCCCCTGCTAATTATAGTTTCGATTATCTTTTTGCCATAACGATGGCCGGCCAACCATTAGCATGGATGGAAGCAGCTAATTTACCAGAAGAAGCTTTCTCATTAGCGAAACTCATCAATAAATACAAGACTATTCAGCACGCTTTTCACCAAGGCGTCATACTACCTATCGGTGAGGAACCATCTGGACGAGCATGGACGGGTTTCCAGTCCATATCATCAGATACTACAGGCTATTTTATCGTCTATCGTGAAGACAATCAGCGTACAGAGTCGCTATTATCAACATTTCTCAACAAGGAGACGGCCGTTAACTTGGAACTTGTTGCAGGAGATGGACATTCGTTTACGTCGCGTACAGACGGAGAAGGAAGAATAGCATTCACACTTCCTCAGAAAAATCAGTTTGCAATCTATAAATACACAGTCTCTATATGAAAAAAAACATTTGTATTATACTTATATCACTATCTGTCGCATCTGCCATGGCTGCCGAAACATATATTTCAAATATATATGGCAGATCATATCAAATACTTAATGGTAAGTGGGATGCTATTGTTGATCTTTACGATGCTGGGCATCAAGCTAAGATATACTTAAATAAGAAAGCAATAGGGGAAACAGATTTCTATGAGTACTCCTTCGAGAATGGTTTGCGACTGAATGTTCCAGGAGATTGGAACTCCCAAAGTCCAGAACTGAAATATTACGAAGGGACAGTATGGTATTCACGACATTTCAATGCCGTTAGTAATGACAAGCATCGTTACTTCCTGTATTTTTGTGGTGTGAGCTATCGATGTAACATCTATCTCAATGGAGAGCTTATTGGTTCACACGAAGGTTCATTCACACCATTTCAGATTGAAGTCACAGGCAAGCTGAAACAAGGAGACAACAATCTCATTGTCGAGGTAAATAATCATCGACAGCAAGATGCCATTCCTGCTTTGTCGTTCGATTGGTGGAACTATGGTGGGATAACACGTGATGTCATGCTTGTTACACTTCCCCAAACATATATCAGTGACTATTTTATTCAGTTAGACAAGCATCAAGCAAACATAATTCACGCAGAGATCAGCTTATCTAACGAGAAAGCAGGCGAAACGATCACACTACGTATTCCGGATCTGGCAATATCTGTAAAAATGAAGACCAACAATCTTGGAAAGGCAAGTAAGTCTTTCAAGGTCAGCAAACTACAACGATGGTCACCTGCCAGTCCCAGACTTTATGATATTGAAATAGAATCAAATACAGATAAAGTCTGTGAACGAATCGGATTTCGCAATATTGAGTCTGAAGGCAATAAGATACTACTCAATGGAAAGGAGATTTTTTTAAGGAGTATCTCCTTCCATGAAGAGATTCCTCAACGAATGGGACGTGCATGTACACCTAGCGATGCAGAGTTTCTACTAAGCGAGGCAAAAGTCCTGGGAGTAAATATGGTAAGACTGGCCCATTATCAACAGAATGAGTATATTGTTCGCCGTGCCGAAGAAATGGGAATTATACTCTGGCAAGAGATTCCTGTTTGGCAAACCATAGATTTTTCGAACCAGGAAACATTAGTGAAAGCGCAGAATATGCTTCGAGAGACCATCAAACGTGATCGCAATCGCTGTGCAGATTGCTTTTGGGGTATTGCCAACGAAACACGGCCTTCAAAAACGCGTAATCATTTCCTTGACGAATTGCTTCAAACAGGAAAATCTATCGATACGACACGTCTTTTCGTAGGTGCTTTCGACAATGTATATTTTCAACAGTCATCACAATGTTTCGAAATGCATGACGAGTTTATTGACAAACTCGACATGATTGGCGTCAACAAATATATGGGGTGGTATGCAGCATGGCCTCTTTCACCAGAGAAATGTATCTGGAAGGTCGCAGAGAAAAAACCTCTCTTTATCTCTGAATTTGGAGGTGAAGCCCTCTATGGACAGGCAGGTGATGAAACTATTGCATCTTCATGGAGTGAGGATTATCAAGCCAAACTATATCGTGACAACCTCACTATGTTCAAAGGAATCCCCAACCTCGTTGGTATCTCGCCATGGGTACTATTCGACTTCCGCTCCCCTACCCGTTTTCATCCCCAAAACCAAGAGGGTTGGAATCGTAAAGGACTTGTTTCCGATCAAGGGCAGAGAAAGAAAGCATGGTATATCATACACAATTTCTATCAGCAGATGAAACAAAAGTATCAAGAATAAGTTATTATATCAAATAATATACATAAAAAACAATGAATAAACTCAAACTTCTTTTTTTAATAGTAATTCTAACTGTAAGCACTTCTGTAAATGCAAAAGATAACATCATTCGCATCCTTGCTATTGGAAATAGTTTTTCCGAAGATGCTGTAGAACAGAACCTACATGAGCTGGCCGCTGCGGATGGACATCAAACCATCATTGCGAATATGTACATTGCTGGTTGTTCATTAGAGCGTCACCTCAACAATGCTCGCAATGACAAACCTGATTATCGTTATCGTAAAATCGGAACAGACGGTATTAGACACCAGTTCAATCATATGACCCTGCAAAAGGCGATTACAGATGAAAAATGGGATTATATATCCCTTCAACAAGCCAGTGGCCTGTCTGGGTGTTATGATACCTACACCCCATTTCTTCCTGCCCTTATAGCATACGTCAAGAGCTTAGCCCCAAAAGGTTGTAAGATCATTTGGCATCAAACATGGTCGTATGCTAAGGATTCGTCTCACGATGCGTTCAAGAACTATGGTCGTAACCAAATGCAGATGTATCACTCTATCATGAATTGTGCACAACACGCCATGAATGATAATGGCATTACTATGGTCGTTCCTTCAGGAACAGCCATTCAGAATGCCCGAACCACATTTATCGGTGACAATATGAATCGCGATGGATATCATCTAAATTTGAATTATGGTCGTTATACTGCGGCATGCACATGGTATGATGCCATTTTTCATAAAAACGTCATCGGCAATAGTTATATACCCAATGGAATGCATAAGGAAATTGCCAGTGCATGTCAGCACGCTGCTCACGCCGCAGTCTTGAAGCCATTAGAGGTAACAAATCTGTCTGATATTAAAGCCGACGAAATACTATATAAGATCCCCTCATTACCGATAGATATCCGTATAAACGACCTCATCTCACGAATGACATTAAAAGAAAAGATCCTTCAAATAAACCAATATACGCTTGGCACCAACAATATTGAAAACAACAAAGGGGTTGAAGTTAAGAATATTCCTGCTGAGATTGGTTCGCTTATCTACTTCCCTACAGACCCAGAACTTCGCAACCGCATGCAATATCATGCCATGAACGATTCGCGTCTAGGAATTCCTATACTTTTTGGATACGACTGCATTCATGGTTTCCGAACCATTTTTCCAATACCATTGGCACAAGCCTGCAGCTGGAATGTTCCTTTAGCAGAACAAAGCTGTCGTGTTGCAGCTCAAGAGTGCCGTATGAGCGGTATCGACTGGACTTTCTCCCCTATGATTGACGTCAGTCGTGATCCACGATGGGGGCGCGTAGCAGAAAGTTATGGCGAGGATCCTTTTGTCAATGCGACCTTTGGTGCAGCTGCCGTTCGCGGTTATCAGGGGAGAAACATAGCCGATAGTATTTCTATTGCAGCATGTTTGAAACATTACGTTGGCTATGGTGCATCTGAGGCAGGTCGTGATTATGTATACACCGAAATATCACGTCAGTCACTCTGGGACACATATCTACAGCCTTTTGAGAAATGTGTTCAAGCAGGTGCAGCTACACTCATGAGCTCGTTCAATAATATCAGTGGTATTCCTTCTTCAGCCAACCATTATACACTTACAGAAGTGTTGCGTGAGAAGTGGGGATTCCGCGGACTCATGGTTTCCGACTGGGGAGCCGTTGAACAGCTTATCAATCAAAATATGGCTCAAGACTTAAAAGATGCAGGACAGTTAGCACTCAATGCCGGTGTCGATATGGACATGATGTCACACGCCTACGATAACTACCTTGAAGAACTTGTAAGTGAAGGCAAGGTTTCTATAGCGACTCTTGACGAAGCCGTTCGTCGCACCTTACGTATAAAATTCCAGTTGGGGCTCTTTGAACATCCCTATACACCAGTTTCAAAATCAGAGGATCGTTTCCTGCGTCAAAAAAGTATAAGGACAGCACGCCAGATGGCAGAAGAATCAATGGTACTTCTAAAGAATGATAGTCAGCTTCTTCCTTTGAATCAAGGAATGAAGATTCTTGTAACCGGTCCTATTGCCAACGCAACTCATGACCTCCTTGGTTGTTGGTGGGGACATGGCGAGGATAGTGACATTGAGAAAATCAACGAATCCATTCTAAAAGAGTTTGGAGCCGAATCAGAAGTTCGTTATTTACAGGGATGCGACTTTGACGGCACCGAAGAGAGTCTGTTTAAACAGGTTGAAAAGCTCGCTCGCTGGGCTGATGTTGTTGTCATGTGTGTCGGCGAGAAGGGGGCTTGGAGTGGTGAGAACAATTCACGCGCAGACATTGGATTACCTGATGTTCAGCGTCATCTCATCCAACGTGTAAGAGCAGTAGCTAAAAAAATAGTTTTAATTCTCTCAAGCGGTCGTCCTATGGTCATTTCCAATGAAGCAGCCATGGCAGATGCCGTTCTCGCAATATGGCATCCTGGACTTTATGGGGGCTCGTCTGTTGCCGGCATTCTTTCCGGTCGTATCAATCCCTCAGGACGACTTGCAATGACATTTCCCTATTCTCAAGGTCAGATCCCTATCTATTATGGTCGTCGTCACAGCGCACGGCCTCATCAGGGATTCTATAAGGACCAGACCAGCGAAGCGCTTTATCCTTTTGGCTATGGTCTTAGCTATACGACCTTCTCTTACGGCACCCCGACAGCAGAACTGCACGAGGTTAAGAATGGTGACAAGTTTGACGTGACAATTCCTGTTACAAATACTGGCCAGCGTGATGGTATGGAGACCGTTTTCTGGTATGTTTCCGACCCTTATGGTAAGATTACACGTCCCGCACAGGAACTTAAACATTTTGAGAAGAAACTGATCAAGAAAGGAGAAACCATCAACTTTACATTTCACGTGAATGTTAGTCGTGATTTCGGTTATATCGATAGTGAGGGAAAACGTTTTGTTGAATCAGGTGACATCATGATTCTTGTTGGTGATAAAAAACTTAAGTTCACAATAAAATAATGAGATTACTCAGTCTATATATCAGATTCACCATGCTCTGGTGTTTTCTTCTCAGTACATATTCAGTCAGAGCCCAGCGTAATGTTATAGAGTTAAATACAGGTTGGCGTTTTGCTTTAGGCGAGAAGTATGGAGCCGAGGAAGAATTTTATGATGACAGTTCATGGCAAGAGGTACGTGTTCCACACGATTATGCGATTCTTGGTCCATTCAGTCGGGACAACGATCTTCAGGATGTACGCAACATTCAAAATGGCGAGACTCAAATAAACCGTAAAACAGGACGTACTGGTGGACTGCCCTATTATGGTAAGGCGTGGTATCGACGTCCATTCACTGTGGAGGGTAATGGGCACTGGTTCATCTATTTCGATGGTGTCATGAGCGAAGCTACTGTCTTTGTCAATGGGCACAAGGTGGCATTCCAACCCAATGGCTATGCAGCCTTTGAGATAGATATAACTTCTTATGTGCATCAGGGAAGTAATCGTCTGGCAATTCAGCTCAATTCCCAACCCCATTCATCACGATGGTATCCTGGAGCAGGTATATTCCGTAAGGTTGAATTGCGTCACACATCAAACAACTATATCCCAATCTGGGGAACTCATGTTGAGACTCATTTACTTGGTCGGAAAAGTATAATAGATCTAACCACTCAGATTTGTGTGCATGACAGAAACGCACGACTTCAGAGCGAGCTCCTTGATATGCAAGGACATGTTATAGCACATGCCAGTAATATCATTAACAGCCGGGATACATTATTGTGCCGTCAATCAATATCGATTGAAGATCCTCAGTTATGGAGTCCAGAAAGTCCATATCTCTATCGCCTTGTTCAAAAGGTCATAGTTCGCAAAAAAGTTGTCGATCAACAGATTCAGTCTATAGGAATCCGTTCAGTAGAGTTCCGTCCTTACGATGGATTCTTCCTCAATGGTCAACATCGTAGTATTCAGGGAGTGTGTATACACCACGACTTGGGAATGCTGGGCTCTGCCGTCAACGAATCAGCCCTTCGCTATCGTCTACAGTTGCTCAAGGATATGGGATGTGATGCCATACGCACTTCCCATAATCTCCCATCGTCACTCCTTCCTCAGCTATGCGATGAGTTAGGTTTCATGCTTATGATTGAACCCTTTGACGAATGGAACACGCCTAAATGCGAAAATGGTTTTCATCGTTTCTTTGAAAATCATTCCAACAAACTTGTTCGCGACATGGTACGCCATTTCCGTAATCATCCCAGTGTCATCCTATGGGGCATTGGTAATGAACTCCCTAATCAACGCGATGATGACGGATGGAAACTAGTGGAACACTTACAGCAGATATGTCACGACGAAGATTCTAGTCGGTCAGTTACGGTATGTATGGATCAGATTCCTTATGTACTTAAAAACGGATTTGAACGTGACATTGACGTTCCTGGGATCAATTACAATACTCAGAACTATGTAAAAGCCTATGAAAAGTGGAAGCAGCACATCATTCTCGGTTCTGAGACCGCTTCTACGGTCAGTTCTCGTGGTGTATATAAATTCCCACTGCAATTACGTAAGATGGCTATGTATGATGATCATCAATCTTCAAGCTACGATGTAGAGTACTGCAACTGGAGCAACACGCCTGATACCGACTTTGCACTTGCCGATGACCATCCATGGTATGCGGGGCAGTTTGTATGGACAGGCTTCGACTATCTTGGCGAACCAACTCCATACAACAATGATTGTTGGCCCAGTCATAGTTCTATTTTCGGTATTATCGACTTGGCTAATATTCCCAAAGACCGCTATTATCTCTATCGTAGCATATGGAACCGTCAAGCACATACACTTCATGTCCTCCCCCATTGGACATGGCCTGGACGCGAAGGGCTTATCACTCCGGTCATGGTCTATACAGACTACCCCGAAGCAGAACTCTTCATCAATGGACGTAGCATGGGGCGGCAACATAAGCTATCAGCAACTGAAACAGCTAATTCTCATGGCGATTCTCTGGCATTGCTCCGTCGATATCGACTTATCTGGGATAAAGTAAAGTATGAACCAGGTAAGATTCATGTCATAGCATATGACTCACTTGGTCATGCCGTTATGGAAAAGCATGTCCAAACAGCAGGTGAGCCTCATCATCTTGTTGTTGAAACATCCAATGATAGTTTATGCAAAGCTGAAGGAAGCCTGGCTTTCCTTCGTGTTTCCGTTGTCGACAAAGATGGACAACTATGCCCCGATGATAATCGACTCATACGATTCTTTGTTTCGGGAACCGGGAAATATGTCGCAGCTTCAAATGGCGACCCAACCGATCTTCACCAATTTCATCTGCCTCAGATGCCACTCTTCCATGGCCAGCTCATGGCAGCGATCTCAGCAGTTGGACGCGAAGGCGAAATAAAGTTCACAGTCGAGGCCGACGGTGTAAAGCCATGTATATATACATTAGTAACAAAATAACAATAACAAAATATGAAGAAACTTTTTTATTTACTTTTATGTTTTTTAATGTACAGCCCTGCTAAGGCCCAACTCATAGACGAGGCTGCCAAACAACGTGCCAAACAATTAGTAAGTCAGATGACACTTCGCGAAAAGATCGACTATCTTGGTGGTGAGACGTCATTCTCCTTACGAGCAATCCCACGATTGAACATCCCTCGTATTCTCCTTGCCGATGGCCCCCAAGGTATTCGTAATCATGCAACACATAGCACACTCTATCCATCAGGTATCCTAACGGCTGCCACATGGGATCGTTCACTTGCTCGCAAAGTAGGCGAAGGACTTGGTCTCGACTCCCGCGCACGTGGAGTGGGCATTCTCCTTGGTCCAGGTGTCAACATCTATCGTTCCCCATTGTGTGGTCGTAACTTCGAATATTTTGGTGAAGATCCTTTCTTGACCTCCGAGATTGCCTGTGAATACATACAAGGAGTACAATCAAAGGGGGTAATGGCTACAATCAAGCATTTCGCAGCAAACAATCAAGAGTGGAATCGTCATCATGCAAGTTCGAATGTTGATGAGCGCACACTCTTCGAAATCTATTTCCCAGCATTCTACAAAGCTATCCAGAAAGCTCATGTTGGAGCAGTAATGAATAGCTACAACCTGATTAACGGTGTTCATGCTACCGAGAATCAATGGCTCAACATCAACGTTCTGCGTGACACATGGGGATTTGATGGTCTACTCATGTCTGATTGGACTTCCGTCTACAGTATTGTCAACACGGCCAATCATGGTCTTGACCTTGAGATGCCAAAAGGACGTTTCCTGAACTATGATAATCTGATGCCTGCTATCAAAAAAGGCCTCGTCACCGAAAGTACCATCAATCTCAAGGTTCAGCACATCCTTCAGTCACTGATTGCTTTTGGTCTGCTTGACCGCGATCAGAAAGATTCTTCGATACCACTCAACAACCCGGCAACCCACCAAATGGCACTCGATATTGCACGTGGAGGAATTGTGATGTTGAAGAACGACAATCTGCTACCACTTCATGGTACAACAGCTATTGTAGGAGAAAATGCCAATCAAATCACCACTGGAGGTGGCAGCGGTAATGTCAACCCCTTTACTGGTACGACTCTTATCGATGGGATGAAAGCAACTGGACGAAAAATCATACAACTTACAGACGACATCATTTTCGACGATATTTCTGATAAGTTATATGTCGATGAAGCGATGACCCTCAAAGGCTATCAGGCGCAGTATTTCAAGAATCAGAAGCTTGAAGGACAACCAGATTCAGTTGGCATAGAACAGACGATCAACCACAAGTGGTATTCTGAATCTATTGGTTCAGATTTCCCCGCCGATCATTTCTCTGCCCGATGGATCTGCTACTATCAGCCTGAAACAGATGGAATACTACGTGTCTCTTTAGGTGGCGACGATGGCTATCGCATTTATGTCAACGATAGTTTGCTGACCGGCGACTGGGGGAATCACTCTTTCTCAAGCCGCGAGAAGACCTTCAAAGTGAAAAAAGGCATTAAGTATTGTTTCCGTTTAGAGTATTTCGACAACATCAGCGATGCTTTCATCAACTGCAACATACGACTGCTCAATGAAAAACGCCTCATGACAGGTCTAAATAAAGCCAACAATGTCATCTATTCCACTGGATTCAACTCCAACATCGAGGGAGAAGGATTCGATCGATGCTTTGCACTTACCGATTTTCAAGAAGACATGATCCAGCGTCTGAGCCGTGCTAATAGAAATCTTGTTGTTGTCCTGAATGCCGGTGGTGGCGTAGACATGAGCCGTTGGATATCTTCAGCCAAGGCTGTCCTTATGGCTTGGTATCCAGGACAAGAGGGAGGCACAGCCCTTGCCGAGATCCTTACGGGAAAGATTTCGCCAAGTGGCAAACTTCCTATATCCATTGAGCGTCGATGGGAAGACAATCCTTGTCACAACAGCTATTATGCTAACGACAAAAACCACGAGTCAACATCAGTTATATACTCAGAAGGTATCTTCACTGGTTATCGTGGTTACGATGAATCGGGTGTAAAACCTTTGTTCCCGTTTGGTTTCGGTCTCTCTTATTCATCATTTACTTATTCTAACCTATCTTTGAAGCAGGTTTCCAATGGAGTTGAGGTTTCGTTCGATATCAAGAATACAGGAAAATATGATGCAGCCGAAGTAGCTGAAGTATATGTCAGCGATGTAGAATCATCTGTTGTCCGCCCCCAAAAAGAGCTCAAAGGTTTTGAGAAAGTAATGCTCAAAAAAGGCGAGCAGAAGCATATCTGCATCTTACTTACTGACGATGCATTCAAGTTCTACGATATCAATACACACCATTTTGTACTCGAACCAGGAATCTTCAAAATCATGGTTGGTGGATCATCTGACAATCTTCCATTAAATGGTTCTATCAGATTATAATCAAGTTGTTGCGGAGCCAGTCTTATCATAGCTGGCTCCATTTTTCTTTTCCCAAATTGCGTCTGTCTTTATGCTTCTGGATTTATATCAGTTTAACAGTTTCTTTATTGAAAATCAGCAGCGCTTGATTCATTTCGCAACAGTCTACGTACATGATACAATGGTTGCTGAAGATTGCGTCATAGAAACGATGATGGAACTCTGGGAACGACGGCAATCGCTACCTGATAAGACAAGTCTGGTTGCTTGGATCCTTACTGTTCTGAAAAACAAATGCATTGATCATTTAAGGAGAGAAAGACGACTGCAACATCTTGACAACAACAGTGATACTATTTGGGAACTTAATGAACGTATTGTTGCACTTCAAGATTTCAATCCTCATGAAATCTTCACGCAAGAGATATGCGACATCATCGATCGCACCCTCGACTCCTTATCTCCACAGGCGAAACAAATATTCATTCTTTCCACATACGAGAACAAATCACATGAAGAGATAGCATCTATGACCCACCTCAGCCTTCGCGGTGTGGAATACCACCTATACAGAGCCAAAGATGCATTAAGACTATCCCTAAAAGACTACCTACCAGCAACAATCCTATTTGTTTATTTTTGTTAAATATTATCATTATCACTATGAGTTATGCCTCATAACAACGTTTACTCCCTGAACATCAGCTATTATGGATAAAGATTTACTATATCGTTATTTTAATGGTCATGCCTCTGCCGAAGAAATTCATCAAGTCAGGACATGGAGCGACGAGTCGGATGAAAATAAAAACCTGCTTCGCCGTGAAAGGAAATTGTTTAATACCATGATAATAGCAGGTTCTGTTCAGAATGCTCTGGCTATTAGCAGTGAAAGGAATCTGCATTCAACTAAAAGACGATGGATACGTTTAGTTCACATAGCAGCCTGTGTAGCAGCAGTTCTCTGTGTTGGCATCGTAACCTTATTCACAGGTCATTCATCCAACGCTCAACTTACTATGCAGACAATTCATGTTCCTTCTGGTCAGAGTGTTGACATAATCCTTCCAGACAGTTCTCATGTGTGGCTCAATGCTAATACACGTATGACCTATCCCCTATCCTTTGCCAAAGATAATCGTGAGGTAACCATCGAAGGTGAGGCTTATTTCGAGGTAAAGAACCATAATGAGTGGCCTTTCATTGTTCACACCTCTCATATGGACGTGCAAGTTCTTGGCACGAAGTTTAATGTAGAAGCCTATTCCGACAAATCAACCACAGAAACATCACTCATGGAAGGCAAAGTACAAATCACTCTTCCAACACAGAACCAATCATCTCCAAAATACATATTACACCCAGGCCGAAAGCTATCATTAACAGACAATCAAGTCATCATTAGTGACATAAAAGACCCAGAGGTATATCGTTGGCGTGAGGGACTCTATTGTTTCAATAACAAAGCCATTGTTGATATCATGCACGACTTCGAGAAATACTATGGTATTAAAATCATCATTCAAAATAAGCAACTCGAAAGTATTGTTCTTTCTGGAAAGTTCCGTATAGCCGAAGGTCTGAATTATGCGCTCGACGTCATGAAGTCTGAAGTTCATTTCAGCTATCAACGAAATACCGACAACAATATATTATTTATCAAATAACCAAACCTTTTTTTTATGAAAACTTATTTAAAACTATCTCTATTCTCGTCTATGCTGACTATGAGTATGTTACCAGCTCAGACACATGGACAGAATGCAAAGGTAACAGTAAACCGAAACAATGTTACTTTAAAAACAATTCTAAACGACATCGAGTCGCAAACGAATTATCTGTTTATTTATGGAAAGGACATTGATGTGAATCGTGTAGTAGATGTAACATCAATGCAACAGCCCACAAGTAGTTTATTAAGTAAACTCTTTGAAGGAACAGATATTAGTTACACATTATGCGGCAATCACATTGCGCTAAAAACTGAAAGTAAAGGCCGGACTTCCATTGGTACTCAGCAAAGAGATGATACCAAAACAATTAAAGGACGTGTCTTTGATTCTACTGGTGAACCACTTGTGGGTGTAGCCATCTCTATTGAAGGAACAAACCGTATGACGACTACCGACATTGATGGCAACTATTCCATCAAAGCTGCTGAAGGTGAAACCATCAAGCTGACCTACATAGGTTTCAATCCTTACCACCAGGAAATAGGCAAAGGGAATAGTTACAATATCAGGATGCAGGAAGATACAAAGACACTCGACGAAGTGGTTGTAGTTGGTTATGGTACGATGAAAAAGGCCGATCTCACAGGCGGTGTTGTCAACGTTGGTGAAAAGGATCTCAATCGTGTTGCAAGCTTTAATCTTATAGATAAGGTGGCAAGTCAGATTCCAGGTCTTAACATCACTACAGGAAATGCAGCTCCCGGAGTCGACCAGTCTATTCTTATCCGTGGTCAGAACTCTCTTACCGCAGACAATGCACCTCTCGTAGTCCTCGATGGCATACCCTATAATGGTTCTTTGGCAGATATTGATCCCAATACCATTGAGAGTATAAGTGTACTAAAGGATGCTTCAGCAGCAGCCATCTATGGTTCTCGCGGTTCTAACGGTATTATTCTCATCCAGTCGAAAAAGGGACGTATTGGTGCTCCACGAGTCTCTTACAGGGGTGAATTCAGTATCTCAGAGCCACAGCATCGCGTAAATGTCATGAGCCCGGAAAAATACATAAAGTTCAAACAAGACATTGCCCGTCTGCAGGATGGATGGGAAGGCGAGCAACTAAGACCTGAGAATATCCTTAGTGCCAGTGAGCTCACCAACTATTATCAGGGCATTACCAATGACTGGCAGAACATCATTTTCCGTACAGCAGCATCTCACGACCATCAAATCAGTCTTTCGGGTGGTACAGAACAGACTACATATAATGCAGCTCTTGCCTACCTCAATCAGCAGGGTGTTGTATTTAATTCTCGTATGGAGCGCTATAACCTCGATCTAAGTGTGACACAGGTACTCAACAAGTGGCTCACCATTGGTGTTAACACCAAGTACATCCAGAAGCAGACAGGCGGTATCACTCCCAATATTGAGCATGCTGTAAAACAGAGTCCTTATGGTATCTTCAAAGAGGAGAATGGCAACTATTATGAAGAGCCTATGGACCAATCGCTCATACGCAATCCTATGGTTGATGTCAATGCCGACCAAGACAACACAAGTCGTAACCTCATTATCAACTCCTATGCCGACATTGTGTTACCCATCAAGGGACTCTCTTTCCGTACCAATTTTGGTTATAACAACCGAACCATTTTCACGGGAACCTATTACGGTCGCGATACCTTCACAGGTAAGAGCGTAAGCGGTAAAGCCTCTGTAAACAATACGCATTATTACGATTACACCTGGGAAAATATCCTAAAGTATAATCGCACGTTTGGTAAACACATGATTGACCTTACAGGGTTATTCTCTCTGCAAAAGACATCAAGTAATAAGTCGGGCGGCTCAGCTGAGAGTTTTATCAACGACGATTCAAGTTTCCACAATCTGAGTGCAGGAGAAAAGAACAAGACTGTAACCTCAAGTCTACGAGAGACTCAGATGTTGTCATACATGTTCCGTGCCAACTACAATTTTGCCAACCGTTATCTTCTCACACTTACTGGTCGTACCGACGGCTATTCTGCATTTGGCAAGAACAACAAATATGCATTCTTCCCTTCTGTAGCATTGGGATGGAATATTCATCAGGAATCTTTTATGGCCAATACCCACGATTGGCTCGATCAGATAAAACTCCGTGTTTCCTATGGTTCCAATGGTAATCAGGCAATCAGTCCTTATCAGACTCTCGACCGTTTGCACATCGGAACTTACGTATGGGGCGACAATGGATCTACTGCTAATGCGGTATATCTTCCAAACGATGGTGCAGGCAACCCAAACCTCAAATGGGAAACCACTCATACCTTTAATGTTGGAGTCGATTTCTCGTTCTTAAATGGGCGTATCTATGGTAGTATCGACACTTATGTATCCAACACAAAGGATCTGCTTATGAAGCGTACGGTACCTATTATGAACGGTTATAGCACAATCATGGACAATATCGGTCGTACACGTAATAAAGGTATAGAGATTAGTTTGAATACCGTAAACATGAAAAACAATGATTTGGAATGGCGTACAGGTATTAATTTCTCACTTAACCGTGATAAGATCATTGATGTCCGCGGTGATAAAAAAGACGATATAACCAACAAATGGTTCGTTGGGAAACCAATTCAAGTATACTATGACTATAAGGTAGTCGACATCTGGCAGGAGGGTGACACCTATACTAAAACCGACTCAAATGGTAATACCGTACAGATTCAGAAGGGTGCCAAGCCTGGTTCTGCCAAGCTTCAGGACACCAATGGTGATGGCGTCATCAACTCCAACGATAAAGTCATCATCGGTTCTAAGCAGCCAAGTTTCCGAATGGCAATGAGTAATGAGCTCACATGGCGAAATTTCTATTTCTCATGCCTACTTAATGGAACCTTTAAGGTGACCCGTGAGCTGAACGAGGCCAATATCGGCTCATGGGCATACAACCTTTACAATTATCTTGAGGATGCAGACTATTGGACTCCTGAGAATACAGACTCAAAGTATTGTTCACCGGTATACAGCAACTTCGATGGCCATAGTTTCTATCACAACTTCACATATATCCAGATCAAGAACATGACTATTGGATATAACCTTGAGCATAGCCTCATCAAGCGCATGCATCTTCAAAAAGCATCCGTTAATCTCAGTGTGAATAATGTATGGACCTTCTGCGATATTCATTCCGTACTTAACTACGACAATAGTTGGTTTGCTTCTTACCCAACAGCACGTTCATATGTATTAGGTATCAATTTGACTTTCTAAAATCATAAATAATGAAGACAATGAAAAAAATTCATATCATTTCGGCATTCATTGCATTGTTCTCTATCACAGCAGTTAGTTGCTCTGATTATCTTGACGAGAAATTAAAGAGTGAACTTGCACCTGATAACACTTACACCAGTTCCTATGGTTTCGAAACCGGTTCGGCTGGTATGTATGCCATTGCCCGTGCAGAGTATAACACCTGGGGATCAACTGCCTTTATGCATAGTGCAGCCTGTCCCTACGAATCACAACAGATTGCTACCGACTTAGCCATCATGGGTACCAAGGATGGTTCAATTCAACCCTTTGGGTACTGCACACTGACTTCCAATACAGGTATTGTTACCTCTACATGGAAATGGGCATACAGTCTGATTGCTGCAGCGAACGAGGTACTGGCTTATGCCGAGAAGAACACGAACTGGGACAAGCCAACTGATCAAGCGACATATATCGCCGAGGCTCGCTTCTTCCGTGCTTACGCATATCGTACACTGGTCTATCTCTATGGCGATGTACCATATGTTGATAAGATTCAAGAAACCATTCATACTGATTTTACACGTACTCCTAAGGCAGAAGTTATCCAACATATGCTTGACGATTTGAACTATGCATCTGAACATCTGCCAGTCGACCCCGATAATGTACCTAAGGTGGGCAAGCTCACCAAATGGGCAGCGGAACATCTTCTCAGCGAAGTGTATCTTATGAACGGCGACAATGCTAATGCGGAGAAATCGGCCCTGAACGTCATCAACAGCGGCTATTTCCGTCTGATGAGCGATAGATTTGGTGTTGAGAAGAATAAACCCGGTGATGTTTTTGCTGATCTTTTCAAAGAATACAACCAAAACCGCACCTCTGGCAACATGGAAAGTATATGGGTCATGCAGTTTGAATATCAGACCAAAGGTGGTGGCGATGCTTACGATGATTGGACTCGCCGTGCCTGGGAGCCCAAATACTTCGAGATTCAGGGGTTCACTCTTGCTGATACGCTTGGCGGTCGTGGTCTTTGCCAGTTAGTACCCCTGAAGTGGTGGATAGGCGATGACGCTGGTTTCTTCGATGCCACCGACATTCGTAATTCTGAATATAACATCAAACGCCATTGGTATTATAACAATCCCAAGACACCTAACATGCTGGGGAAGCGATGTGAGATTACCGATGAGACATGGTTCACCACCTATCGTCTCTACCCTGCCCTTGTAAAGTTCTTCTATGGTAAAGCCGACAACCTTACTTATACAGGCACCAACCGCGACCGTATGAAGTTTCGTCTTGCAGAAACCTATTTACTTCTTGCCGAAGCACGGTTTAACAAGGGCGACATGAGCGGAGCTGCAGAGGCTTTGAATGTTGTTCGTCGCCGTGCTCACGCTTCAGAAATCACTTCAGGACAAATGACCATTGACGTTATTCTCGATGAGAGAATCCGTGAGCTCGTAGGTGAAGAGTCACGCAGATTCACCCTCTGCCGTACAGGAAAACTCCTGGAACGTTGCCGCAAATACAATACAGAAGCAGGTCCACTCATTCAAGATTATAATGTGTTATGGCCTATTCCACAAGAAGTGATCGATTCTAATACAGGTACAACATTTTCTCAGAATTTTGGTTATTAATTAGTGATTAAGTTAGTTGTGGGGTTGTAGGGAGTTTTTCTCTACAACTCCTTTATTAAAGAAATGAAAAGAATCAGTTTATTTTTTATCATGATGCAGCTTTCTATGAGCACATCACTTAAGGCTCAGATACCCTTTACCAAGCAAGTTACTTACAACATAATGCGTCTGGTGGCCGACTGGCAGATTGCTGATTTCAACAGCAATCAACATCACGAAGATCTCAACTGGGCTAATGCTGCCCTCTATATAGGTATGGCAGATTGGGCAGAGCTAAGTAGCGTAGTCGATCAATATGATGTTTATTATCAATGGCTCGATAGCATCGGGCGCCGCAACGACTATCAGCTTGGACGTAAAATCTATCATGCCGACTATATGGCAGTGGGACAAACCTATATGGCACTTTATGAAAAGTATAAGAACCCAGAGATGTTGTGGCATATCCAAGCACGTCTCGACTGGATTATCGACCATCCATCACAATATAACATGCATCTTGATGAGAGCATTCCTCACACCTGCGATCGCTGGTCATGGTGTGATGCCCTATTTATGGCTCCTCCCCTCTTTGCTCACATGTATACGCTCACTGGTAATAATAAGTATATCCATTTCATGAATCAAGAGTGGACAACAACCTACCATCTTCTTTACGATAATACAGAACACCTCTTTTATCGTGACACTCGCTATTTAGATAAGCGCGAGGCTAATGGTCAGAAGATCTTCTGGGGACGAGGGGCCGGATGGGTGGCAGCAGGTACTGCCAATCTGTTACGCCACCTCCCAGCTAAAGACAATAACCGTAAGTTCTACGAAAAGTTCTTCATTGAGAATTGTACTCGTTTAGCCTCTCTACAATGTGCCGACGGGTATTGGCATGCAAGTCTTCTCAATCCAGAATCATATCCATCACCTGAAACCAGTGCCACCGGTCTCATCACCTATGCTTTGGCTTATGGTATCAATTCAGGATTACTCGAAAGAAATAAATTTCTCCCTATTGTTATTAAAGGATGGCAGAGCATGCTTAAAGCTGTCGAGCCTAATGGCAAATTGGGGTATGTTCAACCAATAGGTGCCGATCCTCGCATGGTAACCCGCAACATGACAGAGGTATACGGAGTAGGAGCCTTCCTTGCAGCAGGTTGCCAAATATATAAATTGATAGACTTTCAACAAAATAGCCTCAAGAAAAAGTGACTCGACTAAAAAAGTCGCAACGTATTTATGTTCGTTGCGACTTTTTTTGTAACTTTGCAGCCATGAATAAGATCATGATTACAGAGAAGGAATTAGACGAGAGAGTTTCTAAAGCGGTGGAGAACTTCATGGCCGGATATGGCTGCTGCCAAAGTGTGGTGGCAGCCTTTTCCGACCTTTATGGTTTAGACGAGACGCTGGCTAAGAAGATTGGAGCCGGGTTCGGTGGCGGTGTGGGACGTATGCGCATGATGTGCGGTGCTGTATCGGGCATCGTGATGCTTGTTGGTCTGGACTGCGGTCAGACTGAGGGTAGCGACCGTGAAGGCAAATCGGCCTGCTATAAGGTGGTTCAGGACCTGCTGGCCAAATCGAAAGAGGAGAACGGCAGTATCATCTGTGCCGAGATACTCGGGCTTAAGGGTTACGAGAAGGCAAACTCCAGTTATGTAGCATCCGCTCGTACAGCCGAATACTACAAAACTCGTCCTTGCGCCGCTAAAGTAGAAAGCGCTGCAAAAATCTTTGCCAACTACTTAAGGGAGAAAATCTGATCGGACAAGAACTTGTCAATCAGTCGAGGCAGGGCATAGTTATCAATGTCGGCCTCTGGAATCCAGATATAATCGGAGGGGAGCTCAGGCTTCTCTCCGATTTCTAATAGGTAGAAGTCGGCATAGAGGATACGATGAGTCAGCACATGCTTCACGTTCTGTTGTAACAGTCGGGCT
>Ga0265299_10001720_pt1 | contig 24101 bp, 17 predicted proteins | sample AusTroGonzalo_MG_4_FD_193485 | JGI IMG/M metagenome (GOLD analysis project Ga0265299, IMG submission 193485) | Bovine rumen microbial communities from tropical cattle in Woodstock, Queensland, Australia - Gonzalo_02 | ecosystem: Host-associated > Mammals > Digestive system > Stomach > Rumen ... | reverse complement strand
GCTCTTCCAGTCCTTCATCTGTCGCAGCGTGTCAATCATGTTGCTAAGCAGATAGTCGGTGTATAGTATTGTGTTGTCGTAGGCGTTCACCAGCTTTGCCACGTTCTTCTCGCCCTCTTCCACATTGTGAGCCACGGGTTTGTAAACCTCAAACTCTTTTGGATATTTGCTGGCGTAGTTAGGTCCGTGACTTGTGCTGGTGTGTATCACTATCAGCACCTTGTTCTTCTTGCTCGATTCTATGCGCTCGCGCAGACCTGTAAACAGCAGCGCGTCGTATCGCTTGTCAACATTAGGATACTTCTTGCTCAGCACAATGTCGCTCTCGTATTCGTCAATGTGTATTGGCGGCTCGCCCCAGTTTATAGTGCGCCAAACCACGTCGGCACCTGTACGGAAGGCGTAGTTAGGCAGAGGTTCGTATAGGTCGCCGCTGTTTTTTGGCTCGAGTATAGCCTTTACTCCTGCTGTGGTAAACGTGGCGCACGATTGTGCCTGGAACACTTTCAGCCCCTGTTGCTTTGACAGCAGCGGGTTGTTGTTGCGCTTGTAGCCGTACAACTGGAAGTTTGCCTTACGTGCCGACTCGCCGATTACCAGCACCACCACAGCCTTGTCGTTGTCGGTAATCTTGCCGTCGGGCAGCTTTATCTCCTCGGCCTGCTTGGCCATTCTTATGCTTGTTACGCGTATGCTGTTAACCAGATACGACCATGGCTGCAAGTATCCGCCAAGCTCTGTGTCGTGCTGCCCAATCCACAGTGTCTGGTTAATGTTTGCCAGCAGCAGTGCCAGTACTATTCCAAGCGATATTCCGCAGTATTTGCCCATCTGCTTTGCCTTGCCTATAACCACAGGCTGCAGCAGGCAGAACAATGCCGGCAGCACTCCAAAGGCTATGATAAACGCCCACAACGACCAGCTGAAGAATCCCGATGCCTCAGAGTATCGCGTGTTGAACACATTGCCTATTGTAACCTCATCAATAATGATGTTGTAGGTAAGTATAAAGTAAAGCGATGTGGCGTTTATTATGGCCATTATGGCCAGCAATATGCGCGCCACAATCCTCAACAGATACATGATGAGATAAGTCATAAGGAAGTTAACCAGCAGCATTACCACCACCAGCGATGCTATAAGGAAAACGCGCACGCCGGTGCTCTGGTTGGTGTGCTGCACCACATATTCAAAGAACGGTATGTTGTACAGCAACATGGTTGCCAGGCTCACTATTGCCGAGAAAGCAAAAAGCGATAATGGCTTTTTTATCAGATTCTTTATTCTGTTATTCTTCATTTTTCGAGTTTCAATATTTTGTACCTGCTAACATAGAATATCAGCCAGGGTATAGTAAATCCTATCATGCTGCCCACACACACATCAAGCGTGAAGTGTTGCGACAGATAAATGCGCGAGTATCCTCCCAGTGCAGCAAGTGCTAATAGTACCAACGAGCCCAGACTGAACACCACCCATGTCTGGAGGTTGCGCTGCTTCTGCGAGTGCAGATAGCGGTAAGCCAGCAGTATGGCTAAGCAGGTAAAGAACACAAAGAACGTTGACGTATGGCCCGATGGAAACGAGTTGCTGTGTCGCATCTCTACGCCGTCAACCAGTGGCAGCAGCAAGTCGGGATAGTTCTCAAACACCATTATCGGTCGCGGTGAGTGGAACGAGTGTTTCAATATCTGTACTACAGCACCGCTGCCTATCTCGCTCATCGCAAAGAACACGGTAAATTCCCTCCGTTTCCAAATCAGCGGTATCAGTGCAAACAAATAAACAGGCCACTCGGCCAGCACTGAGTAATACTTAAAAAAAGCATCCTGAAAACCGGTGTGCTGTGAGTTCATAAGCATGTGCAGCTCAACCTGAGGGTAGGAGTATAGCAACCCCAGCACCACTGCCAGCAGCACAAAATACACCACAGTATACACCGAGAGTGTCGTAAAAATCTGTTTCATGCTGCAAAGGTACGAATAAGTGAGTAAAATACCAAATTTATTTGGGTATTTTAGAAAAAGAGTACCTCCGAGCACTGCTCAAAGGTACTCTCTTGTTTTCTACTTGATGGTAAGCCACACGGCCTCGCTTTTGTCCTTGGCCTCTACAATCTTCTGTTTAAGTTCGTAGAGCCACTTGCGACTTTCGAGCACTTGGCCTACTATCTGATTGCGACCAACGAGGATGCAACCAGCAGTATCGTCGGCAGTGTTTCCTGCATGGATGCGAATGCCCTTGAAAAGGCGGTTGAAGTCGGGGCCGCCGAGCAACAATGGCAGCCACTTCTTCATTTTCGGACTCCATGTAATCACTACTGCGTAACGGCCTTCGGGTATGGCGAATGGCTTCAGTTTCTGAGCCTTTGTGGGCGAACGCAGCACAGCTTCTTTAGATACCGTTGTCTTCAGTTCGAGGGCTGTTGGTTCAAGGGTATCGCAGAAGTATGTCTGCTTCTCTCCTGCCAGATACTCATCATCTACTTTCTCTACTATGTAGAGCTTGCCTATTGTATATGTCTTGCGTTTTGCTATGCGTGTTAATACTAATTCCATAATTCTAATGTTTAATGTTGCTTAATGTCACATTGTCTAAAGTCACAAAGTCGCGATTCAGCGAGAACCATCAAGCTTGCTTGAATGGTCGAGCGTAAGCGACTTCGACGAAGTCAAAGTCTCGCTGTTGAGTTTGCGCCAGTGCGTCTTGTCGGTCTTCTCAATCCAATGGTCTCGATACCAACGTGAGATGATTTTTCGGAGACCAGCCTCACTACAGAAACCGCGCTTCAAAGCTCGCAGATCGTCCATCGTGAATGCTGGCGAAAGCTGGTCGAAGATGGAGTGGTTGCTCCCGTATCGGATGCACTCGTCGCGAGCATCAACAAACTGACTCTCCAGCGCCTCACCAAAAGCCTTTATCTGCTGCTGCAGACAATACTCGGCCATCATCAGTGCAAACTTGATAGAAGCAGAGGTTTCCTTCATTGGCGTATTGCAGCTCCCCTCCTTTTGGAGGGGCTGTGGGAGGCTTAGTATATGATGTATCACACCACAACGGAATCCGATGACTGCCGCACGCTTACGATAGGTATCCTTTACGTGGTCGATATCCTTGGCTGCCTCTACGCGTTTCTCTTCTACCCAAGTCTCGATGGCTTTGCGAAGGCGAGGCACATCAAGGATTCCTGTGAATGAGCGCAGTCGGGTGACAGCCTCCTGTATTTTTGCCTCGTCGTCGGCCGAACGCTTACGAAACTTAGGCATCTTAGCGAATGAGCTGTCGGGCATCTCAGCAAGCATCACACGGCTTGAAAGACCGTTCTCGATGTTGTCGGCTTTGAAGCACTTCCTCAGTGCGCCGTTCGTACCGAGCATTGTCCAGTTGTAGGCTACTTTCACCACACCGCTCTCAGCCGCGTCGCTATTGTAGTCCTGGCCCCATTCTCCTCGGTCGAATGCTAGTCGGTAAATGTCATATTTCGAGCTCCACGAGCCTGCACCATTGGTTTTTCGCAGTGTGTCAAGCTCCTCGCCAAAGCTATAAAGAGTGTGGCCATTTGAGTTTTTGAATCGCTTAAGCAGGGTAGAGCACGATACGGTTACGGGCACCACTCGAATCAATACGTGTGGATCGTCGGGAGCCTTCTCGTTGGCCTTGCGCCCCTTCTTGCGTTCCTTCCATTCCTCTTCGCGCTTACGTGCCAGAGCATCCTCATCGTCAAACTGGCGCTTCCAAATGTCTACGGCATTCTTTACCACACTTTTGTTTGATGCCTGCTCACCACGGATAATTGCCATCAGTCCCAATCGATGCACGTTGCCGTCGCAATATTCCACCTCTACGCCATCGGCATAGGCTCCAGCGATGGGCATGATGCCGCAGAGCACAGGCATGTGCATCGACACAGGTACACCAACCAGCGATTCTTTAAGTCCGATGGGCAGCGACTTGACGTTTACCTTTACGCCCGTTTCTTCAGCTGCAGCCTCGGCATCCTCGATTTCATCTGGATTGATGCCCAGCTCTAAAGCGTCGATGATGCCTTGCATTACTTTAGAAACGCCTTTTGGTGGCTCCTTGCAAGCCGAGTCGACTACCGATTTGAGTTCAACGTCAGATAGTCCGAAACGAGGCATCACCTGCATCAGCAACTCTTTCTTGTTGTCGCAGATGGCACGCAGATTCACTGCCAACTTGTGCAGTTTTACGTTTCGCTCACCCTCGGCTGGCTCACCACCATTCCTACGCCACCACTCGGCAATAATAGAAGAGTAGGGTATGCCCTTGAAGGATTTATCATTTTCTTCAGGCTGTTTGGCGATAGACTCAGTCCTGTCTGTCTTGTAGTCCGTTGCCAAAAACAACTTCGGATTAACATACTTCGTGTGATCCTCGGGCACCATATATATGCACCTTGCTACGTCCTTAACAGCTGCATCGGGAGTGAATCCGGTAGCCTCTTTCATCAGCTGCTGAGCCTCCTCAGGTGTCATTCCATCCGGCAATTCCACTAGCACATGCGTACCACGACGAACCGATTCCTCAATGAGCAGCGGCACCAATGGCGACTTTTCCAGGAGTCGGGCGCAGATTTCATCCGTGTGTCCTTTCTCATCAAAGTCCAGCATCAGTCGATTGAGTGGTTTAACGGCATCGGCTATGGCGCGATGGTTATCCTTAAACTCAGCGCAATGAGGTGTCCACACTGGCAAGCGATGCTTCAACTCATCGTCACCTTTCTCTATACGCTCGCACATCTGCGCCAGCCAAGGCTCGCGACGAAGTGCCTCCCATTCTTCCTTGGTGGCAGGGGCGCATGGTGCGCCATGTCCCTTGCCAATACATGTGAATTTCATAGTCATAATTACTGCTGATTCCATAGACAATCCTCCTTTCGTGTTTTAAAATAAGACATAATCTGATCTGATTCCTCCTCGTAAAGTTTTTTGGTTAGCTCCAATCCGTATCGGCGTGGAAACTTAAACTCTACTATTAACTGTTCGCGCTCGGGGTGGCGCTGCTTGCGCTGTGGCACAATTTTTACCGTGCCGTGAGCCGTCTCGAAGAGCGTCTGATACAATGGTCCTCGACTACCCGTACGTTTGGTTTTTACTCGGGTCTGACCATCGGCCATCACCTCAAGATTGGCTCGGTAATACACAGGTCGGCCTTCAGTCACCTGCTTGTCCTGTTCCCAAGGGCAGGGCTGTATGTTAATGTCGCCGTTTACTAAATAGTTAACGCTTCCGTCCATCTGGACGTTCTGCAGCAAAAGCTGCTTTGTAAGAAATTCTTTTCTCATGTTTTGAACGAATTGGCGAGTGAAGAAGCCTTGTGAAACGCTGGCCAGCTTTAACTCATGAGATTTCTTCAGCTCACTTCGCCCAAATTTGTAATGATGTTAATTAATTCTCTCTTTGACTATCCTTTTTAAATTCTGTGACCCATGAAGCGAAAGTCTTTCTTCATGTTTCGTGGCATTCGGCACTGGTTCATCAGCGATAACTGACGACGTGCATTCTCAGCGATAGTGCCTCGTGCCATTGTGATTGTGTTTCTTGTTCTACTCATATTTTTTTTGCTTTACGTCGCCCCTTGCAGCGACCTTTAAGTTAGACATTGTGGATGTGTCTTGTTCAAGTCAGCATCCATAATACCCGGCCAAAGTCGCTTGTTTAAGGGGAATCTTTAGGGAGAACTTTAGGGAAGTCAAAAATATGTGTTATTCAGGCAAATAAAAAGAAAGCGGAACCCCTTGTGTTTCAAAGAGATTCCGCTCTAGCGAAAATTTTTCAAAAAAAATATTTGTTTCCCTGAAGATCTCCTTAGGGAGCGTTTTTATCGCCTGTGGATGTTCAAATCCTGATGATCGTAAGGGTCAAATTGCGACTGAGAATCCTCATCCTCGTTATAGTTGCCATAGATAAGCTGTTCGGGGTTGGCTTTCAGTAGTTTCACACATTCCTTAATAATAGGTAGTGCCTTGTCGTTAGCGGCATTGCCTTTGTCGAGCCCTGTAAGCCACTTTCCATCGATATCTTTGAAATGACCTTCTAGGATTGAAGGTATGGTAAACCCATTGGGAACAATTACCAGACCGGCGCCAACAAGCTCCTTGAACAAATCTACCAGCGTACCTTTGCCATACTTACCCTCCCATTTCAATACACAATTCTCGTCTCGCTTGTTTGAGAACAGAGCCTTGAAGTCAGCCTCGTTGCCCTCTATCCATTCTTCTTTAACCAATTTCTGATATAATAATATCAGATGCCCCTCAGTTACGCCACTCTTCCGATAAAACGTCATCGTCTCACGAGGCTTTTTGGGCTTTGCAGCTTTTTTCTTTGCCGTGGTTTCCTTCGCCTCACTTTTAACGTCTGAATCAGAATGCTTCTCCAGCCACTCCATCGAAAGCATGCCGATGGCTTGAATCTTGAGTTTTGGTAGCGATAGCTCGGCTATTTCCCAAACCTCATTAATCACAGGCTCTACCTGATGACCATAGATTCTCCAGAATTCATAAGTCTCGCCCTGTCCGATTCTCCTTTCGGCGTCCTTACGATGGATACTTATTTCCGAGGCGTCTGAAGCCGATAACTGTTGCTGTTGACTGAGCCATGCTTCATCCTGTCTGAGAGTAGAAAGCCATGCAGATGCCGAGGCGTAATCGCTACGATTACTACTCATCATAAGGCATCGTCCTCCTCACGCCAAATTCCATAACCACAATTCTGCGCATGAGCCATCAGATAGGCGAATTCAAGTGAGTCGTCGCGCAACCAACCTTCGGCTAGATACTCCGAGCGCACTTCGCGCACCTTTTTGGCAAATAGCTTCATCACTTCAGGTGCAAACGGATTGTTTCTTGTCATTCGTCCGTTCACTTCCTTGTCCATATAATCGTAGAGCGCTTTAGCTGCAGCCAGTACTCCTTTGTCGAAACGCAGGGGCACCACGCCATATATTTCGTCGTGCAGCATTATCAAGTCTGGGCGCAGTTTCAGCCTGCGCCCGTGTTGCCAATGCCTTTTAATTCGTAGCAGTTCGTCAAGGATTGTTTTTACATAAGCGCGAGGAGGCATGTTAGTAAACTTCGGTTCACGTATCAAGCACTTGTACTCTGACGAGAAAAGCTCAGCCATTGCGTCTTGTGCTGGTTGGTAATGAAGACCCATATACACACCGATGGCGAACTTTTTCAGAATGTAGGCCGTATGCATAGCTATTTGTTCATACTCGGTGGTGGTGAGCCACTCCACTAACTGCTTGTTTGGCATCCACCAGTCATTCTTCACACCAAAAGCCTCCTTCAGGTCGAACGTAAAGTGCAGACTCAAGTCGTGGCATAAACCAGCTATATCCAGTATCAGCTTCAGGCGGGTCAATTCATCGTTTGTCAGCGTCTGCTGTTCTTTTAGTGATAACAGCGGGTTGGTGAGATAACCTGGCTTGGGTTTCGCGTCGGTTTTCTCCCAGGGCATCGGCGTCCTGCCTTCATCAGCCGTCCAGAACATATCCGACAGCCACACAGCCAACGGCGATGCTCCATGCTCCGTCGTTAACAGTCTTTCTACCTGCGCGAGCACATAATTTCTTCGCTCGTCACCTTCCAGTTTGCAGGCCTTTGCAAGCTCTGCTCCCTTAAAGAAGTCCATCTCAATTTGTGCCAGCATCTTTCTGGCAGTTTTTATTTGAGTATCCATGTCTTTTTACCTTATTATTAATCGTGTGCAAAGATACAAAGAAATCCCGATAATCCTTTCAGACCATCGGGAAATTATGAATTATTTATCTTCATTTGTTCTCAGCTTTCAAAATCTCCAGCATTTCTGACGGTGTTACCACAATGGGCTTCTTGGGGAAATGCTTTTTGAAATAGCCCTTACAACTTGCACCGTAGCGGTATCAGAATGCCTGGACAACAATGCCGACACCAAGACATTCGTATCAATTACTGCGTATATCATTTTCTACTTCTCTCTAGCAGCCCTTTCTTCACGAGCAAGTCTGATTTCTTCGTTTATTTCATCAAGTGTCAAGTCAGGAAACTGACCGGCTTCTGCCATTCTTCTTATTTCGCGGAAAGATTCTAGAGCGTCCATAGATGTCCGTTCTGGCTCTGCCTTGATTTCAAAGGGAATCTTTCTTTGCATCACTACCGCTTTGGCAAATACATTCATTGCCGCATTTGCACTCATACCCATACGAGCGCAGAGTGCATCAAAATTCTGTTTCAGTTGTGAGTCCATTCTCACCGTCATAGATACCTGTGCCATATTCTTATTCGTTTTATATGTTGCAAATATAATTATATTTGTTTCATTTTGCAAGCATTTTGACGTAAATTTATGTCTTTTTAATAATTCGAGCAAGTTTGATGGCTCTTGTTCAATCGCGACTTTGTGACTTTTGACTTTGTGACAATAAGGAGGTTCGCAAAGTCATGGGGAAGTAATTAGAATTATATAATATTATAATATTATATAATTTATAAAGAGTTTTACTCTATTTGTTGATAGTGCTTAATGTCACAAAATCACACGTCACAGAGTATCGCGTGTTGTTTGTTAATCGTAAACAATACATTTGGCGTGGCTAAATTCTACGTTTGCGATGCGGAAATGTATTGTTTCTGGTTTTAACAGATTTTTACACGCCACGGGGCTTAATATTTGGAATCGCACTAAAAATGTTGTATCTTTGCATCGTCAATCATGAGAGACAGAGCGGGAGGCGGCCACCCGATGTAGTTGGTCGCAAATGAATCTAATACCATGTAAAACACATTAAATTATGAGCGTATTTTATCGTAAGTACCAAAACAAGAACAAGCAGAGCGTAGTCTATGGCAAGTGGTTCGCACGCGCTGTGACCATCGGCAAGACCATCGACCTCGACGAGCTGGCTAAGCACATGTCGGAGCACAACACTCCGTACTCGAAGGGTGCCATCAAGGGCGTGTTGACCGATATGATCGGTTGTGTTCGAGAACTGATGCTGGAGGGTAAGGCTGTTAAACTCGAAGGGTTGGCCATCTTCTCAGCTGGTATCAAAACCAAGAAGAACGGTGCGGCTACTTCGGCCGATTTCTCTACCACCAAGCACATCGACAGCGTGTATATGCGCGCCCGTGCTACTGGAGAGTTCACTCGTCAGGAGTTGACCAAGGCTGGTAACGTGACCGAGCTGCCAAAGAACTTCACCGACTATCAGGAGGATGAATCTAACGGCGGCAACCAGCCATCAAACGGTGGCGGTCAGAGCGCGCCAATCTCGAGCGACGACCCAGGCGAGGGCGATTAAACTAGCGTTGGGGGCTTCGGCCCCAGCGCTTTACATTAACCATTAAACATTAACTATTATGACAAGAAAAGAAACCGTTAAGTTCATCGTACAGATGATTGCGGCAATAGCAACGGCTATAGTAACCGCACTTGGAACAACGAGCTGCCTAAGCGCACTCTGACCAAACAAGAAGAAGGAAACCAAAACGGTCTCCTTCTTCTTTTGTATATGGGATATTATTAATTTTTCCATGTATAAACGTTTCCGCCGGTGGCTAAAAAATCCGGCTGATTTCGACATGAACCGAGAATTTTTTTTCATAAAACTTGGAAGCTATCGATTATTTTCATATATTTGCCGACAGAATACTAACTTAAAACAATTTTAATTATGAAAACAAGGGGGATTGTCATCGTTATCACTATACTCCTGAGTATGGTTAGCACCAAAGCCTGGGCTTACGATATAGCAGTAAAGAACTCCAAGGGAGTGACTATTTACTACAATTACATCAAATACGGAAAAGAGCTTGAGGTAACCTCTGCTGAAAATATAAAATATAAAAATTCTGTGGTTATACCCATAGAAGTAACCTATAAAAACCAGACTAGTAAGGTGACGAGCATAGGAAACGATGCTTTCTTTAAATGCAGCGGCCTGACTTCGGTTACCATCCCCAACAGCGTGACGAGAATAGGAGACGATGCTTTTGCATATTGCAGCGGCCTGACTTCGGTTACCATCCCCAACAGTGTGACGAGAATAGGATATAGGGCTTTCTCTAGTTGCAGCGGCCTGACATCTATCAAAGTAGAATCGGGTAACACGAGTTATGACTCACGCGACAACTGCAACGCGATAATTGAAACAGAATCCAACACGTTGATAGCCGGATGCCAAAGCACTACCATCCCTAACAGCGTGACGAGCATAGGAGGCTATGCTTTCAGAGGTTGCAGCGGCCTGACTTCGGTTACCATCGGCAACAGTGTGACGAGCATAGGAGACTTTGCTTTCGGTGGTTGCAGTGGCCTGACTTCGGTTACCATCCCCAACAGCGTGACGACCATCGGAGCCTTTGCTTTCCAAGGTTGCAGCGGCCTGACTTCGGTTGCCATCGGCAGCAGCGTGACGAGAATAAGACTAAGAGCTTTCTATGGTTGCAATGGCCTGACTTCGGTTACCATCCCCAACAGCGTGACGAGCATAGGGAGCGAGGCTTTCGCATATTGCAGCGGCCTGACTTCGGTTACCATCCCCAACAGCGTGACGAGCATAGGACAAAGTGCTTTCTATGGTTGCAATGGCCTGACTTCGGTTACCATCCCCAACAGCGTGACGAGCATAGAAAAATATGCATTCTCTGGTTGCATCGGCCTGACTTCGGTTACTTCGGAGATTGAAAATCCCTTTGATATTAATGACAATACATTCTCTGATGATACATACTCTAACGCCAAGTTATATGTGCCAGCAGGTAAAACCAACAAGTACAAGGCTGCAGAGGGGTGGCAGAGGTTTGCATCGATTGCAGAGGCTTCTTCATCGGGCATTAATGATGTAGGCTCTGGCAGAACAAAAGAAACGAAACGATTTACCCTAGATGGCAGGGCAATAAAGAATTCACATAAGGGACTGAACATTATCAAAATGGATGATGGCACAACCAAGAAAGTGATAGTGAAATAGTATCACGAGTGTATGGGGCGCGGCCCATTCTAGTAGGCCTCGAAATTAGGTGAGACGCCCTCTTCGTAGCAAAAAATGAAAAGACGCCAAGCGAAAAGCTTGACGTCCTTTTTTTAGCGGAGAGAGAGGGATTCGAACCCCCGGTGCCTCTCAGCACGGTAGTTTTCAAGACTACTGTAATCGACCACTCTACCATCTCTCCAGTGCTCTTCTGTCTCGAAAGCGGGTGCAAAGGTAAGGAGTTTTTTTGAAACAAACAAATTTTTGGCCAACTTTTTATAAAAAAATCGCATTTTTGCCTGTTTTTGCCCGAAAATGAGTACTTTTGCAGCGTGATTTATCCAAATAACTTTGAGCGAAAGCTCGGATTCGATGAGATTAGAAAGTTGCTGAAGGCACGTTGCCAGAGCACTCTCGGACAGGAGAAAGTTGACGAAATGACTTTCTCTACCGATGCTGCTGAGGTGAACGAGTGGCTGGCACAAGTGCGTGAATTCCGTAGAATGCGTGAGGAACACGACGATTTTCCCATGCAGTATTTCTTTGATGTACGCGAGAGTATTGCGCGCATACGATTAGAGAACACCCATCTGGAGGAGGACGAGGTGTGGGATTTGCGCCGCTCGCTGGAGACTATCGTAAACATTGTGCGATACCTGGAGCGCGGTGCCGAGGAGACAGCTCAGGGCGATGTGAAGTATCCGTACCCTGCACTGTACAAGCTTACAGAGGATGTTGTTACCTTCCCCGCCATGCTGCGCCGCATCGACTCGATACTGGATAAATTCGGAAAGATAAAGGATTCGGCATCGATGACGCTGGCAGGAATCCGACACGACTTGGAGAAGACTCAAGGCAGCATATCGCGTACATTATATACTATACTGCACGCCGCACAACGCGACGGACTTGTAGATAAGGATGCCGCTCCAGCCATGCGCGACGGCCGACTGGTGATACCGGTACTGCCGCAGCTAAAGCGCAGAATCAACGGTATAGTGCACGACGAGAGTGCCACAGGAAAAACGGTGTTTATTGAGCCAACCGAGGTGGTTGAGGCTAACAACAAGGTGCGACAGCTGGAGGCCGAAGAGCGCCGCGAGGTGATACGCATACTTACCGTGTTTACTGATGAGGTACGCCCGCACGTGCGCGAGATAATTGACAGCTACGGGTTGCTGGCAAAGATTGACCTGATAAACGCCAAGGCAGAATGGGCCAAACTGACAAACGCCTTTGAACCCACCGTGAAGGCCGAACCGGTGATTGACTGGATTCGTGCCGTGCACCCTCTGCTGCAGCTATCGCTCGAGAAGAAGGGTGGGCGAGTAGTGCCGCTGGACATAATACTTAAGCGCGAAAAGAGATTGCTGCTAATAAGCGGACCTAATGCGGGAGGAAAATCGGTATGTCTTAAGACCGTAGGACTGCTGCAGTACATGCTGCAATGCGGACTGCCTATACCCGTGGGCGACCGCTCGACGGTGGGCTTGTTTGAAAGTATAATGATTGACATAGGCGACGAGCAGAGCATAGAGAACGACCTGAGTACCTATTCGAGCCATCTGATGAACATGAAGCAGATGATGAAGCACGCAGGCGAGCGTTCGCTGCTGCTGATAGACGAGTTTGGTAGCGGTACCGAGCCAACCATCGGCGGAGCGATAGCAGAGGCTATGCTAAAGCAGTTCTGGAAGGCAAAGACCTTTGGAGTGATTACCACCCACTACCAGAACCTGAAGCACTTTGCCGAGGACCACGAGGGTGTGGTTAACGGCGCTATGCTGTACGACCGTCATGAGATGCAGGCCTTGTTCCAGCTATCGATTGGTCAGCCGGGCTCGAGCTTTGCCATCGAGATAGCCCGCAAGACGGGAATACCCGAAGAGGTGATACGCGATGCCAGCGACATTGTTGGTCAGGACTACATACAGAGTGACAAATATCTGCAGGACATTGTGCGCGACAAGCGTTACTGGGAGGGTAAGCGCCAGACGATACACCAGCACGAGAAGAAGCTGGAGGCCACCGGCGAGCGACTGGAAGCCGAGCTTACCGAGATAGAACGCCAGCGCAAGGAGATACTGCGCAAGGCTAAAGAGGAGGCTGAGGAGATGCTGCGTGAGAGTAACAAGCGTATTGAGAACGCCATACGCGAGATACGTGAGCAGCAGGCCGAGAAAGAGCGCACCCGTAAGATTCGTGAAGAGCTGGATGCCTTTAAGGAAGAGGTGGCCGAGATTGACACCCGTGCCAACGACGAGGCCATAGCCCGCAAGATTCGTCAGCTGCAGGAGCGCAAGGAGCGCCGCGAAAAGCGCAAGGCCGAGAAACTGCAGAAGAAGGAGAGCGGCGAGAAGAACAACGAGAGCGCCGTTGCTGCAAAGCCGGCAGAGCAGAGAGCGATAGCTGTGGGCGATACCGTGCGCATAAAAGGACTTACAAGCGTGGGCGTTGTAGAATCGATGAACGGCAATTCGGCAGTGGTATTGTTTGGCGGAATGAAAACCAAGATGCGTGCCGACAGACTGGAGCATGCTGAAAAGCCAAAGACATCGGCAACAAAAGCCGAGGAGCGCAATCAGAACATAGCAGGATCGTATGGTGTGGTATCGCGCGACACCCGCAACGTTATCGATAACCGCAAGCTTAACTTCAAGCAGGACATCGACGTGCGCGGCATGCGTGGCGACGAGGCCATAAACGCTATAACATACTTTATTGACGATGCCATATTGGTAGGAGTATCGCGCGTGCGAATACTCCACGGAACAGGTACGGGCATACTGCGACAGCTTATACGCCAGTATCAGGCCACTATTCCAAATGTAACACACTACCGCGACGAACATGTGCAGTTCGGAGGCTCGGGTATAACAGTTGTTGATTTAGAATAGAATTTGTTAAATAATTGACCTATGTCATTTGGAGTTCCCAATAAATGTTAAAAGACTTTAACATTAGAACCACCTATCGGAATAATTCGTATATTTGCACCGGAAATCGACGCGAAGTCGACCCCAAAATGAAGAAATAATCTAAAGGATAACGCGGTTCCGTAAGGTTCCGCCTAAAGTATAGAGATATGATTCAATTTAATAGAAAGATGGTCGTCCTGATGGCTCTTATGCTGGTGAGCATGACTACATTTGCAGGAGGAAGAACTACGAAGAGCGCTACGACTTCAGGTTTCGACTGGAATCCAGTGATGGATGCAATTATTCTTGTAGAGAGCGAAGGAAATCCCAAAGCCGTGAGTGGAAACTCAGTAGGCGCGATGCAGATTACTCCGATTCTTGTAAAGGAATGTAACAATATTCTGGAGAAGCAGAAGAGTAAGAAGCGCTACACGATGGCCGATCGCTACAGTGTAGAAAAATCGAAGGAGATGTTCCTGTTAATCCAAAAGTACTTTAACCCAGAGAACAGCGTCGAGAAGGCTATACGTTCATGGAATGGAGGAGTTAAGTACAGTATCAAGGCTACAGACAAGTACTATCGTAAGGTACTAGCCAAGATGAAATAGAAGGATCTTTTAAATCCGGTTGTCGTGGGTCAAGGCCCCGACGATCGGAATATTTTTTTTGTGCGTATTTGCCGTATAGATACAAAAAAAGCAGCCGATTTGGCTGCTGTAGTTGCGGAGGCAGGATTCGAACGTGCGACCTCCAGGTTATGAGCCTGGCGAGCTACCAACTGCTCCACTCCGCGATGTTAAATTTTCGCTGCAATTCAGGGTGTTTCCTGTTTTGCGGGTGCAAAGGTACGAACATTTTTTGAATTGACCAAATATTTGAGGCATTTTTTTATAAAATTGTTGTTTTTGTGATATTTTTGCCCGTTTTTCTTGCGTAATTCAAATTAAAAACTTACTTTTGCACACTGTAGAAATGTGTGCAATTTTAAAAAATAGGAGGAAACAGTCATGTCGATATCCAAAACAAGACAAAAACTGGTAGATGTAGCCCGACAGTTATTCGCCAAGAGCGGACTGGAGAATACTACGATGAACGACATTGCCTTGCAGTCAGGTAAAGGACGTCGTACATTATATACCTATTTTAAGTCGAAAGAGGAAATTTACTACGCTGTAATCGAAAGCGAGCTTGAGCGACTGAGTGACAAGCTTGACGAGGTGGCAGCCCGCAAAATCCGCCCTCAGGATAAGATTATCGAGCTTATCTACACACACCTCAGCATGATTCGTGAGACGGTAGTGCGTAACGGAAACCTGCGTGCAGAGTTCTTCCGTAACATCTGGATGGTTGAGAAAGTGCGCCGCCACTTTGACGATGCAGAGATTGAACTGTTCCGCAAGGTATATGCCGAGGGTAAGGAAGACGGCGAGTTTGATATCGACAACATAGACCTTGTGGCCGATATTACACATTATTGTATTAAGGGACTTGAGGTGCCATACATCTACGGTAGAATTGCACACGGAATGAAAGAGGAGGATACAAAACCCCAAGTGGCCAAGGTTGTATATGGTGCGCTGGGAAAGTTGTCGAGGAAATGACTTTGTGACATTTGACATTGTGACATTAAGAATTTAATAAAATATTTAAAAGAAAAGAATTATGGGATTATTAACTGGTAAGACAGCGCTTATTACAGGTGCTGCACGCGGTATCGGAAAGGCTATCGCACTGAAGTACGCCTCTGAGGGCTGTAACATCGCATTCACCGACCTCGAGATTAACGAGGAGACTGAGAAGGAGATTGCTGCACTTGGTGTAAAGGCTAAGAGCTATGCAAGTAACGCAGCCGACTTTGCTCAGACCGAGGAGGTAGTAAAGGCAGTTAAGGAAGAGTTTGGTTCAATTGATATTCTGGTTAACAACGCTGGTATCACCAAGGACGGACTGATGCTGCGTATGACCGAGCAGCAGTGGGATGCTGTTATCGCAGTAAACCTTAAGTCTGCATTCAACTTCATCCACGCTTGTGTGCCTGTAATGATGCGTCAGCGTGGTGGTTCTATCATCAACATGGCATCAGTAGTAGGTGTACACGGTAACGCTGGTCAGGCTAACTACGCTGCTTCAAAGGCTGGACTTATCGCCCTGGCTAAGAGTATCGCACAGGAGATGGGACCAAAGGGTATCCGTGCAAACGCTATCGCTCCCGGATTCATCGAGACAGCTATGACAGCTGCTCTGCCTGAGGATATCCGCAAGGAGTGGTGCAACAAGATTCCTCTGCGCCGTGGTGGTCAGGTTGAGGATATCGCTAACGTTGCTACTTTCCTGGCTTCTGACATGTCAAGCTACGTAAGCGGACAGGTTATCCAGGTTGATGGTGGTATGAACATGTAATAGCGTATGGAAGTCGTTTACGAAGACAACCATATTATTATAGTAAACAAAAAGAGTGGGGAGATCGTACAGGGTGATAAAACTGGCGATCGCCCACTTTCTGATTTGGTTAAAGACTATATAAAAGATAGGTACGCGAAGCCCGGAGCCGTATTTCTGGGTGTGGTGCACCGCTTGGATCGTCCCGTTTCAGGACTTGTGGTCTTTGCCCGAACATCAAAAGCACTTACCCGACTGAACAAGATGTTTGCCGAGGGACAAGTGCACAAAACCTATTGGGCGATAGTAAAGAACACGCCCAAGCAGCTGGAGGGAACACTTGAGCACTGGCTGGTAAGGAACGAGAAACAAAACAAGAGTTACGCATACGACAAGGAACGCCCAAACTCAAAGAAGGCCATATTGAAGTATCGTGTCATCGGTCATACCGATAACTACAGCGTGCTCGAAGTAAATCTGATGACCGGTCGCCACCATCAGATACGATGCCAATTGGCAGCTATGGGCTGCCCCATAAAAGGCGACCTGAAGTATGGCGCACCCCGCAGCAATCCCGATGGCAGCATATCGCTGATGTCGCGCCGCGTGGAGTTCGTACATCCCGTATCGAAAGAAACCATAATAGCTGAAGCCCCGCTACCTAACGATCCGTTGTGGCAGGCTGCGGCAACCAGATAAAAATGAGGAAAACCCTGAAGTGGTTGGGTATAGCGGTCTTGACACCCATACTGCTCTTTGTTATACTGGCCGCGCTTATCTATTTTCCACCCGTGCAGAACTGGGCGGTAAAGAAGGTAGCCGCCATAGCATCAGAGAAGACGGGCATGCAGATTACAATAGAGCATGTTAATCTGGAGTTCCCGTTAGACCTTGGAATAGAGGGTTTTCGCGCATTACATAAAAATGATTCACTCCCCAATGTTATCGACACCATCGCTGATGTTAGGAAGATGGTGTGCGATGTGCAGCTGCTGCCATTAATCGGAAAGCGTGTGGTTATCGACGAACTGTCGATGACCGAGGCAAAGATAAACACTAACGGCTTTATCGGCGACCTGCGCGTGAAAGGAGAATTGCAGGAGCTTTGGCTATCGTCGCGCGGCATCGACCTCGACAAGGAGACTGTTGAGGTTAACGGAGCCCGTCTGATGGAAGCCCGACTGGACATTGCACTTAGTGACACTGCGGCTGCAGACACCACGGAATCAACAGCAAAATGGATTATCAATGCCGACTCGGTTAGTATCCTGAAGAGTGACTTTACCGTACATCTGCCAGGCGACACGCTTAATGCTCAGGCATATATGGGTAGGGCAGTGGCGCGTACAGTGCTGGCCGACCTTGGTAATAAAATATATAAGGTGGGAAGTCTTGATTGGGTCGACGGTCGACTGAAGTACGACAACCGCTTTGAGCCCGGGGTCGACGGTCTGGACTACAATCATCTGGCACTAACAGACATTAATCTGCGTATTGACTCGATAGAGTATATCGAGCCTAACACATCTCTTATAATAAGGAGCCTGCGCGCGAAGGAGAAGAGCGGGCTGGAGATAAGTAACTTGATGGCAAAGGTAACGATGGACGACAAACGTCTGATAATACCTAAGCTGCGACTTAAAACGCCCGATACTGACATTGAGACCGAACTGGCTATGGACCTCAATACCTTCGATGACATGAATCCTGGAGCCATGCGTTTCCGTCTGAATGCACAGATTGGCAAGCAAGACCTGATGCGCTTTATGGGCGACATGCCGCAGCAGTTTGTCAAGAGCTATCCCAACCATCCCATCAGCATAAAAGGCTCAATCAACGGCAATATGCAGCACATGGCCTTTACAGGGTTGGATATACATCTGCCAACGGCTTTCCGTATCACTGCCAGTGGTACCGCCGACAATGTTACCGACATGGCACGCATGAAGGCCGATATAAAAATGAGTGCCCGAACAGAGAACATGAACTTTGCATTAGCACTGGCCGACCCAGCAATGATGCGCGACTACCGCATACCTAACGGACTGCAGATTGACGGCGTACTTAAAGCCGATGGCACACGCTATGCTACAAACCTTGTGGCTCGCGAGGGTGCTGGTGTGGTTAAGCTTAAGGGCAGTGCAAGCATTCCGCTAAGCTCAAAGGGCGACCTGATGACCGAGGCTATGACCTACGATGCCGACATGAGCATTAGCAATCTTAACCTGCATCACTTCATGCCGCGCGACTCTATCTATACCGTATCGGCCGACATAAAAGCAAAGGGACACGGCACCGACTTCCTGTCGAACAAGAGCCGACTGGAGGCTGATGCAAAGATACACCATCTGCGTTATGGCAGTTGGGACCTGCGAGACATAAAGGCCGATGCAACACTCTATAACGGACATGCGCTGGCTTCGGTTGTTGGTCATAATCAGCTGTTTGACGGTAAGGTGGGTGTTGATGCCCTGTTGAACTCCAAAAAACTGTGTGCCACCATCAGTGCCGACCTGCGTAAGGCCGACCTCTATCGCATGCGCTTGGTAAGCGATACACTAACAATAGGTATGTGTGGTTCGGTTGATGTAATATCGGATATGAAGCTCACGCATCGTGTTACTGGTCTGGTAGACGAGGTTTATATCAAAGACGAGAAAAAGACCTATCGCCCTGACTTCATCGGCATTCATATCAATACCAGTCTCGACACCGTTATAGCACGCATACAGAGCGGTGACTTTATTGTTAAGCTCGATGCAAAGGGCGACTACGAGCGACTGCTGCGCAAACTTACTCAAGTAGGCGATTCGGTTATGGCTCAGTTTGATAAACGCATTATCGACCAGCCTGCTATTAAGCGGTTGTTGCCCGATATGAAACTGCACATCGAGAGTAAGCGCGACAATCCATTGGCAAATCTGCTGAAGGCTATGGACATAGAGTTCAAGGAGATGAAGTTCGACGCCGACGTATCGCCTGTAACTGGTATCAACGGTTCAAGCTATGTATATTCGTTGGTTTACGACAGCACACGTCTTGATACTATCCGCCTGAATCTGACGCAGAAAGGTGACCGACTTACATATCAGGGACAGGTGCGCAACAATAAGCGCAATCCGCAGTTTATATTCAATGCCCTGTTTGATGGTACCATACACCAGCACGGAGCACTTGTAGGCGTGCGCTATTTCGACCAGCACGATAAGATGGGTGTTCGCCTGGGTGTTACGGCCGAGATGGAAAGCGATGGTATACGCTTCAAGCTGCTGCCAGAGCGCCCCACAATCGGATATAAGGAGTTTAATCTCAATAAAGACAACTATCTGTATATGGGTCGCAACAAGCGTCTGCAGGCTAAGGTCGACCTTGTGGCCGATGACAAGACCGGTATAAAGCTGTACACTGAGAATCAGGATTCAACGATGCTGCAGGATATCACCATGAGTATCAACAGACTGGACCTTGGCGAGCTTACATCGGTTATACCTTATCTGCCGCGAATAACCGGAAAACTTAACGGCGACTATCATATTCTGCAGGACCGCAATGAGAACATATCTGTGGCATCGGATATGGCAGTGCAGCAGATGACCTACGAGGGCTCGCCTATAGGTAACATCAGCACCGAGCTTGTTTATCTGATGAAGGAGGACGACAAGCATGCCATCGAGGCCCGACTGATGCTCGACGATGAAGAGTTCGGCATGCTTAGCGGAACCTATCAGAACGAGGGTGAGGGCTTTATTGATGCCACATTCAATATGACACGTCTGCCACTGTCGTTGGTTAATGGTTTTGTGCCTGATCAGATAGTAGGTCTTGAGGGCTACGGCGAGGGTAGTGTAACCATTCGCGGAACAACCACACATCCAGAGGTAAACGGTGAGATGTTTGTTGATTCGGCTTATCTGGTAAGCATTCCATACGGCGTGCGCATGCGATTTGATAACGACCCCGTACGTATAATAGGCTCGAAACTGCTGCTTGAAAACTTCGGACTCTATTCGAGCAATAACGACCTGCTGAACCTTATGGGTAGCATTGACTTCTCGGACACCGAACATATCATGATGGATATGAGAATGCGTGCACGCAACTTCCTGCTTATCGACTCTAAGCAGCAGGCTAAGAGCTTGGCGTGGGGTAAGGCATACGTAAACTTCCTGGCTCGTATGCAGGGACCGCTCGATGGGCTTAACATGCGGGGCCGACTCGATGTGCTCGGTTCTACTGATATGAAATACCTGCTGCTCGACTCGCCACTGTCGACCGATAACCGACTGGATGAGTTGGTTAAGTTCACCGACTTCAGCGATTCTACACAGACTGTTGTTACCCAGCCAACGCCAACGGGACTTAATATCGACCTTAATGTAAATGTATCGCAAGGTGCACACATCGTCTGCAACCTTAACACCGACGAGTCGAACTACGTTGATATAATGGGTGGCGGCGACCTTAGAATGAAATATAACTCGGATGGTATTAACCTTACGGGTCGCTATACACTGTCGAGCGGTGAGATGAAGTACTCGCTGCCTGTAATTCCGCTTAAGACCTTCACTGTTAAGGAGGGCAGCTACGTAGAGTTTACTGGCGATCCGATGAATCCTAAACTGAACATCACAGCTACCGAGCGAGTGAAAGCAAATGTGTCTGAAGAGTCGGGCGCAACACGCTCGGTAGCATTCGACTGCGGTGTTATTATCACTAAGACTCTGAACGATATGGGACTTGAGTTTACTATCGATGCCCCTGAAGACCAGACCATCAGTGGCGAGTTGGTAACTATGTCGAAGGAGGAGCGCGGAAAGATAGCCGTAGCCATGCTTACCACAGGTATGTATCTGGCTGATGGCAATACCGGCAGCTTCTCTATGAACAATGCACTGAGCTCGTTCCTGCAGAGTGAGATAAATAGTATCGCAGGCTCGGCACTGAAGACACTCGATGTTAGTCTTGGTATCGACAATTCTACCGATGCCACAGGTGCTCAGCGTACCGACTACTCGTTTAAGTTTGCTAAGCGATTCTTTAATAACCGACTGAAGATAGAGCTTGGTGGAAAGGTATCGTCGGGTGCTAGTGATGCAATGGGAAATAACCAGTCGTTCTTCGATAATGTTACAATGGAGTACCGACTGAATCAGGATGCTACAAAGAACCTTAAGGTATTCTATAATCAGAACGTTTACGACTGGCTAGAGGGATATACCGGCGAATACGGAATAGGTTTCGTATGGCGCCGCAAACTCAATAGTCTGCTAGATATTCTTACCTTCTGGAAGAACGAACCACGGCCTACAATGGCACCGCGGACATCGCTTACAGCTCCGCGCGACAGCCTGCGCACTGATAGTGTCAGACCAATAAACAGAGAACGAAATGCTAAATAAGATAAAGTACATAGCCATTACGCTTTGTCTCGTATCCTGCTCGATGACAAAAAACATCCCCGAAGATGATCAGCTCTTTGTGGGACTGACAAAGATTGCCTACTCCGACGATAGGAAATACGAAGACGAGGAGTATGTTAAGCATCTGGAAAATACGAAGCTTGAAGTAGAAGCTGCATTGGCTACCCAGCCTAATGGTTCTCTGTTTGGTAGTAGCTATTTCACTGTACCTTGGAGTTGGCATCTGTGGGTGTATAATAAGTATAGTGGCAAGGATTCTGGTTTCGCACGTTGGATGACTAAGACATTCGGTAAGGCTCCTGTATTGATGAGTCAGGTTAACCCAACCCTGCGTAGCAGTGTGGCACGTTCGGTGCTGCGCAACAACGGATTCTTCCGCGGAGATGTGACGTTCGACCTGGTTCAGCAGAAGAACCCCAAGAAGTGCAAGATAGGATATACTATCCATCTCGACTCGCTATTCACGCTCGACTCGGTAAGCTACGTAAACTTCCCTGCGTCTATTCAGGCACTTATCGATTCTACTAGCGAGGAGAGTCTTATTAAGAGTCAGTCGCCGTTCAGTATCAACAACCTCGACGCCGAACGCTCGCGTATCAGTACTCTGCTGCGCAATAATGGTTATTTCTATTACAACTCTAACTATGCATCTTATCTGGCCGATACCTTTGCTGTTGATAATAAGGCGCAACTTAGGTTTCAGATGGCTAATGGAGTGCCTGAGCAGGCATTGCATAAGTGGTATATAGGCAAACTTGATGTAAACTTCCGTAAGTCGGCTCGCGAGGTGCTGAACGATTCAATCAAGCGTCGCTCGCTTACTCTGCATTTCAATGGAAAGAAATCGCCCATCATGCCTCGTGTGGTATTGCGCAATATGCGTCTGCGCCCACGCCAGGAGTTCAGCTACGATAAGTATCAGGAGTCGGCAAGTAAGATTAATGCAACAGGTGTGTTCTCAAGCACCGATTTCCAGTTCACACCTCGTCCAGGCACCGACACTCTTGACCTGCGACTGAACTGTACTTTTGATAAGCCTTATGATTTCTATATCGAAGCCAACGGAAAGGGCCGCACAAGTGGTAGATATGGTCCTGAGGCTAAGATTGGTCTTACACGTCGTAATGCCTTCCGTGCAGGCGAGAAGCTCGACCTTAACCTGCATGGTGCCTATGAGTGGCAGAAAGGTGCAAACTCTGATATGAACAGCTATCAGTATGGTGTTGACCTGTCGATAGAGTTCCCACGTATCATAGCACCTTTCTATAATAGCGATCGTGTGCGTCGTGATAAGAACGGGCGCCCCATACGTCGCCGTTTTTACTCAACGCCTACCACCTATGCTAAGGTTTCAAGCGATGTTATCCGCCGACCAGAGTACTACAAGATGCATATCGTAAGTGGTGAGTGGACATATCGTTGGCAGTCGTCGGCCACCGTGCGTCATGAGTTCTCGCCTCTCACTGTTAAGTATCAGTATATGAACAGCTCTACTGCTAAGTTCGATTCTATCGCTATAGATAATTTGTATCTGCTTGCTACGATGGAAGACTGTTTCATTCCGAAGATGCGCTATACCTTTATGTATAACAGTCCTCAATCCCTGCGTCATCCCATTCGTTTCGAGGCTACACTCGAGGAGGCTGGCAACCTTACATCACTATGGGATCTGGCTGGTGGTCATTCGTTCAATGAAAAAGATAAGACTCTGTTCAAGACTCCATATTCGCAGTTTGTGCGTCTTGAAGGCGATTTCACTAAGACGTGGACTCTTACACCAACTTCACAGCTTGTGGCACATGCCAATGGCGGATTCATCTATTGCTATGGCAATAGCACAAGTGCTCCGTTCAGCGAGTTGTTCTATGTAGGTGGTGCCAATACTGTACGTGCATTCGGAGTTCGCGAGATAGGTCCTGGCGACTGGTATGTACGCGATGCAGGTCGCCAGCTCAGCTATCTGTTCCAGAACGGTGAGGCAAAGTTAGTGGGCAACCTTGAGTACCGTACCAAGCTCTTCGGCGATCTTAATGGTGCTATATTCTTAGATGCAGGTAACGTATGGAACTTCCAGCGTAATGATGATGATACCGACCTTGGCGATTATCCTAAGTCGTTTAAGGAGTTTGTCAATCAGCTTGCAGTAGGCACCGGCGTCGGTCTGCGCTACGATATGGGCTTCCTGGTTATCCGTCTCGACTGGGGATTGGCCATCCACTGCCCATACGATACAGGCAAATCGGGCTATTTCAATGTGCCCAGCTTCGGTAAGGGACAAACCCTGCATTTCGCAGTAGGTTACCCATTCTAACTTTCGACATAACCACTTAAGTACATAAATTTTTATTCTTTTGTTCTTCTGTCTGAAAAATAATTCGTAACTTTGCACGCAAATTAATATAACTCT
>Ga0265299_10001718_pt1 | contig 24117 bp, 8 predicted proteins | sample AusTroGonzalo_MG_4_FD_193485 | JGI IMG/M metagenome (GOLD analysis project Ga0265299, IMG submission 193485) | Bovine rumen microbial communities from tropical cattle in Woodstock, Queensland, Australia - Gonzalo_02 | ecosystem: Host-associated > Mammals > Digestive system > Stomach > Rumen ... | reverse complement strand
CCGTAAGCAACCGAAAACGGCAACAACAAGTATTAACGCTCTTACAAACAATTATATATCAAAGTGTTACAAAGACTTACTTTTTTGTTGGCAAAAAAGTAAACAAAAAACCATGTCCGCTGAGTCTGCTTCGCTAAAAATCGGTTGCACTTCGCTAAAAATCAGAAACTTGCCGTTTTATGCGCGTTGCGTTTATGACGCGAACCCGCAAAAACGACTTCAAACAGACAGATTTTTTTACGCTCCGTTCCACCGATTTTCTTAACGCTCACCAGCCAAGGCGGCAATCAAGGTATCGCCGAAGGCGATGGATAAAAAACGAAATCCGTCTTCGTGAGATTCCGTTTTTTGTATCGACAATATGAATCTCCACCCACTTTTTCCGCTGTTCCTTTCTTTGTAATGAGTTGTGGTAAATTTGGGGCAACTTGTAAAAGAAAAATCCTAAATCGCTGATTTTCGCAATTTAGGATTTAAAAATTGTGGTCCCACTAGGGCTTGAACCTAGGACCCCCTGATTATGAGTCAGGTGCTCTAACCAACTGAGCTATGGGACCTCGCTCCTTTCGGAAACGGACTGCAAATTTACTATAACTTTTTTATCTCGCAAAATTATTTTCGAAAAATTTGTATAATTGTGGAGTCTGTTGATCGTCAATGCATGCTGTAATATTTATGCCTACTTTTTTTCTATGCTTGTCAGTCCGTCGCGCTTGCCGATGACGTATGCCGTGGGCATTTCATTGTTATGAATAAGATTGTCGATGTAGAGCGGTTGTCCGACAATAAAAAATCGGCAGCTAAATGTATCTCCTTCGCCCAGTTTCGTGTTTATGGCTTTGTCAATTATGAATTTGTATTTGCCGAGATACCTTATGACACATTCGCGGTTTGGCATCCACTTCATTTCCAGTATATCACCTATCGAGAGATCGTCGGAGCAGATGTGCTTGTTTTGCGTTAGAAAATCCGACTGGTCTGGATTTGTCTCGGCAAGATGCTCTGTATATTCTTTCCAGCTTTTGTATCCTAGTGTTTTCGACAGAAGTTCCAAGGTGCATTGCCTTGTGTTGTCGGCACCATCGATGTATCCCCACAGCCGTTTGAGCGTAGAGGTGCTTATTGCGGTTCTTGTACGTTCCCATATTACGCCCGACAGGAATTCGAAGTCGGCAGGTGTGTTTATGTTGCGTTCAACTGAAATTTCGATGTCGCGGCGCAGCTGTAGTATTTCGGGGCAATTCTTCTTCATTTCTTTTTGCGTTTAGTTTTCGGCGACAAAGATATGCCATTGCAGATACATGTGCAAAATTCTTGTTGGTTCTTGTTCGGGAAATAAGTTTGAGTAACAATCTAACGGTCTTGCAGACTAACAGTCAGACTGCTCGACTGGTCTTCTGTTTGACATTAAGACAGGTCTTCTTTTAGCCTTTTAGCCCCCTATGTATCTCATTTGAATGCCTGCTTATTGAGGTAATAAAACAATTAGTAATATTTTTGTTAGTAATAATGTTATTAGCAAAATAAAGCCTTATTTTATAAGGGATTTGTGGAAACTATGCTATACATTTTTATATACCCATTTTGCGAATAGAGGGTCTGAAATTGCGTATGATTTTCCTTGCACTTCGATGAGTTCCCGTGCTTCCAATGACTTTCTCATGCTTGCAATATTTGCCGTTGAGGCGAGGTTGTATTCATCGATGACGCTTTTGGTCGAGAGGTCGGTGGTATGACCATCGGCAATTGCACGTATCATGCTTATTTGGTAGCTTGTGAGCGCGTCAATGTAGCTTTGGAAAAGGACGTGGTTCTGTCGCATAATTTCCTCTTTTGCAAGTTCGAAGCACTCGTCGGTGGCCGTATCGGTAGTAAAAGTCCATATCAGCCAGGCCATTTGCTGGACGTATGACGAGTTGTTTTCTACGTATTCGCACACCTTTTCGCAGAGTTCTGCAGGTATGTGCTTGCCTGTGGTTTCAAAGCGTTTCTGTATGTATTCCGTCCAGTACGAGACGGGAATCCTTTCGAGGAACATCAGGTCACCGAAACGGTAGAACGGAAAACTGCTCTTGCCGAACATTCCCATAAGTATGTGGCGCTTGCTTCCGAAAAGGCAATATGATGTGTGTTGCTGCAGTTGCCATACCGAGCGCAGTTTCTTCTGGAACGACAGCGAATAGCGGAAGTCGGCAATCTGCTGGAACTCATCGATGCACACGACTATGCTGAATCCCTTTTCTACGGCTATGCGTTCGGGCAAGGTAAGCACATCGGCGGTGTATTTGTGGTTTATAGCTTCGAGCGAGAAGGATATTTCGCTTCCCGGGTCCGTGCTCATTGTCAGATGTGGAACCAGATTCGAGAGGAAGTGCTTTGCGTCGGTAATCCACTGCTCGACCTTGTTGCTCGTCTGCTTTATTATTTCGGTGGCGAAAAGCCTGTAGAAGTCGTCTTCGGTGCGGCAACTGAAAGCGTCCATCCTTACAACTTTCACTTTGTCGTTGTCGGCAAGCAGTTCGGCAACGCGGTTTACGAGCGAAGTCTTTCCCCATCGGCGCGGAGAAATTATCATTGTGTTTATGCCGTGAGTGAAATTCATTCTCAAGCGTTCCGTTTCCTTTTCGCGGTCGGTGAAACAGTCGCCGTGGGTTGCTATTCCGTAGATGAAGGGATTTTCCATACCTGTAATTCTTTTGTGTCGCTGCAAAGATATGTATTTATTTTTAGGTAACAAAACAATTAGTAATAATTTTATTAGTAATAATGTTATTAGCAAAGAGAAGGCTTGTGGAATATGGGTTTGACGGATTTTATGGGGCGAAAAGTCTGAAAGGCGAAAAGGCTCGAAGTCTAACAGTCTTGCTGTCTTACAGTCTAACGGTCTTGCAGACTAACAGTCTTGTAGAACAGCAGTCAGACTGTTCGACAGGTCTTCTGCTTGACATCAAGACGGGTCTTCCGCTTGACAGCCCGACTGGTCTTCTGTTCGCCTTTTCGCCCCCGAAATCTCTATTGCAATGAAGTTCGTATATAATAGGTATAAACAAGAACCAACAAGAACCAACGATGTCTGATTTTTTTTATATTCCTTTGCGGTGTGATTAGTTCAACGAATGATATTAACAAAAATAGTATTAATTTAAATTATAGGTAAGATGAAGAAACAAAACATTATTGGAGCGTGTATCGCTTTGGTGGCTTTGGTGCTGCTGATTTTCCTTCCTTTGGTCGATATGGGAGAGGGAATAGCATTGTTTGATTGTTTTAAGCACGACATGTCTGTATTTGCGATTGTATGGATGGTATTCCCTGTGCTTTGCATTGTGGCAAATCTTGTGGGTAAGTTGCGTGTGCTTGCAGCGTGGCTTATGCTCATCCCGTTTGCGTGGGGACTTTGCTATTTTATACTGCCAGAAGGCGGCCCTGGCCTTGGTGTTTGGGTTTATGGTGCACTTACAATCGTGCTGATAATCTATTCGATGGTTACAAAGAAGAAAGCAAAGAATCAGGAAATATAATTTTTAGTAATAATTTAAAATTTTTAAGAAGATGAAAAAAAATTTTTTGTTAATTGTGTGCGCAGTTGCGTTAGTGTTTGGCTTGTGTTCTTGTGGCGGTGGTGGTGTCGTAAAACCAGTATCAGAGAAAGTACAAGGCCCACTTAGTGAGTATTTCCAAGTCGTATCAAAAGATTATAAGATTTTAGACGATGGATGGGGCGCTACTATTTCTGTTGAAATCAAACGTATTAAAGAAGGTTTTCCAGAGCCTTGGGAGGCAGGTATGGAAGTCGGTTATTCTGATGGTAAGTTTGAACCGCTTTTTACTATTGAACTTCAAGATGCAGATGGCAGTGTAGTTAGTAAAGATCAGTGTGATATAGTTTTTGATTCAGATGATTTAAAAGAAATAGCAGCACTTGGAGTTGATGAGAGTGCAACAATCACATTTGATGCTTATGGTGATGGTATTGCTCAATTTAAGATCGGAAGTACTTTTAAGGTTCATGAAGCGGAAACTACATCAAGATCTTCGAGTTCATCAAGTTATTCAAGTTCTTATTCTAATGATGATGATTCTGACGATGATTCAGATGAAGACTGGGACGCTTTCCTTGATGAATATGAGGAATATGTTGATGATTACGTTGCTTTGTACAAAAAGGCTATGAACGGAGATATGGATGCCTTGAGCGAATATGCAGAAGTGTTGGAAGATGCACAAGATTTGAACAACAGATTATCAAAAGCGAAAGGCTCAATGAGTTCATCTCAAGTTGCTAGATATACCAAGATAACAAATAAGATGGTAAATGCAATGAAATAGTTTAATGTTTCCTAGGACTTGGGGTGCTAATCAAGAATACTAGTGTCTTAACAGAAATAGTATTATTACGTTTTAAATGTTGGTCGGCGGAGAAATCTGCCGACTTTTTTTGTTTTTTTATATATGGGGTGTAGGTTTGTTAATGGTTTGTGTTCATCTGTAGATGCGCAATGTATATTGTCTCCTTTTGTGGCATGTACAAAAAGGATGTAAAAATCAGTCCAACTTCCCAAGCAAAATTCGTCCAAGTTCCCAAGTAAAAATGAGCCAAGTTCCCAAGTGGATGAAATTATTGTTTTGCAACTTATTGACAATATGGTGTTTACTTTGTTGTTCAATAAAGAAGGAAATGTCATTCCGCAACCTTTAGCTCACGAAGCTTGCGAGTAAAGCAGAGAGAACCGACTAAGGAACGTGTCGAGTGAACTCGCTTATGCGGTACCTTTAGCTCGGCGAAGCCAACCTTTAGCTCGCGGAAGCAATCTCCCATTAGTAATCAAATGAGATTGCTCGCAGGCTTCGCGAGGTTGCAAGCAACGTTACGGATAGCAGTCTTCACAACGCTCCCCGTTCCGTATCGCGTGTTACGACTAGCTTCCGAAATGACTAGTTCTTCTATTTGGGTTGTTGTGTAAGTGTTTGGTAATGTTATAGTTATTTGTTGTCCTAAATTTTGGCGGTCGCCAGTAAAATTTTATGTAATTTTGCAGTCCAACTTCAGATTTGCATAGAAATTTGACATCAAATATGGACCAAAGTTCGGATTCGGGATTTGTAAACAAACCATTTGTCAGCGGCGGAACCGACGAGTTTGTCGATTATGTTGAGTTGCCTTGCGGTGGTTTCAACCGGTTGTTTCGTGCAAAGCGTTACGGCAAATGGTTTGTGCTGAAGGGATTGAAGCCTGAATTTTCCTCGAATCCAATCTACCGCAACTTGCTCGACAAGGAGTTTGAGCTTGGCATGATGCTTTCGCATCCAAACATTGTCACGTTCTACGGCAGGGAGTTTGACGCCACCATTGGCGACTGCATTATAATGGAATGTGTAGATGGCGTTACATTAGCCGATTTCCTTGAAACTAAACCATCTTATGGCGTTGTTATGAAGGTTATTGGGGAAATTTTGTCGGCAATGTCGTATTTTCATGGATTGCAGGTTATTCACCGCGATATTAAGCCGAGCAATATCCTTGTTACACGCAATGGCAACAATGTAAAAATCATCGACTTCGGTTTTTCCGATACCGATTCGCATGTAATCTTGAAACAACCTGCTGGCACAGCTCGCTATGCTGCACCCGAACAATACGATGAAAATGTTGCAATAGACTGTCGTGCCGATATTTACTCTTTTGGCATGGTGCTGAAAGACATTGTTGCTGCAACTGGTTTCTGCGGTTGCTCGGCTGTGGTGCGCAAATGTACGCAGACAGACAGAGAAAAACGTTATTGTAATGCGTTGGATGTGTTGTCGGCAATAAGGATGCGCCGAAGATTGATGGTTGTTTTGCCGATTGTGGTGGCGCTACTGTTGCTGCTTGGATTTGGAGCTGCTATTGCATATTCGCATTTTGAAGATACCTTGTCGGGGAATGTTCATGTTCCGGCTATTGACACGGTGGTTGTTGCGCATGTTGATACGGTTGTCCGTGTTGAATCGGAAGAAATTGACGATAAAGTGCCTGTGCAGACAGTTATCGTAAGGTCGCAGGCTGATACTGAATATAGGCAGGATAAACTTGATGCGCTGAAAGTTAAGATTCGGGCGTTATATTGTTCATATAGGGCTGATTTTGAGAAGTCTGATGGCTACAGTGAGTTCCTAGTCTTAAAGATAAACTTGTTTTTTCGTGAGGTTATAGTTCTCCGCGATGAAATAGGGGCAGATATTCCTGATGAAGATGTGTTTAAGTCGCATTTCGTTAATTATTCTAATACGCTGATGACCAAGTATTATGATACATTGCGTAATGTTGCCAGTCTTAGGCCCTCTTTTGAGAAACAATATCAGGATAGTATTATCTCGTTCGATGAGTATCAGGATGTTGCAGAAAAGTATAAGGAGGAAGTATTTAAGGTGTTTCCGCAATAATTGGTCTTAGTCTATAAATTTCACCATTGCTATACCAAACGAAATTCCATTAATAAAGTTGACGGACGTTATAAAATTAGGACAGCGGTTGCTGTCCTAATTAACGTTTATGGCTATAAAATCAGTGAACTTAGAATAGGTTGGCGATGAGGTAGGTGACATACGCCAGTACCCACGCGACTGCCGTGTTGTAGAAGACCGAGAAAAAAGCCCATTTTATCTTCTTGGTTTCGCTCGCGACTGCACCAATTGTTGCAATGCAAGGGAAGAACAATAGCATAAACACCATCAGTGCCAATGCCGATGAGGTTGTAAGGTCGCCAGATTTCTGCAAGGCTTCGCCAAGGTCGTCTTCGTCGCTGGCATAAAGCACGCCAAGGGTACTTACAACGATTTCCTTTGCAGGAATACTCGACAGAACGGCTACGCTTATCTTCCAGTCGAAACCCATAGGCGACATTACTGGTGCAACGAACTTGCCAATCATGCCGAGGCATGATTTCTCGTATTGTATTTCGTTGGCTTCTGCTTCCGTAATTTCTTCGGTTTGTGCAAGTTCGGTCTCCGAAATGTCAGTATGTGGATAGTAACTTAATACCCAGATGATTACCGATGCCAGGAGAATTACAGTACCAATCTTTTTTATGTACTGATAGCATTTTTCCCAGATGTGTTTCAGCGTTGCGCGCAAAGTAGGCCAGCGGTAGGGAGGGAGCTCCATTACAAATGGGGTTTCGTCTTGCTTGAAGGCTGTCAGTCTCAGAAGTTTTGCCGTGAGCACTGCCACAATTATTCCGAGCAGATAGAGGCAAATCATTACCGTAGCTGCATATTGGGGGAAGAATGCTCCTGCCAGAAGCAGGTATATGGGCAGACGTGCGCTGCACGACATGAACGGTACTACAAGTATGGTTATCAGTCGGCTGCTCTTGCTTTCGATTGAACGTGTTGCCATTATTGCTGGGACGTTGCAACCGAAGCCCATAATCATAGGTATGAACGACTTGCCGTGAAGTCCCATTCCGTGCATCATCTTGTCCATCAGGAAGGCGGCACGCGACATGTAGCCAGAGTCTTCCATGAGCGAGATGAACATATATAGCAGTATGATGTTTGGCAGGAATTCGGCAACAGCGCCCACGCCACCGATTATTCCGTCGACAACCAGTGAGCGCCAAGCACCTTCGGGAATAATTCCATTGAACAGGTTGCCCAATGCGTCAAATCCCGCTGCAATCCAGTCCTGCGGATATGCGCCAAGCCAGAATGTTACGCTGAACATCAGCCACATGAGGAGTATAAACAACGGAAAACCAAGCCATTTGTTTACAATCAGCTTGTCGAGTTTGCGGGTGCGCTTGTTGGCTTCCTTTTTACCTTCGGTAAAAGTTTCGTGCAGTGCGCCCGAGATGAAACCATACTTTGCATCGCTTATGGCTGTTTCTGCATCAATGTCGAGTTGCTTGATTATTTTTTCTGACGAAATTTCTGCTTGTTGCTTCAATTTCTCGTACGACTTGCTGTCTTTCAGAAGATTGTGAACTTCCTTGTCGTTCTCAATCATCTTTATTGCCCAGTAGCGGGCAGGGAACTGTTGAGGGAAATCTTCACTTTCGTGAAGGATGTCGGCGAGCAGAGAGATTTCTGGTTCGAGAACCGTACCATAGTTAATATGTACGTGACGGGCAGACTTGTTGTCGCCTTCGAACATTTCAATGATTGTATCAAGCAGTTTGTCGAGCCCTTTGCCTGTCTTTGCGATAGTAGGCACCATTGGGATACCAATCATCGAACCAAGGTTTTCGTAGTCTAGTTTTGCGCCTGTTGCTTCAAGTTCATCGTACATATTGAGTGCAACTACCACGCGTTGGCTCAGGTCGATGAGTTCTGTGGTGAGATAGAGGTTGCGCTCGAGGTTCGAGGCAACGACAACGTTAACAATCACATCGGGCATAGATTCGAGCAGGTTGCGGCGAACAAAGACTTCTTCGGGCGAGTATGCCGACAGCGAGTAGGTTCCCGGCAGGTCGGTAATGTTGAAATGATAGCCCTTGTAGTTGAAGTGTCCTGTCTTTACATCCACGGTTACGCCACTGTAGTTGCCCACATGTTCGTGTCCGCCCGACAATGCGTTGAACAACGAGGTCTTTCCGCTGTTTGGATTGCCTACGAAGGCTATGTTTATGATGTTTCGCTGTGTGGTCTTGGTGCGTTTGTAGTTGCACGACAGACCGCAGGAGTCGCAGTCGGTGCAGGCGAAGAAGTTTGGTGCCTTTGCATCTTCGGCGGAGAGCATTGCGTTTGCTTCTTCTTCGGGAAGTACCTCAATAAGTTTAGCTTCGCTGCGGCGCAAAAGCACATCGTAGCCCATTATGGTGTATTTTATCGGGTCGTTGAGCGGAGCATCGATTACAGATGTCACCTTGCGACCACGCACAAATCCCATCTCCATTATCCTTTTCCTGAATCCGCCGTGTCCCGAAACCTTAACGATTACGGCCGATTCTCCATTGTGCAGTTCCGATAGTTTCATTACAATTCCAATTTACGCCGCAAAAGTATTGTGGAAAAATAATGTGTGCAATCGCTATTTGTTGGGATTTTTTGGGGGGCTCGAAGGCTAACAGGCTGACAGCCTAACAGTCTAACAGTCTTGCAGACAGATAGGCTGGTCTTCCGTTAGACAGGTCTTCTTTTAGCCTTTTTGCCCAGCCTTCAGTTCAAATTCTCAAATCGTCAATCGTAATTCGAAACTCGTAAATCCCATTTCGCTTTTGTCCTTTCAGGACGTGGATGTTTGGTATGTATATCGTGTCGAGGCGATGCCTCTTCCTGGCACGCTCATTGGGCTTTCAGCCCACTCTCATCTCTCAGCGTAAGGCATTGCGCCGCTACTTTCAACTTTTGGCTCCTGAGCTGCTCCCTGCGGTGTGCTGAGCTTGCCGAAGTAAGCGGAGTCGAAGGGCAAGTCGAAGGACAATCTCTCACCTTGAACCGTTGAACCTTGAACTGTTGAACTTTGAACCCTTGAACTTTGAACCCTTTAATCCGTAAATCGTCCATCGTAACTCGTAAATAATATATAGGTATCTCAAAAATATTTTCCTCCTTTTTGTTCTCCATAACAAAAAAATATTTACCTTTGCGCCTTGTTCCAAAAGTGTTTTTGGAGCGTTTGAGATGAATTTAATAATTTTGATTTTAAAGCCGACGGCTCCGATGGCATATAACTGGAGACGATTTATGATGAAAAAACTATTATTTAGTGTGCTCTTATTGCTAATGATGTCAATAGGGGCGGTCGCACAGGAAACCTTGACGGTTTGCGATGGAACGGCTACAAACAGTTATGTGCCGTTTAATGGTTTATATGCCGACTATGGCACACGTAGCCAATTTGTTTTACCTGCTGAAGATCTTTCTGATATGGAAGGTGGAAGCATTAGTCAACTTACTTTCTATTGTTCCCAATCATCTTTAAGTTTCGACCAAGAAGTTACTGTGTATATGAAAGAAGTGGACTATACTACTTTTGCTTCTGCAACCTTGGAAGATTGGGATGGTATGACTGCCGTTTACACTAGCACTATTGGTGTAAGTAGTAATCAAATGGAGATTACTTTAAGTACGCCTTATACATATTCAGGCGGCAATCTTATGATTGGATTGCAGGTAACTGCATGGGGAAGTTCTTGCCCAAGTTCACCTTGGTATGGCGTAAACCAATCATCAGGTAACTACACTGCCGTATATAATAATGCAAGTAGTAGCCACGTATGGTCAAGTACTATTAGTCGTCAAAATTTCCTTCCTAAGACCACTTTTACCTACACACCTGGTGCTGCACCAACATGTCCAAGGCCGACAGAATTGGCATATAGCGAAGTTGTCGCTCGCGGAGCACATCTCTCTTGGACTAATGGCGGTTCTGAATCTTCATGGCAGATTTGCCTCAACGGCGACGAAGAAAACCTTATCACTGCTACAACAAATCCATTTGATTTGACAAACCTTACTCCCGAAACTGCTTACGCAGTAAAGGTTCGTGCCGTTTGTGCCGAAAACGACAACAGCAACTGGTCGAATACAGTAAACTTTACAACACTTCCTGCTTGTCCTGTTCCAACAGCATTGGTATTCTCAAATATTACCAATAATTATGTGTCCATGTCTTGGACTCCTGGTGCAAGCGAAACACATTGGAATTTCCAGTATAAGAAGTCAACGATTGATGTATGGAGTGATGTTATCGCATTGAATGAACCTACATGCTATATTTCAGGTCTTGAAGCAGGTACAACTTACAATGTAAGAGTACAGGCTGACTGCGAATCGGAAGGAACATCTACAACTTGGTTGACAGGTTCGTTCTCTACTGCATACGGTATTCCATTTGTTGAGGAATTTGGAACATCAACAATTCCTGCAAATTGGTTGCAGAGAGGAGGTCTTCTTGAGAGTGTAATGGGAGGAACTGATCTTACAACAACTGCTCAGTGGAGTTTTGGCTCGAATAATGGAGTTTTTGATAGCCACGCACGTATTAATATTTATGGTACAAGCAGATATGGTTGGTTGATTACTCCAACTATTGTTATGGATGCTAACGTTCAGCTTACATTCGACTTGGCTCTGACCGCATATAGCGGTAACGGTGCTGCGTCTGGAACATGCGACGACGATAAGTTTGTTGTTCTGATTAGTACCGACAATGGTGCAACTTGGACAATTCTTCGTCAGTACGACAATGCTGGTTCTGAATATGTATATAACAATATTCCAACAGCAGGAGAAGAAGTTACTATTGATTTGAGTAGCTATGCAACAGGTAATGCTTTGATTGCTTTCTATGGTGAATCAACAGTAAATGGTAATGGCGACAACAACTTGCATATTGATAATGTAAGACTCGACTATATTCGTTCTTGCACAAAGCCAACTGCTTTGGCTGTATCAAATGTTATGGCAAGAACTGCAGATTTGACTTGGGAAGCAGGTGCAGATGAAACTGCATGGCAGATTTGCTTGAACGATGACGAAGACAACCTGATTGATGTAGAAGGAGAACCTTCATACACTCTTACAAATTTAACTCCAGAAACTGCTTACACTGTTAAGGTTCGCGCAAACTGTGGCGGTGAAGTAAGTGCTTGGACTAATAACTCATCATTTACAACACTTCCTGCATGTCCTGTTCCAACAGCATTGGTATTCTCTAATATAACTACTAGTTATGTATCAATGTCTTGGACTCCAGGTTCAGGCGAAACACATTGGAACTTCCAGTACAAGAAGTCAACTGTTGCAGAATGGGGTGATGATGTTATCGCATTGACTGAACCTACATGCTACATTTCTGGTCTTGAAGCAGGTACAACTTACAATGTAAGAGTACAGGCTGACTGCGAATCGGAAGGAACATCTGGAACTTGGTTAACCGGTTCTTTCTCTACTGCATACGGTATTCCGTTCCTTGAGGAATTTGGAACATCAATTCCAGCAAACTGGTCTCAATATACAGGACTCCTTTCTAATGTGATGGGAGGAACAGCTCTTACATCAACTTCTTATGGATGGTATTTCGGATCAAGCAATGGCGTTTTTGACGATCATGCAAGACTTAACATTTATGGTTCTTCACGCTACAATTGGTTGACTACTCCGGTCATTGTGATGGATGCTAATGTTCAGCTTACATTCGATTTGGCTCTTACCGCTTATAGTGGAGACGGAGCAGCCTCTGGAACATGTGATGATGATATGTTTGTTGTGTTGATAAGCACCGATAATGGCGAAACTTGGACAATCCTTCGTCAGTACGACAATGCTGGTTCTGAATATGTATATAACAATATTCCAACAGCAGGAGAAGAAGTTACTATTGATTTGAGTAGCTATGCAACAGGTAATGCTTTGATTGCTTTCTATGGTGAATCAACAGTAAATGGTAATGGCGACAACAACTTGCATATTGATAATGTAAGACTCGACTATATTCCAACCTGTATTAAACCAACAGCTTTGGCTGCTTCTAATGTAACAAACGAATCTGCAACTATAACATGGACTGCAGGTGCAGAAGAAACTGCTTGGCAGGTTTGCATCAATGATGATGAGGATAACCTTATTGATGTAACCGAAGCTACATACGCTATGACTGGACTTACAGCAGGAACAGAATATAGCGTAAAGGTTCGTTCAAACTGTGGCGAAGGCGATTTCAGTGAATGGGCAACTGTTACATTTACAACTAATTTCTGCGCAAATGAAGATATGTGCCAGATTCGCTACGAACTAAGTGATCCAGGTAACTATGGGTACGGTTGGTATGGCGCTGCAATAAATGTTATTGATGCAGAAACTGATATGATACTTGCTACTTGGACATTGGATGATGGTGAATATTCAACAACAGGAACTCTTTCGGTTTGCAACGGTAGAGATATCACTTTCCAATGGGTTGAAGGATATTATGATGATTATGTAACTGCATACACAGTATATGATGTCAACGGTTTGGTAATATTCTCAGGTACAGGAGCTTTGCTTGCTGATGAAGAATATACGGTTGACTGTACTATCGATTATTGTTCTGCTCCTATTGAACTTGATGCTGATGCAACAAATACAACTGCAAATATAAGCTGGACTGGTAATAGCGACAATTATGTAGTTCGTTACAGAAGTCTAACCCCTGTATTTTTCGACAACTTTGAAAATGGTCTTGGTAACTGGACAATATATACAGAAGGTGATGATGGTGCTAAATGGAAGACAATAAATCCTATGGATGGCTTGAGTAAAGAGGCTCATAGTGGCGATTCTGTAGCTGCAGCATTTAGTTGGAACGGTAGTGCTTACAATGCAGACAACTGGCTTGTAACTTCTCAAATTGCATTGGGCGGTGTTGTTAAATTCTGGGTAAATAGCAATGGCGGTTACCCTGATCATTATGAAGTGCTTCTTTCTTTAACAGGAAATGAAATAACAGATTTCACAACTACATTACGCGCTATGGAAGCTGCTTCTGGTGATTGGACTGAAATTTCCATTGACCTAAGTGAATATGACGGTATGGGTTATATTGCTATTCATCACGAAGACTATGATGCAAACTATCTCTTAGTTGATGATTTTGGTCTATATACACCAGGCGAATGGACAGAAGTAAATGCTACAGGAACCTCATTGGAAATTACTGGTTTGACCCCTGCTACAAATTACGACTATCAGGTACTCAGTCAATGTGAAGATCCAGCTAATGACAATTGGAGTGTTATGGGTTCATTTACAACCGAACCTAATACTTACACTATCACAGCAACCGCTGGTGAAAATGGTACAATTTATCCCGAAGGCGATGTTGTTGTTATTGAAGGTGAATCTCAGGAATTTGAAATTTATGCAGATCCTAACTACCGTATAGCAAGTGTATTGGTTGACGGTGAGGAAGTTATCGAAAGCCTCGTTAATGACGTTTACACATTCACTAACGTTAGTGCAAATCACAGTATTGCTGTTACTTTCGTACAGTCTGTATTCACAATTACTGCAACTGCTGGTGAAAACGGAACTATCACTCCTGATGGTGATGTCTATGTTGACGAAAATGATGATCAGTCATTCACAATCGAAGCTAACGATGGTTACCGTATCATGAGCGTTCTCGTTGACGGTGCAGAGGCAATCAGCGAACTTGTTGACGGTGTTTACACTTTCACAAATGTAACTGCTGACCACACCATTGCAGCAACATTCGTATCAGAAACCGCAACTACCCACACAATCACAGCAACCGCTGGTGAAAATGGAACAATTACTCCGAGCGGAGCTATTGAAGTTGTGGATGGCGAAAGCAAGACATTCACAATTGTAGCTGCTACTGGTTACCATATTGCAAGTGTAATGGTTGACGAAGTTGAAGCTATCGAAAGCCTTGTTGAAGGTGTTTACACTTTCACAAACGTTACAGGAAACCACACTATTGCAGTAACATTTGCAATCAATACCTTCACAATCACAGCAACTGCTGGTGAAAATGGTACAATTACTCCGGAAGAAGTTGCGGTTATCCCTGGTGAAAATGCCGAATTCACAATCACTCCTGCTGAAGGTTACCGCATTGCTGCTGTAGTAGTTGATGCTGAAACCGAAGGCGAAGCAAATGTTACAAATGATGTTGTTGCAGGTGACGAAGCCTTCTTCTACACATTCACAAATGTAACTGCAAACCACACTATCCACGCTACATTCGAGTTGATTCCTACCTACACAATCACTGTTGAAGCTGGTGAACACGGTAACGTTTATTATAACGATGCTTTGGTTTCTGCTCCTATCGTAGTAAATGAAGGTGCAACTCCGGAATTTGAAATCACCCCTGCTACTGGCTATCAGATAGATGTTCTCACAGTAGGTGGAAATACTATAGAACTTACAGAGCAACAGTTGGGTGGATTCACCTACACATTCGAACCTGTAAGGGCAGACATCACTCTCACAGTAACATTCGAGGCAATTCCTGCTAATACCCACACAATCACTCTTACCGTTGGTGAGCACGGAACTGTTACGGCAACCGATGAAGACGACAATGAAATTGCAATTGAAAATGGCGTAATCACAGTAAATGACGGTGAAGATGTTTACTTAGAATTTACTCCTGCCCAAAACTACAGAATTGACGAAATCATTGTTGATGGTGTTTCTCTCGAACTTGAAGAAGAAGATCTTGAAGGATTTGTTTACCCGATGCTTGTTGTAGAAGAAAACCATAATGTAAGCGTTACATTCACTAGTTTGGATGCTGCCGATATGATTGAAGCTGCTTCGATGTCAATCTACCCGAACCCGAACAACGGTATGTTCAGCATCGACTTCAGCAACATCGAAGGTGATGCAACCTACCAGATCATCGACGCTCGTGGCGCAGTTGTTGAAACTCGCGACATCAACGTGATGAACGGTGAAACAATGAACTTCAACCACGACCTCCGCGCTGGTACTTACTTTGTAAGAATCATCAACGGCGACAAGGTTTACGTTGAGCAGATTGTAGTTGAATAATCAATGCAATCAAAAATAGAAAAACCGCTCGCAAGGGCGGTTTTTTTATTTTTATTGGTTTCTAAGTTTAAGAGTTTCAAAGTTTCTAGTTGTTCAGAGGTATTGCTTCGCAATTGTTTTTGATGGTTTCTAAGTTTGAAGGTTTAACTTCGTTGAGGGCTACGCCATTCAATGTTTCTAGTTGTTCAAATCTTCAAAACCAGAAACGGGCTTTAGCCCATAGAAACCCAGAAACAGCGAAGCGTAGAAACCAGAAACTTGAAACCAGAAACGGCGAAGCCATTGAAACTTGAAACTTCAAAACCTTTTTCCCTTCCTAATCTTGCCTATTTGAAAATAATAATTATCTTTGCAACTTGCCTAAAAACTGTATTTTGGGCGCATGTAGTTGAATATAAATAATTTGATGTTTTAAAGCCGACGGCTCCGATGGCATATAACTGGAGTTTGTAACAATGAAAAAACTAATATTTAGTGTGCTCCTGTTGCTGATGGCGGCGATTGGAGCTGTTGCGCAGGAAACCTTGACGGTTTACGACGGGACAACAACAAATTCCTATGTGCCGTTTTATGGTATTTATGCTGACTATGGTACGCGTTGTCAATTTGTCATTCCTGCAGATGAACTTTCTGATATGGATGGAGGAAGTATTAGCCAACTTACTTTCTACTGTTCTCAATCATCTATAAGTTTCGATCAGGAGGTCACAGTGTATATGAAAGAAGTGGATTATACAACTTTTGCTTCTGCAACGTTAGAGGACTGGAGCAGTATGACCTCTGTTTACACAGGAACCATTGGTGCTAGCAGCAACCAAATGGTGATTAGCCTCAATACTCCATACACTTATGAAGGAGGTAATCTTATGATTGGATTACAGGTAACAACATGGGGAAGTTCTAGTCCGTCCACATCCTGGTATGGTCTAAATCAATCGGGTTACAATACTGCGGCATATAATAATGCTAACTATATTCATAATTGGAATTCTTCTGTTAGTTTACAGCAGTTCCTTCCCAAGACCACTTTCACCTACACTCCTGGTACTGCACCAACTTGTCCGAAAGTAAATAACCTTGTGGCAGATAATATTACTTCTTCATCTGCTGACATAAGTTGGGAAGCCGGTGGAACAGAAGCCGCTTGGGTTCTTAAGTATGGACAAGTAGGATTCAACGTTGAAACTGGAGGTACATCCCGAAACATTTCTGCTACTCCTGCTTTCCAGATTACTGGTCTTACTGCAAATACCCAGTATGATGTTTATGTAAAGGCTATGTGCGGAGCAAGTGATGAAAGCGATTGGAGGCGTGGTTCGCTCAGAACTGCATGTGGTGTAGAAAGCGTACCTTATACAGAAACTTTTGAAAGTTTTACAGAAAGTACTGTTCCTACTTGCTGGGATAACTCAGCATCTGCTTCTTCTACGCTTAGTACTTATCCTGAACGTATTTGGGGGGTATATAAATATAACGACAATAGTATGCTCCGAATGTACAACTACTATGTTAATGAAGGTACAGCACTCATTAATTCGCCGTCCATTAGCATACCATCGGATGGTGAGTATCAACTCTCATTCGACTATTCTCACACCGCATCTTGCGGAGCGTTTACAGTAAAAATTTCAGAAGATGGTGGTTCTTCGTTTACAGATTTGGGTTCTTTCGCTAAAGTTGGCACATCCACTTCATATTCCGATCCAGGAGCATTTACCGAAGCAGACCCAATTTCTTTGGCCGCTTATGCAGGCAAGACTGTAATGCTGCAATTCTTTGCCAATGCAGACTATAGTCAAGGTGCAATCTTTGTTGACAATATAAGCATCGACTTGGCGCCTTCTTGTATGAAGCCTACGGAATTGGCATATTCAAATGTTGCTTCAAGAACAGCAGTTTTGTCGTGGACAGCAGGTGGTACAGAAACTGCTTGGCAGATTTGCTTGAACGATAACGAAGGAAGTCTTATTGATGTAAATACTAATTCTTATACACTTACAGGTCTTACTCCAGAAACTGCTTATGATGTAAAGGTTCGTGCAAAATGCGGTGGAAGCGATGGCGATAGCGAGTGGACTAACAACATTTCATTTACTACAGCATACGAAATACCTTTCCTTCAGGAATTCGGCACAGTAATACCTGCTGATTGGTCGCAAAAGTCAGGTCTTCTCGCTAATGTAATGACAGGAACTGCACTTACAAGTGGCAGTGGTTGGAATTTTGGTACAAATAATGGCGTTTTCGACAATCATGCACGCACTAATATTTATGGTAATTCAACTAATAAGTGGTTGCTTACTCCAATTATTACTATGGATGCCAACGTTCGGCTTACATTCGACTTGGCTTTGACCGCATTTAGCGGAACCCTCCAATCTGCTCAAACGAGTGGTACCGATGATAAGTTTGTTGTCCTTATTAGCACCGATGGTGGTGAAAACTGGACTATTCTCCGTCAGTACGACAATGCAGGTTCCGAATATGTTTATAACGACATTCCTACTGCAGGCGAAGAAGTTGCTATCAATCTCAGCAGCTACAGTTCTGATAATGTCATAATAGCATTTTATGGTGAATCTACAACAAGTAATGCAGACAACAATCTGCATATTGATAATGTAAGGCTTGATTATATTCCGAATTGCGTTAGACCTACAGGTTTGGTAGCTTCAAATGTTTATGCTAGGGAAGCCACTTTGTCATGGACTGCTGGTGCAAGCGAAACCGCTTGGCAGATTTGCTTGGACAATGTTGAATCCAATCCTATAGACGCAACAAATCCTTACACACTTACAGGTCTCGACCCGACAACAACTTATAATGTAAAGGTTCGTGCAAACTGCGGAGGAAGCGATGGCGATAGCGAATGGACAAACAACATATCGTTTACAACAACCGTTGCATGTCCTGTTCCAACAGCATTCACATATAGTAATATTTCTAATACTTCGGCAACTGTATCGTGGACAGCAGGTGCCATCGAAGGTGTTTGGAATTTGAAGTACAAGAAAACTGCTGATGACGAATGGACTGAAGTTAACGGATTGACTTCATCTTCCTATACAATAACAGGTCTTAATGGATCTACAGAATATAGTGTAGAGGTTCAGGCCGACTGCGAATCGGAAGGTACTTCTACTTGGCTGTCCGGCAGTTTTACTACAGCATACGAAATACCTTTCCTTCAGGAATTCGGCACAGTAATACCTGCTGATTGGTCGCAAAAATCAGGTCTTCTCGCTAATGTAATGACAGGAACTGCACTTACAAGTGGCAATGGTTGGAATTTCGGTACAAATAATGGCGTTTTCGACAATCATGCACGCACTAATATTTATGGTAATTCATGCAAATACTGGTTGCTTACTCCAACAATCGTTATGGATGCCAACGTTCGGCTTACATTCGACTTGGCTTTGACCACATATAGCGGAAATCTCCAACCTGCTCAAACAAGTGGTACCGATGATAAGTTTATTGTCCTTATTAGCACCGATGGTGGTGAAAACTGGACTATTCTCCGTCAGTACGACAATGCAGGTTCCGAATATGTATATAACGACATTCCTACTGCTGGCGAAGAAGTTGCTATCAATCTCAGCAGCTACAGTTCTGATAATGTCATAATAGCATTTTATGGTGAATCTACAATTAATAATGCAGACAACAATCTGCATATTGACAATGTAAGGCTTGATTATATTCCGAATTGCGTTAGACCTACAGGTTTGGCAGCTTCAAATGTTTATGCTAGGGAAGCCACTTTGTCGTGGACCGCAGGTGGAGAAGAAACCGCATGGCAGATTTGCTTGGACGATAACGAATCCAATCCTATTGATGTTACAAATCCCTATACTCTCACAGGTCTTGACCCGGAAACAACCTATAATGTAAAGGTTCGTGCAAACTGTGGCGGAACTGATGGCAATAGCGAGTGGACTAACAACATATCATTTACTACAACCGTATCATGCCCTGCACCAATAAATATTGCAGTTTCGGGTCTTACAAGCACTTCTGCAACTATTGTTTGGGAAGCTGGTGCTTTTGAAACGGAATGGAACTTGAGATACAAGGCAGATGGTGATGGCGACTGGACAATAGAAAATGATGTAACAAGTCCATATACAATTACAGGACTTACTGCTGAAACAGATTACGAACTTCAGCTTCAGGCAGTTTGTGCATTGGACGATTTGAGCGATTGGTCTTCATCAGTAGATGTTTATACTGGATATTGTCAGCCCGCAACTACAAGAAGGGATGGAAAGGGTATTACTGGCGTTTCATTTGGAAGCGGTGACGATGTGGTAAATAATTCGGATGAAGATGGTTTGCCAGCTGCATCACCATACTATGGCGATTATACAAATCTTGTGGGCGCAGTACAGGCAGGTGTTGAAACAACTGTTGGTATTACATTCGAAACAAATTGGGCTTATGGTACAATTGTTTGGATTGACTTGAACAACAATCTTATTTTTGATGGAAACGAGGTTGTGTATGTTGGAAAATGTGAGAAAAGTGCCAGTCCTACAACATTAGCCGCAACATTCACATTGCCAGTATCAACTCCAACAGGCGACTATCGTATGCGTATCGCTGCTTCTGATTCTTATTACAGCAGTTATATTACATCAATTGCCGCTGCTGCTGATGCAAATTCTTGCCCTGAAGGTAGCTATTATTTGATAGTTAACGACTACACTGTAAGAGTGCTGGCAGCTCCTTCTTGTGTTATTCCAACTGCATTGACTGCTTCTAGCATCGGCGCTACAACAGCAACTTTGACATGGACAGCAGGTAATGACGAAACTGCATGGCAGGTTTGCGTCAATGGCGACGAAGCTAATCTGATAGATGTTGATGCTCCTACGTGTACAGTAGAGAATCTCGTAGCTAATACAGACTATACTGTTAAGGTCCGTTCAAATTGCGGAAGTGATGGTGTCAGCGATTGGTCAAACAATTATGAATTTACAACAGCTATATGCGAATTGGAAGACCAGTGCCAAATCACATTTGTACTAACAGATGGTTATGGAGATGGTTGGGAGAGTTCTGTTATAAATGTAGTTGATGTAGCAACAAGTGATGTCCTTGCTACTTGGACTGTAACAGGTTCTTCGGCAACTGGAACTCTTTCTGTTTGTAACGGCAGACAAATTAAATTTGTATGGGTTAATGGCGGCGGCCGTTGGGATTCAGAAGCTTCATATGCAGTTTATGATGTAAACGGTATCGAAATCTTCTCTGGCTCGGGTGCTATGGATGACGATGTAACCTATACTGTTGATTGTACAATTAAGCACACTATCACTGCTTCTGCTGGTGAAAACGGAACAATCGCACCTAATGGTGAAACATTGGTTGCCGATGGTGAAAATCAGCCGTTCGCAATTACACCAGACGAGTGCTACCATATTGCAAGCGTATTGGTTGACGGCGAGGATGCTATGAGCGGTGTTGACGGAAACGGTACTTATTTGTTCCAGAATGTAACTGCTGACCACACTATCGCAGCTACATTCGCAATTAACACCAATGAAATCACAGCAACAGCTGGCGAAAACGGTACAATCACCGAAACCAGCACAGTAAATTGCGGTGATGACAAGCAAATCACAATCACTCCTGCTAACTGCTACAGCATAGCAAGCGTATTGGTTGACGATGTTGATGTTACAGCAACTGTTGTCGCAGCCAACGGCGTTTACACATTCGAGAACGTTATTGCAGACCATACAATCGAAGCAACATTCGAGCAGATAACCTACACATTTACAGTAAATGCTGATGCAAACGGTTCAATCACAGCTAACGATGGAAACGGCAACGTTGCAAACTGCGGAGAGAACAAGTCGTTCACAATCGCAGCAAACGACTGCTACCACGTCGTAAGCGTATTGGTTGATGATGTTGAAGTTGACCTTGACGAAAATGGTGTTTACACATTCGAAAATGTAACTGCAGCTCACACTATTGCAGCAACATTTGCAATCAACACCTATACTATTACTGCTTCTGCTGAAGGCAACGGTACAATCAATGGAGAAAGCACAGCAAACTGTGGCGACAACAAGTCGTACATAGTAGCACCTGCAAACGCCTGCTACCGCATTGCAAGCTTCACGGTTGACGGTGTTGATGCAATCATCGATCTTGATGAAAATGGCGTTTACGCAATGCAGAACATCACATCAGACCACGAGCTTGTAGCAACATTCGAGCAGATAACCTACACAATCACAGCAACTGCTGGCGAAAATGGTACAATTACCGAAACTAGCACAGTAAACTGCGGTGATAACAAGGAAATCACGATTACTCCTGCTAACTGCTACAGAATTGCAAGCGTATTGGTTGACGATGTTGATGTTACAGCAACTGTTGTCGCAGCCAATGGCGTTTACACATTCGAAAACGTTATGTCTGACCACACAATCGAAGCAGCATTCGAGCAGATAACCTATACATTTACAGTAACTGCTGATGCAAATGGTTCAATCACTGCTAACGATGGAAACGGCAATGTTGTAAACTGCGGAGAGAACAAGTCGTTCACAATCGAAGCAAACGACTGCTACCACGTAGTAAGCGTAACGGTTGATGGCGTTGAGTCAATCAATAGTCTTGTTAATGGTGTTTACACATTCGAAAATGTAACAGCACCTCACACTATCGCAGCAATATTCGCAATCAACACCTATTATATTTCTGCTTCTGCTGAAGGCAACGGAACAATTACAGAATCGTGTACAGCTAACTGCGGAGAAAACAAGTCATTTGTAATCCAACCGCAAAGTATATGCTACCGCATAGCAAGCGTATTAGTTGACGGCGTTGAAGCAATCAACGACATTGATGAAAATGGTGTTTATGCATTCCAGAACGTAACTGCTGATCACACAATCGTAGCAACATTCGAGCAGAAAACCTACACAATCACGGCAACTGCTGGCGAAAACGGTACAATCACCGAAAACAGCACAGTAAATTGCGGAGAAAACAAGGAAATCACAATCACTCCTGCCAACTGCTACAGCATAGCAAGCGTATTGGTTGACGATGTTGATGTTACCGCAACTGTTGTCGCAGCCAACGGCGTTTACACATTCGAGAACGTTATGTCAAACCACACCATTGCAGCAGCATTCGAGCAGATAACCTACACAATTACAGCAACAGCTGATGCAAACGGTTCAATCACTGCTAACGATGGAAACGGCAATGTTGTAAACTGCGGAGAGAACAAGTCGTTCACAATCGAAGCAAACGACTGCTACCACGTAGTAAGCGTAATGGTTGATGATGTTGAAGTTGACCTTGACGAAAATGGTGTTTACACATTCGAAAATGTAACTGCACCTCACACTATCGCAGCAACATTCGAGCAGATATCCTACACAGTCACAGCAACTGCTGGCGAAGGCGGTTCAATCACCGAAACTAGCACAGTAAACTGCGGTGCAAACAAGGAAATCACAATCACAGCAAACGAAGGCTACAGAATTGCTAGCGTTATAGTTGACGAAACAGAAAATGTTACCGAAGCTGTTATTGCTGCTGAAGGCGTTTACACATTTGAAAATGTAACTGCTGACCACACTATCGCTGCAACGTTTAAACGCGTACATACAATTTCTGCAGGAACAGGAGCTGACGGTTCAATAACACCAGAAGGAATTATAAGTGTTCTTGATGGAGAGTCTCAGACGTTTACAATTACTCCTGTCAATGAATGTTTCCGCATAGGACAGGTAATGGTTGATGGTGTTGATGTTACCGATGAAGTAATAGCAAATAATGGCGTTTACACATTCGAGAATGTTACAGAAAACCACAACATCGTTGCTAACTTTGATGCGATAACATTGACAATCACAGCAACTGCTGGTGCGGGCGGAACAATCGCTCATAATGCTGATTATGAAGCAATTCCGTGTGCGTCAAATGAGTCGTACACAATCGTAGCAAACGATGGCTATAGAATTGTAAGCGTTATTGTTGATGATGAATTTGATGTTACCAATGAAGTTATTGCTAATAATGGTGTTTACACATTTACAAATGTAAGAGCCAACCACACTATCGCAGCAACATTCGGGCTTATACCTGCTAACACCTACACAATCACGGCAACCGCTGGTGAAAATGGTACAATTACTCCTAACGGTGAAGTTGTAGTATACGAAGGCGACGATCAGAATTTCACAATCGTAGCTGCTGAAGGCTACAGAGTCGCAAGCGTAATGGTTGACGAAACCGAAGTTGTTGCTCAGCTCGTTAACGGTGTTTACACTTTCACAAACATAACTGCTAACCACACTATTGCAGCAACATTCGAGGCAATACCTACCTACACATTGACAATACATTATGTATATGCAGACAATACTCCTGCAGCAGAAGACCATGTTGAAACACTCGTTGAAGGTGCTGAATATTCGGTAGCATCTCCAGTTGTTACAGGTTACACTGCAGACCAGTTGGTAATAGAAGGCACAATGCCGGCAAATGATGTTGTTGTTAATGTTACATACACAATCAACACCTACACGATTACAGCAACCGCAGGCGAAAACGGAACTATCACTCCTAACGGTGAACTTGTTGTAAACTACG
>Ga0265299_10001714_pt1 | contig 24140 bp, 24 predicted proteins | sample AusTroGonzalo_MG_4_FD_193485 | JGI IMG/M metagenome (GOLD analysis project Ga0265299, IMG submission 193485) | Bovine rumen microbial communities from tropical cattle in Woodstock, Queensland, Australia - Gonzalo_02 | ecosystem: Host-associated > Mammals > Digestive system > Stomach > Rumen ... | reverse complement strand
GTGCCGGGCAGGTTTTTGTAGTCGATGAGGTCGTATTCGTCAATGATTTCGCCGTCGTTGAAGAAGCGGACGAGGTGGTTGTGACACCGCACGTGAACCCCCGGATGAATTTGCGTTCCGAAGATGCAGGTGTCGCTCTCGGGCTTGTTGCCCTTCACCCAGCCGGGAATATGCTCGTCGTCGCCGTTGTATACCAGAAAGTTGCCCGCATGCTGAAACTTGAAAATGTTGGTTTTGGCGTTCTGGTAATTGTTGAACGAGTTGAAATGGTCGAGGTGCTCCTGATAGATGTTGAGCAGCACGGCGTAGTCGGGTGAGTGTTGCGTAAACTCCAACTGGTGTGCCGAAAGTTCAGCCACCACGATTGAGTCCGGCGTGAGCTGCTCCACGATGTCGAAAAATGGCGTGCCGATGTTGCCCGCGAGGAAGACATTTTCTCTTGAATGGCTTAGAATATGGTAGATTAACGAGGCCGTTGTGCTCTTGCCCTTCGTGCCGGTAATTCCGATCACCTGCTGGTGAAAATATTCCAAAAAGAGATTAGTTTGTGATGTAATCCGTTCGTTTTCAATATAATAATCAATTTTATTAAAGTTGATTCCCGGACTTTTAAAGATGAGATCGTATTGGTTGAGGTTGCGGTCGTACTCTTTCCCTTTGATGAACTTGACGTGTTTGTCGCTTTCAAAATCGTCGGTTTTGAGGTTTTCGTTTCCGTCGGCTACCACCAGTTTCATTTTCGGGAAGTGCCGACGTATAAAACGGTAGGTCGAAATGCCTTCCTTGCCAAATCCAAGGATTATAACTTTCTTATTTTCAATTCTTTGGATAAGTTGTTCTATCGCCATAGGGAATTTTGGTTTTGAAGTGCGAATATAACTTTTTTTGAGACTTTAGACTTTAGACTTTGGACTTTGGACTTGAGACTTGAAACCCGAAACCTGAAACCTGAAACATAGGATTATACATACAATGTTTTAAAAGTCTTACGTCTTACGTCTTAAGTCTCTTATGGTTTGTACTTTTCCGCTTCGGCAGCATCGCCCTTGTCCGTGTACATATAATATAGGTTCAACCTGATATTGTCGTTGTCGGGGGTGAGTTCGTAGGCGTGCAGTAGGCAGCGCTCGGCATTGGTGAAGTCGCGCTTGATGGCGTAGCAGATGCCCATGTTCTCCCAAGAGCTGGAGAAATCGGGATGTTCGGCGACAATCCCTTCGAAAATCTTGATGGCTTCGTCAATACGTCCATAACCCCTTCCCACAACGTTGCCTCTCACGTTTTGGGCTACGACATTGTTTGGATCTTTTTCCAAAATTTTATTAACTTCGCGCCAGGCGTCATCCACTTTGCCCTCATCCAATAGTTTGTTCACGGGGTCGAGCTCATGGGCTTTTTGCGTGTTTTCGGCCGACTGCAAAAGATTCCGCCCCTGCGGGTTTTCAGGGTCGATAAGTGTGGCGTTTCGGGCCGCTTGGTATGCCAAATCGTAATTGTCGTCAAGATAGGCCAGTTCGCTAAGCAGGAGGTAGGCGTTCAGCGCGTGGTCGTCAAGTTTCAGGGCTTTCTCTAAATAGCGGTAAGCATCGCGTTTGTCGCGCTCCTTGTGGCTCTTTTTCCAGATTTGCAGACAGCTGCCGCCGGCCGAGATGTTGCACTTGATGCTATTGTCAGAGGTCTTCACGTCCGTCAGGAAGAGGGTGAAGTCGTCCATCCATGTGAAATTGCGTGTAAACGTTTTGATACCGAAAAGCAGGCAAATCACCGCAGTGATTCCAATTGCCGCCTTCCGAAAGATGGGCGTTTTTGCTGTCGCCAACAGGTAAATCCACCATCCGACAATCAGCGTGAAGCCGATGGAAGACATGAAGACGAAACGCTCGTTCATGAAGGTGCCCACATTGAAGAGCAGGTTCGAGACGATGGAGAAGGTGATGACGAAGTAGAGAATGCCGAATGCCGGAACCGTTTTCTTTTTCAGCTTCCAAATCCCGTAAGCGACCATGGCGATGAAACCCACTAAAAGAAGCCAAACCAAAGGGTTGGAGAAGTCCGTGATGGCAATCTGGTGGGGATAGTAGTCGTGCGTGAGCGGATGCGGGAAGAAAAGCAGTTTCAGGTAGATACCCCAGGTGATGATCACAGTGGCAATCTGTTGCGCCCGGGTGGAACGGATATACGGGTTGTTGAGAATGTTGGCGGTCATATCCGGCTGCATCATGCTGCCCAACGCTTTGTATCGCGCCCAAAGGAAGAAGACAGTGCCGATAACCAGGGGAATCAGCGTGATGAAATAGTCTGAGGTACGTTTTTTGTCGCTGTTGAGGAAGTATAAGGATAGCGGGACAACGGCCAGGAAAGTGATAGTGTTCTCTTTGGAGAATATACCGAAAGTAAATGCTAAAAGACTGATAACCAGCCAATACCATTTTTTTGTATCCACATATTTGAGGGAACACCACAGTGCCGCGAAAGCCCCGAGCAAGGCGAAGATTTCGTCACGCCCTTTGACGTTGGCCACCACTTCCGTATGAATCGGGTGGATGGCAAAGAGCAGAGTGGCGATGAATGGCAGTGATTGGTACCACTTTTCGCCAGTGAACTGCGGGAAGATCCGCGCCAAAACTTCGTATATCAGCAGGCATAACAAGATATAGTAAAGAAGGTTCATCAAGTGGCAGACAAAGGGTAGGGGAGTTTCATAGAAATAATCTTCGTGGGCGGCGTTGTGCAGGTTGCCGAAGTTGTCCAAATCCCCTATTTTTTCTTTAATGCCTTTTCCAAATAATTGGAACTCAATCATATAGGTCAACTGTGACATGGGACGGTAGCGCCCGCCTGCCACGATAGCGTGGTCAGACCCGAAATAGCCCGTGAAGGTGTCCTCCGTGAAGATCTCTTTCACGGAATCCCACCCGCCCTGAATCGTGTATTTGCTCTCAAGGATGACCATGCGGTCGTCAAGCGCGAAGTGGAGGGTGAGGGTGTTGGCGTAACACAGGATGACTAACGCGGTGAGGATGATGCGATGGATGTTTTGGCTCTTCATTGTCTTTGTTGTTATTATCCCAGGGCTCACTTCGTTCACCCTGGGTTGACATACTTCGGGCTTGCAGCCCTCTTGGAATATCCCAGGGCTCACTTCGTTCACCCTGGGTTGACACGTGTCGGGCTTACAGCCCTCATGGAAAATGTATTATAAGATCGCTTGGCGGATGCGGACGAGTTTGGTTAGTAGCGGGCGTAACTGATTCAGCGGAAGCATGTTGGCGCCGTCGGAGAGAGCCTTGGCGGGTTCGGGATGGGTTTCCATGAAGAGACCGTCGAAGCCGGTGGCGACTCCCGCGCGGGCGATGGTTTCGATAAGATCGGGCCGGCCGCCGGTGACGCCCGCAGGTTGGTTGGGCTGCTGTAGTGAGTGGGTACAATCGAGCACCACGGGGCAGCCGAAAGACTGCATCGCTTTCACGCCGCGGAAGTCGACCACGAGATCCTGATAACCGAAGGTGGTGCCGCGCTCGGTGAGCATCACTTTCGGGTTGCCCGCCTCGCGAACTTTCTCAACCGCATGGCCCATCGCCTCGGGGGACATGAACTGCCCTTTTTTGATGTTGACAGTTTTGCCGGTCTTGGCCGCCGCCAACAAGAGACTCGTCTGTCGGCAGAGGAAGGCGGGAATTTGCAGTATGTCAGCTGTTTGCGCTGCCCAGGCTGCCTCTTCGTCAGAGTGGATGTCTGTCACTACAGGCACACCGAACTCGTCTTTGACCCGTTGAAGAACGGCCAGCGCCTGTTTGTCGCCGATGCCTGTGAACGAGTGCAAAGAAGAACGGTTGGCCTTCCGGTAGGAGGCTTTGAAAAAGAAGGGAATGCTTAACTCGTCGCAGATCTCTTTGATTTCCCGGGCGATACGGAGTGTGATTTCCTCGCCCTCCACCACACAAGGTCCTGCGATGAGGAAGAAATTCGCGTTTCCTCCCGACAAAATCCTGTCAATCAATGTCATACCCTAAGTCTAATTTCTAAGTATAAATCTAAAATCTAAAGTCTTAAGTCTCAAGTCTTAGGTCTAATTCAGACTATCCGTTCATCCGGCGGTCGAGTTCCTGGGCGATGTAGGAAGCCACATCATCGGCGTAGGTGTTGGCGCCAAATCCTGCGTCATAGCCAAGTTCTTTGGCCAGCTCATGGGTGATACGCGGTCCGCCGCACACCACAATCAGTTTGTCGCGGAGACCTTCGGCCTCTAACATTTCAATCAGTTCGGTCAGGTTCTGGATGTGCACGTCCTTTTGGGTCACCGTTTGCGACACCAGCAGTGCGTCGGCGTGCAATTCCACCGCCTTGGCGATGAATTCTTCGTTGGGAATCTGGCTGCCCATGTTTAGGGCGTCGAACATGTCGTAACGCTCAATGCCATAGTGGCCGGCGTAACCTTTCATGTTCATGATGGCGTCGATACCCACGGTGTGCGCGTCGGTGCCCGTACTTGCGCCGATTACCACAATCTTCCGGCCGATGTGCTCACGGATGAAGTCGTCCGTTTCCGGCATCGACCATACCGTGGATTCCACCTTCGGCACATGGATGGTCGTGTAGTCGACCGTGTGCGTGCATGCGCCATAGCAGTTCACGAAGGTAAATCCTTCCGTAAGCTCTTTGAAGTAAACGACTTGCGGGTTGTCGAAGCCCATCTTTTTCATCAGTTGCTTGGCGGCCTCCACGGCTTCGTCGCCGCAGGGCACGGGCAGCGTAAAACTCAGCTGCGTCTTGCCGTCGTTCATGGTGTCGCCGTAAGGCTTCACTTTTGTTAAATCTAATGTCTGATCAAAGTCCTTTTGATCCATTGAATATAATCCGCCACTCATAATATTCGGGTTTTAAATTGGTTTGTTTTTAACTGCTTGACAAATTGTTTGTTTATAGGGGTTTCCGATAGAAGACTTAAGACTTAGGACTTAGGACTTAAGATGTATAAAACACAAAAGTCTCACGTCTTACGTCTCAAGTCTATGCTTTCATCCCCACGAAATAGTCCTCCTTGTTCTCAAAGAGGACGTTGAAGGAGGTCATGCTGCCGTAGATGCGGGAGATGTACTGTTGCAGGTTGACCTTTTCCTCGTCGGTGAGCGAGCTGCTGCTGTTGATGTTCTGTTCGAGCACGCGCAGGCGGTCGCGCATCATGACGATCTTGTGGAAGAAGGTCTCTACGGGGATTTCCTTGGGCGCGAGGTCTTTGTTGGCGGGCTGCAAAATCATGGTGCCGCCCTGCCACTTCTTGCCCAACTCGGCCTTGTATTCGATGCCGTTGTACTGTTGCAGGATCTGCGTCAGCACCTGCTTGAATTCGCGGATGTTGAGCTTCGGGGTGTCGTCGTCAGCATCGTTGGCCTCAATGACCTCTAACGCCACGGCCGCCTTGGAGAATTCCAATTCGCCTCCGCGCACGAAGATGATCTTGTAGGTCAGCGCGTTGTTCTGACTGATGATGCCTTCGCCATATTTCTCGTGGTTGACACGGGTTCCGATTGAGAGGTTGTCGATATCCATAATATGTCTTTTTTTGTACGACCCCACACTGCGGCTGTTGCCTTGTGTGGCTCTGTTCTGACCCCCACACTGCGCTTCGCTTGTGTGGGGTTATTAGCACTTCGTGCGTTTTGCCTCTTCGAGGCTGCTTAAGGATTAATTTTTAAGTTTTATTACTACCCTGCCCTTCGGGCACCCCTTCTAAAATAGAAGGGGAATTGGGACTGCCGTCGCTTACGGCTTACAGCTCACAGATCACTGTTCACTGTTCACGGCTGACTACCAGCGTTCTTTCATCATCTTGATGAACGGGTTGAAATAGTTGTCGCCTTTGGTGACCACGCCGGCGAGGCCCTTGCCGCCGTCCTTCGGACGTTTTACGTCGCCGAAGATACCCTTTTCGAGTGCGGTGAAAAGACCCTCTTGGACAATCTGCTGCAGCAGTTCGATGGCGTTGTTGAGGACGGTCTTGGCGCGCTCACGGCAGATGCCGCCTTCGCGGAATTCCATCTCCTCGCCGATGCTGCGCATGTCGTTGAAGATGTAGCGGGCGTTCTCGATGGAGAGGTAGCGGTCGCTCATGAACGGCGTGTGGATAGCCTCGGTGGGCATACCCAACAGCTGGATGCCCTGATGCGTCCAGATGCCGATGATGTTGAACAGCGCATCCTGAATGTGCCCGCGGAAGATGTTGCCGGTCATGAATTTGGTCGGAGGCATGTACTTGAGCGTGGCTTTTGGGAAGATTTCGCGGGTCATCTGTGCTTGGGCGAGTTCCAAAAGGAAGCCGTTTTCGAGGGCGGGATCCATCTCGAAGGCGTGTCCGAGACCCATCTGCTCCTCGGGCAGACCGGCCAGCAATGCCAGTTGCTCGTTGATGAGGTCGGAGGCGAGCACGGTGTGGGCGGCCTCCACGGCGTCGGCGGTGGTGAGGTAGTTGTCCTCGCCGGTGTTGATGATGACACCTGCGTAGCCGTTGATGATGCGGGAGAAGTACTGGTCGATGAGGGTTCTCTGCGGGTTGATGTCGCGGAAAAGAATGCCGTAGAGGGCGTCGTTGAGCATCACGTCGAGGCGTTCAAGAGCGCCCATGGCAGCGATCTCTGGCATGCAAAGACCTGAACAATAGTTACATAGGCGGATGTAACGGCCCACTTCCTCGCCCACTTCGTCGAGGGCCTTACGCATGATGCGGAAGTTCTCTTGCGTGGCGAAGGTGCCACCGAACCCCTCGGTGGTCGCACCGTAGGGCACGTAGTCGAGAAGGCTCTGTCCGGTGGTGCGAATCACGGCGATGACGTCCGCGCCTTGGCGGGCACCGGCCTGCGCTTGCACCACGTCCTCGTAGATGTTACCCGTGGCCACGATGATGTAGAGGTAGGGTTTCGGACCCTCTCCGATGGTGTTCAGGTACTCGTTGCGGCGCGCCACGTTGCCTTTGATGCGGGTGAGGCACTGCTCGATGTAGGGCTGAATCGCCTTTTGGATTTCAGCCAACGGGTGTAACGGCAATGCCGTGACACTGAGCTCGTTGCGGGAGATTCGCTCCGCAATCTCTTGCGGGTTGGCACCCGTCTCCAGGATGGCGTTGCCCATGAAGTAGAGCACGCCCTGATTGAGGACGCCGGCCTCCAAGAGCGCGTCAACCACCCTGTTGGGTAGCGGGACCTCGTTCTCGTCAATGCCGTCAATGCCGATCAGGCGGCAGAGCGTGCGCTCCACCGTGACGGTCGTGTAGCCGTCCACAAACTCCTGGACTTGGTCTGCAATTTGTTTCGCCAACTGCTTTGCGGCAGCCACCTGCGTGAAATCCAGTCCGAGTTTTGATTTTTCTGTCATAGTTTACCTTTTATATTAATGTATGATTTCCAAATAAATTTCAAATCGGCAAAGATACAATTTTTTTTGACTTTTGACTTTTTGATATTGACTTTGGCTGTGGCAAAAAATCGTATTTTCGCGCTTTGATACAAAACTCGTTCCGGTATGAGAAAAGTTACCTTTTTTATGCTTTTTTTGTCGCTTCTGACATTCGCTTTTGCCCAAGAAAAGACGAATACCGACCATTCCCGCTTCTACGGCGGGGTGCGCGTGGGTTTCACGGCGTCGCAGATTTCTGGTGATGATCTGTCCGGATTCCATAAAATCGGTGCCTGTGCCGGTGCTTTCGTCAATCACACGATCATTCCGTCGGGGAAACTTAAATTGCAGTTGGAACTGAACTTTACCATGAAAGGCAGCCACTCATACACCCCTAAAAACCAACCGCCCGACAATTTCTATTCGCTCACACTTGGTTATGTTGAGATGCCTTTGATGTTGGTCTGGACGGCCGGAAAATGGGCGCTTTGGGGACAGCAGTTTCAGTTTGAATTGGAAATCGGTCCTGTGTTCGGGGTGAACGTGCTGCAGCGCGAGCGCGATGCCAACGGGCTGATTGTCGGACAACCGCTGTTCAGCCGATTCGAATTTTCGGGGCTCGCCGGTATCTCTCTCATAGTCGCCGACCATCATAGTGTAAACCTTCGCTATGGGAACACTTTTGTGCCCATACGGACGCCCACCTGGGTCTATGGCCGTATAGTCAATAAACAGTTTAATTCCTTATTGACAATTAGTTACTGCTATCAGTTTTAGTGAACTGAAAATCGAAAATGGTTGAGGCTATGGTTGGATGACGAAGGTCTCTTCGCTGTCCCAATAAGCGCGGATATTAATGTTGGTTTGGAAGTTGAACATCGATTCCGGCTGGCGCTTGGTTCTGTAGTCACCCGGGTCCCACCGGCCGTTGCCGTTTTCATCGCAAAAGACACTGACACGATAGGTGCCCGGATTTAAAAACGGATAAGTAATTGTTTTTGAGATGGTTAAAATGTCTTCTTGTACAATTTTATCATTGCTCCAGAGGGTTGCCACATATTGTTTCCCATCGGCAGGGAGTTTGTAGTTCATAATCAAAGTTCCGTAATCTTTGTCGGATTTGGTGGTGAACTTCGTTCTCAATGTGTCGTTGGCGAGGCCGTTGTAGCCGAAAAACACCGAATCCGGAATCATAATCGCGTAACTTTTCTTTTCTGTAACTTCCATAGGAAGAGGTAGTTGCATTATGAAAGTGTCGGGCACGTCGTAACGGTACCGCGAGGTGTCTTTGCTGTTTTTCTGTTGGGAATAGACCCAAACGTCGAAGGTGTCGGTCGGGCGCACCGGGTAGGAGAATTTCAGCGTGAGCGGTTGGTTGTACTCGCCGGCGTTTGCGAAACTCGCTCCTAGTTTTTTGGTGTCTTTTTGCCCACGTCCGCGCCCGCGTCCACTGCTCTGCTTTTCTTTGTACGGGACGATTTTAACCGTGTCAAGATGATTGTCCGCGTTGAAATAATAGATTATGGTGTCGGACAGCGGTGTTTTGAGATACCAGGTGATGGTGTCGCGGGTGGCGTTTATCTGTTCGAAATAGTTCAAAGCTGTCGTCTCGGGCGTGGCGGAAAAATCCACAAAACGGCGTTTGTAGGGGAATTTGTAGATGCCCGCGGCGGGGTTTTCATATCGGGACAGTGCCTGAACTGAATCTTCAACAGAGAAGGCCATGAGCGTAACGAGCGGCAGGGCGGCCTTCAGCGAGTCGGCGGTGCTGTCTGGGAGGGACCGGACGGCAGTGACGATCTCCTCCTGAAAAGCAATTTGCTCGTTGGGCAGATCGAATCGGAAGTTGCCATTGATATCCTTGAGCGCGAAAATTTTGTAATCGCCTGGCGCAATGTTTTTTAGCAGAAAACTGCCATCGGAAAGCGATTTGGTAACGTAGTTGGGTCGTACAGTCAGCGGCAGCGAGTCGGCGTTGCCTCGGTAGAGCAGCACGTAGAAGTCTTTGGCGGGCGCAAGGGTCTTCGCGTCGAGAATGTTGCCTCGGATCATGTGGTTGTCAAGACTGTCTCCCGTGGAGAACCCGAAATGGAGATGGTTCAGGGCGTTGCCTTCGTGGAAGTCCTTGATGCAGTCAGAAAAGACCATGTTGTAGGTCGTGTTCGCCTGCAAGGAGTCTCTGAATTTGATGACTAACGACTTGCCATTGACAACGTATTCGGGGACTTCGGAAAGAGGCGGGGAGATGAGCACGTTCTCCATTGGGTTGTTCACCGTGATGTACTCGTCAAACCAGATTCGGATGTGATTGCCATGGAAACGCACCGTTCCGTCTTCGGGTTCGGCCCGTAGCATTTTCGGCGGGGTCGTGTCTTTTGGCCCTCCTGTCGGAGTTGTGATTTTTGCGCATCCGGCAAACAGGAGCACGATTGCCAGCACCAACGCCTGCGCATGGCCCGCAACTCTTGTCCAATGTGGTGTTTTACAAATCATTTTGTTTGCTTTATAGTCCTGTCGCCAAATTCGCCGCGAAAATACGAAAATTTCAAGTGCCTGATTATTTATTGAACGTTAGGAAAAGAAAAATTGTATTTTTGCCGATTGATTATTAACCTGCAGACAATGGAAAACCAGTCCGGCCAAACCACTAAAAAAGGGGTCATCCTCTTGCTCGGAATCGTTATCGGGCTTCTGATAGGCGTGTTGGTTGGTTTTATCGTAGAGAGTAAAATCAATCCGCAAAACGCTCCCGTGGTGAATGTGGTCTCAACCAACTCGACCGATAGCACGGATACAGTGTTCAAATACATTGTACATCAATATTCTAATAGACCTGGAGAAACGGTCATGGAAACGGAGACGGACTCTCTGCAAAACGATTCCCTGTTTTTGGAGGAGAACTCCATGAATTTCATGCTGGATCAAGAGGATGATGTGGTGGAACATGTGGATTTGCCTGCTGAAGTTACGTCCGAAAAGATGGTTTTCCGGCATGATGTGGCGGTCGTATTTCTTGATTCCCATAAGAACCCTGTGGAAACCCCGGAAAATGCCCCGAAATCAATTGAAGTGCAGTTTTGGAGTACGCCAATTCAGAACAAAATTGTCTATCAATTTGATAATAATATATTGAAAATCAAAGGATTAAAAACGGATAATGTGGATGTTATCCATTATAACAACCATTATTACCTGCAGAGTGATAGGCAAGTTTATCCGATTCAGCAGACCTCCGATTTCAGGCGTCTCGTTGAGACCCACGATATCGTGTTCTAATCTCCGATTTTTTTACAGATAGCGTTATAAATGAAAGCGGGCCGGTGACGTGTTGCCGGCCCGCTTGGGTTTTATCAGAGTTTGATGATTTTATGAGTGATAAGTTGCCCGTCAGTGTGTGCGGTGAGGAAGTATATTCCTGACGGCCATCCTGACGAGTTGATGATGAATTGTTCGCTTCCGGGTCTGTCGGTGTAGATTTTCCGGCCCTCGGTGTTGAGAATTTCCACGTAGCGGATGGGCGTGGAAGAGGCTACGGTCACCTGTTCGGCGGCGGGGTTGGGATAAACCAGCAGTTCTTCGCCCGGATGGTTTTCAATGCCTGTATGCCCGGCATTGTAGTCAATGTCGAAACCGGCATCCGTGCCGGCCTCGTCTGTTTCAAAGACAATCGCTAACCGGCGGGTGTTCAGCACGAAGGAAGAGTCTGTGATATGCCCCGTCAGCGAAAGCAGGTAGTTGTTCTCCGTGATGAGGTTGTTGTAGAAGTGGAGGTAGTCGTGACCTTCTTCTAGGTCAAGAGAGTTGATGTGGAAGGAAACTGCCGAGAAACTGTTGTTGAGCATCAGTCGGAACTTGCAGTAACTGAAGTTGTTATAGTCTGAGTCTCCGCTTCCGTCGCTAATGTTTCCGCTGGCGCTGGTGTGCATCTCTATCCCGCTGCACAGGGTGATGTAATGTGCGGTATAATGTGCCCGGAACCCCTCGCTGGCATCCGAGTGCGTGATGAACCGGACGTCAATCTCGCTAGTAGCAAAGGTTAGCGACAGTGTACCCGTGTCGGCAGTCAACACGGTAGGCTCGGTCGAGCCGTATTGACCGACGAGGAGGGTGTCGCCCGGAGCGATGTTGTAATCTATCCGTATGGAGATGTCCGACAGATTATAGTTTTCAGGCTGGATGTGCCAGGAAAAGTCCATTCCGGCCGGACAATTCGCGTCGCTTGCGCCACCGTCGGTGAACGTGCCCTCGCGGGCGGTGAGCGTCAGGCTGCCGGACAGAGGCTGCGGGGTGGGGTAGGTGTATTGGGTGGTGTCGGGATAGGCGTTGATGATAAGCTCTTGCGCCAAATTGAAATTGGAGGATCCCACGAAAAGTGAGTTTGTGTAGAAATAGCCGTCCATATAGCCGCTCCATCCGAAGTTGAAATGGAAGTAATAGGCGCTGTCAAAGTTTTTGTAACCGTCGCAGATGAAGCCGTGCCCGTTGACATTCGGGACGCTCCAACCGGCGTAATACAACGGCATTTTTCGTGTTAAATGACTGACAATCAAACTGTCCCAGTTGAGGTCGGTGGAGTCGCGGTAGAGGTATTCGGTTTCGGGAGAGTATTTGAAGTAGGTGCGCAGCACTCGGGCCGCGCTGTGGTTGTACATGCCGGAGCCGTCGGGGCCGTACACCATGTCCACGCCCACCCCGCAATGGTAGATCAGCTTCGAGATTTCGGTGTTGATGCAGGAGGGCTGGTCGCACATGGCATTGAAGTTGTAGGTGGTGTTCCCGTAGTCGGCCGACTGCAGACCGTAGTTGGCGTCGGTGTAGGCGTAGCTGCCGGTGCCGGTCTCGGGGAAACGGTAGTAGTAGATGAGCTGCCCGAGGGCCGTGGCCACGCAGCCGGTGACCACCCGTCCGTTGTCGCCGTTCAGGTCGCGGGGACAGTAGTAGTTGTAGTACTCACCTTGGTCCCATCTGGAGAGCAGCAGCGGGTTCAGGGAATCGATAGTCCGGAAGGCAGGTGCGCCCGAAAGGATAGCATCCCATTGTTCGACAAATTGGTCTTGGACGATATTTTCCCGCCGCAGTTGCTCGATTTGGGCGGTGTAGTGGTTCATCCACATCTCGAAAGGTGCCACCGCATCGGCGTCATGGTAGAGTTGGTGGTCTATGTAGGCCAGTATGGGTTGCACGTTCTTGTCGCCGGCCACCACCACGAAGGCATTTTCGGCGTTGAAGATATATAGGGCTGGATTGAGCGCGTCGCCAACCGTTTTTGCGCATCGGTCAAGCGTTTTGCCCTGGCTTTCGAGGAACCTCTGTGCGACCGTGGCCGCCTCTTGGCGGGAGACTGGCTGGGCGAGGATGGTTGCGACAAATGAGAATAAAACGAGGGTAGTGTATATTTTTTTCATAAACCGTTGTTTTCGTCTGATGTGCTTTTAAGGTATTGTGTCACAATGGGATGGAATAACTGTAACTGCCGGATGATTTCGGCGATTTGCGGCTTTTGGGCGTTGCCGGTTGGTAGGTGTAGGTAACGGTGCTTTCGGCCGGGGTCGGGGCGATGTGGAAGTTGATGTTCAGTTTGCTGTTCATTTTGAGCCGGATGCCTCGGTTGCGGACCTTTTCGTAGCGCAGGAGCCGCACGATGCGCAAAGCCTCTTCGTCGCAGGAGGGACACAGGCTTTTCACCACGGTAGCGTTCTCCACAATGCCGTCATCGTTCACCTGGTAAGAGACGGTCACCACGCCTTCGATGCGTTGCTCCAAGGCGTCCTCGGGGTATTGAAGATGCGCGGACACGAACTCGCGCAAAGCCTTTGCACCGCCCGGATAGAGCGGTTTCTCCAAAAACTTCCGTCTTTTTTTCTTTTTTTCTTCCATGTAATGTGAGCAATTTGAGGAGGCAAAAATACAAAAAAAATGCTACTTTTGCGGTGTGGAAAAATAATGTGTTATGACTAAGAAAATCTTGTATATCCATGGTTTCAACTCGGCGGGTGGCGGACACAAGTCCGAGGAAGTGCAGAAGATGTTCCCTGACTGGCAGGTGCTTTCGCCCACGTTTGACTATAAAGATCCGGCCGGTGTTGCCAAGCGCCTTGATTCGCTGGTGCGTACGCAGCGCATCAGCGTGGTGATGGGCACCTCTTTGGGCGGCTTCTTCACCATATACTGCGCCAAAAAGCACTCGCTGCCTGTGGTCGTCATCAACCCGACGATTCGGCCGTCAGAAACGCTTGCCGCGCATCTAGGAAAACAGAAAAACTTTGTGACTAAGGAAGAGTACCAGTTTACGACGGCTGATCTCGCCAAGTTTGCCGATTTTGAAAGCAAGGTGTTCGCCAAACTGCCTTGTGACGACACGTTGTTACATTTCGCGCTCTCCACGGATGATGAGCTGCTCGGTGATCACCATTATTTGGAAGGCGTATTTCCTAACTGCCAAGATTTCAATTATTTCGACCGTCAAGGACACCGTTTCGCCGGCGTGAAAATTCTAAAACCTGTCATCGAGCGTGCGATGGCCGGTGCCAATCGTTAGTCGTCCGGATTTTTCGGAGGAACCAATTTACAGTTCCCATTCCTCACGCGGGTCGTACACCATTTCGCCGACGTGGAGGGTGAAAAGACTCTTACTGCTTAACTTGGCGATAGAGCTGAAGTGTCCATCTTTATTCACTTCGAGAGTGTAGTATTTCCCATTAATATTAACCATAAACTCAGTACAAATAGGAAATTCTTCCAAAAACTCACCCACCGTGATGCTGTCCTTCTCCTCGTCTTCGTCGTAGCACAGGCAGAGTTTACCATAGCACTGCCGCAGACAATTTGAACGATATGCCGTCAACCCAATACCGCGCGGCAACACGGGCACCACCGCGTAATCGAGTAATCCTTCCATATCAATCCTTTTCACTTCGGCCTCTATCTGTTGGGTGGTGATGAGCCGCACATCCCTATCCTTAATAAAGAAGCAAAAATCCTCTTTCTCGTCGTACTGGAAGATGGTCCCGTCGTTGTATGGCTCGAAGTTCAGCATTTCCCAACCTTCTTGTATCACAACACCGAGCGATGCATCCAGCAAGCGGAACATCGCCAGAAGGTCTTCCACCGTGGCCGCCCGTTTCTCTTTGCCGGTTGTTTCCAAAATGGCAATGCCCTTTCGCAGTTTGATGCCTTCCACAAACATATTTTCGCCGTCGTAACTGTACTCCAGGAAGATTTTCGGTCTCACCGCCACAATCTGTTCCAGGTCTTTTACTATTTGTCCTACGGTGGCATTCGGTCTTTGTAAAATATTCATAATCAGATATTTTTGATTTTTCGAAACATTAAATTCAACGTTTTAATGTGAATTTCTCATTCGCTTTCCGTCCGTTTGGATGTTCGTGCGAAGAACGGGGCAAAGGTACAAAATGTTTTTTAATGGTAAGGAGACTTCTATTCCGCATCTTTGCGACTCGCAAAGATGCGGATGTGCATAAACAATTCGTATTTTTGCAGCAGTAATTTCCAACCATTAAATATCCTCATTATGGGCATCTTAAAGACAATAACAGACGAATATTTCGGTGATGAGGTAAGAGAAGAAGATCTGATCCTGAAATACAGCCTTGACGAAGAGTTCACCCCTCGCGACCTGACCCGGAAGGAAAAGACCTTCCTGAACGCTTTGGCCGGCTATATGATGCCTTTGGACAAGTCGCTGTTTTTCCAGATCAAAGACCTCCAGCGGCACACGAAATTAGTGTTGAGTTTGAATAACGGGCGTTTTATGCATTCTGAATTCCCCGAACGGAATAAGCTGAAAAGGGAGTTCTCCGAACTGTCAAAAATGTTGGACGGTTTTCGTGACAAGCCGGAGCGGGTAAAATTGCTGGAAGAAAACGGTGATCTGCTCGAAATGTGGGAAAAACAGCGTGATAAGCTGAAGGAGGCGTTAGATAACCCGCTGAAGAATTCGGAATCGACTCTTTCTTTGGGTGCGTATTACAACAATGGCGGTGAATCCAAGGTGTTTCTTTTTGTGGATGCCATCGAAGAGGAAGCCAAGAAGGATCCATACAACACGATGCTGTTGATGGGACAGGTTCTGCTCCACGAATATTTCCATTCGTTCCATTTCCACGTGGGGGTTGGCGTGCGCGACCCGATGAAATGCGTAGAAGAGCCGATGGCCGAATATGGCAGTCTTGTGCTGCTGGACCGTGTGGCCTCTTCGGGATTGCCCATTGCCAAAGACGCAGAGCAAGCGTTGAAATACGCTTTGGGATTTGTCAAAAGCAAACAACAGTGCACGGGATTGACCGCCGCGTATGGATTCGGAGCCTACCTCTACGAGAATCACAAGGAAAAGGCCTCCAATCTGATAGCCCAATATGCCAATGGGTCCTGTATGATGGACAATTGTTGCAAAGAGGCCTTGGAGTACAAGTATCTGCTCTACCCGACATACCCGCCTCATCGTTGGGCCGAGGATGCTGCCTACAAGAGATTGGAAGAATTCTTGAAAAGAGTTGGGAAGATTTAACATTTTTGTGGAAGCTCGATGCTTTGATAGCGGATTTTTATCCATTGATTTAAAACTAACAAGAAGATGAAAGAAGATAATATCGAGAAAGTTCGAAGACTTTTGGAAGAGTTCGGCGACGACCCTGACTCCATGGTAATCAAGCAACACTCCATTTATTTTAAACACGGTTGTTACGGTGGTTTTTATAGCAAATACCTCAGACAACGCATGGGTGCTATGGTGTTTACCAACCATATGGGTGGGTTCAGCATCCACAAATGGGGCACACACATTGGAGTGCCCGTAGAGCGAACTTATGCGTATGCGACTTTTGTCAGTATCGTATTTGATGTTAAGAACAACATCATCAAAATCAACACGAGATGGGACAACGATTCTCCCTTGATGGAAGAAGTGGGGGAATTCAAACCAGAAGTTTTCAAGGAGTTGTACGAGACCATACCCGAATTCCTCAAGTCTCACGGGATCTATGATTACAAGGAATCGTGGAATGATGATGTGTTGACATTAGATATTATAACAAACAGAATTACTAAGCTGGAAAACAGACTCCGCACATCAGGAAGATTCCATTTGTTCCATGCTGAAGGTCTCACCAAATTCAACGACGGACTCGAATTCAAGGCCACTCAAAAAGACCGTGAGTATCTTGTGAGAATTCTTTATAAAGACTCGGAAAATAACTATTCCATACAGTTTACGGAACAGGGAACTGGCTTCACTCAACAATCCAGATCGGTTACGGAAGCAGATTTGATATACACCTTGGACGATATGTTGAAGGATGACTAAACTTGCAAATAACCACGTAACAGTTCACCACCTAATCATCGTAACATTAGCAAATAATGATAGAAAATAACAATTATGACCACCTTTTTTCTATCTTTGCACCCGATAAAAGTGGTACATTTTTAGAGACCAAAGTGGTGGTTTTTTTTAATGATTATATACAATTAACAAAACGATAAATATATGGATGTTCCAACACTATGCAGCGCTATTAAAAAAAGTCTATCTATCCTAAAAGGAGCGAGAACCGGCAAGGAGATTGACCATTCGTTGGTTGAACAATTTCAGGAAAACATAAAGGTCGAACTGAATAATAATGCCAATGTATACAAATGGGAAACTGAGAAAAAAATTCCGGGACGCTCAGAGAGAGATTCCGTAGATATATTCGGGCAGACTCTTGGTAAACCCAATTGGATAATTGAAATTGATGCAACACGTTCCGATCAAGTATCACAGAAGTTACTCTCCAGAACGGCATTATGGGGCATAAAGGACCCCATCCAATATGTGGCCATCTTGTATCCCGATGCCCACAAGAAAGGAAAGTCCGCTTGTGAGAAATATCTTCGTTATGGAAATGAAATTATTCATAAAATCAACAAAGACTCCAGCATTGTCGGAATCTTTGTTGATCCCGACAACGATAGTGTTGAGGTATTACAGTTTAACGAGCGCTGTCATTTTAAGGTAAACGGTAAAGAATGTAAAAACATGAACGAAGCTGCCGCCGAAGCCCTCAAGCTGTATTTAAGCAAACATTGTGTTTCGTACGCCAAACTAAAAAAATGCTGGGGAAAGTATGTTAATAACACAGTGGGGAGCAGTAGATATAAGAATATCCGAGTAAAGACATCTGACGGAATACCGGTATACTCATATACACAATTCAGAAAATACGGTTTTTGTTCCTATTGGAATGAATTCGAACGCATCTGCAAAAAGAAGAAAATCTCAATCATCAAAATGAAGAAGATTTATAAAGGGATTAAAGGAGTGCCCTTTGTGTATGAAGTGTAACTGAACTTTAATAGCGATTGGAACAACAATGAACCTTCCATTCACCATACATGGCAAGTCTCTCGTATCCTGCTCACAGGATGCTTCGAGGCACATCCGAATTACCGAAGGGATGAAACATATAACGACCGGCACTTTATCAGGGTGCAATGTTTTTCGCGAAATTCATTTTGAGCGTAAAGAGCCGAAAAGCGTGAGATGGAGCAAAGATATCCTTGCCGGAGTGGACCAATCCCAATGCGTCATTTTTTTTCCAAAGGGATCGGCGGAAGCATACAAAACGCACCCCGCTTTTGAGGGCTTCAAGATTGTGGTGGAATAGTCGCTGGTGAAGTGACGAAGGAATAAGAACAAACTGAAAAATATTTGGAATTGATTGGTTGGAAATCTTGGAAACGGGTTGTGTTGCTTATTTCTAAGTTGGGAGGTGGGGTTATGCAGATTGGTCGGATTGGGATGAGATTGCCCGACTATACGAATGCGGCATCTGTATTGATGAGTTTGAAGAGATACCAGACTGGATTCCTACCAAGTAGTTTTCTGGGCACCACCATCATTGAATACAAGAATGGTTCAGTTGAGATAACCAAGATATTGCCCAGTATAGGAGTAGCTAATTTTAATATAACAAAATTCAATGCCGAATTCGATAAATTGATTCAATTCGACCCCATAAGATATCTCAAGCTGATGATTCAGCAATATGATGAAATCATTGGATTCATAGAAGATTGTATCATCGACCCGGAGGAATATGAGCTTAAATTGGCAACATGAGAGATTTCCCAAGAGCCCGAGCACGGTGATGATATAACGGAGAAGTCTGTTGAAGAGGAATCTAAGTCAACGGAGTACAATCCTGATGACGATTTGCCGTTCTGACCGTTGAGGCATAGGAATACTCATGAAACATTGTCCTTAAAACTAAAAAATGCACCTACAATCTTCTTGATTATCAGTGTCTTTTGTTGTTTTCGGGGAGCGGTGTCCCCGTTTCAAGTGGAGCCGGAGGGAGTCGAACCCTCGTCCAAACATGCCGCAAGAATGCTTTCTACAAGTTTAGTCTCCGTTTGGTTTTCGTCGCCGGTTTGGAACGGGACAGACCAGGCCTGCGCTTAGCTTCTAAAATTTCGCCTCAGTGTCGAAGCAGCACTGTGGCTATCAGCCCTTTTATGATACTCCGGTCCGGGCGTTGAGCCGAAAAACTCCCGGGGGAGCACCCGCGGCTACGGACCTTGTCCGCGCGGCGAGATTCGCAACAATTACGCTGCGAATGCATAAGAAGATTCGCCATTTATTTGGCACGTGGGTTAATTTTTAACGGAATCCGCCCACAAATTTCCGACTTGCTTACAGTTCCCCGAACCTGCTGTCAAAACCAGACGGCCCCAGGGGGTAAGGGTGAGGCTATTTCACCTCGCCCTTGAGTTGCAATATCACTCTGTCGGTGTTCGCGTTTGAGAGCACCGTGATGCGCTTGCTGATCAGGCCTTCGTTCTTGGCCGTGTAGGTGGCCTTAATGGTGCCGGTCTTGCCGGGCATCACCGGAGCCTTGTCCCAATCCACCGTCGTGCAGTCGCATGAGGAGATCACATCATCCAGAATAAGCGGCTTTTTGCCGATGTTCTTGTACGTGATGGTCACCACTTTCACGTCGCCGACTTTCAGCGTGCCGAAGTCGACCACTTTTTTCTCGAACTCGATTTCCGCGCCTGTGCCCGTGTAAGTGCTCTTGGCCGGCGCTTTCGCGTCTTTAGACTGTGCTTGCGCAGCAAAGCAGAGACCCAGACAAAGCAGGCATACGAGTGTTATTATCTTTTTCATTTCCGTGACATTTATAGGTTATTCGTTGACTTTGGGCGCGCCGGTGTTGTTTGACGGGGCGGCCTCAACCGGTTTGGGGTTCACATTGCCTGTGATTTGCAGCACTACGCGGTCATTTACAGCGTTGGACTCCACCGTGATGGTTTTGTTGATCTGTCCGAGCCGTTGCGTGTTGTATTTCACTTTGATGACTCCTTTTTTGCCGGGAGGGATCGGGTCTTTCGGCCATGAAGGCACTGTGCAGCCGCAACTGGAACGGCAGTTGGTGAGAATCAGGTCGGCTTTGCCGGTGTTCTTGAACTCGAATTCGCATTCGCCGTTTCCGCCTTGTTCCACTTGGCCGTAGTCATGCACCAATTTCACGAAAGTGATCTCCGGTGTTTTCACTTTCTTGTTCTTTTTAGGTTTGTCGGTGTTCTCCTGGGCCACGCTGGCGAACACAAACGCCATTAAAATCAGGATACTGAATACTTTTTTCATAATTATTTGGTTTACTGTTTATTGTTGACGATTTTTGGGTTTAAGAGTTTATTGGTTTATGGGTTTAGTTTAGATACATTGCAATGACTGCTTATATCGGTTGAGGTTTAATCTCTTTTGCGCAAAATTTCATCAGGAAGGATTCGACGGCAAGGTCATAGCTTTGGAGGCCGAAGCCGCTGATGAAGCCTGCGCAAGCGGCTGACAGCAGGCTGGTGCGCCTGTACTGTTCCCGGCCGAAGATGTTGCTGATATGCACTTCCACCACTGGGCAACGGGCTGCTCGCACGGCATCGGCCAGCGCGACCGAGGTGTGGGTGAAGGCCCCTGCGTTGAGGATGATTCCGTGCAAATTTCTTGCCGATGTCAAGGCTTCCGCCAGCTCGCCCTCAATGTCGGACTGGAAATGGGTGATTTCGGCCTGTGGGTAGCGCTCGCGCATCTTGGCGAGGTGTTCCTCGAAGGTGACACTGCCGTAGACGTTTATCTCGCGGGTGCCTAAACGGCCGAGGTTCACGCCATTCACCACTAACAGTCGGATTTTTTGTTCGCTGACATTCATGGGATTATGATGAAAACGTCCTCGTCGGGCTTGTGCATGTTGAGTTGTTCGCGACCGTATTTCTCCAAAAGCGCCGAGTCTCTCATCAGTTGGTCGTAGGTGTAGACGTTACCAACTTGTTTCTTGGTGTTTGCGATTTTATCTTCAAGGTTGCTGATTTTATGGTTCAAGTCCCTATGGGTCTTGAGGTTATGATCGGCAATGAAGAAAAAATAGACCAAAAAAGCCAAGAACGTCACAATGTACAGAATTGTGAAGAACTTGAATCGGCTTTTGGGTTTTTGTTGGTCGGAGTTCATCGTTTATCGGGCATAGTTGACGGCGCGGGTCTCGCGGATGACCGTAATCTTGATTTGACCCGGGTACGTCATTTCGTTTTGGATCTTCTTGGACAGGTCGAGGGATATTTGGTCGGCCTCGGCGTCGGTCACCTTTTCAGCGCCCACGATTACGCGCAGTTCGCGGCCGGCCTGAATGGCGTAAGTTTTCACAACGCCGGGGTAGGTGAGGGCGAGGTTTTCGAGGTCGTTCAGACGTTTCATGTAGGCCTCCACCACTTCGCGACGGGCGCCCGGACGGGCGCCGGAGATGGCGTCGCACACTTGGACGATGGGGGCGATGAGCGTCTTCATCTCCATTTCGTCGTGGTGCGATCCGATGGCGTTCACGATTTCGGGTTTCTCCTTATATTGCTCGGCGAGACGTGCGCCGAACAGAGCGTGGGGCAGTTCGGGTTCGGTGTCGGGCACCTTGCCGATATCGTGCAACAGGCCGGCGCGGCGGGCGAGTTTGGGGTTGAGGCCCAGTTCGGCAGCCATAGTGGCACTCATGTTGGCCACCTCTTTGGCGTGCTGAAGCAGGTTCTGCCCGTAGGAGGAACGGTATTTCATCTTACCCACAAGGCGCATTAACTCGTGGTGCATGTTGTTGATTCCCAGGTCGATGCAGGTACGTTTCCCGACTTCTGCGATCTCCTGTTCGATCTGCTTTTTGGTCTTGGCGACCACCTCTTCGATGCGGGCGGGGTGGATACGGCCGTCGGAGACGAGTTTTTGGAGCGACAACCGGGCGATTTCGCGGCGCACGGGGTCGAAGCTGGAGAGCAGGATGGCGTCGGGGGAGTCGTCGATGACCACATCCACGCCGGTAAGGTTTTCAAGGGTGCGGATGTTGCGGCCCTCACGGCCGATGATACGTCCCTTGATTTCGTCGTTTTCGATGTTGAAGACCGACACGGTGTTTTCCACGGCCGATTCGACGGCAGTTCTTTGTAACGCATTGACCACCACTTTTTTAGCTTCGAGATTGGCGGTGTGTTTCGCTTCGTCCACGATATCCTTGATCATGACAATGGCGTCGGCGCGAGCTTCTTCCTGCATCATGCTGACGAGTTGTTGCTTGGCCTGGTCAGCGGTCATTTCAGCTATGGATTCGAGCTTGGTCTTCTGTGCGGCAATCTGGTCGTCGAGTTCCTTCTGTTTCTGCGATACAGTGGCAAGTTGCTTGTTGAGGTTTTCTTTCAGAGTCGCATTCTCGTTGCTTTTGCGGTTGAGGTCTTCAATTTTTTGGTTGAGGGTGTTCTCTTTCTGCTTGATGCGGTTCTCGGCGGCTGACACCTGCTGGTTGCGCTCGTTGCAGGCCTTCTCATGTTCGGCTTTCAGTTGCAAAAACTTCTCCTTTGCCTGCAGGATCTTCTCCTTCTTGATGAGTTCGCCATCCTCTTCGGCCTTTTTGAGGGCTTCGCGGCCGGCCTTGGTGAGTTGTTTTTTGAACAGGGTGTGAGCCAGTATCAATCCTATAGCTGCGCCCACCAATATCCCTACAATGATTCCTAATGCTAATTTCATAAGTTCTTGATATATATTAATTTAAGTTGTCCGTCAGGGCGGGCAACGGGAGGCATAAAAAAACCGCATAAGTCCCATAGGGTTTCGAAAAACTCCTATTTGATATGGTCGAAGGTGCCATCGTTGCTTCGCGCTTCCCCGGGCTATACGCCATCCTTACGGATCGGGCCTGTTCTAGGCATGACAAGCGTCCCCTTCGTTTGTAATTCTGTTGAGTTTAACAAACGTATCTGAACTTATGCGGGATTTCTTCTGTCAAAGAACGTCTAATCAATAGGGAACTCCTCTGTGAGTTGTTTGAGCGACTCCATCATTGGAATCAGTTCCTCGTCATATTCCCTCAGTCTTTCTTTGTCGCCCAGGGCCTTCACTACAAAATCCAGTAACACCATGTTCGTAAGGTCCTGTTGGTCTTTATATTGCCATTTCTTTGCAAAGTCAAAAAAACTGTCATTGATTACCTTTTCGGCTTCCCGGAAGTAATGCTCCCATTCCTTTTTGATGATGACCGTGAGGGGCCGTTGCCCGATTGTCAATGTCACCTTAATGCTGTCTTCTTCCATCTCTTACTTTCCGCTGAGAAGCTTGATACTTGTGTCTATCTCCCGCACCCAATCGTTGATCTGTTTTTTTAGTTCTGTCTTGTCTTCCTTTTCTATAATCGTACCTGTTAGTTCTACTAGTTTCAGTTTTTCTGTTGTTTCTGCCAACTGCCGTCTCAGTTCTGAAACCTCGTCGCGCAGCTTCGTGTTTTCGCTAAGCGCTGTTTCATATTTCGACTTCAGTTCTTTGAAACGGTAAACCGCCTCTCTCACATTCATTTCCGTTTCATGATACAAACTCTCAAAAGACGACATGCCGTTTCTATTAAAACGCTGCAAAAATACATTTTTTCTCGGTTTTTTTTGACCTGTTTCTTCTATTTTTTACATTTTTCTTTGTCGTTTTTATTTTATATATATGATAATCAAATGTTTATGCTTTTTTATAAACATTTCTTTGTTTTAATTTTATTTGGTGTTTTACAGCTTGTTTTTTATACACATTCGACTGTTTGTAAAATCCGGGCGCACCCTCTTGACAGCCCCCCGTCTGAGGTGTTATTTTTGCATCATGAAAACAAAATTCCATTTTACCCGAGGCGAATGGGCGGCCGCCCTTTTTCTGCTCACTGTTATGACAGCGTGCAACTTCTACTATTTCTTCCGTGACATCCGTCCGAAGCCGTCCTGTAATGTGCACCGTTATGAGGACCGTTTCCGGCAATTCGCGTTGGAGCAGCAACGGCTTGCAGACTCTGTTGAGGCGGTTCGGCTGCAGTCTTTCCCCGAGAGGCCGAGAATCCGCTCCGACACGATTCCTCCGTCACAGAAGCAAATGCGGAAGCCTCTTTATGAGATTGTCCGGATTGAGCTCAATAGTTGTGATTCTGTTGACTTGCTCGCCGTTCCCCAGTTTGGGAGCAAGCGTGCCGCAAAACTTGTGGAATACCGCGACAAACTTGGAGGTTTCCACAGTTTTGCCCAGCTGCTTGAGGTCTATGTGTTGCAGAATATTGATACGGGGAAATTACAACCCTATCTTTACATTGACAGACGTAGAGTTAAGAAATTGAATGTAAACACGGCAACCTATCAGGAGCTTGTTTCACATCCCTATTTTGACGCTTATCTCACTAAGTTGATTCTTCGACATC